>Ga0272443_10002975_pt1 | contig 20683 bp, 12 predicted proteins | sample SSMAcet12_FD_193581 | JGI IMG/M metagenome (GOLD analysis project Ga0272443, IMG submission 193581) | Marine sediment archaeal communities from Little Sippewissett salt marsh, Falmouth, MA, United States - SSM-Acet-12 | ecosystem: Environmental > Aquatic > Marine > Wetlands > Sediment ... | reverse complement strand
ATGCGGGTTCGATCCCCGTCTTCCGCTCCAGTTTCTTCCAGAGATTCTGCGCCCGTAGCTCAGGGGACAGAGCAACGGCCTTCTAAGCCGTCGGTCGGAGGTTCGAATCCTCCCGGGCGTGATCATGTAAATCATTCTTCTGCGCCCGTAGCTCAACTGGATAGAGCACCGGTCTTCGGAACCGGGGGTTGGGGGTTCGAGTCCCTTCGGGCGTACCAGACGAGACACTATCGAACTCCCTCGTAGTGCCCTTCCCTTGACTATTTGATCCGCATTGATCAGCCAGTCAGAGCGCAATTGGGAAGCTATCCACCAGGGGGTACCAGCCCTCATAAGTGAGTTCGAATTGCTACGCCCATTCTGGAGACTCCACCTACTCCAAAGGCTCGACTACATGAAGCCTTCCTTGCCCTCCGTCGAAGGACACGCTGGTGAAGTACCACGCGTCATCTGTGAAGCACATGCCACGGATCTCCCCACTAGAGGCTTCGGACGCATCGATTACGTCTGGTAGATGCAGAAACTCCTCGACTGTGTAGGACCCCTGTTCGAGAACGAGCTCGCAAACCGCGTTTCCAAGGTAGTCGAGCGCGAGAAGCCTGCCGCCCCACATTTGGAGAGAAACGAACTCAACGACGTGTCCCTGGGCGATGGGCAACGTCCGTGCTACATCGCTTCGAATCTCGATGATCGCAGGGCCCGTGGACTGCTGAACAAGAAGGTAGAGCACACCGTCGTGGTAGTCGATTCCTAGAACTTCTCCAGCCAGCGTTGCGGCGACTTGGTACTCCATCCTCTCACCTGTAGTTGAGTCAACAAGCCATGCATCTCCTGACTCAGACGCAATTAGCAGATTGTCATCGATCGACGTGATGTCACTCACGTAGCGAAATCCATCAGCAAGATCAGCCACGCCGCCGGAGTCTAGACTTACAGCCTGCAGCTTCTCTGATGACCAGTCAGCAATGTAGGCTAGGTTGCCAATCACCTCAATTGCCTGGGGGAAGTGGCCCAAAGCACTACTCGGCAATACATCTGCTGGCGGATGGATTGTGTCTGCACCATCACCCTCGGGGTGTTCACTGGGCCGCGTTTCGGTGGATCCTGAAGTCGTCAGACCGCACTCAAGAGAAGAAGTCCCTGGGAAGAAGAAGAGCTCACGCCTCCCGCCTGATCTGTAGTCAATATGGAAGTCGAGTAATGACTCGCACAAGCGGTCTATCTCAGTGCACCTCGCGAACACCTCAAGCGGAATGGAAGCAAACACAGAAGTCGGCGTCTTGACAAACATCACTTCATCTGTTGCCTGCAACCAGATCCAATCCCCATGTTCGTATGCAATGTCGGCTGCCCCGAAAAAGGGATCCAGGAATACTATGACCCGCTCATTCCCATTGAGATTCAGACATAGAATGTAGCGATACTCTCCAATCTGATCACCCGTGTGAAGGTTCACTCCAAGCAGGAGCGAATCCGGTGTGACTTCAACCTGAACAGTCTCGACCCGACATCCTGATCGCCCCCAGTACTGCGCACTGGAAAGCGGTTGGTCGCCAGAGCAATAGAAGCTAACTCTTGCGTCTCGGCCGAACTGGAATACCGTTTGTAGACTGCTCCAATCCGGTCCAGACACATGGAAGGGCTCGAAAACGGAGATCTCTTTCGGCACGTATCCTGGAAAGAAGCTTTGAACCAGTCGTGACGTTGGCCAGATATTGATGTAGTGAGAGCCTGTGAAATTCAGACTTATATTGGGATTGAGCACCATACTCCACACCGCCGTTCCATCCAAGCCCATGGCAATACACCCAACCAGCATGGATGCCCAGACATCACTGACCTCCTGATGGTCCAGGGCAAGTGACCCAGATACAAACATATCAGGCTGATATCCGTGTATAGTTACTCCATCATAGATGTATGTACCAATCTCTCCGAACATTAGCCTCTTCTGCGGGTAGGCCAACTCATAGTGCTCAACAGCTGGCGTCCACATCTCAACGAACTCGTTCACAAGATGCGTGTACCTCTGATCAAGTTGACTCAACGACGTGCTGCCCCCCAGGTTAAATGGCCAGTGGTTCATCTCAATGTAGTCAAGCGAGTCCCAGAACGTTCCTGCCATGGCTTCAAACCCTGTCTTGCCAAATGCTGACTGTCCTGCCTCCTCCAATCCGATATAGAGGTTTGTCGCCTCACTAAGAGTGAGTTCACCAGAGAATTCCGCGCGGAGATCCCTCGCAAGTTGCTGCCACTCATCTGGATGCTGGTTCAGCGAGCAGAGCTCAACACCCAGGCATAGGACCTCAGCCTTCTCCTGTTCTGCAATGCTGGCAAGTTCCGTCAATACGTCCGAATAGTTGCGGAACCAAGCCTCGACATCTGAGGGTTCTAGTCCTGATCGATCCCATCCGCTGATGTGTGGGTATTGTGCCTTGTATTGGGAACTCAGCCATAGCTCAAGACGCACCTCCGCAGACAAGCCAGCATCTTCTATCAGCCTAAGCAGGCGACGAATCTCATCCTCACGCATTGTTCGAGCCCAGTCTTCAGTGTGCGGTGAAGCTGTGTCATAAATGGGGACAACCTCGTTTGCGTCGATCGACATGGCGAAATAGAACACTCCGAACTGCACGATCTGATATCCGGAGTCGCGAAGCATTCTGAGTTCCTGGAGAAGCTCTTCATCTGTTCTTTGCTCTAGCGCGTCGTACGCAATCCCGATGTTCACAGATCTTTGCTGCCTGAGCGTGAACGGGTTTCTCACCTCTTTGGTAGCATGCACCTGAGTTTGATCGCGAAGAGTGATCACGAACTCGTACTGGTACCCAAATATGGCATGATCTGAGTGGATACTCTGCGGGCTGTACTCGAGGGGATTCCCCGCGAAGGTCTTCATCTCTGCATTCACGAGGACTTCTAGGGCGTCAGGCAGGAAATCCATCTTGACCCCATTGCGATAGACCTCGACTCTATGGACCTGACTCCTGTCGAACCACTCCGCGTAGTTGATCCTGATCGAGTCGTTGTCGTAGATGGCCGCGTGTCCCTCGAGGTCCGTCAGCCAAATCGCTTCATCAGCGCCAGGCACATACTACGGCTCGTCGGGCCCGGGGTACTCGGCGATCTGAGCCATGATCTGCTCGTAGGTCAGGGGAGCAGGGGAAGCTGATGCCGACGAAGAAGATGCAGCAGAGCCCCTCAGCCACTCCACCTCCTCAATCCCCGCCGTGTTCGGAGTCCACGAAACGCGAAACCTGCCGTTCGGTGAAAGCGAGCCCCCGCTGAAGGTGAACTCTGAATCGCGACTTGATGGCTCTTGCTCCGGGAAGACGCTCTCATCAAACGACGTAATCCGAACCCGTGATGAGAACGTGATGGTGACACCTGTGGCCGTCGATCCCAAACCGTTCCGAAGAGTCTCCGTCGCCCCAGAACAGACAGAAGCCAGAGCTAGAAGCAAAACAAAAGCAGATGACAGTATGCGATTCATCTTTCCCCAAACCTCCCGGGCTCAAGCATAGCATAACTTGACCAACGAGGTAGAATCAATTCGGCCCCGCATAGAGTCGACAGCAGTCTTCGAAGCCGGCCGGTTGCCAAGAATCACTTGTGCCTCCATGAGTGTAGACTCACATATGAGTTGAGATTCCTTCGGCCAAGGCGGCCCTACCGATCCAGATTGAGCGCACATTCCGCGCTACTGCATGTAGCGCAAGCTTGGCTGTCTCGTTTCCATTGAAGAACGGCATCCCACCCATGAGGAAGTCTGGTTCCGTACCGTACGAACGGGGAATCCAATCCGGTCCGAAGTAGAGGAACTCCTCGCTATCTTCATTCTCATGGGTGAACCCTACGAGATCGCAAGAAGCCCAGCAATCTCGATACCCAACTGCGGATCAAGAGGAGTTCCAAAGTCGTCCAGGAAGGAGTACCAGACGGATCTCCTTCGTGCGCACCGTAAATCCCTTGTCGTTGAAGTTCGATGCACATCGCCCCTTCCCGGCTTCACATCCTTTGTTCTCTCATCTCGATGTTCTTCAACTCGTTGAACCCCAGTGAATCGATGAGTTGTCCAGTCGAGCTCCGACCGCATGCTTTGCGTTCTATCTCTGTTCTGTTTTCTTCGTTGCTGGTTGTTATTGTGCTTGTGTTGTTTTCTTGTCTTTTCCCTTTCCTGCAAGATACATTTCGGAAAGGAGTGGGATATGCTCGGTTATCGTTGTCGCGTCTTTGCCGGTCTGGCGGCACTCGTCGTGGGACTTGTCGTACTGCTTGTGCCGTCTTCGTTGTCGCTTGCAGGAAGCTTAAGCTATGCAGAGGCAAGTGACTCCGCCATGGCCACCTTCACCAACCAGCTCGACAAGCCGGTGACCGGTCTTATTCTGGAGTTTTCCGCACCGATCGATGTACTGACAATCTTCAGTCTGGGCGGCCTGCTCCAGACAGCAAGCATCGATGAAGGGGAGCTGATCTTCTCAGGCACTCTCCAACCGCATGGGTTCTTCCACATTGAATGGCCTCGCGAGCAAGCGCTCCTCGTCCGCGCTACGTGGATTGTGGACGGCGAAGTCACGCAGGACATCGATGTCAGCTCTCCGATCGCAAAGATTGCCGTGACCCCATCCCGCCTCCTCTGCGGGCAGGATGTCGTGTTGAAGGGGAACAGATCCATTGACCCTGGCCGCGATCCGATTGAAGCGTACGTCTGGACTTGGGAGGATGGTTTCGTACAACACGGAGTGGGAGTCACTCGGATCTTCGATGATGCTGGGACTTATTCCGTGACGTTGACCGTCATCGATTCCGCCGGGGATGAAGGGGCCGATTCCCGAACGATCGTTGTGGATCGCGACACCGACGAGGACGGTGTCGGAGACAGGCAAGACGACTGTCCTCGCGATCCTCGCAAGAGATTCCCTGGTGTTTGTGGCTGTGGCATAGCGGACATCGACTCCGATGGTGACGGAATCTGCAACTGCATCGACGGCTGTCCAAGTGATCCCAGCAAGAGCGAGGCGGGAATCTGCGGTTGCGGCGGCGCGGACGTTGACACCGACAGCGATGGGACACTCGACTGTTTCGATGGCTGTCCGGACGATCCCAACAAGATCGAACCGGGCGCTTGCGATTGCGGCTCACCGGACGTGGATACGGACGGCGATGGCACCCTAGATTGCTTCGACCAATGCCCTCTGGATTTCCAGAAGACGACCCCCGGTCAATGTGGGTGTGGAGTGGCCGACGTCGACACCGATGGCGATGGCACCGCGGACTGCAACGACAACTGTCCCGCTGATCCCAGCAAGATCGAGCCCGGCATCTGTGGGTGCGGTGTGCCTGACACTGATACCGATGCGGATGGAACAGCCGACTGTAACGACGGATGCCCGGACGATCCCAACAAGATCGATCCCGACATCTGCGGCTGCGGAGTGCCCGACACCGATACCGATGGCGACGCCACAGCCGACTGCAACGACGGATGCCCGGATGATCCCAACAAGGTCGGGCCGGGCCAGTGTGGCTGCGGTGTCCTCGACACCGACTCCGACGCGGATGGCACGCCGGACTGCAACGATGGATGTCCGGATGATCCCAACAAGGTCGGGCCGGGCGACTGCGGATGTGGCTTGCCGGACGTAGATACGGACGGCGACGGCATTCTCAACTGCAACGACGGGTGTCCTTTGGACTACAGCAAGACCGACCCCGGTCAGTGCGGTTGTGGCTATAGCGATTACGACACCGACAGCGATGGTACCGCCGATTGCATCGATGGCTGTCCGCTGGATCCCAACAAGACCGCACCGGGAGTCTGTGGCTGCAATCTGCCCGACACCGACTCCGATGGCGACGGGATACTCGACTGCAACGACGAATGCCCGGATGATCCCAGCAAGATCGACCCGGGGATCTGCGGCTGCGGCAACCCGGACACCGATTCCGATGGAGATGGAACCGCTGACTGCAACGATCAGTGTCCGTACGATCCCAACAAGACCGAGATCGGCATCTGCGGCTGCGGTGTCGAGGACGTGGACACCGACGGAGACGGAACCTACGACTGCTTCGACGGCTGCCCCGATGATCCCCACAAGACCTCGGCGGGCTACTGCGGCTGCGGCGTCGCGGACATCGACAGCGACGAAGACACCGTACTCGACTGCCTCGACGGGTGTCCTTTCAATCCCACCAAGATTTCCCCGGGCATCTGCGGGTGTCTGTTGCCGGACATCGACTCCGATGACGATGGCGTCCACGACTGCAACGACGAGTGCCCTTTCAATCCAGACAAGACCACGCTCGTCGATGGCTGTCCGTGCGACGATCCCGACTCGGATGGAGACGGAGTCTATGACTGTGCCGATGGTTGCCCGCTGGACGCAGACAAAACAGATCCCGGCCTTTGCGGCTGCGGCGAGATCGACGTCCTCAGTGATTCTGACGGCGATGGCGTCCTCGACTGCATCGATGGCTGCATACTTGACCCGGACAAGTCGGAGCCCGGTCAGTGCGGCTGTGGCAACCCCGACACGGATACCGATGGGGATGGAGTCGCAGACTGCATCGATGCCGAACCCGGCAACCCCGACGTTGCCTGCTGGTTCTTGGATGGCTACGTCGCTGTGCAAGCGGAGCCATCGTTCTCGATGATCACTGGGGACATACGCATGGCCATCTGAATGGTGAGGATCGACTGCTACCCTCCTGACGGAGACTGTGTCCGGTATGATGTCATCGAGATGCCTATCATGATCCCCGAATCCGATGAGATGCTTCTTGCCGAATGCGTGGTGGAAACGTTTCGCGCCGGAGGTCCGGGCGGGCAGAACGTCAACACCCGCGACACGGCGGTCCGCATCCGGCATCTGTCAACGGGGATTGTTGTCACCAGCCAACAGGAGCGAAGTCAGCTCCGCAACAAGCAGATCGCCCTCGCCGAACTTCGCCGCCGATTGGAGGAACGTTCCCGGCCGAAGCGGCGCCGCATCCCCACGTCCGCTCCCCGCGCCGCCCGCAGGAGAGTGCTGGAGGCCAAGCGCAGACGGAGTGAGCGGAAGCAGCTTCGTAAGAAGCCTCGAATCGATGGATGATGCCGCGGAGTCTATTGGTAGTGAACGCGCTTTTTCGCGACCTGCATCTGCAGCAGGGTGACGACGAAGATGATCGCGAACAGCACGATCGATGCCGCCGCGGCGCGCCCGAAAGCAGCATGTCGAACGAATCGAGAACCCGCGCGTCCATGACCACGTCTGTGGATCCAATCTCTCGGGCCACGGACACCGTTTCGACATCCACTCCGTTGTTCCACGCCGTGACGCGGACATAGAAGAAATGGCCTTCCACCGACACATCGGACCCCTGGATGTGCTCGGGGGTTGTCTGCCGGGGTGTCGCACCGCCTCCCCCGATCACCATGTAGGTGACCCCGTCGCGAACGATGTGTTCGTAGTGATGCGAGTGCCCGTTGAACACGATGTCGACGTCCATCTCCACGAAGATCGGATGATAGATCGTGTCGAAGAAGAACCCCGTGCCGTGGTAGGGGTCGGACGAGAACACCGGGTGATGGAAGATGACAAACTTATGCGGTTCCGGCCCGGCCAGATGCTCGCGGGCCCAGTCCTGCTGTGCGGCGATATCCAGAGCGCTCTTGACGTTGGTGTCCAAGCCGACGACAACGACATCTCCCCAATGAAGCGCCCACCACCGCTCGTCATCCCGGCCTTCACCGGGAGGAAGCTCAAACGTCCGATAGTAGGAACGATGGTTCTTCTCGTGGTTTCCAAGCACGGGGATGAACGGTGCACGCATGAGCATATCATCGAACGAGGCAAACCAGTCGTCCCAGTAGTACTCCGACGGGCTCTCCACGACATCGCCCGCGTGAAGGATGAAGTCCACGTTCAGCGGATCGGCGGCGATGGCGTCGGCAACCAGTTCGAGCCGGTTCACGCCCTCCAGCTGCTGCTGAGTGTCTGCAAGGACAAAGAACGACACCGTCTCCCCCGGCGGTGGTTCGGTGCAGAAAAAGCCCATCGGGCTGATGTTCGCGGCATCGCCATCAAGAAGAACCACGCGATACACGCACTCGCTATCCAGCGGGAGCCCATCCAGCACAACGTGGAAGGTATCGGGCGCATCTTCCGGCAAGGGGACATCGACGCTGTGGGTGAACCGCCCCGATGCTTCGAATTCCGAAAGCGGGCCGTACTCCACGCGAGCCGGGACCGGATCCGCACTCTGCCAACTAATGGTGATCGATCCTTCATCGGGAGCACCGCAGTACGGTCCGTGAACAAACGACGTGGCAGCACAAGTGAACGACACGACAGCAGCAACCGCACAAACAAGAACAGGAATCCGGCGATGGAGCAAGCTAGCCTCCTTTGGGACCCCAAGTGTAGACAGCGTAGACGCCAGGAACAACCTCCGCCGCCCTCACGCGGCTCCGACCCGGGCAGCGGCTGCCGCTGTCCGCCGGAAGCATTCGTCAACGGTCCTGGTCGCCAGGGCTTCGGCAAGATAGACTTTCTTGTCGTATCCGTCCAAAACGGACCGTTGCCGGGTACGAACTCCTGGCACTCAAGAACACAGAGGTGGGTGAATTGGGACAGTGGAGAACAACAGCAGCAAAGATCGAGACGTTGTAGAACGCGGTGCAGAAGAGGATCGCACCGAAGGACAGGATTTCATCCGTCGATTCGTCACCGAGGATCTCGCCGCGGGCAAGAACGATGGACGCGTTCAGACCCGGTGGCCGCCGGAACCGAACGGCTACATCCATATCGGACACGCCAAGGGGTTCCTTCTTGCCTACGGAATCGCCAAGGACTTCGGCGGCAAGTTCAACCTGAGGTTCGACGACACCAACCCGGCTGCGGAAGAGCAGGAGTTCGTCGACGGGATCATCGAAGACATGAAGTGGCTCAGTGTCGATTGGGACGATCGTCTCTTCTTCGCATCCGACTACTTCGAGCAGCTCTACGAGTGGGCCGAGCACCTGATCCTCGCCGGGAAGGCGTATGTGTGCGACCTGTCGGCCGAGCAGATCAGCGAATACCGCGGCACGGCGATCCGGACCGAAAACCAGGGGGTCACCCAGGTGATCACCCCTCCCGGAAAGGACAGCCCCAACCGCGATCGGTCGATCGAGGAGAATCTCGATCTGTTCCGCCGCATGCGCGCCGGCGAATTCCCGGACGGTTCGCGCACGCTTCGGGCCAAGATCGACATGACGCATCCCAACCTGAACATGCGCGATCCCGTCATGTACCGAATCTTGCGCGCAACCCATCATCGTCAAGGAGACGCGTGGTGCATCTATCCCACGTACGATTGGACCCATGGGCAATCCGACGCCATCGAAGGGATCACGCATTCCACCTGCAGCCTGGAGTTCGAGAACCATCGCCCGCTCTACGATTGGTTCCTCGATCAGCTCCCCGTTCCCAGCCGCCCCCGACAGATCGAGTACGGCCGCCTCAACCTCGCCTACACCGTCATGAGCAAGCGCCGTCTCCGGGAGCTCGTTGAAGGCGATTTCGTTGTCGGTTGGGATGACCCGCGCATGCCGACGATCCGCGGTATGCGGCGCCGTGGCTACACACCGGAGGCGATCGTCTCGTTCGTTAACCAGATCGGCGTCACCAAGTCCGAAGGGATCGTCGACGTTGCCTTCTTGGAGCACTGCCTTCGCCAAGATCTCAACCGGCGGGCACCGCGGGTGATGGGGGTGTTGAATCCGTTGCGCGTGGTCATTACGAACTACCCGGAGGGTCAGTCGGAGGAGATGGAAGCGATCAACAACCCGGAAGACGCGTCCGCGGGAACCCGGATGGTTCCGTTCTCCCGCGAGATCTATATCGAGCGCGAGGACTTCATGGAGGATCCCCCGAAGAAGTTTTATCGCTTGGCTCCCGGAAGAGAGGTCCGGCTGCGATACGCGTACTTCATTACATGCCATGATGTCATCAAGGACGATGCCGGAAACGTCGTCGAGCTGCGCTGCACATACGATCCGGCAACACGCGGCGGTGACGCCCCCGACGGGCGTCGTGTGAAAGCAACCCTGCACTGGGTCTCGGCCGAACACGCTCTCGATGCCGAAGTGCGGCTGTACGACCATCTGTTCGACAGGGAGAACCCCAACGAGGTCGAGGACGGCAAGACCTGGCTCGACAACCTCAACCCGAACTCCCTCACCGTGCGGTCGGGCTGCAAGGTCGAGCCAGGGCTGGCTTCGGCGAAACCCGGGGACCGGTTTCAGTTTGAACGGCGAGGCTACTTCGTCGCCGATCTCGATCACCAAACGGAGCGACCTGTGTTCAACCGCACCGCTACATTGCGCGATACATGGGCCAAAGTGCGCAAGCAAAGCGGCGGAGGGAAGACCGACAAGAAGAACAAGAGGTAGAGGCACTCTCTACCGATACGAGAACGCCGGATGGAGTTCGCCGCCGACCTAGACATTCGAGCTGGGTCGGCGGTTGCATGGGGACAGCCGTTTTCCGCCTAGTCCGGCGCAATCAGCGTATACACCACAGAGATCCGGTACTCCCCGGAGGGAAGCCAGGAGAAGTCCTGCGGATCGAAGGTCAACGCGTACGCAGCCGCGACGTCGGTCGTTCCGCCTGAGGAAGAAAACGGTTCGTATGCAACCGAGAACGCGTTGGCCACCATGTCCGAATCCCCGCCTGCGGGCACGTCAACGTCGACGAAGTGATCCAGGAACCAGCCATCGACCGAACAAGACACACGCAACACCGTAGGCGATCCGGCATGGAAGCTTCCCGCCCCGGTCACCGGTGGAAACGCAATGACCTCACCCGACACGATCGAGAGCGACATCCAGGTCAGACAACCCGGGCCGGAAACGGAAGCTACCGACGCGTGCTCTTCTTCACCTACCGATGTCTCCAGCACCGCGACCTGAGTTGCCGCGGTGTCCCAGTGGCCGGATAGGCGCACGTGATAGGTCGTTGTGACATGAGGAACATCGAAGCGCAGTCCCCTGAACGGCTCTGAGACCCAACGGCACGGCTTGTTGGTGAACAGCACCGCCGAATCCTCGATACAATCGGGAATTTGCAGAACCCAGGAGGAAATGCTGGGATCCGGAGCACTGGACACCCGATAGCGGAACTCCGTGATATCGTGAGGCCGGTTGTACGTGCTGTTCAGCAACGTGATCGTCACACCTTGCGTCGTAGACGCGGCCACACCAGCTCCGACCACGAGCACGAGCAACAGGGTCCATGCCACCGTCTTGCCCGCTGCTCGGTTCCTGCAACGCGACTCATTGATCCGCCCTCCGGTTCCGTGCATCTCTATCCTCCCGGCAACAAGTACGCCGCGGCTCCCGTATGCCGAAGCACGGTCCCAGCCGCATGCGCGGAACGCAACAGTGTTCGGAAAGGGACGTCTGCGTTCCCCACTGAGTTTCCAGTATAATGGATATATGCCTGTCATCAATCGTATCGGGAAGGTGATGAAGCGGAACCGTGCCCTGGTAACGTTCGATCAGGAGCGGATTTTCCGCGTGATCCGTCGTGCTGCGGATTCGAACGGCGGCTTCGAACAGGACTACACCCAAGGAATCAACGACGCGATCTTTGTCGCCGGCCGCAACCGAGAAGGAATCGCTCGCTTCCTTTCCGACCTTGTCGTCATCTGTCTCAACGGTGCCCCACATCACCAGGTATCGAATTTTCCACCGACCGTGGAAGACGTTCAGCAAGCCGTTTTGCACGTTCTGCGAAGCACGGGATTCACCAAGACAGCGGACGCCTATGAGTGCTACCGCTGGGGAAGCCACTGGATGCGGGAGGGCGCCATTGCGCCGAAGCAGTTCATGCGCAACGGCTATCCACCGGAGCAGATGAAGCCGTATCTCGAATGGAATCGTGCCCACGGATGCGAGACCATCGAAGGGCTAAACGAAATCGTCCGTTCCGGGAAGGTCCGCAGCTTGATCGACGGTGCGATTGAGGCCTACGAGAAGTCCCTCGATCTCGCCGCGGACAAGGTCCTTGCTCGGCTTGATGCTGGAGATCCACTCCAGATGATCTGGGTCAGCGGCCCGTCTTCGTCGGGCAAGACCACATCAACCGTCAAGCTGACACAGCGGCTCGAAAAGCGCGGGCTCCACTTCCTGATGCTGAACCTCGACGACTACTTCTGGGCACTGATCGAGCATCCCACCGATTGGATCAACGACCGCAACTACGAGACTCCGGAAGCCCTCGACATTCAACTGCTGAACGAGCATCTCAAGGCGTTGATCGCCGGCGATGAAATCGACAAGCCGGTGTACAGTTTCAAGGAGGGGCGACGGATCGGCAGCAAGCGGGTCCGGAGACAGCCAGATCAGATTCTCCTTCTGGATTGCCTGCACGGATTCTACCCTCCGATCACCGAAGGGATCGACAAGCGTAGTATCTTCCGGCTGTACATCGAGGCGATGAACCCCATCTATGAATCCCAGATGATGAAGCCTCTCGTGGACATGGAGTGGGCGGGCGAACAGATGACCCGATTTGAGGACGTTCGTCTGTTGCGGCGGATGCTGCGCGACGTCAAGCATCGGAACCACCCTCCGTTGGCAACGATCCTGCATTGGCACTACGTGCGTGCGGGTGAGCTGTTCTCGATTATTCCGCTCAAGGGAATCGCCGATCACATCCTAAACGGCGGCATGCCGTTCGACTTCCCTGCGCTGAAGCCGTTCTTCACAGGAGATGACAGCATCTGGCCCAGCCCCCGCGACCTCGAGTCGTATGCCTCCCATTTGGATGCGCACATCCGCTATCGCCGCATCGCCGCGCTGTTCGATTCGATCGAAGGACTACCGTTGTCTACGGTCACGGATCCTCGCATCATTCCCGGCGACGCTGTCATCCGGGAATTCATCGGGGGAAGCACGATCAAGATCCCTCATAACGAATAGCCATGCCCATGGATCGACCATCAGGGCAGACTCTACTCCGCCCGTGCGGAAGGAAGGGAGTGGGTGAGTAATCGAGCATGCCTGCGAATCTGACCGCGGACTTTCTGAAGGCAAGAGAGCGCTTCCGTGCCGCCACAGACGACTACGAGAGGCTCGCCGCGCTCGAGGAGATGTTGGCGACGATCCCCAAGCACAAGGGGACCGACAAGATGCAGGCCGATATCAAACGCCGCATCGCCAGACTGCGGGATGCACAGGGAAAGAAGGGAGGCAAGGGGCATTCGCTCGGCCACGTGGACCGTGAAGGGGCCGGACAGGTGACTCTGGTCGGACTTCCCAACGTCGGCAAATCAAAGCTGCTTGCAACCCTGACCAACGCACACCCACAGGTAGCGGAGTATCCGTTCTCCACACAGTTCCCGGTGCCCGGCATGATGCGATTCGATGACGTCCCGATCCAACTTGTCGACCTCCCGCCGATGACCACCGAATACACCGAGTCATGGGTGTACAACATCGTTCGAGAATGTGACCTTGCCTTGGTGCTTCTCGATGCGTCACACGGAGCAGCGGTGGTCGATGATTACGCGGAGATCGAGATGCTCCTTGAAGCTCGTCACGTCGTCCTTAGTTCCGAGCCCTTCGAGCCGGACGACTATCGCATCAAGACCGTACCCTGCCGGATTCTTCTCCACAAGAGCGACCTTGACCCTGTCAGCACCGATGAGGCCAAGGCAGTCGTGGAACGAGAGATCGACACTCCCGCCGTCATCGCTTCCTCGGAGACCGGAGACGGCCTGCGGAAGCTTCGGGCCGAGTTGTTCGACGCGCTACGTCTTGTGCGGATCTACACGAAACTCCCGGGAAAGAAGGCCGATCTCACCGAGCCGTACACCCTGCCGTGCGGAAGCGTCGTGCTGGATGCGGTCCGTGCAGTTCACCGGGACTTCACCGAGAAACTCAAGTACGTCCGCATCTGGGGGTCCGGGAAGTTTGACGGCCAGCAAGTCCCCTCGGACCACACGCTGGTGGACGGAGATATCATCGAGATTCACCTGTCGTAGTCCTCGGGGTATCGCTCCGCCGGGTGATCGTCGCCTGAATGCCGCCTCACTTCGACTCAGAACCAAACAGGGTCCGGATTGATCTCGACACGTGGGTCAACAGCGTGTACGGCATCACAGGCTGCGCGAAGGTTGCCCGGTGTCTTCGCCTTGAGAAGGAGCGTCAACGTCCTTGCTCCGCCGCCCGGTGTCGCCGTCGGACCCAGCACGACGACCGGAAGGCGTCGCAGCGCCTTCTCGGCTTGAGCAACGCGCGATGAGCTGTCGCGGGTCTCCGCGGCAAACCGCAGCTGTGCCAGAACGCTGTACGGCGGGTAGAACATCGCGCGACGATGCTCAAGCTCCCGCTCGACAAATCGGTCGTAGTCTCCGGCCTCGAACGCCTCCAGAGCTTCGTGTTCGGGGAACCTCGTCTGAACGTAGACCGTGCCTCGCTCGATCCTTCCCCGTACGGACATCAGCAGCTGGAGTGCCTGTTCACTTGCGCGAAAGTTCGGGAGTGCAAGGATCGCATCGATTCCGATCACCACCGCACAACCCACCCCGAGAAGCCTCGGTCCGGCGGCGGCCATCGGCGACACGATGAGAATCCGTGGTTGGCAATGGACGGCATCGCCCCACAGAACAGACTGTGCCCGCCGCCTTGTCGCAGCCGTCGTCAGCGTGGTGGCATCCAAGCGCGTCACGGTTTCCGTCGGGAATGCTTCACGAACAGCGGTCTCAACCGCTGCGGTACCCAATCCGACAAACCGCAAATCGGTGGCCCCACATACGCTGCAGCGGGGCTGCCGGGCACTGTGACCGCAGATGCGACAGTAAAGCTGCACAGATCGATCGTCGTAGGCGAGGTTTCCCCCGCAATTCGGACACCGGATCGCTCGTCCACAATCTCGGCAGATCACACAGCGAAACGATCCCAACCGCGAGGCAACAATCATCACGCGGTCTCCGCGAGTAACCGCCTTGTGAACCGCATCAACAACCACCGGATGGAGAACATCTTCACCATAGCCCACTGGGACAATCGTTGCCTCGATCCGCTCGTTGTCTTCGTCAACAGCGACATACTCCGCTTCGTGGTTCCGGACCTCCAACACCGTTTCCATCGACGGAGATGCGCTTGCCAACACAAGCTTCGCTCCCCGCAACGATGCAGCGACCTGTGCCACCTTGCGCGCATCGTAATACGGCAGTTGCTCTTCCTGCTTGTATCCGGAATCGTGTTCGTCCTCGATGACGATCAGCCGACATCCGGCAAGCGGCACGAACAGAGCCGACCGCGTTCCGAACAGGATGCGGACGCGGCCGTGACGTGCCTGCTCCCAGACCCGACCCCGCATCCCTTCACTCAGATCGCTGTGGTAGATGCCAACGATGGACGAATCTCCATCGATGTCCGTGCTCGCAGCGCCGATCGGCGAAGTCCCTCCCGTCTCGTCCCGGCGACGCTTCCGACTCCTCAACCAGATCTGGGCTAGATGCTCGGCCTGAAGAACCGTCGGGGCGAGAACCAGAACCGAGCCGCCGTCGCTCAGCGCATCTTGGATCAAGTCGTTGTAGACCCTCCAGCGATCGGTTGCCGCGCTGATGACGTGCTTCGGCCGCTTGAGAGGCGCGGTACGTGATGGGGTGACTTCATCCTCACCACCGCTCTCTCCCTTCTCAGACTCGACCTTGCGGACGAGCGCTGACTGTTCGGAGACCAGCCTCCTTGCCGCAGCAATCCCGGAGGCGCCCAACACGCCCCTCAGAGCCATGTCATCCACTGCTCCGCCTTCCCGCAGGAGCAGTCGAACGACATCGGCCTGACGAGGCGCACGCTTGCTTCGCGAGTCAAGCCACCGCTCTGCATCCTCCAGAGTCCCCGCCCAGCGAAACTCCACGTGTGAGGAGCGGCTGATGGATCCCGGCAGGATCCGATTGATGCACAGGCCAAGAGGCGCGTAGCACTCGTCCGCTACGACCCGGCAGATCTCCAGAGAGTCCCTGGCAAGAACCGGTCCGTCGACCATCGCTTCGATCGACGCAAGCCGACCGTCAAACGACGACTCGGATGCCAATTCGACAACAACTCCCGTTGTCTGCCGCCCGGCGAAGCGGACGCGGACGCGCCGTCCTACGCTGACGTCTCCGTGAAGTTCTTCGGGAACAAGAAAGTCGAACAACTTGTCGACCGGGACGGGCATCCCTACACGTGCAATGATCGGATCCATACTGTCGTCAAGTGTACCCGGTCACAGAAGATCGGACCGTCTCTCCCACGCCGATTCGAGTCCCGGGCCTAGATCCAACCGCGCCCGACGGCCAGAAGCAGACCCGCCGTCGCGAGCAGGCAGCTGACGATCGAGACAACGGTCCCTCGTCGCAGCCAATCCCGCACGCCGAAGCTCTCCCCGGTTCCCACCGCAAGGGAACTCACGACAACATTCGAGGCGGCGCCGATCGGCGACAGATTGGCACCAAAGCCGACGCCGAGAGCAAGCGCCCACCACAGGGCATTCAACGAAGGGTCGCTGCCGACAAGACGCTGAAGAATGGGAAGCATCGCAATCGTAAACGGCACGTTGCTGAGCACGCCCGACGCAAGCGCCCCGCCCCAAAGCACGACGACCATCGCACCGGGAAGGCTCCACGCCACCAGCGACTGCAGACCTCCGCCAACACTCGCCAATACGCCCGCTGCATCGAGTCCACCAACGATCATGAACAACGCTATGAAGAACAGCAACACGTCCCAGTGAATGTCCCGCAAGATCGATTCCAAGTCGGGTCTCACCCAGACAAGACCGATGCAGGCGCCGATCAGCGCCACCAACCCGGGATCGAGTGCCAATCGCTCGTGGATAAGGAACAGCACGATGGTCAGGACGAGTACTGCCAACATCTTGCGCGTGGTTCGCCGGTTCGTGATCGCCCGCCGTTCATCGAGCGCCATCAGCCGGTCCCGCATCGTGGGGTCACTCCGAAGCGAACTCCGGAACATCAAGATCAGAACACCTTGAGCCACCAGCCACACAACCACGACCACGGGCGCCAGGTGGATGAGGAAATCCGTGAAGCTGAACCCCGCAGCGGAGCCGATCAGGATGTTTGGCGGATCCCCGATCAGGGTCGCAACGCCGCCGATGTTGGAAAGAATGACCTCCGAGATGAGAAACGGCATGGCGGGAAGCCCAAGGATGTCCGCCATAGAGATGGTGACCGGGACGAGAATGATGATCGTCGTCACGTTGTCCAACACCATCGAGATCAAGCTGGTGACCGCGCCCAGATAGACAAGCAACAGAATCGGACGTCCCTTAGCCAGCTTCGCCGCTCGGATGGCGACATACTGGAAGAATCCCGTGTCCTTGAACAAGCCAACGACGATCATCATCCCCATCAGCAGGAGGATCGTGTTGAAGTCCACTTCGCCCACGGCAAGATGGAGATCGTAGAAGCCGACCCATGTGCCGACAGCCACCATCGCCGCCGCTCCGGTCAGAGCAACGATCGTCCGGTGAAGCTTCTCGGACAAGATCCCAACATATGTCAGCACGAAGATTGCGGTTGAAGCAAGCGTCGGTGCGAGCCCAGGTGTATCCATCGGACGTCATCCTAGGCAGGATGTCCCCTGTTTCGCAAGCTGCCGCGCCGATTCCCGAACAGCCGCGTGATCCTCAATCGGGGGACACGTGTCCTCTGGGGTCGAAAACCTCCGATCCCAACTAGATCCAGCCGAGCTGAAGCGCTGCAATGAGAAGGAGACTTGCAGCAGAACACGAAACGATCGTGCTCATCACTCCGGTCTTCAACCACTCCTTCGTTGTAATCGGAGATCCGGCGTGCTCGCTCATCGACATGACAATGACATTCGCCGTGGCTCCCACCGGTGTCGCATTTCCCCCGAACCCCACACCCAGAGCAAGCGCCCACCACAGCGCAGCGGTCTCGACGCCGTGAGCGCTGAGCGCACCGATCACGGGAAGCATCACAATCGTGAACGGGACGTTATCGACCAACCCCGACATCAGCGCACTCCCCCACAGGACAACCAACGCCGCAAGGATGGTCCCTCGCTGGGTCAGTGCGGCCATCGCCTCGGCCACGCTGTCCAGCACGCCGGCAGCACTCAACCCCCCGACGATGACAAACAGCGCAGCAAAGAACAGCAAGACATCCCAATGGACATCCTTGAGCACGGCCTCCAGATCCGGCCGCACCCAAAACAACCCGAGCGCCGCCGATACGAGAGCAACGATTCCGGGCGCGAGCCCGAGCGGCTCGTGCAGAATGAACAAGACAATCGTCGCCGCGATGACCACGATCATCCGTTTTGTCGTCCGCCAGTCTGTGACCGCTTCCCGCGCATCGATCTCCAAAATCCGGTCGAAATTTCGTGGCTTCACCCTCAGTTGGTGCCGGTACCTCAGAAGCAACAGAGCGATCACTGCAACCAAAGCAACGACCACGATCGGCCCGAGGTGAATCACGAAGTCGTTGAACCCCAGTCCGGCGGCGGAGCCGATCAGGATGTTCGGCGGATCTCCGATCAACGTCGCCACGCCGCCGACGTTGGACAGCAGGACTTCTCCCATGAGAAACGGGATCGGAGACAGGCCAAGGATGTCGGCGATCGAGAAGGTAATCGGGGCGATGATGATCACCGTTGTCACGTTGTCCAAGATCATCGATAGAACCGCCGTAACGACAGCCAGGTAGATCATCAGCAGCCATGATCGTCCCCGCGCGAGCTTCGCCACAACAATAGCAAGGTACTCGAAGTACCCCGTCGCCTTGAAGATCCGGACCACGACCATCATACCGAGCAGAAGGATGAGGGTATTGAAGTCGATCTCGCTCATTGCCTGGTCAAAGCTGTAGAAGCCGAGCCATTGCCCAAGCACGAGCATCAATGCGGCGCCGCTCAGGGTGACAATCGTGCGATGGACCTTCTCCGAGAGAATCCCTACGTACACACCCACAAACAGCACCGTCGAAACGATAAACGGAGCCCAACGGACGGTGCCCATGAGCGACAATCGTATTCCACACCCCGCCGCGCATCAACCGCAGGATATGTTAGGGCATTTGCGAGCCGGATCCCCGCTCGGCAAGCGTCACCTCAATCCGCCGTAGTTCTCCATCCCGAAGCACATCCAGCTCCACGACATCGCCAACCTGTGTTTGGCTCTCAAGATACAAGAGAAGATCGATCATCGACCGAATCGGAGCCCCGCCGATCTCAACTAGCACATCTCCTCCCGCGGGAAACTCGATCTCCCCGATGGGGATCACTCGGTCGCTTCCCCGGATTCCCGCCTGCTCGGCGGCTCCTCCCGCCACAACACTGAGCACAAGAACCCCTCGGTCGTGGGGCAACTCAACTCCCTGCTCGCGGAAGAACTGCACGCGTTCGGGGCTCAGATCGAAGCCGACCAGCTCAAGACTGGGATGTGGGTATTGCCCGCGCTCAATCAAAACCGGCACGATCCTGGCGACGGTGTTTGCGGGAACGGAGAAGCTGATCCCGGCCGAGGCGCGACTGGGACTGATAATCTGAGATGTGACACCGATGACGCGTCCGTCGAGATCGAGAAGCGGCCCGCCCGAATTGCCCGGGTTGATTGCGGCATCGCTCTGAATCGCCTCTCCGATGAACTGGCCGTCGGGGCTCTGGATGATTCTCTCCAGGGCGCTTACAACGCCAAACGTGAGGGTCTGCTCAAGGCCGAACGGATTTCCGATTGCGACAACGAACTGCCCGATCTCCGATTCGGAGGAATCCGCCAGCTCAAGCGGCGTCGGAAGATCCTCTCTGCTCCTACCAACGCGGATGACGGCAAGATCGGTCGCCGGATCCGTGCCAACAATGGTCGCCGGGCAGCAGTCGACCCCGCCAAATGCAACGGTGATCGTATCTGCATCAGCGATCACATGGTAGTTCGTCACGATGTGGCCGTGCAGATCGTACAGGAACCCCGAGCCACTCCCCCCAACGGGAACAGGACGCATGAATACATCTTCGACGGTCCCCTGCACGGTGATGTGTGCCACGGCGGGCGCTGCAGACTGGAAGACTGAAATAACCCGCTCCTGCAGCGTCTCCGCCATCGCAACCATCCCGCACCCCACGACAACGAGGGCAACGATGGCCAGCAACCTGCGCGAATCTCTTCTCATGCCGCCTCCCTTCACAACCCTACGGTAGAGAAGCGCAACCATTTCAGCAAACGAGTGGAAGAGAATCGATCCGGTGGACCCTTGACAACAGACAAGTAAGCTCCCCAATAGGGGAGCTTACTTGCGGAGGGACGAAGGCACCGACTGCCTTTCCAGAAGAACCGTAACCATTTCCTCGCACTTCATCCCAAATCCCGATCGGTTGTTTCCGGTCGTAGCACCATCCCCTCCGCCTTCATACAGCGAAGCAAGCCGACTTTGCGTGGATCGACTGGTCTTCTCGAAGTCGATCCTCCTTGCACGGATCGACCGATGATACGTTGTCGATCCTCCTTGCACGGATCGACCGATTGAACGTTGTCGATCCTTCTTGCACGAATCGACCGATGATACGTTGTCGATCCTCCTTGCATAGAGGAACCCGGAGAGAACGAAACCGTGAGGTGGGGAAACCCGTCCTCTATGATCGATGCGTCGGCTGTAGGACGGCACGAATTGAAGATCG
>Ga0272443_10002973_pt1 | contig 20688 bp, 17 predicted proteins | sample SSMAcet12_FD_193581 | JGI IMG/M metagenome (GOLD analysis project Ga0272443, IMG submission 193581) | Marine sediment archaeal communities from Little Sippewissett salt marsh, Falmouth, MA, United States - SSM-Acet-12 | ecosystem: Environmental > Aquatic > Marine > Wetlands > Sediment ... | reverse complement strand
CAGCGATTTCGGCCTCGACCACCACTTCGACCGGATCGCCTCAGCCGCGGACTTCCGGCGACGGATCCCCCTGTCCCGATATGAGGATGTCCGCCCGTACATACGTCGGGTTATGGCCGGCAACACGCGCGCATTGTTCGGCCGGCGCCAGCGCGTCCTCATGTTCGCCATGACCAGCGGGTCCACCACCGAGCCGAAGCACATCCCTGTCACGACGCCTTTCCTGGAGGAATACCGCCGCGGCTGGAACGCGTTCGGTATCAAAGTCTTCATCGACCATCCTGAAGCGTTGCTGCGCGGCATTCTCCAGGTCACCTCGCGAATGGACGAGACCCGTACGAGCGCGGGCATTCCCTGCGGCGCGATTTCGGGGCTGATGTCCGCCACGCAGAAGCGGCTCGTCCGAAAGTACTATCTGAACCCGCTTGGCACCGCCGGCATCGAGGACAGTACCGCCAAGTACTACACGATCATGCGGCTGGCCGTCCCGAAGGATGTCTCATTCATGATCACCGCCAGCCCGGCCACGCAACTGCGGCTGGCGCGCGTTGCCGACGCACGCCATGCACAACTCATCCGCGACGTGCACGACGGGACGCTGGACGGCCATCTGCCCATCCCGGCCGACGTGCGAAGTCAACTGCAACCTCGGCTGCGGCCCGACCCGCAGGCTGCCCGGCGGCTGGAGGCGATCGCCAGCGACCACGGCCGGCTCCTGCCGAAGCACTATTGGAACCTGGCCGTGGTGGCCAACTGGACGGGCGGGACGATGGGGCTGCACCTTGACGCCTTTGAGGAGTACTTCGGCTCGGTGCCCGTGCGCGACATCGGCCTGCTGGCGACGGAGGGACGCGTTTCCCTTCCTGTCGAGGACGGCACGCCGGCCGGCATCCTCGACGTCTGCTCGAATTACTTCGAGTTCGTCCCGGCGGATCGCATCGAAGAGATCTCGCCCCCGACGTTCCGCTGCCACGAACTCGAGGTCGGCCAGGAGTACTTCATCGTGCTGACCACCTCGGCCGGTCTTTACCGCTACGACCTGCGCGACCTGGTGCGCGTTGTCGGTTACGTCGGTCAGGCACCGGTTATCGAGTTCCTCAACAAGGGGGCCCACATCAGCTCGCTGACGGGCGAGAAACTCACCGAACACCAGGTCACCAAGGCCATGGCCGAGGCCGGCCAATCATGCCGGGAGAACCTCGTCCATTTCGTACTCGCGCCCCGTTGGGACGATCCTCCGTACTATGTCCTGCACATAGAGGGCCCCCTGTCCGAACCGGCTGACCGTGCCGTGGCTGACGCGCTGGATGTCGCCCTTCAGAAAGTCAACATCGAGTATGCTGCAAAACGCCGAAGCGATCGGCTCGGCCCCATCCGCACGAACGTGCTGCCGATCGGATATCTCGCGGCCCGCGACGATCGTGAGGCGATCCGCTATCGGCCCGTCAACGAACAGTACAAGCATCGGTACCTCTTCACCGTACCGGGCGAAGACGACGAGTTCCCTGAGAGCGCCCCGGCGCCTCTGTCGAGCGAAAGACGCTGAACTCCCCGGCTCCATTGGGCCGATGTCGGATAGGAACAGGAACCAGCCGGCAGGTTGTTGTCGCTTCCTGGCGCAACAAAGAGAGAGGGACGGCTGCTTCGAAAAGCACGATTCGACGTTCCAAAGCTATTGACGAGTCGGTCCGTGTTGCGGCGTCGTCGGGAGTCCATCACACAGGGAGCAGGGCGATGTTTGAACGCATTTCCAATGGATGGGCGCTGGCCAAGGCCAGTTGGCAAGTCCTCAAGCTCGACCGGGAGCTGCTCGTGTTCCCGCTGTTGAGCGGCATCGCATGTTTGATCGTGATGGCCAGCTTTGCCGTGCCGCTGATCGCAGGCAACCACTTCGAATCGATCGGGCAATCGGCGGGCGACGAGTGGACCGGCAAGGACCTGGCCATGCTCGCGGTGGCGTTCGCCTTCTACTTCATCAACTATTTCATCATCATCTTTTTCAACAGCGCGCTGGTCGCCTGCGCCATCATCCGGTTCCGCGGGGGGGACCCGACGCTGGCCGACGGTTTCCGGGCGGCCGGCGAGCGGCTTCCGCAGATCCTCGCGTGGGCGGCCGTCAGCGCGACGGTCGGCATCATCCTGAAGGCCATCGAGTCCCGCTCGCGGCGCGCGGGCCAGTTCATGAGCGGCCTGCTGGGGATGGCCTGGAGCGCGACGACCTATTTCGTCATCCCCATCATCGTCATCGAGCGGGCCGGCCCCTTCGAGGCGATCTCCCGCAGCCTGTCCATCCTTCGCCGCCATTGGGGCGAGTCGCTGGCAGCCAATTTCGGGATCGGCCTCATCGTCATGGCCGCAATGCTGGTCGCCGCGATCCCGGCGGTGCTCGGCGTGCTTACGGGCCAGCCGCTCTGGATAGCGACCGGGATCGTGATATCCGTGACGGCTTTCATCCTCGTGGCGTTGATCTCCTCGGCGCTGAGCGCGATCGTGGTGGGCGCGCTCTACGAGTACGCGACGAGGGAAGAGCCCCCGGCGGTCTTCGATGCCTCGACGCTCGAGCGGGCATTCGTCCGCCAATAAAAGGGGCGCGTCCGTCAAGGTGGGAGGACTGGACGCCGGCCGGCGAATGTGGACAATGACCCCGCTGAAAAATGTTCGAAACACCCGGTATGGGACGGGTTTGTCGCCCACCGATGGGAGAAGCCTCGCATGTACACGACGCGAAACCGCTTGACCCGCTGGTTGCTCCTGGTGGCCTCAGGGGCTGTCGTTTTCCAGGCCGCCGGCTGTGATCTTTACCTCCAGGTGCTTCAGACCGGTTTGCTCGGCGCCCTGACGGGGATCACGTTCTTCCTGGCCCGGAACGTCTGAGCCCGTCCAGTCCACACACACGCCACGGGGAAGGCGGCCGGGCAACTGCCTGCGGGCACGATGCACGGCGCCGCCGGCTTTCAGCAAAGGCCCGTCACGCCCTGCGCGTGCGTCGACCGTTTTCCAGTACAGCAGGGGGCGGTTCGCGGCTACCTCGGCGGCCGTGATTTTCTTGCCACCGGCAGGCTGGTCAAAACCGCAAGGAGAGTACGACCGTGCTGCGAAGAGAACCGATCCTTCAGGACGAGGTCTTCAAGAGCCTCGAGAAGATACCGACCACGATCTGCGAACACGACGTCGAAGCGTCGCTGCGGGCGGCCACCGTCATCGCCGAGGTGATCCGGGAACGCAACGACCGCGGGAAACCCGCCGTGCTCGGCCTGGCGACGGGCAGCACACCTGTCGGCGTTTACCGCGAACTGATCCGCATGCACCGCGCCGAGCAACTCGATTTTAGCAACGTGATCACATTCAACCTCGACGAGTACTACCCCATGCCGCCGGACAGCATCCAGAGCTACCACCGCTGGATGCGCGAGAATTTCTTTGACCATGTCAACATCCGGCCGGAAAACATTCACATTCCGGATGGGACGCTTCCCCCCGGCAAGATGGCTGCCTTTTGCCGCGAATACGAGGCGGCTGTCCGGGAGGCGGGCGGCATTGACGTGCAGATTCTGGGCATTGGGCGAACGGGCCACATCGGCTTCAATGAACCCGGCTCGCGGCGGGACTCGCGGACACGGCTCATCTCCCTGGACCGCGTGACCCGACTCGATGCAGCCTCGGACTTTTTCGGCGAGGCCCACGTCCCGCGCCAGGCGATCACGATGGGCGTCGGCACGATCCTGGGGGCCCAGCGGGTCCTGTTGCTGGCCTTCGGCGAGCAGAAGTCGCCGATCATCCAGCGGGCGATCGAAGGGCCGATCACCGACACCGTCGCGGCCAGCTTTCTACAGGAACACCCCAACGCGGAGATGATCCTCGACCGGGCAGCGGCGGCGGACCTCGCGCGGATGGCGACACCCTGGCTGCTCGGCGAAATCGACTGGACGGCCGAGTACGAGCACCGCGCCGTCCTGTGGCTGAGCGAGACGATCGGCAAAAGCATCCTGAAACTCGGCAAGGACGACTACGAGAACAACCATCTCGCCTCGCTCCTGCGGCGGGACGACAACGTGGACAGCCTCAACATCCGTGCGGCCCGCCGGTTGTTCAACGCCCTCTACCGACAGGGGATGCTGCCCGGCGATAAGCGGGTGCTCTGCTTCAGCCCGCACCCCGATGACGACGTTATCAGCATGGGCGGCACGCTGCGCGCGCTGGTCGCCCGGGGCAGCGAGGTCCACGTAGCCTACATGACCAGCGGCAACATCGCCGTCTTCGACGAGTACGCGCGCCAGATGCTCAACTGCTGGGCGGACCTCAACCGGATCTTCGGGTTCGATACGGAACGCACCGAGCAGATCGTCCGGCGGATCAAGGACTTCTTCGCCGCCAAGCAGCCGGGCGAGGTGGACATCACCGAGGTCCAGTCGATCAAACAGTGGATCCGGCGCAACGAGGCCGCCGCCGCCTGCCGGTCGATGGGCGTGTCCTTCAAGAACGCCTATTTCCTCGACCTGCCCTTCTACCAGACCGGCCAGGTACGCAAGGACCCGATCGGCCCGGACGACGTGAAGATCGTGCTGGATTTGTTGCGGAAGGTGCGCCCTCAGTGGATCTTCGTCGCCGGTGAGCTGGCCGACCCGCATGGAACGCATCGGCTCTGCGCCGACGCGGTTTTCCAGGCACTCGCCCAGCTCACCAGAGACGAATACCCCGAGGAAGTCTGGCTCTACCGCGGCGCCTGGCAGGAGTGGGACATCGACATGGTCGATATGGCCGTCCCGCTGTCCCGCGAGCAGATCACCCGCAAGATCTTCGGGATCTTCAAGCACCAGTCCCAGAAGGACAAGGCCATGTTCCCCGGCCCCTACGACGACCGCGAGTTCTGGCAGCGGGCCGAGGCGCGCAACCGTCAGACAGCCGCCCTCTACGACCGGCTCGGCCTGCCGGAATACTACGGGATCGAAGCGTTCGTGCGATACGATCGGCCGGAAGGTTTTTAATCCCATTCGATCTGATTTGTACAGGTGTCAGCGCACGCACCCTGCGCGCTGCGATCCGCCTCTCAACCGTCTGGCATCTCGACCTCGTGATCGAACTGTTCGAGGGGGCAGCCGCGGCAGCGCGCGCGGGGCCGGCAATACGTCTTGCCGACCTGCACGAGCAGCGCGTGGAACTCGTTGAACAGCGCGACGTCGGCCGGCAAAGATGACTCGAAGAGCTCCTTGATTTGCGTGTAGTCCGCGTCGTCGCCGATGAGACGATGACGGTAAAGAATGCGGGCCGTGTAGGCGTCGACGACGAAGGATGGAAGGCCGCCGGCATACAAAAGGATGGCGTCGGCCGTCTCGCACCCGATGCCCGGCACGCCCAGAAGCTCCGCGCGCAGCGGCTCCAACGGCATGGCGAACATCCGGTCGAGATCGCCCTCGAACCGGTCCCAGAACCAGGTGACGAACGCCTTGAGCCGGCGCGTCTTGACGTTGAACGTGCCGGCCGGCCGCACGTGCTCCGCCAGGACTTCCGGCGCGACGTCGCGGAGTTTCCGCCAGTCGAGCAGGCCGGCCCGCTTGAGATTGTCGATCGCCCGCTCGACGTTGCGCCACGCCGTGTTCTGCGTGAGGATCGCGCCGATAATGACTTCGGTGGGTGTCTCGGCCGGCCACCAGCGCTGCGGGCCGCAGGCGGACCGCATGGCCTCGAAAAACGACAGCAGCGTTTCGGTGGTGCGCGTACTCATCTGAAAAACGGCGGAATCGCAAAACCCATCGTCGGCTCCTCCCGCCACCGCGGATCGCGCGTCGCCTTCCGCCAGGCGTCGAGCCGGTCGCCCAGGACGCGCACCACCGTCTGGTACTCGGGGATGGACGAGACATTGTAGAGTTCGAGCGGGTCGCGCGCCAGGTCGTACAGGATATCGCCGACATCCGTGTACGAGACGTACTTGTAATGCCGGCTGATCAACCCTCGCGCCGAGAGCGGCCCGTCTTGCTGCTCGTATACCAGGAAACACTCGTCGGCGTGGAGGCGCGTCCGCGGGTTCTGGAGGACGGGCACGAGCGAACGGCCGTGCATCGTCGGCGGCACGGGCTGGCCGGCCAGCCCCAGCAGCGTCGGCCCCAGATCGACCAGGCTCACGACGCGTTCGACGCGGACGCCCTCTTTGACAAGCGCGGGACACCGGATCACCAGCGGCACGCGGATCAGCTCGTCGTAGAAAAACGCCCCCGTTCCGTAGAGCCGATGCTCGCCCAGCAGGAAACCGCCGTCCGAGGCCCATACGACTACCGTGGGTCGGCCAGGGCCCCCTTGTTGTTCGACGGCCTGGAGGATGCGCCCGACGCTTGCGTCGAGCTGCATGATCGCAGTCGCGTAGGCCGCGCGAGCCTCGCGGAGCTGCTGCTCGTTCATCGCCAGGAACTGCCGGGACGGCTCGGCATTCGACAGAACGCCCGGCAATCCCTCCCGTTCGTAGGCCATGCTTTCGGGCAGCGGCAGATCCCCCGCCGCCACGGTCGTTGCGCCCTCTGCTGCACCAGCGAACGGCGGGCGCGGCCCCCGAAAGGTCACCCACAGAAAGGACGGCTTGTCGCGGGCGGCGGTAAGAAAACCAGTCGCCTGCTCGGTTATCCAGTCGGCGAGACTTCCGTCCACTTTGCCCTTGTCGCCATTGATGACGACCTCACTGTCCTGCCAGGGGCAGTCGCCGACACAAGTAGCTGCGTGGTCGAACAACCCTTCGACGGGGTCAGCCTGTTCCCGGCCGCCAACACCCCACTGCCCGACGAGCCCGCACGTGTACCCGGCTCGCCGCAGTCGGGCCACGACCGTGTCGGTGCCCGGCAGCAGATACACACCGTCAGCCACCGCACCATGGGCGTGCGGGTAGAGGCCCGTCGCAACCGAGGCCACGTTCTGTTGACGGTAGGGCGAGGGGGCGTACGTCCGGGGAAAAACGACCGCCTCCGCCGCCAGCCGATCAAGGTGCGGGGTCTTGACCTGCGGGTTGCCCTCGAAGCCGGCCATCCCCGCGCGCTGGCCGGAAGCCATCAAGAGCACAATGTTCGGCATGTCCGCGACCGATGACGGTACGTTCAGCGCGCAAACCATGCCCCAGGCGAACACCAAACCCGTCCGTCCGGCCCATCCGCGATGGCGGCAAGCAATCCAATCAGTCTTGTAGCGGGGTTTCACGTTGTAGGTCCATTCTGCGGCCGGCATGCGGGCCGCACCACCGATTGTACTGGTCCAGTCCGTTCACCGGCCGATCCGCACGAACAAGTTACCGGGCAGTTGGCGGGCCAAGCCGCGCAACTGGAGCGTGATCAGTGCGGCGGCGACTTGGGCCGCCGGTTGGCCCGTCCCGGCCGCGATCTGCTCGATCGACCGCTCGTCCCGGCCAAGCATTTCCAGGACGGCCCGTTCCTGGTCGCTCAAACCCTCCGGCAGCGACGAGGATACCTCCGCGCCGCCGTCCGTGTCGACATCGGGTATCCCCAAAGCCTCGCCCACCTGGCCCAGTTCCGAAAGAATGTCCTCGATGCAGGTCACCAGTTTGGCGTGCTGGTCGCGGATGAGGCCGTTCGTGCCCTGGGCACACTGCTCGTCCACCCTGCCGGGCAGGGCGAACACCTCGCGGTCGTACTCGGACGCCAGCCGGGCCGTGGTCAGCGAGCCCGATCGGCGGGCAGCCTCGATGACGAGTACGCCGAGCGCGAGGCCCGCGATAAGACGATTGCGCGGCAGGAAATTCTTGGCCTCCGGCGAGTAGGTCATGGGTAGTTCGCTGACCACCGCGCCCTGGCGGCAGATTCGGCCGGCCAGGTCGGCATGCTCCGGCGGGTAGATCCGTGACAGCCCGTTGCCGAGGACCGCCACCGTCCGCCCGCCTGCCTGGAGGGCGCCCTTGTGCGACTCGGCGTCCACGCCCCGGGCCAGACCAGACACGACCGTCAGACCGTGGGAGGCCAACTGGTAGCCGAACCGGCGGGACTGCTCCCGGCCGTAAGTCGTGCAGCGCCGGGCGCCGACGACGGCCAAGGCCACGCCGTCCTCCGGTTCGAGCCGGCCGCAGACGTAGAGGCAGATCGGCGGATCGGGCAGGTGACGCAGCAGGACCGGGTAGTCCTCGTCCTCGCGGCAGAGAATGCGGACCTCGTGGCGGGCGGCCAGCTCGACCTCGGCCAGGACGTCGGCCCCGTCGCGCTGCCGCGCGATCGCGTCGGCCGTGGCCTGGCCGATGCCCTCGACCTCGGTAAGGCGGCTGGCCGGCGTGCCCAGCGCCGCCTGGGCCGACCCGAACCGCTCGATGAGTCGCCCGAACAGGACGGGGCCGACCTGCGGGGTAAGGGCCCACCGCAGATGCTCGATGGCCGCCGAGGAAGCTGTCTCGTGGAATCGCTCCGCCAGCACGAAAACTCCTCCGTCCCCCCGCGTCGTCGGCTGTGCGAAAGGATACCGGTTGCCCGACGCATCGTCGAGGACGGTTGGGAACTTTTTGCTGCAATCAGGCGCCCCATTACCTCCGTCCGGGCGATTCGGACGCCGCCCGCAAAGGGGGCGCGACCGTTGACCGCGGTGGCGTCAGCCGCGAAAATAGAAGGTCTGGAAAGGGCGCGGCCTTCGGGCGAGAACGCCGGGGGCGTTTCGCCGGCGCAAAGGCCGCCCTGCCGTTCGTTTCGTGTGTTCCCCCGGCATAGAAGACGGCCGACCATGATCCGAGCAAGCGACGTGCGTCCCGGCAAGCTGATCGTCTTCGAGGACGCGCTCTACACGGTCAAAGAGGCCACGCACGTGGCCAAGGGCAACAAGCGCAGCTACATCCAGCTGAAGCTCAAGAACTTCAAGACGGGCCAGATCATCGACCAGCGCGCGCGAGTCGACGACACCTACGAAACGCCCTTCGTGCAGACCAAGGAGTACGAATACCTCTACTTCGATGGCACCGACTACATCATCGCGGACGTCAATACGTACGACCAGATCCCGATTTCCCCCGAGCTGATCGGCGAGGCGACCCAGTTCCTCAAGGAGAACACCCGCGTCACGTGCGACCTGGTGGACGGGCAGATCGTCTCCGTCCAGCTGCCCAACGTCGTCGAGCTGGCGGTCACCGAGACGGTGCCGGCCATCAAGGGCGCGACGGCCACCAACCAGAACAAGGACGCCACCGTCGAGACGGGCGCGCGGATCAAGGTGCCGCCCTTCATCGAGATCGGCGAGGTCGTCCGCGTCGACACGCGCAGCGGCCTGTACGTCGAACGCGCCAAGTAAGCGCGGTTTTTACCCCCCCACCAGTCGGACATCATGTCAAGAGACGGTGTCTCTCAGAACGGGGCGGTCTCGGTATCACCGAGGTCGGGCTCGGCCGCGTACTGGCCGCTGGGCACGTAGGCGGGCTCGTCGCCGTAGTGGAGCGGGTCGAAGCGGGCGAGTTGCTCGTTGAAATGCAGCTTGACCGAGGCGGTCGGGCCGTTGCGTTGCTTGGCGACGATGACTTCGGCTTGGCCGCGGACCTCCTCGGGCGGGATCTCTCCCTTGACGCGGCAATAGTACTCTTCGCGGTGCAGCAGCATGACGACGTCGGCGTCCTGTTCGATCGCGCCGGACTCGCGCAGGTCGCTGAGCATGGGCTTTTTGTCGGTGCGGCCCTCCGGGTTGCGGTTGAGCTGGGCCATCACGACGACGGGGATGTTCAGCTCGCGGGCGAGCGCCTTGAGGCCGCGGCTGATCTCGGCGACCTCCTGCTGGCGGCTTTCGACGCGGCGCGCGCTGTGCATCAACTGGAGATAGTCCACGAAAATCGCCTGGACGTTGTGTTTCAGGTAGAGCCGCCGGGTCTTGGCCCGCAACTCGAGCGCGCTCATGCCCGGCGTGTCGTCGACGAACAGAGGCATCTCAGCCAGCTCGCCTACGGCTTCCTGGAGTCTGGCGATCTCGTCCTCGGAGACCATGTTCTTGCGGACACGCTGCGAGTCGACGCCCGCGCGCGCGCACAGGAGCCGCTGGGCGACCGCCAGCCGGCTCATTTCCATCGAAAAGAAGGCTGTCGGAATGTTCTCGTTGGCCGCGATGTGCTCAGCCACCGACAGGCCGAACGCCGTCTTGCCCATGCTCGGCCGGGCGGCGATGACGATCATCTCCCCGCGCTGCAGGCCGCTGAGCAGGTCGTCGAGTTCGAGGAAACCCGTCGGGACGCCCGTGATGCAGTGCCCCTCGCGCGAGGCGATCTGCTGGAAGATCCGCTCGAGCTCGTCGCGGATCCCGGCCGCGTGGTCGCTGATCCGTTCGTCGGTGACCTCGAAGAGCAACTGCTCTGCCGCGTCGAGGATCTCGCGCGCGTCGCTGGCCTGGTCGTAAGCGGTTTCGGTGATCCGGGCGGTTGCCCCGATGAGGTCGCGCAGCATCGCCTTGTCGCGGACGACGCGGGCATAATACTCGGCGTGGAGGCAGTTCGGGACCGACTCGGCCAACTGTGTCAGGTACTCGACGCCGCCGATCTCTTCGAGCAGGGACCGCGCGATCAGCTCGTTGCGCACCGAGACGAGATCGACCGGGTCGCCCCGTTCGTAGAGCTGGACGAGCACCTCGAAGAGCTTGCAGTGGTCCGGCCGATAGAACCGGTCCGACTCGCTGCGTCCGATCACGGTGACCACGTCGCCGATGACCTCGCGATCGAGCATCATCGAGCCGAGCAGGGCCATCTCCGCATCGAGGTCCTGAGGCGGTATTCGTTCCCGCGAGCCGGGGCCGGTTGGCCGATCAGCGCTCATGGGTAGCCTTCCTCACGCATCCCTGTCGGGAGGATGCGCCAAAACCTCTTCCATGCCGCGCCTGCATGGAAGCAGCGTTGGCCGCCGCTGGTTAGCCACTTCCTTGCGGTCGCGGCGCGAATGCCTCTTACTTTTGCCGGCGCACCGTCCTAGAGGTCGGTCTCCAGCGCGTCGACTTGCAGGCCATGATTCGGGCGGCGTCCGCGGTCCGACGGTCGGGGGCGTGGCCTCCTGTGCTCGTGCGGCTCGCTCGGTTCGGGCGCCTCCTCCTCGAGTTCCTCGCCCGTGCTCTCTCGGACCACCCAGACTTTGACGTCGACTTGCAGGTCGTCGGCGAAGACCACCGGAACGGTGACCGTATCGAGCTGCCGGATGGGCTCGCGCAGGTGGACCTGCGCCGCCTCGATCGCATGCCCCTCGTCGCGCAGCGCCGAGGCGATTTCGCGCGGGCCGACCGAGCCGTAGAGCCGCCCCTCCGGGTTACACGCGGCCGCGATCGTCACCTCCACCTCGCGGAGCCGGCCCGCCTCCTGCTCGAGTGCGGCGCGGCGGAGGCGGCGCTGCTCCTCGGCCCGGCGCTTGTCCTCTTCAATGGCCTTCATGTTCGCCTGGGTCGGCTCGACGCCCATGTGGTGTGGTATGAGGTAGTTGCGCGCGTACCCCTCGCGCACCTCGACCACGTCGCCGGCCAAACCCACGTTCGGAATATCGCATCGAAGCAACACTTTCATCTGACCACCCCTGTGTACGCGATCCGCACCAGGCACGCGTGCGCTGGAGTCCGCATGAAAAACCAACCCCTCGCGACGAGTCGACGCCTGACAAGGACCGCGCCACGTTACCAGCCGTCCTCTACTCTACCATCCGGGCCTACGCGTTTCACCAATTTTCTGGCCGGGCCCGCAAATCACATGTGATTGCTCAAAAACAGTGATCTTTCCGCAAGCGATCGCACGCGCGGTCGATGCGATGGCTGGACGAGGGACGGCCTCTCGCGTCCGTTCGACCGTGCGGGCTGAAACCCGCGGCTTTTTGCACGTACAAAACGCCTCCCATGCACCAACGGGCCACGTTCAAAACGGAACTTCCTGGTCCACGCCCGGTACGTCCCCGTCCTCGGGCGGCGGACTATCGTTCTGGGAGGGACCTGCATCCCAGGCCTCGCCGCCGGCCCCCCGGCTGCGTTCTGGACCCCCGCCACCACGGTTGCCACCGCCCCCCGGCGCACTATCCAGGAAGGTGAAGTTTTCGACCACAACGTCCAGCTTGCTGCGCTTTTGACCCTCCTGGTTGGTCCACTGACGAAGACGCAGTCGGCCTTCTACGAGGATGGACCGCCCCTTGCGCATGTACTGGTTGATGATCTCCCCGCCCCGCCCGTAGGAGACGAGGTCCACGAAACAGACATCCTCCCGCATCGTGCCGCTGTTGTCCTTCCAACGGCGGTTCATCGCCAGGCCGAACTCGCAGACGGGTGTATTGCTCGGCGTGTAGGACAGTTGCGGGTCGCGCGTCAGGTTGCCGGCCAGGATCACTCGGTTGTAACTTGCCATCGATCAAACTCCTCTGCAGATGCGTCGTCGCCTTCTCCGTGCTTCCCAACGTACAGGCAAGCGACTGCCTCTGACGAGGACAGCCCTGTTTACGCTTCGTCCTCGCCGGGCTTTTCGCTTTGGCTGGAGGTTTCAGCCACGGTGTCGGCAGGCGTCTCGCGCGGCGGCGATGCACTCTCGTCCCCGCCGCGCGCCCCTGTTTCCGGGGCGCCCTCGCGCGGTTTGCCCTCCGAGCGGTCTTCTTCCGGTGCCGCCTGCTGGGCCGACCGTCCGAGCGATTCGCGCATCTGCTCCTCGCTGACGTGGTCCGCCCGAAGCACGAGGCTTCGCAGGACGGACTCACTCAACTGCACGTCGCGCTCCAGGCCGGTGATGCGATCCGCCTCGGCCTGGAAATACACGAGGACGTACACGCCTCGCTTGTGTCGCTTGATCGGGTAGGCCAAACGGCGTTCGTCCCATTTGCCCCACATGAGGACCCGTCCGCCGCTCCGTTCCATGAGACGGTTCACCTCGGCCTCGACCTTGCCCAGATCGGCACCCAGCGACGGGTCGAACAACAACATGGCTTCATACGTGTTCAACGTCGGTTACCTCCACACTAAAATCCTTTGTACACGATGGTGCGGCACAACCAGCCGCGGGCTTGGAGCCTGCACGGCTTTCCGGTTGGTCCGGGGTCCGCGTCATCGCGAATGCCCTTTTTCAGACCGGGTTGTAGCGATTCATCGCTTCGTCCGTCCCGGCCTCCAGCCAACACTGGACCGCGTCGGCCGCCCGCACGATCGCCGCCTCGATCTCCTCGCGTTCCTGTGGGGCGAACGGGCTGAGCACGTGGCCAACCATCCGCTCGCCGCCCACCTGCTCGATGCCGATCCGCAGCCGGCTGAAGCCGTCGTTGCCCAGCCGGGCGATGATGTCCTCCAGGCCGTTGTGTCCCCCGGCCGACCCCTGCCGCCGGAATCGCAGCCGTCCCAGCGGAAGGGCCATGTCGTCCAGGACAATCAGCAGATCCGCCAGAGCCAGCTTGTAAAACCCTGTCGCCTGCGCGACCGATTGGCCGCTGCGGTTCATGAACGTCATCGGTTTGAGCAGCAATACCCGCTGCCCACTGGTTCGCCACTGACCCACAAGGCCCGCGAACTGCCTCCGATCCACCGCGACCTGCCACCGCCGGGCCAGCTCGTCGATCACGCGAAACCCGACGTTGTGCCGCGTACCCTCGTACTTGCGACCGGGGTTGCCAAGGCCGACCACGAGTTTCATCGTTTCGCCCGTCATCAGGCCCCCGCCGCACCGCCCGGCCCGCTGGCCGACGCTCTCTCACCAGGACGGCCCGACGGCTTCCAGCACCCTACGCCGCGCGTGCTCACGACGCTTCGCCGCCCTCCTTTTCCTTTTCACGGCGGATCACTTCCGGCTCGGAAACGTCCCCCTCCTCGGTTGCCAGCTCGGCTGCCTCTTCTTCCTCGGGCGAGACCGCCTTGGCCCGGACGGCACAAATGACCGTCTCACCTGCCGTGACGGGTGTCGCCCCCGCAGGCAACTCCAGGTCGCTGACGCGCAGCGATTGGCCCACCTGAAGATCGTTGACGTTGACGCGGATCGAATCGGGAATCTGCGAGGCCAGCGCCTCGATTTCCAGGTCGACGAGGTGCTCCTCGAACAAACCCCCTTCCTGCAGGCCGACCGGGGTGCCGCGAAACTCCAGCGGTACCGATACGACCACCCGCTCGTTCAGGTCGACCCAGACGAAATCGACGTGGAGGGGTGCCTGGCTGACCGGCTCGAACTGGACCTGCTTGATCAGCACCGGCTGGGGGCGGCCGTCCAGATTCAGCTCGATGAGGTGCGCGCCGTGCTCGAGCGCGTTTTCCAGGCCCTTGAAGTCGACGGCGACGTTCCGCGGCTCCTGACCGTGCCCGTAGATCACGCCCGGAACCTTGCCCTCACGGCGCAGGCGCTGTGCCTGCCTCTTGCCGTGCGCCTCTCTGGTATCACCGCGAAGTTTCGTTATGTCCATAACATCTGCTCCCCGATCGCATGGGCTCGCCCGCGGGCGAACGCCCTCATCGACGCTACTTCTCCACAAACATCGCACTGACCGACTTATCGAGGTGGATCCTGCGGATCGCCTCTGCCAACAGCGGCGCGACCGACAGGACGGTTACCTGCGCCATTTTTTGCCTGGTTTCCTCGGGAACCGGGATCGTGTCCGTCACGATGACCCAGTCGATCTCCGCCTGACGGATCCGCTCCACCGCCGGCCCCGCCAGGACCGGGTGCGTCGCCGCCAGCAGGAATCGCCGCGCTCCGTGGTCCCGCAAAATCCGAACCGCCTCGGTCGCGGTCCCCGCCGTCGTGATCATGTCGTCGAACAGCATGACCGTTTTGTCGCCTACATCGCCGATCACCCGTGCCGCCGATGTGTGGTTTCCGTCGATGCGGCGTTTGTCGATGACGGCCAACTCCCCCCCGACGCGCCGTGCGAATGCGGTGGCGCGTTTGAGATTCCCCACGTCCGGCGAGACGACCACGCAATCGCTCAGATCCATCTTCCGGACGTGGTCGGCGATCACCGGCAGGGCGGTCAGATGATCGACGGGCAGGTCGAAAAAGCCCTGGATCTGGTCGGCGTGCAGGTCCATCGCCAACACCCGGTGGGCGCCCGCCTCGGTGATGAGATTGGCGACCAGCCTGGCCGTGATCGGCGTTCGGCCCTCGGTCTTGCGATCCTGCCGGGCGTACCCGAAATAAGGCACGACCGCGGTGATCCGCCGCGCCGAGGCGCGCCGCAGGCTGTCGATGAAGATCAACAGCTCCATGAGGTGCTCGTTGACCGGCGGGCAGGTCGCCTGCACCACGAAGCAGTCGCGACCGCGGACGTCCTCCTCCAGTTTGATGATCGTTTCACCGTCGGGGAACCGGTCCACTTTGGCCCGCCCCGGGCGGATCCCCAAATGCTCGGCGATCGCGGCGGCCAGGCGGTCGCTGGCGGTTCCCCCGAAAACCTGCATCGCCACGTCCGTATTCGACCGGATGGAATCAGGTTGGCAGTCCCTCACGGTTCGGCCCTTTCCGGCGATGTGTTATTTTCCTTGACGATCGACCCATGCGCGATCTGGCGGCCCTCAGCCACCGCCAGCGGCGCCACCAGGATCGCACCATTGCCGATATAGGAGTCATCCCCGACGACCGCGCGGTGGATTCGCTGACCGTCGAAATTGGCGAACAGCGTCCCGGCCCCGACGTTGACCCGCCGGCCGATCTGGGCGTCCCCGATGTAGCTCAGGTGGCGCGCTCGCGCTCCCTCGCCGAGCGTCGAGTTCTTCAACTCCGTGAAAACCCCCACGACGACGTCGTCGGCCAGAACCGTTCCGTCGCGCAGATAGGCGAACGGCCCCACCGCACACCGCTGGCCGATCCGTACCCGCCCGTGGATGTAGGTGAACGGGTAGATGACCGTGTCCTGGTCGATCGCGGCGCGCACGTCGATCCAGGTGTTCGGCGGGTCCACGATCGTGACGCCGTTGTTCATCAGGCCGTACTGGATCCGATCCTGCATGATCCGGCCGACCTCAGCCAGTTGCGAGCGGCTGTTGACGCCCACCGCCTCTTCCGGCTTGACGGCCGTGATCGCCACGGCCCGGCATCCCTTCTGAACCAGAATGTGCAGGGCGTCGGTCAGGTAGTACTCGCCCTTGACGTTGTCCGGGAGGATCTCGCCCAACGCCTCGAAGAGCAGCTTCTTGTCGAAACAGTAGTAGCTCGGGTTGATCTCGCGGATCGCCCGCTGGGCATCCGTGCAGTCCGACTCCTCGACGATTCCCTGGAGGTTGCCGTATTCGTCGCGGACGATCCGGCCGTACCCCGTCGGGTCGTCGAGGACCGCCGTCGCAAGCGTCACCGCCGCATGCTGGTGCTCGTGCGTGGCGATCAGGAGCTTCAACGTCTCGGCCCGAACAAGCGGCATGTCGCCGGCGATCACCAGCACGTTCCCATCGAAGCCGTCCAGCGCCTCGCGGCACATCAGAGCCGCGTGCCCCGTACCCTTCTGGTCCTACTGCCAGACCCACGTCACGCCCGGTTCTTCGGCGAAGGTTTCGACGACCTGGTCCTTCTGGTAGCCGACGACCGCGATGATCCGCTCGATGCCGGCCGTCCTGCATGCATCGATGACGTAGGCCAGCATCGGCCGCCCGCATACCTCGTGAAGGACCTTGGGCAGCGCGGTGACCATCCGCGTCGATCTGCCGGCCGCCAGCACGATCGCAGCCGTCGGTTTGTTGGCCATGGTCGGCTCCTCCAGCTCCCGCAGGTCCAGCCCCTTCCCGCTGGGCAGGCTTGGTCGCGACAACCGCGCCCCGCTCCGCCCCCCGGCTCGGGCACTCCTCTCGGCGGCCCGGAAGGGGGACTACCCGGCCTGGACTCGAACCAGGAATGCCAGGACCAAAACCTGGTGTGTTACCAATTACACCACCGGGTAGCGGATCGGTCCCAGCATGCGGGCCGATGAAAATTCGTGTTGCGACGAATCATACAAAGACCGGTCGCAGCAGTCGGCTGGTCGCGCTCGAGGCCTGAGCTCCCGCTGCGAGCCGGAAGCCCACTCCTCCGTCGGTCTCACCTGGCCGCGAAGGACGCCCCTTGGAGCACGACGGCGCGGCCGGTGGGCCACGCCGGGTTTCGCCCGAACCCGTATGAAGGTAGTCGAAGGCCGGGACAAGGTCAACCGGAACAACCCCCGTCCATCCCCGGGCGGGCTTGCAGTTTGCTTCCCCGGCAGGGATACTGGCAACGGCACTGTGGCGTTTTCGAGGCCGCGCGCCCACCCGATTAAGGAATGTCCCACCGTCCGAGGATCCACCGTGGCCCACACGTTGATTCGGTTGCTTATCCTGGACGTGGACGGTGTTCTGACGGACGGGGCCTTGTGGTTCGACGAGGACGGCCGGCCGCTGCGCCGCTTCCACATTCGCGACGGTCTGGGGCTGGCATTGTGGCGTGCAGCCGGCGGGCAATCGGCCCTGTTGACCTCCAAGCGGTCCGAGGCTGTTCTCGCCCGGGCCAGGATGATGCGGATCGAGCTGATCGAGCAGGGTTCCGAGGACAAACTGCCCGGTCTGGCGAGGATCCTGGCGGCGTCGGGCGTCGCGGCCGAGCAGGCCGCCTACCTCGGCGACGACCTGCTGGACCTGGCCCCCATGCGGCGGGTGGGATATCCGATGGCCGTCGGCGACGCGGCCGGGGAGGTTCGTAACGCCGCCCGTTACGTGACACGCCAGCCGGGGGGGCAAGGTGCCGTGCGAGAGGCCGTCGAGCATCTGTTGAAGCGCCAAGACCAGTGGCGACAAGCGCTTCGGACGCTCGGCCTGGAAGAGGACGGAGCGGATCGCGACCGGCAGAAAGGTGGCGGCCCGTCGTCCTGAATCGCTGCCCGTTCGTGGCGTGGTGGGCTCGGCCGCGGCGGCAGCATTGGCCGGAGTGAACTTTCGTGCTCAGGAAGATCTTACTTTGCATCTCCACGCTGGGGATCCTCGGCATCGCTTTCGCGATCTACCTCTGGCGGCAGCAGCCGATCGTGCGGCCGGAACCGCCCGTATCGACGACCCGCCCGCAACCGGTCCGCGTACCGGTGACCGGAACCCAGCCGAGCGAGGACGGACGGACGGCCCTGCGCTACGAGTGGGCCAATATCCCGGCGGGCCAGGCTCCCCAGGTCCGCGTCTATGACCAGCATACGGGCCAAGCCAGGATCGCCTTTCAGTCCCGGCAGTGGGAACCCGTCAGCGATACGGAATTCCACCTCGTCGAGCCGAAGGCCCGGGTGCTTCTGCCCGGCGGGCAGTTGGCCTACGTCCGCGCCGACGAGGGCCAGGTGCGGGTTCAGTCGGGAGGTGATAAGAACCTTATCCCCCAAAGGGGGTGGTTCCGGGGCCGCGTTCAGATCTTCATCGATCGAACCAGTCCCGAACAGCGGCGCGAAAACCCTCGGCTGGCCCAGCCCGAACTGCACCCTGAGGCCGTCGTGAAGATCTGGCTGGACGAGGCCCGGTTCGATCTGGACCTGGACCGACTCGAAAGCGATGGGCCGGTCCTCGTGCAGAGCGCGCAGGGCTCGATCGAGGGCGTGGGGTTGCGTCTCATGTGGAGCGAGACGGACCGGCGTCTCCAGTATTTGCGTGTCCTGAAGGGCAAGCGCGCCGTGATCCGCGGCGCCGGGCTGTCCGAGGCCGGCCCCCTGCCGGGCGCGTTCGAATTCGTCGCCGAAGAGCAGGATGCATCCGAAACCGACGCCCCGCAATCCGCCTTGCCGTTTCATCTGGCTCAGGAATCCACCGAGGACGTCCCGGCCAGGGAAAAGGATTCGCAACCCCCCGCTGCGCCGGCCGTCCAAAAGCAAAAAGCACAGGTTGTTGACAGGGGTGCCGCGGGCCGGCCGGAGCGCATCGTTCTGCTGGATCCAGACCAGCCGACCCCAGCGCCGAAAAAGGATCGCGTGGATACCTACAACGTGCGGTTCTCCGGCGACGTGCTGGCACGCCAGCGCGAGGGTATCCGTGTGACGGGTTCGCTGACGGCTGACGCCCTCACCCTGCTGGCCGACTTCGGCCGCGAGGAGCGCGATGCGGTCGAGTACCTTCCGCCCGACGAGCGGGCGGGCTCGGCGAGCCGGCCTGCCTCGCAGCCGGCCACGCAGCCGGCCACGCGGCCGGCCGCCACGCAACCGCGTCCCGAAATGGATTCGGACAGCACCATCGAATTGTTGTGGACCGGCGAGCTGGTGGTCACGCCGGAGGCTTCCCCCGTCCGCGAGGTGGCTGATGAGGCTGCTTCGCCGGACGAGGCGAAGCCGCAAAAGCGCTTCCACCTCATGGCAGAGGGTGCGCCGGTCCGGCTGGCGGACGCCCGTCGCGGCACCGTGACCTGTGGCAAGCTCGAGTACCACCTCGAAGCCCGCCAGGGCTGGCTGACCGCCTCGCCGGGCAACCCCGTCGTCATGGCTGCCGGCTCCGATCGTCAGCTCATCGCCGACGATCAGTTGTTTTTCGACCAGCAAGCTGGTCTGGCCCGGATCATCGGGCCCGGCCGACTGGTCCGCCATCCCGACGAAGAAGAAACCACCGAGCCGGCCCTGGCGGACGCGGGTACGCCGCCGACCGACGAACGGTCCGGCTTGATCGGCCTGTCGGGGATGGAACGTGCCAGCGATGTGCAGATCGCCTGGCTACGGTCGGGGCGCTTCGATTTCGCACTGAGCAAGGGTGAGTCAGCCGCCGATAGCCGGGATGCGCCTCGAAGAAGAGTCGTCTATCTGAGCGAGGCGTCCTTCGAAGGCCAGGTGCGGATCGATCTGCCTGAACGTGACGTGTCCGCCGATGCCATCCAGGTCGCCTTTGCGCCGCCGGAGCTCGGGCCGCGTTCCCGCGATACGGAACCCGGCGCGGCCCGGGACAGCCTGCTGGACGGTCCGCTCGTGGCCGAACAGATCGTTGCCACGGGCGGGGTGAACATGGAACGCCGGATGGAGGCGTCACCGTCGGTCCTGGCCGATCGGTCGAGGGAACGGTTCACCTGCAACCGGCTCGAAATCGATCTGACCGTCGATGAGGCCGGCGCCAACGTGCCCCGGCAGTTGCGTGCTTACGAGGACGTCATTGCCTGGCAGGAGATGCGGCGCTACCTCGGCCCCGTGCCGGCCGGCCCCGCCCACGTGCGCGAAATCCGCGCGAAAGATGATCTGACGGTCGACCTGGACTCCGTGCCCCGCACCTACACGGATCAGCAGCGCGTCAAATTCGAAACCGTCATGCGGCAGCGCGGCCTGTCACCCGATTCGCCGGAGTGGACCGAATACGAAAGCGCGTTCCTGGAAAAACGGGATCTCGTGCCGACCCAAATGGTAGCGCGCGGGGAGGTCTTCACGCGGGACACGCGGCAGAACCTCCACGCCCTGGAAGGCGCGCGGCTCGAATGCACTTTCACGGCGGAGAACACCATCGACCGCGCGCTCATCGTGGCCGAAGGGGGCCGTGCTGCCCACGTCGATCATGAGGATTTCGAAATACGCGGCCGGCAGATCGCCTTGGACATGGCTACCGAGTCGGTCCACGTGCCCGGCGAAGGGTCGCTGCAGTTCTACACGGACCAGGACCTCGACGGCCGGCGTGTTGATCGGCCGGTTCCCGTGGCGGTGACGTGGGACGACCAGATGCGGCTGCGCGGCCGCGAGAACACGGGCACCTTCCAGGGGAACGTCCGCGTCATCTCTGAAAACAACGTCCTGGAATCCAACGAGCTGCGGTTGCGGTTCGCGGCAGAGGAGACCCCCGCGCACACATCGGCAGGTTCAGCCGCGACGGTCAGCCGTTCGCTGATTC
>Ga0272443_10002970_pt1:12500-20699 | contig 20699 bp, 14 predicted proteins | sample SSMAcet12_FD_193581 | JGI IMG/M metagenome (GOLD analysis project Ga0272443, IMG submission 193581) | Marine sediment archaeal communities from Little Sippewissett salt marsh, Falmouth, MA, United States - SSM-Acet-12 | ecosystem: Environmental > Aquatic > Marine > Wetlands >... | reverse complement strand
TCGACTTTCGCTTTGTGATCTCTGGTCGAAGATCCCAAGCTAATCCCCATCACTTTTTTCATATATTTTCTCTCCTGTTTACCGGCAATACTTTTACTTCATTCAAAATACTTTCAATCCTTTCAGGGTCAACGTATTTATCTTCACTAATGGGTGATTTTCCGATCTCTACTCCGATTACCTGAATGCTGAATAATTTTTCAGCAACATCAACTCTTTTATCAGATCCCAAAAAGACAATTAAATCAAAATCAATTAAACGGGTAATGATGGAAATAACCTCGTTAAAAAGATCAATCTTTGTTTTGTTTTCAATAAAGTCATTGCTTTCTTTCTTATTTAATATTAAAGAAAAATCAACACCTATCTCTTGAGCTTTTCTCATTATTTCAAATTTATTTTTTATTGGGAAACCAACCAGGGCAATTTTCTTGCCTTTTCTTATTTCGCCCAAACTTTCTAACCGGGAAACAAAGGTTCTTTCAATTCCTAATTTTCTGGCTACTTCCCCTTGTGTTAGTCCATCTGTTCGTAGATGTAAGATTTTATTAATCTCTCGTTCCAATTTTTCCTGAGATAATATTTTCTCACCAACTCTGAATATTTTCATCAATAATTATACCTGTACACAAATTTGTACACATTATATATTATTAAAAATATGTTGTCAAATGATTAAATTATTGCTGAAATGATGAGGGATTTTGTAAAACTGTAAAACTTTTAGTTTAAAAATAATAGAGTCATTTGTCTAAAGAACCAATAATTCCACCACCAACAACAATATCCTTATCATAAAAAACAGCTGATTGGCCTGGTGTTATTGCTCGCGTAGGCTCATTAAATACGACATATAAGCTATTTTTTTGGCAGGGAAATATTGTTGCACAAGCCGGGGGTGTATTATAACGAATTTGGACCTGTAATTCGACTGCTTCCATAATAGGGGCTCTGGAAATATAATGGACTTCTATCAACTTGAATTCCCTTCGGTAAAGATCCTGTTCATCACCTATAATAATGCTATTACTCTTGGGGTTAATCTTAACAATATATTTTCGGGTATTTAACGATAGGCCAATTTTCCTTCTTTGACCAATAGTGTAAAAGGCAATGCCTTTATGCCTGCCCAAAATATTCCCGGAAGTATCGACAAAATACCCCGCTTGATTTTTCTCTTGCTGGGGAGATTTCTGTTCAATAAGTTTTCGATAATCATTTCCCGGGATAAAACATATTTCCTGACTTTCCTTTATGTTTGAAAGTTCCAGGTCAATTTCACAGGCTATCTTCTCTACCTTTCTTTTCGTTAAATTCCCCAGCGGAAATATACATTTAGATAGAATATTCGTACTTAATCTATAAAGAAAATATGATTGATCTTTTTTCCGGTCCAAACCTCTTTTTAAAAGAGTTTTATCTTGCTTCTGATTCTTTTTAACCCTGACATAATGACCTGTTGCAATAAATTGTATACTATTTTTTAAAGCATAATTAAGAAGCAGCCTAAATTTAACCTTTTCATTACATAAAACACAGGGATTCGGTGTTAATCCATTTTGGTATTTTATAATAAAATCATCAACAACAATTTTATTGAATTCTTTTCGATAATCAATTTCATGTAAGGGAATATCTAATTTTTGGGCAATTTTTCTTACTCTTTGTCTATGGGAGGACCAATTGCCTGGTTCTTTCTCTTTATATTCTTTGTTTTTTTCACTATCAACAAGTTGAAAATAAATTCCAGTAACCTGATAACCTTTTTCTTGTAATAAAAATGCCGCAACGCTGCTGTCAATACCACCGCTCATTGCTATTAAAACACTTTTCTTATTCTTCATCAGGACTCCAAATTAAATGAGATAAGAGTCAATTTGTTTCTCGGATAATGATTGAACAACCTTTTTTTGATTAATGTTTTTATCGGAATTCCAGATATTCATATCAACAAGATCTGTAACATGATTTTTATCACAGTACCTTGCAGTAATCTTGCTGGCTAAATCTAATATTTTTTCTATCTCAGAAAAATGACTATCTGAATCATTATAAATACGTAATAGGGAAAGAGGTCCTCTGAAGTTTTGTGAATTTAATACATAATCCTTGGGTTGAACCAGGGAAGATATTTCCTGATTTTCTTTCTCATTTCTTCCGACAACTAATTTAGCATACTTGTGAAGGACAAAGTGTCGTCCAACTTTCAATAAATCTATATCATTTTTATTAAAATTTTTCTTCAACAACAAATCATTCATTCTCCTTGCAAACCCTGGCTCAGTTAATTTACATCCTCCTGCCGGAGCCAGATATGTCTTAATACCCCATTTTTTAGCAAGGTCTATTTGCCTTTTTCTTGACCTGCCTTGAATGTCCAGTAATTGCAAACGATTAATAATATTAAGTTTCTCCGGCTTAGTTTCCGGTAACAATAAAGCAGAAAGGGGCCTTACAATCCACTGACCATACCCTGACTCTTTGCTGATCATCAATAGACTCTTTTTATTTTGAGTCATTGGCCTTTGACCCAGAACCTCTCCACTGATAATAAATGAGGCTTTCTCTCTCTCCATTATTTCTCCTGCCTTGCGAAACATTAAAATACGACAATCAATGCACGGATTAACATTCCTTCCATAGCCATGTTTGGGGTTTAAGAGAATTTTTTTAAAATCCTTACTTATATCTTCCCTTACAAAAACAATATTTAAACTTTGCTCTATATAAGTATCAGGCTTATTTTCAATAAATGGTGTTTCAAACTTTACCCCTATTACATCAATATCCTTTTGCAATATAACCTTTATCGCTAAGATGCTATCCAAACCACCGGAATAAAGTGCTACTGCTTTTTTTCTATTGCCCACAACAACCTTCTTTCCTTTATTTTTATGTATATTAGATTAGCATGTAATCAGAAAATATTTTACTATTATCTTATTGATTAAATTATATAAGTCGTTATCTATTAAATATTTATTCTTAATTATAAATTATTATAACAGAATGGTGAAAGTTCAAGAATGAAGACAAAATTGAGGTAGGGAAAAATTAAAATATTAAGGAAGAGGTGTATAAACCTCTTCCTTTTTTCATTTATTCACAACTAATTGCCTCAACTGGACAATCTTCAGCTGCTTGTTTGCAAGATTCTTCTGCATCTTTAGGAACAGTGTCTACTTTAACAACTGCTACATCATCTTGTAATTCAAAAACCTCCGGGCATGTGCTTTCACAGAGCCCACATCCAGTACAAAGATCTGCATCAACGGTTGCTTTCATAATATCTCACCTCCCGTATTTTCATATTTTCTACTTTACTATTTAGCAAATTAACCAGATACAAATATTAAGCTATTAAAGCCCTTTAATTATATCAGTTAGTCTGCTAAAATTCATGACTTACTTAAGATAACTTAAAAATTCACAAAATTCAAGACCAATTTATCATTTTATCTATATTTTTATTTCCAAAAAATCTTCTGCTAAAATAATTCCAGGATATTGTCTTGTTGCTTCTTCTTTAAATATATTCCACTTATGAAAATTTTCTTCTGATTTATGATATCTAGGACTGATATGGGTTAAAACAAGTCTTTTTACCCTTGCACGCCTGGCTACTTTAATAGCATCTTCAATTGTGGAATGAAAACTCTTTTCTGCTTCAGTCTTTTCATTACTGGAAAAAGTTGCTTCATGTATCAGTAAATCAACATCTTTAGATAGCTTAATAGCATTTTCTGAAAACAAGGTATCACTACAGTAACATATTTTCTTTACATTTTTTGATTCTTTAACAAAACCATCTGTTTTTAGAATCCTACCATCTTCAAGTGTAATTTGCTTGTTTTCTTTGATTTTCCTGTAGATTGGTCCAGGCTTGATTCCTAATCTCAATAGTTTATCAGTAAGAATATTTCTTTTGATGTTTTCTTCAAAAATAGAGTAACCAAAACAATCTACATGATGATTAAGAGATGCACAGTAAACTGAATCACTTCCGTTTTTCCATAACAATCTTTTAGTATAATATTTTTCTTTTGCAATCTGGTGAATTTGGTAAGAATAGGGAATATAGGTCCCGGAATAATCAAAACAACTATCAAGATAATTTTCCAACCCAATCGGACCAAAGAGATCGATCTTTCTTTCAACTCCCTGCAATCCTCGCGTAGCAAGTAATCCGGGAAGTCCAAAAAGGTGGTCACCATGTAAATGAGTGATGAATACAGCCTTTAATTTTGATAGTTTTAACCCAACACTACCTATCCTGTGTTGTGTTCCTTCTCCACAATCAAATAACCAAAAATCACCACTATCGTTTAAAATAACAGCCATTGATGCAACATTTCTTTCCCTGGTCGGCATTCCTGCACCGGTACCTAAAAAAACAACTTTTTCTAACATTTTTTAAAATATTTTCCAATGCTATAATTTTTATTTTTGACAGTTTGGGCACAAAAAAGTACTTCTATTTTCAATTCTAAGCACTTCTAAGGGTTGTCCACAGAACGGGCACATGCCTGCTTTTTTGCCATAAACCATAATCTCTTTTCCATATTCTCCCCTATTCCCACTTAAATCAAGGTAAGATTCGTCAATCATCGTGGTCCCTCCTGAAGAAATGGCTTTTAATAAAATATTTTTAGTCTGCAGATGAATTCTTTTTACTTCATCTTTTGTTAAAGAATTCGCTTTTCGAAGAGGATTGACGCCTGCATGGAAAAGAATCTCATTAGCATATATATTACCGATTCCGGCAATATTTTTTTGATTCATCAAAAATGATTTTATGTTAACTTTACTTTCCTGAAGCATTCGATATAATTCACTGACGGTAAAATAAGGTTCCAATGGTTCAAAACCTAAAGATTCAATTCTCGATAAATTTTCATCTTTTTTAAGCAACCACATTTTCCCAAATTTTCTAACATCATTATAAACTATCTTACTTCCATCTTCGAAGAAAAAGAGGATATGATTATGTTTTTCCATTGTTTTTGATATTTTTGAAGGAGGGTCTTTTTTTGGTTGAAACAACAGTCGTCCACTCATGCCCAGGTGAACAACCAAATAATCCATTGTATTAAATAGTATTTTTAAATATTTTCCCCGTCTCTCTATACTTATAACCATGGTATTCTTTAGCCGGGTCATAAATTCATCAATTTCTGGTTTTTTTATGAGGCTGGGAATGTTTACCTGGATCTTTGCTATTTTCTTGTTAATTATCTCTTTTTCCAGACCTCTTTTTACAGTTTCTACTTCAGGGAGTTCTGGCATTAGTTTACCTTTCACAATTACTTATAACAACACTAATTTGGGCATGACTTCGGATAAACTTTTAATAACATCATTATGGTATTTTTGTTGATATCCCAATTGATAGCGGTCTATTAACAAACTTTTTAAGCCTGCCTCTTTAGCAGCAATATAATCTGATTTCTCACTATCGCCAATGTGCAATACCTTATCAGGCAGAATATTCATTTTCTGGCATATTTTTTGGTACACATCTTTATTTTTTAATTGTTGATAATCTGATAATGCAGAGAAAGTTGAATGAAAAAAGTTTTCTATTCTTTTTAATTTAGGGTTTAAAAATTCCCTGGGCATAGTTGAAACACATATCAATTGATAGCTATCTGCTAATTGTTCCAAAACCTGGGTTGTTTCTGGAAATATTTTTATTTCATTTTCATATTTTTCTAAAAGTTTTTTATAATTAACATCAAGACGAAAAAATTCAATCCAGTAATTTATATCATACCATTTATTATCTTTTTCGCCAACAAAGTCATATTCCCTCTGTACTCTTTGCAGGGAAGAACTAAAATCTATATTTTCTTTTTTGGCAACCAGCTCGGGAATGACTCTTTGCCAGATAAGATCATTATAATCCGGGTCTACCAAAGTTCCATCAACATCAAATGATACTATTTCAATCCCCATACTTTCCTCCCAATAAAAAATTCCCGGCAGTGTCCTACTCTCCCACAGAAAAAACTGCAGTACCATCGGCGCTGGAGGGCTTAACGACTGTGTTCGGGATGGGAACAGGTGGTTCCCCTCCGCTATGACCACCGGGAAACCGAATAAATAGAAAGGTATGTTTAGTTTTCAGTTATCAGTTTTCAGTTTTCAGTTTATAGTTTAAGAAAAGACAAGGAGTCTGTGAGTACCTGTTCTTCTGACTCGATACTCGATACTCACGACTCGATACTTATTTTATAGAGTGATACGGTCAAGCCTTCGATCGATTAGGATCAGTTAGCTCAAACCATTACTGGCCTTACACACCTGACCTATCAACCGGGTCTTCTTCCCGGGATCTCTCCTGGATTTGATCCAGATGGATACCTCATCTTGAGGCGGGCTTCACACTTAGATGCTTTCAGTGTTTATCCCAACCGAACATAGCTACCCAGCAATGCCCTGAGCAGGACAACTGGTACACTAGCGGTTCGTCCACCTCGGTCCTCTCGTACTAGAGGCAGACCCTCTCAAGTATCCCACGCCCGCGACGGATAGGGACCGAACTGTCTCACGACGTTCTAAACCCAGCTCGCGTACCGCTTTAATTGGCGAACAGCCAAACCCTTGGGACCTGCTTCAGCCCCAGGATGCGACGAGCCGACATCGAGGTGCCAAACCTCCCCGTCGATGTGGACTCTTGGGGGAGATAAGCCTGTTATCCCCGGAGTACCTTTTATCCGATGAGCGACGGCACATCCACCAGCAACCGCCGGATCACTAGGCCCTGCTTTCGCACCTGTTCGAGATGTCTCTCTCACAGTCAAGCCTTCTTATGCCCTTACACTCTTTAGTGTGATTTCCAAACACACTGAGAAGACCTTTGGACACCTCCGTTACATTTTAGGAGGTGACCGCCCCAGTCAAACTACCCACCAAATACTGTTCCCCAGCCGGATTCACGGCATGGGGTTAGAATCCCAACAGACCAAGGGTGGTATTTCAAGGGTGGCTCCCAAGAGGCTGACGCCCCTTGTTCATAGCCTACCACCTATCCTACACAGGGAATGCTAAAATTCAATATCAGGCTATAGTAAAGGTTCACGGGGTCTTTCCGTCCTGTCGCGGGTAGCAAGCATCTTCACTTGCACTACAATTTCACCGAGTCCCTCGTTGAGACAGTGCCCAAATCGTTACGCCATTCGTGCGGGTCGGAACTTACCCGACAAGGAATTTCGCTACCTTAGGACCGTTATAGTTACGGCCGCCGTTTACTGGGGCTTTGGTCAGAAGCTTTGTCCGAAGACGAACTCCCTTCCTTAACCTTCCAGCACCGGGCAGGCGTCAGTCCCTATACATCATCTTACGATTTAGCAGAGACCTGTGTTTTTAGTAAACAGTCGCTTGGGCCGTTTTTTTGCAACCTCTTCGGGCTAACTAAGTCAATCAGCTCACCCTAATGAGGCACTCCTTCTCCCGAAGTTACGGAGTCATTTTGCCGAGTTCCTTAACGAGGGTTCTCTCGAGCGCCTTGGTATTCTCTACCTACCTACCTGTGTCGGTTTTAGTACGGATACCTGCTGATCTGGCTAGAGGTTTTTCTCGACAGTGTGGGATCGGTCAGTTCGCCGCCGTAGCGGCTCCCCATCACCTCTTGAGGTTAATAAAGAGACGGATTTGCCTGTCTCTTCCCTCTAAGGGCTTAGACACGGAACTTTTATCGTGCTGACGTACCCTCCTGTGTCACCCCATCACTCATAGCGATCAGCTGGTAGTACCGGAATATTAACCGGTTGTCCATCGCCTACGCCTTTCGGCCTCGGCTTAGGCCCGACTAACCCTGGGCGGACTTACCTTCCCCAGGAAACCTTAGGTTTTCGGCGGGCAAGATTCTCACTTGCCTTATCGTTACTCATGCCGGCATTCTCACTTCTCTACAGTCCAGGCCTCCTTACGGTAACCCTTCTGCCCATAGAGAACGCTCCTCTACCATCCCGTAGGATCCACAGCTTCGGTGACAAACTTAGCCCCGGATATTTTTCGGTGCAGAATCGCTTAACCAGTAAGCTGTTACGCACTTTTTAAATGATGGCTGCCTCTGAGCCAACATCCTGGCTGTCTGTGTAATTCAACTTCCTTTTCCACTTAGTCTGTACTTGGGGACCTTAGCTGATGGTCTGGGCTGTTTCCCTTTCGACTACGGAGCTTATCCCCCGCAGTCTG
>Ga0272443_10002970_pt1:0-7500 | contig 20699 bp, 14 predicted proteins | sample SSMAcet12_FD_193581 | JGI IMG/M metagenome (GOLD analysis project Ga0272443, IMG submission 193581) | Marine sediment archaeal communities from Little Sippewissett salt marsh, Falmouth, MA, United States - SSM-Acet-12 | ecosystem: Environmental > Aquatic > Marine > Wetlands > Sediment ... | reverse complement strand
TCGTTGCGCATTCCACTGTACCGGTAGAACAGGATGAATCTCCCGGCTCTACCGTTCCAGTCCCCAGGGCATTGCACAACTGGTCCATAGCTCCTAAAGACACATCTATCCTTGAACCAGGTTTAAAACCTAATTCAGTTGCTATTCCAGGAGATAAAGTCCCTAGGTGCTCACCACTCGCACCTACCAGGGGTAATTTTTTCTTATCGATTTCAGCCCATTCAAGTACTTCATCGTTTATTTTCTTATTATTGATGTCATAATACAAAGTTGCAGAAGCTGAACTACCATCCATTATAGCACTAAATCCTAGCTTTGAATTGATCCAGGACAATACATCGAGGAATTTAGCAGCATTCTTGTAAATATCAGGCATATGATCTCTAATCCAGAGAATTTTAGTTAACGGACACATTGTATGTGCCCATCTTCCGGAATATTCAAAAATGTACTTATCTCCAAAACGCTTCTCAACTTGTTTTACATATTTAGAGCTGCGTATGTCGGCAGATAGCATTGCAGGATATAATATTGCATTATCTTTTCCTATAGGAATAACTGCATCACCTAAAACAGAAAAACTCATTGCAAAATTCTTTTCTTTTGAATAGTTCACAGTTTTTGAAATATTATCTTTCAGAGCATCCCAAATCAGGAGAGGATCTAATTCAACCCAACCAGATTGAGGTGTTGATACAGAATATTCAGTGTAGCTCTCACTAATAATCTTTCCATCACTATCGTATAAAACCGCTTTTGTACCAGTCGTGCCTAAATCAATTCCTAAAATTTGCATACAGAATTCTCCTTAGTTTAAAAAATCTAAATAACTTATTTGGTCAATTTTAGAAATAATATAAATTATACTTTTTTTATATTTTATTGTTACTATCTTCTAAAAATTGAATTGATTTTTTTATTAATACCCATTAATTTAATATATGCTTCTTTAAATATTTCATACTTCTTATCATAAATTTCCATAAACCTGTCAGAGGGATAAAATACTTTATTTACTTTGTTTACCTTTTTACCTATTTCAGTTAAATCTTGATATAATCCTATACCATAACCTGCCAACAAGGCGGCACCTAAGGAACCACCTTCCTGTCTTTCTAATCTGAATATGGGTTTTTTAACAATATCAGATTTTATTTGAAGCCATTTGGAAGATTTTGATCCGCCTCCAACCACACATATCTTTTCAACCTCTATACCGGCCTTTCGTAATTGTTCCAAATTGTATCTCAAATCAAAAGAAACACCTTCCAATATGGCATCAACGAAATTTTGTTTACCAGAAGAAAGATTTAAACCCAGATATGCGCCTCGAGCCATCGAATCCCAGAAAGGTGGTCCGGTTCCTGAAAGAAAGGGTAGGAATAGTTCTTTGCTAGGATTTATTTCCTCTCCAATTAACTCTTTATACAAATTATTTTTCCGCTGCTCAGTTGTCTTTATATTATAATCGCCCAAATTGTCTCTATACCATCTGAGCGATCCGCCTCCTGCCCATAAGAAACTGAAGGTGACAAATTGTTCTGGAATAGCGGAAACTGAACGATAGTAATTTCCGGAAAATAGCTGAATTTCATCTATTTCATCAGGCAAAATTGTTGTTGTTGCCTCTACTGTTCCTATTGAACAGACCATTTCTTTTGGTGATACTGTTCCGGTACCCAAAGCATTACATATCTGATCCATTCCACCACTAACAACAGCTACTTTGCTTTTTCCCGAAAAACCTAATTCTAATTTTATTTCTTCAGATAGTTGACCAAGATATTTTCCTGAAGGGACTAAAAAAGGCAATTTCTGCTTAGCTATATTCGACCAATTCAAAATGTCATCATCATAACATTTTCTATTAATGTCAAAGAAAAGCGTTCCTGAGGCAGATGAATAATCTGTCGTGGGGTTAAAACCCAATTTTACTAGAATCCAACTTTGATAATCTAAAAACCAGCTCGAATTTTTATAAAGATTATTATCATAATCCTGTAACCAGAGCAACCGGTTTAAAATTGACATAGAATGCGGTATACGCCCGGTTTTTGAATAAAGCTCTTTTAGATTTAGTTGTTCTGATATTTTTTTAGAATACCCTGAGCTTCTGGTATCTGAAGATAATATCGAAGGAACTATTGGATTAAAGGTCTCATCTGTAATAATGAGTGCGTCTCCTAAGACTGAAAAACTCATTACATATTCTTTATCTTCCTGATTAAGACTATTCAATAGATGATTTAATATTTTTTTAAATGATTCCCAAATAATTGTAGGGTCAAGCTCGACCACACCAGAAAAAGGACTCTGAACTGTATAAGTTGCACTGTTACTCTTTAAAATATCCGCTTTTTCATCATAAACAGACATCTTTAGTCCAGAAGTACCAATATCGATGCCAATTATTTTCATTATCCTTCAACCTTCTGATAAACCATGCAAATAGCTAAATAAAATCTAACTATATGGGTATATTTTTATACCCCCTCTTTATTTTATGTATTAACCCATCTAATTATTGACGCTGGAACCTCTTAATAGCCAAAGCACCAATCAACACCAGACCAAGCATTATTTGTTGCCAATAAGAAGATACGCCCATAATTGTCAATCCATTATTTAAAATGGTAACCACAAGTGCACCAACGAATGTCCCCTTTATTGTTCCTATACCACCAGTCATTGCTGTACCACCCAGGATAACGGCTGTAATTGCATCCAATTCTTTCATCTGACCGGTAATAGGGCTACCTACACCAAGTCTGGAAGCAGTTATAATTCCTGCAATGGCAGAACAAATACCAATAATAGCAAAAATGATTAATAGAATTCGGTTATTCGAAATGCCAGCTAGTCTTGCTGCCTCCGGATTGCTTCCGATTGCCCTTGTGTAGGTACCAAAAGTTGTTCGGCTCATTAAAAAATCCATTGCTAAAAAGATAGCAAGAAGGGTAATAACCGGGACTGGAATAATTCCAATCTTTGCCTGACCGAGCCAATAGTATGAAGGCTGTATTCCCTGGCTAATCGTAGTCCCACCTCTCATCAATAAAGCCAGACCTCTTGCAATGGTCATCATTGCCAAAGTCGCAATAAAAGACGGTAATTTAAAAAAAGTAACCATAAAACCATCAAATAAGCCGATAAGCGCGCCTATAGCAATTGTAATAAGCAACCCCAGTATGACATTAACACCTGCTACAGAGAGAGCCATAAAAATCATTCCAGATAAAGCCAGGACTGAACCTACGGATAAATCAATATTAGCAGAGGTGATAACAAATGTCATGCCAAACGCAATAATTGCCGTAATGGAAACCTGGGTTAAAATGTTGATCATATTATAAAGAGTAAAAAATCGACTGCTAATAATAGCAAAAAAGATGAGTAAAAATATTAATGCACTAAAAGCAGGATTATTTAATATAAAATATAGTATCGATTTCTTTGATTTTCCTTTACTATCACTATTTTTCTGATTATTCATATCTTTTTTTGATAACATAGCAATATGCTGTTCTCCTTTCAATCTTCAAATGCCTTTTATTATCTACCAAAATTATTAACTTGTTGCTTTTTATCTTGATTTGTAATTTAGAATAAATCATACCATTTTTTCAATAATTTTTGATTCTTTAATATCATCTCCGATTAAAATATCCGCAATATGACCCTGTTTCATTACCACGACTCTGGAACTGGTAGCAACAAGTTCCGGTAACTCGCTGGAAGCCATAATAATTGCTCTTCCATCTTTTGAGGTAACAAAAGTGCGCATCAAGTCATGCATCTCCTCTTTTATCTTTATGTCTATTCCGCGTGAAGGTTCATTTAAAAGAAGAAAATCAGAATCAGTATTTACCAGTCTTGCAAATAAAGCTTTCTGTTGATTGCCTCCACTCAATGATGGCATAGATTGATTTACTCCAGTTGTTTTAATGCTGAAACGATCAATAAATTCTTTTTGAACATTGTAATTTTTTTTATGGTTAATAACACCATTTTTGGATGATACTTTTTCCATATTCTCAATAGCAATATTTTCCCCTACTGTCATGGTCTTTAATATTCCTTCATTTAGACGGTCATCAGTCAAATAAGCCATGCCATTCTGAATTGCTTGTTTTGGACTAAAAAATTTTACCTTTTTACCCCTAAAAATAATTTCACCACTATCATATGATTCTGCTCCAAAGATTGATTTAATCAAATGAGTCCTTCCGGAGCCTAACAGACCGGCAAACCCAAGTATTTCTCCCTCTCTTACTTGAAACGAGACATCTCGAAAATAGCCTTTGCGAGTTAAATTCTTTACCTCAAGAATGACTTGATTTTCTTCATTAAAGGGATTCTCTTTAGAAAATTTCTTAGTTTGGTGATTTTCAGCTATTTTGCTGCCAACCATTATCTCTGTTAGTGCCTGTGGATTAGTATCCTTAGTATTGACTACTTGTTGTAATTTTCCATCTTTCAAAACTGCAATTCTGTTAGTAATTTTAAAAACTTCATCAAGATGATGTGATACAAATATAAATGAAATGTTCTCTTCATCACTTAATTTACGAATAATATTAAACAACTTCTCTACTTCATTCCTTGATAAAGATGAGGTAGGTTCGTCAAGCGCAATAACTTTGGCATTCAGTGAAATTGCCCTGACAATAGCTACTAATTGTTTTTCATCAGCGCTCAAATCATAAACCGGCACCTTGAGTCTAAAATCAACTCCAACTTTATCCATTACTGATTTGGCTTTTTTTAATTGTGCTTTATGGTCAATTAACCCAAGAACTCTGCTTGTTTCATTTCCCAATAATATGTTCTCTTCTGCTGTTAATTCTAAAGCCAATCCTAAACCCTGATAAACCATGCTAATGCCTTTTAATCTTCTTTCAAAAGGATTTCCGGTTAATTTTTCTCCATTAAATATAATTTCACCACTGGTTTCAGGTACAGCTCCGGAGAGAATATTTAATAATGTAGATTTACCTGCACCATTTTCTCCCATCAATCCAAATATTTCTCCCCTTCGGATACTAAAAGAAACATCACTTAGGGCAATGGTGCCTGGATAATATTTTGTTATATTTTTAAATTCAAGGATATCTTGATTATTATTTGCCATTCCAAATACCTCGTTTGTATAGTGTACCAATAATCTAACATTTTCATTATCATATAATTAAATAAAAACAATATCTATCATTTTGGGTATCAGTCTTATTGGTAGCTTTATATGGCTAATATCTTAAATTTATAATATTAAAATTATTTTTAAGTAATATTACAAAATTTAGATAGGCCTCTTTCTAAAGCTTACTAATTAAATCTCAAAAATTAGAAAATAGATAATATTAAAACATCGAATTGACCATACTATTTATTGTTTGTTGTACTCATACTCATAAAGAGTAGAACCACGTTTATGTAATTCTACTCTTTATGAATTTATTTATTTGTTATTTCACAGGTTCACTTATCGGGAATTCAACATCGATTGTTCTGGAAATTGCCCTTCCAGCTTCTACCATTTCAGCAGGATCGATAGAGAAAGGTTGGAAAGGTAAATGAGTTGGGGTACAAACTATTTTAGTATAAGTAGGAACTTCCTTGCCTTCTAAGATATCAAGCAATCTTAAAGCAGCAACATAACCAATAACCTGTGGATGCTGTGCACCAGTGCATTTAAAAGCAGTACCTGCATTAATCTCATTTACTGCTTCGACCTGGCCGTCTACACCTGTTACAATAACTTCATCTTCTTTTCCGGCTTCTTGAATGGCCTTTAAAGCACCTAAGGCAAAGTTATCATTACAACCAAAGAACATTCCGTCTAAATCTTCATTAGCAGTAAGTATATTCTGAGCAAACTGATAACCTTCATCAACGGCTACGCCTTTTTGTTCCTGTGTGCCAACGATTTCGATTAACCCTTCAGGTCCTTCCGAAATAGCCTGTTCAAATCCTTCTTGACGGTCTCTGCAGGAATTTGCCTGGCTGAAAAGACCACATATTATTTTAAATGGTCTTTCTTGATCAGTGGTTTTTTCAAGTTGTATATAATACTTATTCATCCAGTCACCAACAACATAACCAGCATAATAATTATCTGATTCTACTGTAGCATTAACAGGAGCATTAAAAACAGTCATGTCACCAGTTACAACCGGTATGCCTGCATCTCTTACTCTGGTAACTGCTGAGGCCAAAGCAAAGCTATCTGTTGGGGTTAAGAGCATACCGTCAACGCCCATAGCAATAAAATTGTCAATATCTGCTGACTGTTTGTCAACTTTTGTTTCACCGTCAGAAATAATTACCTCATACCCGGCATCTTCAAACACGCCCTTTGCTGTATCATGAAGAAGGACAAAAAATGGATTGTTCTGTCCCCATCCAGCAATAGCAATGGTTCCTTTCTGTGCTAAACCATTTACGCTAAAAGCACATAACAAAACAAGTACTACTAAAAACAAACTTATTTTTTTCATTGTCTTTTCCCCTTTTCCTTTTTTGATTTTTTATTTTTCTTATTAAGATTATTAAGATTCTAATCAAAGGCATCTATTTATATATACAATTTTATCATAGCCGTTAATATATAATTAATTTTCTTTTCTACTAATCTACTGTTCTTATTATCTTCTCATTTCATTTTATCAAATTTAGCTTGTTCTGAATGTTTTACCTCTTATTACTGACCTATTTCACTTCCTTCCCGAGGTATTTATTCTAAATATTATGATAAGACTGCCATTCTATTGATATACATTTAGATTTCAATACAAAAATTTTCTTCAAATGTATATTCACTTTAAATTCATTAACGACTATCTTTGTTTTTTTGCCTTCTGGAATTGTCAAGGAACTTATTAACTTAATCCACAATGGCTAACTTTGTTCATTATATTACAAAACCTTATCTTATTCAAATAAAAAAATGACTTGAAAAGAAGAAAATCTTAATTTATTTTTTCTATGAAAAACCTATGTATTCTTAAATCATTCCCTAACTCTGGATGGAATGATGAGACTAAAATATTTTTCTGTTGAGCTAATACAATATTCTCTCTAAAATTGGCTAATATCCTTACTTCTTTCCCTGCTTTAGTGATATAAGGGGCCCTAATAAATATTCCTCTAAATAAAGGGGGTGTAATATTCTTAATTTCTAAATCTGCTTCAAAACTATTAACCTGTCTTCCAAAGGCGTTTCTTCTAACCAAAATATCAATTAATCCTAAAACATCTTGTTTTTGTCCTTCTATCTGTTTTGCAAGTAGAATCATCCCTGCACAGGTACCGAAAATCGGAAGACCGTAACGGTTATAGAGCTCAGCAATTTTTTCATTCAAGTGATATTTTACAAGTAATTTGCTAATCGTTGTGCTTTCTCCGCCGGGTATAATTAACCGCTTAACCTGGTTTAGTTGTGCTATGGTTTTCACTGGTATTGGGTGATGACCGCATCTTTCAATCATCTTTAAATGCTCC
>Ga0272443_10002968_pt1 | contig 20705 bp, 17 predicted proteins | sample SSMAcet12_FD_193581 | JGI IMG/M metagenome (GOLD analysis project Ga0272443, IMG submission 193581) | Marine sediment archaeal communities from Little Sippewissett salt marsh, Falmouth, MA, United States - SSM-Acet-12 | ecosystem: Environmental > Aquatic > Marine > Wetlands > Sediment ... | reverse complement strand
TTGCTTTTTGTTAGGTTTATATTGTGTTAAGGTTTATTTTTTTATGTAAATATTTGTTTTTACGAAAATATTTAATTTTTAGTTAGAAGGAAATCTCTTCTTCATGCTGTGAATTTGCCTCTTTGTTACGAATTTCGCGGATAATTTCTATTCCCTCTGGTGAAAACGAAAAAAGGGTATCCGATGAAAATATTGCACTGAAATCCTGTGGTTTGAAAAACGGGATAAATTTCTGTGCAAATTCATCAAGCCTTTTCAGATAAAACTGCGTGTTTTCGTCAGGGGTGTTCTTATCCCATTCCTCCGCTATTTTTCCTTTCTCATAATGATTGCTCTGCATGCCGCTGCCGGAGACATAGTAGGTGATGCGGTCTCCTTTATTGACGTCGATACCTTTTCTGATGGCAAGTTCATAGGTTATTGTTCTGGAGCGTTTTCCCGATTCAACATCAGCACGGTATTGATCTATTGAACTTTTCATGGATTCTGTTTTCGCAAAATCCAGAACATTCCAGTCGTGATGAATAATTCTCTCTTTCCATGTCACATAGAGATCATGAAGCCCCTGAATATCTTCCTCAAGCAACTGGCGGAATCCATCTCTGATAAATTCACGTCCGAATTTTTCTCCACTCCTGCTGACAAGCGATGATCCTTTCAGTTGCATGGTTCCATCATAGTGCAGGAGTGCGTAGTTTTTTTTCAGGTAGGATATCATTTTCCTGTACCTTCCATCATATCCAATATTGATGCCTTCCGGCATGACCGAAGAGACTTCATTGACCAGGCTTATTTCCTCTTCAGAAGATTGAATATGCGACGGTGGCATAAAGAGAATACCATCGGTATCGACTTCAATAACTCTTGATCCTCTTGATTCAAACTCACGTATCATCTGCCTTGCTATATCCTGGCCTGTTGTGGTGACTCTGTCAGCTTCTTCGTAGTCATTGAAAATTCCCGCGCTGAATCCCAGATAGCCATACATCGCATTGATCACGATTTTAAAGGATGATTGCATCGCCTCGAAGTTGTCAGCAACCTGGATGTTGTCCTGTTTTCTTTCTTCTTTCGCCTTCTTTTTAGCTGCAAATCGCAGATCTTTGAGATTCGTAAGGATCTGGGGGAATATTTTGCGTTCATCACTTTTTGGGCAGATTTTGTACGAAAGCATGATGGACGGATAGAGCGATTCAACATCGGCATAGACGATGGGTCCGAGAATGCCTTGAAGAAAGACCTCAGTATATCCTCCTGAATGCTGTTGACCGTTTTCCGGTCGTGGAAGCGAGTGTTTTTCTTTCAGGTACTCTCTTACAAGTAACGCTTCAATTTTGGCAGCAGGTCCCAATCGGGAACATTGTGCATAGCCATAAGGCATCATCTTTGTCATGTAGTAGTTGCTGCCTGAAAGCATCGATGCGATCTCTCGTGTTTCCCTGACATCGTCCAGTGCATATTCCAGAAGCTTTTCAGGGTTGTTCTCCCAGAGATCAGCCATATCCGCGTAATCGACATAGACCCTGTTTTCACGTGCAACCCCAAAGAATTTTGCTGCAGCTTTTAAACCATATCCCGGCATAGCCCGTTTCGATACATCAAAGCTCTGTACGAGAAACCATGTGTCGATGACATGACGCCCGGCAATATCGTAGAATGTGTAATCGATTGATCGTTCTGCGAATCGTATGCTTGCCGGATAGTTTCTTGGAATTGATTGATCACGTCCTATCCTGAACTCAATTCCATTGATTTCACATCTGCGATGCAGGTATGGCAGATCAAAACGGAAAATATTGTGCCCTTCAATCACATCAGGATCCTTCTCACGGATGATTGCAATGAGCTCTATGAGCAGTTCTTTTTCTGTCCTGCCGTGCGCATGGATGACTTTTTCCCATCCGCGGTTGTCGCTGAGAGAGACAATAATGACCTGATCTTTACCGATCTCCACTTTTGAGCTCTTTCCTGATTCCGGTTTGAAATAGGTTTCAATATCAAGCTGCATCCGGTAGAGATCTTCAAATACCATTCCCTTGAACATCGTTTTGCCTGTCTGCATAAGGAATTGGGTAACGGCATCCCCTTTGTTATACAGTAAGTGTGTTTTTTGAGCAACGGATGGTGCCGGGATTTCATCAGTATCGTTTGCTCTTGCACTCTTCGATTGAATATGCTCAACTGCTGCCCGGTAGTTGCTCCAACTTCTGAAAATCGCAAGATATCGGTAGTAATTGGTGCCCTGAAGTTTGATGAGCCAGAACTTTTCATTCTCTGGCGGTGTGAACTCGCTGAGCAGGGCACCGTCTGAGAGAAAGAAGTATGGGTAAAATGCTTCATCCCTGCTTTCTGTCGATAAACCCTTTCTTGTGTAGATTCTTACGGTGCTGTCTGATTGCTGATGGGCTCCCACAATGCATTCTTCCGTGTCTTTTCCGAAGAGCAGGGGGTTATGTTGTATTGTATCGAGGATGGTTGACGTCATGTTTGTGGCTTGATCTGCTGTTGTGTGCCGGGGTTTTATTGAATGTTTCACGTGAAACATTTGAGATGCCTACCGCCCTATCTTGACCATAAGAACTGAAATATCAGCAGGCGTAACACCAAGTATTCTTGATGCCTGGCCGATAGTCGAGGGTTGATGACGGATAAGTTTTTCTCTGCCTTCGCTTGATAGTCCTTTTATCTTCATATAGTCGAATGATCGAGGTATGATATTGTCTTCAAGGCGCAGGATCTTTTCTGCGATCAGTTGTTCACGCTTGATATAGCCTTCATATTTAATATCGATTTCAATCTGTTCATGAACATCCTGATCAGCGCTGATGGCATTGAGGCGTTCTTGAAATTCACTGCTTGCATCCTTGATGGATTGCAGGGATACATGTGGACGTTTCAGGAGGTTGATGCATCGGATGCTTTCATCCGGCAGTGCTGATGTGTTCTGTTTACTGAGTTTTTTGAGGATATCCGGTGTTATTCTGAACTCTCGCAGAAGTTCCTGTATTGCGTGAATAGCGGCCTCTTTTTGGCGCAGACGCTCCATTGTTTCGCTGGTCTGCAACCCACACGCGTGACCGTACGATGTAAGTCGTCTGTCGGCATTATCCTGCCTCAGAATGATCCTGTGTTCCGCTGCCGATGTGAACATCCGATACGGTTCATTTGTTTCTTTCGTGATCAGGTCATCTATCAGAACTCCAATATAGGCCTCGGATCTTTTGAGCGTCAACGGTGTTTTCCCATCAATTTTCAACGCAGCGTTTATTCCGGCCATTAAGCCTTGTGCGGCTGCTTCTTCATAGCCAGACGTGCCATTGATCTGCCCTGCGAAGTAGAGGTTTTCTATGACTTTTGTTTCCATTGTGGGGTGAAGCTGCCATGGATAGAAATAGTCATATTCTATCGCATACCCCGGTCTTATGATCTTGACCTGTTCGAGACCCGGAATAGAGCGCATTGCCTTGATCTGGATATCTTCGGGTAGTGATGTCGAGAAGCCGTTTACATACATTTCGTTCGTGTCGAATCCCTCTGGTTCGAGAAAGATGTGATGGCTTTTTCTCTCCTTGAATCGAAATATTTTGTCTTCAATCGACGGACAGTATCTGGGGCCGACGCCTTGAACTTTTCCTGAAAAGAGTGGTGAGCGGTCAAAGCCTGTTTCGAGGATCTTGTGGGTTTCCTCGGTTGTGGCTGTGAGGTGGCAGCTGAGTTGCTCTTTTCTTGCAGGTGCTGTTGTAAATGAGAAGTGCACTGGTTCTGTATCGCCAGGCTGTTCCGAAACCTTTGTATAATCGACACTTCTTTTGTCAATTCTGGCCGGTGTCCCTGTTTTCAATCTTCCTTGCTTGAATCCGAGGCTTGCAAGGTTTTCTGTCAGTTTTTCTACCGGTGGTTCTGCCAGTGTTCTTCCTCCCGGATAGTGGCTCATTCCGATATGGATCAGTCCATTCAGGAATGTTCCGCATGCCAGGATCAGAGATCTGCATTCGATTATTCTTCCTGTACTGATGATGGCGCCCCGGCAGGTGCCGTTGTCTGCTCTGATGTCAATAACGGTATCCTGCAGGAGATCGATATTTGGTTCGCGTTCAATAACCCGGCGCATATACTGAGTATACTCGTTTCGGTCAGCTTGTGCTCTGGGGGAGTGCATTGCTGGACCTTTGCTTCTGTTGAGCATGCGAAATTGTATTCCTGTCGAGTCAATTGCTTTTGCCATTTCGCCTCCAAGGGCGTCGATCTCTCTTGTTATCTGCCCTTTTGCGACGCCGCCAATTGCCGGGTTACAGCTCATTCGTGCGATTGCTGTCAGATCAGATGTGATGAGCAGGCATTTGTGACCCATTCTTGCTCCTGCCAGCACTGCCTCGCAACCGGCATGTCCTGCGCCGGCAACAATAATATCATACATAAGTTTCTTTCCTTGATGTTTCACGTGAAACATTTTTCCTGAGGCAGTATCGTTCAGGAAAAATACGTTGAGTTACTGGTGGTTATGCTGGAATATATTTTTAGCGAAATAAATGCGTGTTATTGAGTTCGCTGTGCTTCTCCTCTGGTTATGAAGATACGAACATGGCGGTATGGTTTCAAGATCTGGTGTTGTCATTGGGTTTGTTATCTCTATGGGTTGCCGATCTTGTTGGTGGTGAGGTTTCTGTGTTTTTTATGAGAGGGTTTGCGGTATTGATCCTTACGGTATTTTCTTGGTATATTTCGTGCTGATACGTGCTTTGCCTGATGCGCGATTGCTTTGATGACCGATACTCTGTGTGTTTGATGTTGTTCATTCGGCTAACACCCCGGGCTGCATGAAGATGGCAATCTTTCGCCACTTCTGCGGTTGGTGAAAAAATTTGCCTGATTGGTATAAAATTATTATATAACTATATGCTTATATAAAAGATTGCTTGTTCATTTGTTCCCGTAAGCTGATCGGGCTGTGCAGTCCTTTTATTAATTTCGTATTCCACTCAGTGTTATGAACAGAAGATCATTTTTGAGGCGAGCCCTTCTTGGGGGGGCTGCGTTATCCCTTATTCCTCTGGATCTTATGGCTGCCTGGCAGAAGGCGTCGTTTACCGATGCAGGTTTCAGTCAGGCTATGCAGAATAATTTCGGAACCACATCTATCCCTTCTTCTGACAAGATTACCATCACCGCTCCGGCTGCTGCGACCAATAGCGCTATGGTGCCTGTTGAGGTTTCAACCACATTGAAGGCGGATCAGATCTTTCTGCTTGTTGAAAAAAATCTTACCCCTCTGGTTTATAAGCTTGATCTTACAGGCAGGATGATGCCATATTTCAATATCAGGATCAAAATGAAGGAGAGTTCTGCTGTACATGCCGTTGTCCGTTCAGGGCAGAAGTACTATCGGGCAACCGTTGATGTTGCGGTTACTGCGCAGGCCTGTTAATATGAATGAAATCAACCAGTCATTATGAGTGCTCAAGTTAGAATTGTTGCAACTGAAGTTGCTGGTGTCGTTACCGCAAAGGTGATTGTTCCTCATCCCAATGAGTCAGGACGGAGGAAAGATGAGCTTGGTAATCTTGTCCCGGCGCATTTCATCTCAGAAGCAAAAGGCAGTCTTAACGGGACTGCGCTGTTTGAGATGCAGCTTGGTCCTTCTGTCTCCAAAAATCCCTTTCTGCAATTTCGTTTTAAGGGTGGCAAGGGTGATACGCTGAATGTTGTTTTGCTGGATAACAAGCAGAATTCGTTTGCGGGGGAAACGGTCGTTAAATGATTCGGATTTTCAGTCCTGCCAATACCTGCTCAATCTTATAAAATATAAGGAGAATAGACCATGCCTAAAAAAATTGCTTCATGGCTTGCGGCCGGAATGATCGGTACCGCAGCGCTCTGCGGATGTAGTACCGACAATTCAGAAAAAAACGGTTCTTCCGGACAAGAGGCTGCCGTTCAGGTATCGGAGGATTTTAATCCTCGCGGTCAGATTCTCGCTCTTTCATGTGCATCCTGTCATGGAACCGACGGGAAGAGTTCGGGGATCATGCCCAGCTTTTACGGTAAATCACAGGTGTACCTGGAAAATGCTCTGAAGCAGTTTAAGAACGATGAGCGTTATTCGACGGTTATGGGCCGCCATGCGAAAGGATATACCGATGAAGAGATCAAGCTCATTGCCGAATATTTCGGATGGGCATGTCAGCAAACCACAAACTAAGCGAGGAGGAGAGAACATGAGCTCTAAAATTACACGCAGAGGCTTTAATAAGCTTATTCTTTCAGGTATTGCCGGTTCGTCTCTTGCGACCTTCGGTGGTGCCACTCCTCTTTTTGCCAATCAGAAGAAGGTTGTTGTCGTCGGTGGCGGCTTTGGCGGAGCGTCAGCGGCAAAGTACATCAGAAAACTTGACCCTTCTATTGCTGTTACTCTTATTGAACCCAACAGCACTTTCTATACCTGTCCGTTCAGTAACTGGGTTATGGGTGGCTTGAAGGAGATGAGCGATATTGCACAGACATTTGATGTGTTGAAGAACAAGTACAATGTCGATGTCATTCACGATACCGTGACCGGGATTGACCCCATTAACCACAGCGTCACGCTGCAGGGAGGTAAAGAGGTGAAGTATGATCGCCTTATTGTTTCTCCCGGTATCGATTTTAACTATGAAGCTGTCGAGGGCTACAGCGAGGAAGTGGCTAACACCAAGATGCCGCACGCATACAAAGCCGGTCCTCAGACTGAACTTATTACCCGGCAGCTCAAGGAGATGAAGGATGGAGACAATGTTCTGATCTGTCCTCCCGGAAATCCGTTTCGCTGTCCTCCCGGACCTTATGAACGAGCAAGTCTTATCGCTCATTTTCTCAAAAAGAACAAGCCTAATTCCAAAATCATCATTCTTGATGATAAAGAGAAGTTTTCCAAGCAGGGCCTCTTTATGAAAGGTTGGGAGCGCCTCTATAGTGATATCATCGAGTGGCGCTCTGGTTCGATGGGGGGCAAGGTTTCGGCTGTTGACCCGGAAGCTATGACGGTAGAAACCGAATTCGGTCCTGAAAAAGGCGGTGTGATCAATATCATTCCTCCACAGATGGCTGGTAAAATTGCCCGTGATGCCGGTCTGACCGACTCGAGCGGCTGGTGCCCGGTCAATCCGATCACCTTTGAATCGACTATCCATTCGGGTGTTCACGTGATTGGTGATGCCTGTATTGCCGGTGCGATGCCGAAATCAGGCTTTGCGGCAAGCAGCCAGGGTAAGGTGGCAGCAGCAGGGATTATTCGTCTGATGCAGGGTAAGGTTCCCGCTCCTCCATCTCTTGTTAACACCTGTTACAGCCTTGTTGCTCCCGGTTATGCAATTTCGGTTGCCGCAGTCTACAAGCTTACCAGTGATGGTATCGTCAGCATCAAAGGTGCCGGTGGCCTTACCCCGATGGATGCCGATGACGATCAGCTCAGCGAGGAGGCAACCTACGCCAGAGGATGGTATAAGAATATTTCTCAGGATATCTGGGGATGATCCAGATGCAACACAGCAGAAAAACCCGGCATTACCGCCGGGTTTTTTTGTCTCTGATTTCCGGACTGCTCGCAGGCCCCTCGATAAGGCTCGTCTGATTGTTAATCATACCCCGGTTTTATATATTGGCTGAATTGTATTAATCGTTAGCAAAGTCTATGCATTTATGAAAAATAACAGGTTTACAGGTATTCTGATCGTTGCGCTCACCGCACTTGCTCTGTGGTCCTTATGGCCTACCTATCAGCAGTACTCCTTCAACAAGAAGCTTGAGCCCTTAACGACGGCTGAAGATAGTCTGAAATTCATTCAGGAGCACCGCCAGGCTATCGACAATGCAACTGAAAAAAGCCTCAAGCTGGGACTTGATCTGAAGGGAGGAATGTATCTTGTACTCGAGGTTGATCTGATCGACCTGATTGAACAGCGTGCATGGAACAAGGATCAGACGTTTCGTGATATGCTCGCGTCGGTCAATGAGAAGGCTTCGGGTGTCAATACTGGCATTATCGATCTTCTTGCGGCTGAATTCCGCGACAGCGGTATACGCATGAGCCGTTATTTTTACGATGTCCGCGATAGCGACGAAGAGGTGATCGTCAAATTGCGCAAGGAGGCCGAGGAGGCGCTTGCAAGGGCAAGAGAGGTTATTCGTAACAGGGTTGATCAGTACGGTGTCGCCGAGCCTGTTATCCAGACCCAGGGAGCCAGAAGAATTATCGTTGCTCTTCCCGGGGTTTCCGATCAGGAAAGGGTCCGCAAGCTCCTCAAGGGAACGGCAAAGCTGGAGTTCAAGCTTGTCAGGGACCGTGAGGCAATGGTTTCTGCTCTCGAGAGGATCAATAAACGTATGGCTGAGCGCGAAGCCTCTGCTGCTGACAGCGAGGGTTTGGTTGCGGATGCCAATCCGCTCTACAAACACATCGTTGTCATGGATAACGGTCGGGCATATGTGCCGGAATACTCCAGGGAGTATCTGCTCACGCTTTTTGAGGATAACGATATTGTCAATCTGCTTCCCAAAGATTCGGAACTTCGTCTTTCAGCAAAATCGATCGAGGGGCAGGATGGCCAGCAGTTCTATGATCTTTATCTGATCAAAAAAACGCCGGAGCTCACTGGCGGAGTGATTACCGAAGCCAAAGCGACCTTCGGAGCATCGACTGTGCAGCCTGAGGTCACGATGAAAATGAATGCAGATGGCACTGCCAAGTGGGCCCGGATCACCGGTGCCAATATTGGTCGTCAGATCGCCATTGTGCTTGACGGCGCGGTCTATTCCGCACCTGTTGTCGAGTCCAAGATACCGGGGGGAAGCTCGGTTATCAATGGTATCGGCAGTCTTGAAGAGGCTCAGGACCTTGAAATTGTGCTCAAGGCGGGTGCGCTGCCTGCGCCTGTCCGTATCATAGAGGAGCGTACCGTCGGTCCGTCTCTTGGTGCCGACTATATCCGTTCAGGTCTTCTGTCTTCCAGCTGGGGACTCAGTATTGTTGCGGTGTTCATGATTTTCTATTATCGCAAAGCCGGGGTTTCGGCTGATATCGCTCTGGTGCTCAATATTCTTTTCGTTCTTTCGGTACTTGCCGGTTTCGGAGCCGCCTTGACCCTGCCGGGTATCGCCGGTCTTGTCCTGACTATCGGTATGGCGGTTGATGCCAACGTGCTTATTTTTGAGCGCATCAGGGAGGAACTGATGGAAAAGAAAAATCTGCGTGTAGCGGTTGATACCGGTTACAGCAAGGCATTCTCCGCTATCATCGATTCGCAAATCACGACGCTTGGAGCAGCTTTTCTTCTTTATGTCTATGGTATCGGTCCTATTCAGGGATTTGCTATCACGCTCATGATCGGGACTGCCGCAAGCCTCTTTACGGCACTTGTCGTTACCAAAAGCATCTTTGATTTGCTGATCAGCAAAAATCTCATGACAGAGAAAAGTTTCGGATAATTTCAACAGAACAGGATTCAGGTTATGCATTTGTTCAAGAATACAAACATAGATTTTCTTCGCCACAGGAAAATTGCTTATGGGATTTCTCTTGTGCTGATCCTTGCCGGTATGGTTTCTCTGGCCATCCGTGGTCTCAACTTCGGTATTGATTTCAAAGGAGGGACCGAGGCGGTGCTTCGTTTCGATCAGGACATTTCAATCGGAGATGTCCGATCGGTGCTCCGTGAGGCTGGTGTCCGGGGAATGGTTAAAAGCTATGGTACGGACCGTTCCGTCCTGATTCAGACTGATTTCGAGGGGGATGTCAACCAGCTCAAGACCATTGTTTCTACCGCTCTCAACGACCGATTCAGTGATAATCCTCATGAAATGCTGCGCATTGATGCAGTCGGCCCCAGCATTGCTTCAGACCTGAAATGGGCTGCGTTGAAGGCCCTGTTAGGTGCGCTGGTTGCCATTCTCATCTATGTCGGCATTCGCTTCGAGTTCCGGTTTGCAGCCGCAAGCGTTGTGGCGATTTTTCATGATGTTTTTATCGTGCTGGGCCTCTTCAGTCTTCTGGGCGGCGTATTTGATTTCATGCCTCTCGATGTTGATCAGAGCATTATCGCCGCGTTTCTTACGATCGCCGGTTATTCGATCAACGATACGGTTGTCGTTTACGACAGGATTCGCGAGAACGTTCTTGGCAGGAAGCCTTCGGAGTATAGCTCTATCTTCAATGCCAGTCTCAATCAGACACTCAGCAGGACAATCATCACCTCCGGGACAACCCTTCTGACGGTCGCTGTCCTCTTTATTTTTGCCGGTCCTGCTATTAGAGGTTTTTCGTTTGCTATATTGATTGGGATTGCCGTCGGCACCTACTCTTCGATATTTATTGCTGCCCCGATAGTGCTTGACTGGCAGTTGAAATCCAAGCGCCCGATCAAGCTCAGAGGGAGCAATTAGGCGCCTTCCTGCAGGTCATCGCGGACCACATTCCGCTATCATTGTGTGATGCTTTGCCTTTAAGCCGGCAAGGCATCCTTATTGAACGTAAGTAAAGCAATTTGACTATGAAAAAAGGTGTGTTCAGGATTCTCGTCGCGCTCGCTCTTCTCTGTTTTGCCGGTGTTCCGGTTCTCAGGGCGGCGACGGTCGACAGGATTGTCGCTATTGTGGGTAACGAGATTGTTCTGCAGTCTGAAATTGAACAGCAGGCGGTCATGACAGAGCTGCAGTACCCCGAGATGGCAAAGGCAAAAGACCTTCGCGGCCGTATTCTCGATAATCTTGTCATGCAGAAAATCGTATTGACGAAAGCCCGTCTCGACAGTGTCAATGTCAATGAGAGTGATATCGACAAACAGACTGATGAGCGTCTGATGTTTCTTCGGAGTCGTTTCCCTTCGATCGAAGAGATGGAAAAGACCTTTTCCAAGTCGTACGCCATGATTGAAAAAGAGATCAAGGACGATATTCGTAACCAGCAGCTTATTGACAATCTGCGTCGTCAGAAAATGTCTGGCGTGACGGTCAGTTACGATGAGGTTGAGGATTTTTATCGGCAGCATCGCGATGAACTGCCGTCGATTCCGGAATCTGTCCAGATTTCACAGATTATCATGTATCCTCAGGTCACTCCTGAAAACAAGGCTAAGGCAAGATCGTTGATCGAGGATGTTCAGCAGCGACTGCTCGAAGGGGCTGATTTCGACGAGATGGCCCGCCGCTACTCCCAGGATCCCGGTTCAGCTGAAGTTGGCGGAGATCTCGGTTATTCAAAGCGCGGCGAATTCGTCAAGCCGTATGAAGAGGCGGCCTTCAGTCTGAAAGATGGTGAGATTTCCGCTATTGTCGAAAGCCGGTTCGGTTACCATATTATTCAGTTGCTTGAAAAGGAAGGCGATAGAGTCCATACCCGCCATATCCTGGCTGTCTTTGATCGCACTACGCTCGATAGAGATGCGGCAAAAGAGAAGCTTGAGGAGATCCGCAGCGATGTGCTGGCTGGTAAGGCGACATTTGCCGAGATGGCCTCGACATACTCTGAAGACCCTCTTTCTTCTCTCAATGGCGGTATGATTCAGCAGGCAGACGGAGAAGGCCTTTTTCCTTCAGCTTCGCTCAAGGAGCCGCTGAAAAGTGTTGTCGCAAAGCTCGATGAGCCGGGAGCGATTTCCAAACCTATGCTGATTAACGCACCGGAGGGCGAACCTTTTTATGCGCTGTTCCGTCTGGATAAAAGGATTCGCTCTCATGCGATGGGGCTTTCCACCGATTACGCCAGACTTGAAAAGCTGGCGATCGATGAAAAGCAGAAGGTGATGTTTACAACATGGATAGAGGGATTGAAAAAAGAGGTGTATGTGAACATTCTTGATTCAGACATCTAATCGCCGGACATACCGGGCGTTCTTTTCAATGAATTCACGGCGCGGATCAACTTTGTCGCCCATCAGGGTCGAGAAGACCTGGTCCGCTTCCATTGCGTTTTCCACCGTTACCTGAAGCAGCGAGCGGTGCTCAGGATCCATCGTCGTGCTCCAGAGCTGTTCAGGGTTCATTTCACCAAGACCTTTATATCGCTGAATATTGATATTGGTTTTGCCTTTCTGTGATTTTTTCATCATCTCCATGATGGTTGTTCGCTCATCTTCGTCCCAGGCGTATTTCTGCTCCTTGCCTGCTTTGATAAGGTAGAGAGGCGGCTGTGCGATAAAGACTTTGCCTGCTTCAATGAGGGGGCGCATATGGCGGAAGAAAAAGGTCAGCAGGAGCGTTCTGATATGGGCGCCATCCACATCGGCATCAGTCATAATGATGATCTTGCCGTAGCGAAGTTTGTCGGCCATAAACTCATCTTCTCCGAAGTTTGTGCCGAGTGCCAGGATAATGGTCTTGATTTCTTCGTTTTCAAGCATCTTGTGCAGCCGGGCCTTTTCCACATTGAGAATTTTGCCCTTCAGCGGAAGGATCGCCTGAAAACTCCGGTCCCGTCCCTGCTTGGCACTGCCGCCTGCCGAGTCACCCTCGACGATGTAAAGTTCGCAGTGTTCCGGATCGTTGATTGAGCAGTCAGCAAGTTTGCCCGGCAGGCCGGTGCTTTCCAGCACGGACTTGCGTCGGGTCAGCTCCTTTGCTTTTCTTGCAGCATCTCTTGAAAGCGCTGCGCTTTTGACTTTCTCGATGATGGTCTTGAGCACATTGGGATTGCTTTCGAGAAACTCGGCAAGCTGTTCATTGACGATGCTTTCGACAATACTCTGTGTTTCAGAGTTGCCGAGTTTTGTTTTTGTCTGGCCTTCGAATTGAGGTTCGGCAACTTTCACGGAGATGATAGCGGTCAGTCCTTCCTTGAAATCATCACCTGTCAATGAGAGCTTGAGATTTTTAAGCAGGTCGTTTTTCTGGGCGTATGCATTCAGTGTTCTGGTCAGCGCCTTGCGGAAACCAGTCATATGCGTACCCCCTTCGTGGGTATTGATGTTATTGACGTAGCTGAAGACGTTTTCCTGATAGGAGTCGTTGTACTGCAGTGCTATTTCGACCACTGTCGTGTCACGCTCTCCGTAGAGGTAAACCGGTTCCTTGACAAGCGCAATCCTGTTATGATCGGTATAGGTGACAAACTCTTTGATGCCGCCTTCATAATGAAAGGTTTCTTCCGAATCGTCGGTGTCTTTGACGACAATCTTGAGTACACTGTTGAGAAACGCCAGTTCTCTCATGCGGTCGATAATGACGTCTTTTCGGAATTCAGTGGTCTTGAAAATCGAAGCATCAGGCATGAATGTGGTTTTTGTGCCGGTTTTATCGGTTTCACCGATAATTTTGACTTCGCACTGGGGGACACCTCTGTGGTATCGCTGATACCAGACTTTGCCGTCCCTGCTCACCTCGACCTCGCACCACTCCGACAGCGCGTTGACCACCGAGGCGCCGACGCCGTGCAGACCGCCGGACACTTTATAAGCGCCCTTGTCGAACTTTCCGCCCGCACCGATAACTGTCATGACCAGTTCAAGCGCAGACTTCTTTTTCTGGGGATGCATGTCTACCGGAATGCCGCGGCCGTTGTCCGAGACCGTGACAGAGCCGTCGTCATTGAGTGACATTTCAATCGTATCATTATATCCTGCAAGCGTTTCATCGATCGAGTTGTCAACGATCTCATAGATGAGGTGATGCAATCCACGGACGTTGATGTCGCCGATGTACATCGCCGGGCGTTTACGGACATGCTCTATACCGTCGAGAATCTGAATATTGGTCGCCAGATATGATGACGAAGCGGACGGAGTCTGGGTTTCTGACATAGTGAATTTTCCTGGAAAAAAACGTTGTATACGTTAAAAAATCTGATTTCAAAGATAGCGAAAATTACCGTTATATGCTATGTTGGCGGCGTCATTCCGCCCAGAAGGCATCAGTGATGTGTTCGACATCGAACTCCTTCAATCGTCCTTTTTCATAGCCTTTTGCGATGATAGCGACAACATCGAATCGGCAGTCGATTTCCTCGTGGTATTCCATACAGAGAAACGCACGAGCAGTCCTGATGATCTCTTTCTGTTTTTGAGGGGTGACCGCTTCGAGAGGATGGCCTTTGTCAATTGTCGCCCGTGTTTTGACTTCGACAAAGCAGAGTGTCCGGTCATCCATAGCGATGATATCGATTTCGTTGCGCCGGTAGCGGTAGTTGCGTCGGATAATACGGTACCCTTTGCAGAGCAGCCATGATGCTGCTGCATCTTCTCCCTGTCGTCCAAGGTCATGGGGGATGAGTGACATAGTTTTCTGCGGGGTTATTTTTCTCCGAGCTGGCGGAGCCGGAAGCTCATCCTGTGGATCGGAGAGCGTCCATGGTTTCTTATGGCTTCGATATGTTCTCTGGTCGGGTAGCCGAAATGTTTTTCGAAACCGTACTCCGGGTAGAGCAGTGCGGCTTCTGTCATGATGGCGTCTCGGTGTGTCTTTGCCAGGATCGATGCCGCCGCGATAGAAAAGACCGAAGCATCTCCTTTCACTATCGTTCTGAATGCAACAGGCCGTGCCGGATGAAAGCGGTTTCCGTCGATCAGCAGCAGTGACGGGCTGTGTTCGAGTGAGCCGGCGGCATTGTTCATGGCAAGCATGGTTGCCTGCAGAATATTGATCCGGTCTATCTCGATATGGTCAACTTCCGCTATGGCGTAGTCTTCTGCTTCCTGAATAATTGCCTGAGCAAGCTCTTTGCGTCTTCCTGGCGGGATTGTTTTGGAGTCGTTCAGCGTCGAGATAAAGCCATGAGGTCGAAAATGGCGCGGAAAGACCACCGCCGCAGCGACGACAGGTCCTGCGAGCGGTCCTCTGCCAGCTTCGTCGATGCCGCAAACTCTTTGCAGATCAGGCCAGAATTGTTGTTCGTACAGGGTTGTTAAAGTCAATGAAACGGGGTGCGAAAATGATGAAAATTTGCGCTTTTATCAAAAATGTTAAATAATACAGGTTACATTTCATAGAATGCTTGCGCATTTCGATGAAATTCAGTGATTCCGGAGTTCGTCCGCAGGGGAAAGATCCCGGTCAGGAGGACGGAAGCAAAAGGGGGAGCGTCTCAGCAGGCAATGATGACCCGGGCAGGCTTCTCTGTGACGATGTTGTTGCATCGTGTCACGTGCCGCCCCGTTATGCATGGTTTTGCCTGTATTGCAGCACAGCCGTTGCATGATCCTGAAACGACCTTTCCGGGAAGAGATAACTTTATACGAGGTTTTATATGAAGAAGACGGTCAAGAAACAGTTGTTGATGAACAAGTCGGGTGATGAGATCCAGGTTGCTCTGGTCGAGGACGGTCGTCTTGCCGAACTCGTGATAGAAAGGCCCGACAGTCTGCGCAGTATCGGTGATATTTATCTTGGGCGTGTCCACAAGGTGGTCGAAGGCCTCAAAGCCGCTTTTGTCGATATCGGTCAGAAATCAGACGGATTTTTGCACTTTTCCGACGTCGGCACGACCAACGAAGACTACCGGGCTCTGATCGAGGACGATGAAGACGATGAGAACGGTGCCCTGGAAGGCGAAGATGTTGAGAAAAATGACGATGTCCAGGCTGAATCAAAACCCCGGGCGTCTGAGAAAGCTCCCCGTTCGGCAACACCGGAACGCAAACGGCAGTCATATACGCAGATGATCGCCGGTAAGCTCAAGGCCAATGATTCCATTCTCGTTCAGGTCATTAAAGAGCCCATAAGCAATAAAGGTTCGCGGCTTACCTCGGATATTACCATCGCGGGCCGGTTTATGGTGCTGCTGCCGTTTGGCGGAGGACAGATAGCGGTTTCCCGCCGTGTGGTCTCCCGTAAGGAACGCTCGCGCCTGAAAAAACTCGTCCGCTCGATTCTGCCCGAGGGTTTCGGGGCGATCATCAGAACGGTCGCAGAAAATCAGGAAGAGGAGCTTCTGAAAAAAGATCTGGAGAAGCTGCTCGTCAAATGGCAGCAGATTGAGGAAAAGCTGCAGGATGCCAAGCCGCCACAGCTGATCTTCAAAGAGGATACCATTATTTCGAGCGTGCTTCGTGATTCGCTCAACAGCGATGTGACTGAGCTGGTCGCAAACTGTCCGTCGATCTACAAGGAGACGCTGAACTATATTCTCTGGGCAGCGCCTGAAATGGAAAAGAACGTCACGCTCTATCAGGGCAAACTTCCTCTGTTTGAGGGCTACGGTATTGCCAAGGACGTCGAGTCGATATTCTCTCGAAAAGTGTGGCTGAAGTCCGGGGGCTATATTATTATCGAGCACACCGAAGCGATGGTGGTCGTCGACGTCAACAGCGGCCGCTATGCAGCCAAGAAAGAGCAGGAGGAGAACTCCCTGAAGACCAACCTCGAAGCTGCCCGTGAAGTTGTCCGCCAGTTGCGGCTCCGTGATATCGGCGGTATTATCGTGGTTGACTTTATCGATATGCTCGATCAGAAAAACTCGAAGAAGGTGTTTGACTCCATGAAGACCGAGCTTCGTCATGATCGGGCGAAGTCAAATATCCTTCCCCTGTCGGATTTTGGTCTGATGCAGATCACTCGTGAAAGGATCAGGCCCAGTCTGATGCAGCGTATGGGCGATCAGTGTCCTGCCTGCGGCGGTTCAGGTGTCGTGCAGGCAAGGTATACGACCATCAACCAGATCGAACGCTGGCTTCGCAAATATGCTCTGCAGCGCAAGGTGATGTTTCAGAAACTCGATCTCTATGTCAGTCCAACCGTTGCCGAACCACTCTGCGATGAGGAGCGGAAAACAGAAATGAAATGGTTTCTGCAGCATATGCTCTTTGTGAAGATCAAATCGGATGAAAGTCTGCGCAGTGACGATTTTCGGTTTTATCTCCAAAAGAACAACAAGGAAATTACCTCAGAATTCAGTGATTTATAAGGAGTTTGATAGACATGATTGAAGATAAAAATGTGTTAGAAAAGAAGATTGAAGCGCTTTCGGCACTCTCCGCTTCGGAACTCAAGGCAGAGAGCGGGGCACGCAACGTTTTTGCCGCATTCAAACAGATGCTCAACGAAGGCACAATCCGCGCGGCTGAAAAGATCGACGGTACCTGGAGGGCCAATACCTGGGTCAAGAAAGGCATTCTTCTCGGCATGAAGCTGGGCAGCATGCAGGAAAATACCATTCAGTTCCGAGGATATTACGACTGGACCTTTATCGATAAGGATACCTATCCTCTCAAGCGATTCACCAAGGATGACGGAGTGCGTCTCGTTCCCGGAGGCTCCTCTGTCCGTGACGGAGCCTGGCTTGCGCCTTCCGTGGTCATGATGCCTCCGGCATACGTTAATGTCGGGGCATATGTCGATGCCGGCACCATGATCGACTCTCATGCGCTTGTAGGAAGCTGTGCGCAGATAGGCCGTAACGTGCATCTTTCCGCAGCAGTCCAGATCGGAGGCGTCCTCGAGCCTATCGGCGCGGTTCCTGTTGTCGTTGAAGATGATGTTATGATAGGCGGAAACTGCGGGATTTACGAGGGAACAATTGTCTCGACCCGTGCTGTTATCGGTACCGGTGTCATCCTGAACGCTTCGACGCCGGTCTATGATATTGTCAACGAGTGCATCATCCGCAAAACGCCGGATTCTCCGCTCATCATTCCGGAGGGTGCGGTTGTTGTTGCCGGTTCGCGCAAGGTAAAGGGGGATTTTGCCGCAGAAAACGGCCTGTCCATCTATACCCCTATGATCATCAAATACCGCGATGAGAAAACCGACAGCGCGACAGCCCTTGAAAGCGCTCTGCGCTGATGATGGCATGCCGGCCCCCTGATCAGGGGGGCCGGCATAAACTCTGAATGTGAATCGTTATGAAACGCTGGTATCGTCAGCTCTTGCTTTCTTCTGTCGTTGTCCTGACGACAGCCTCCTTCTTTTTCCATCCTCTTTTCGCCCGTCAAAGCGGCATGTTCTCCATTGTGCGAAGCATCGACCTGCTTGGGGATGTTTTTCGTGAGGTGTCACTGAGCTATGTCGATTCCATCGATGTAGGGAAATTTATGTTTGCCGGTATCGACGGTATGCTCGAAACCCTTGATCCATATACGGTCTTTCTCGATAAAGAGGAGTCTGTTGAGCTTGGCGAGATCACCAGCGGTCAGTATGGTGGTATAGGGGTTACTATTGCCGGAATCGACAACGGCGTCTATGTCGTATCGGTTCTCGATGGTTTTTCGGCATCCCGGGCAGGTATCAAGGTTGGCGATCAGCTCATCAGCGTTGATGGGATTTCCATCAGGCAGGATTCTCTTGAAACAGTCAAAAACCTGCTCAAGGGAACACCTGGAACCTCGTTGAATCTCGTTCTGCGTCGTTATGGGGCGCAGGCCAATCGTAAGCTGACCCTGACTCGTCAGGAGATCAGGGTCAACAGTATCCGCTATGCCGGTCTTATAGGCGATATCGGTTATTTTGAGATGAGTTCGTTCGGTAACAGAAGTGCTGAAGAGCTGAGCGCTGCAATCAGTGACCTCAACGCAGAGGCGGAGGGTTCGGGACAACGGATGAAGGCGGTCATTCTCGATCTGCGAAATAATCCGGGAGGCCTTCTCGACGTTGCCGTCGATGTCACCGGTCTGTTCGTGCGTCAGGGCAGCGAGGTCGTTTCCATCAGGGGGCGTTTGCCTGAGAGTGAAAATCGATACGTAACCAAGCGTGATCCCGTTGCAGGCGACCTTCCTCTCTCGGTTCTCATCAACTCAAAAAGCGCTTCTGCATCTGAAATCGTGGCAGGTGCCATTCAGGAGCTTGATCGAGGCGTGGTTATCGGGGCGCGTTCATTTGGCAAAGGTCTTGTGCAGTCGATCATTCCTCTTCCTTATGACTGCAAGCTCAAGATGACCTCAGCCCGTTACTATACCCCCTCCGGTCGTCTTATCCAGAAATACCATGCCCGGGAGGATGGTTGGCGCAGCGTTATTCATGGCCCCGGCAGGCAGGATTCCTCAAGGGTTTTCTATACCCTCAACCGCCGCAAGGTCTATGGAGGGGGCGGTATTCTTCCTGATATCCCTGTCAGTGAGCCCGAGTTTGACGACTATGAAGCGAAGCTTCAAAAAAAGGGAATGTTTTTTCGCTATGCTTCGGCATACCGCTCCCTTCATCCGAAAGCGCCCGGGCTTCCGATGAAGCGCGAGGGTCTTCTCAAGGGTTTCAACGCATTTCTGGAAGAGGAACGCTTTTCGTTTGAATCCGAGCCGGAGGTGCTTTTGGATCAGATGAAGCTTTCGACAGCAGAATTAGGCCGTTCAAGTCGTCTTGATTCTCTTTTCAATGAGGTGGAGCGTGAGGTTTCCATGCTGACGGAGCGCTACAGGGTGGACGACAGGGAGCGGATTGCTCTGGCTGTGGAGAGGGAGATCCTGCGCCATTACGATGAGGATGCCGCTCGAAGGCTCTCTCTCGAACAGGACCCGGTCGTCAAAAAAGCGCTTGATGTTCTCAACTCCCCAAAACAGTACCGCAGCGTTCTCAAACCCTGACTCACTGTTGCAGGCGACTTTTTGCCGCCTTGATCTGTCGGTGGATCCCGAGTACGATCATAAGGTTGCTGACGGTCAGAAGGCTTTCTGCCGATCCGTGAAGAAGGTCGTCGTGCGATAGCGTCGCAAACCCTCTGACATCCGTGGAGAGGTAGATGAAAAAGACCGTGACGGAGATAAACACCAGCACAAACCAGAATCCGGCTACGGTGAGACCCGACAGAAGGGCGGGGTCGCGTTTGCGGATCATGATCAGGCTGATGAGAAAGCTGATATAGACAACGCTCGATACCTGAAGAATCGCATCGAAGATGTCCTCTCCCATGTAGGACTGCGGTCTGCCGTTGAACAGGAAAATTCCCGCGACAGCCATGACGTTGACCGTTGTTGTGCTTTTGAGGGTTTTCAGAATGCCCAGCGAGGCATAGAGCAGCGAGATGCTGCCGAACAGGTTGACTGTCTCGGAAAGATCGAGCAGGAGCGGTATGCTATCGCCCTTGATGTGATAAGCCAGTACAAACCAGCTTCCTATCCAGTGAGGGATCATGAAGAGCCCGAGTCGCTGGATATCCTTCCTTTCAATGAGGGTTCCGTAGCGATACATCAGCAGTGCGGCGATGCCCCACTCTGCGGATGATGAGATATGGATCAGCCAGTTCGGCAGTGATAACAGCATTCAGGAACCCTTTGTCAGGTGATAGATGTTTTTGCCGAAAATTTTCATCTGAACACTCCAGGGCGCAGGCACCATCTTTTTATAGAGGTAGGAATCGAAGGTGATCTGCTGGACGTCATCATCCTGGCAGATAGCGACAAAACTTTCCCTCAGACGATCGTTTTTATAGTAGACCGACTGAAGCACCTGGAGACCGAAGAAGATCTGCGAGTAGAGTTTTCGGAACTTTTTTTCATAGGAGCGCAATGGCTTGTTGTTCCTGATGCGCTCAATCATAGCTTCGGCCCCCAGTTTGCCCGATCTCATGGCGAAGAAGATGCCCTCGCCGTTGGCTGGTGTTACCAGGCCGGCTGCGTCACCAACCAGGATTGCACGGTCCTGGGTAAATGATTTCCTCGGTTTCATGGGAATTTTTGCTGCCTCGTCGAGATAGGGCTTGTCGGTGATGCCGATTTTTTCAATAAATCGTTTCTGCAGCGATTTCAGGTCATGTTTCCTGAATTCAGTGCCTGTGCCGATAGCGATGTGATCTGTTTTCGGAAAAATCCAGCCGTAAAAAT
>Ga0272443_10002967_pt1 | contig 20710 bp, 25 predicted proteins | sample SSMAcet12_FD_193581 | JGI IMG/M metagenome (GOLD analysis project Ga0272443, IMG submission 193581) | Marine sediment archaeal communities from Little Sippewissett salt marsh, Falmouth, MA, United States - SSM-Acet-12 | ecosystem: Environmental > Aquatic > Marine > Wetlands > Sediment ... | reverse complement strand
CTTTGGTCTTGGCAGGGTTGGGTGGCGGTGAATATCTCTTGATCTGTGCCGCCGTCAGCCCGATGTGCTTGATATGGACTCGCCAACCCTCTGGCTCAGTGAACTCATCCATCTGCTCTCGAATCGCTCTGATCATATCAAGTCCAGACGGATCATGATCACCCAAGTACAAGATGATGGGCTGCCGCTCGTGGATGGTCTGCTGGAAACGCTGGTATGCGCTATACAGCGCCGTCACGGACGGATAACCACGATTGATCACGAGTGAAATGTGGTGGTCCTTGGTAATTGGCCAGAGAATGGATGACAGCGCATCCTTTTCGCTCCAAAGCTCAACCCGCACCGGCTGTGACGCCCAACGATTCAGCCGATATGAGTTGTATGCTGCCTGCATCAAATCCTTGAAGCAATCGAATTCCAAAGGCACATTTGGCACCCGCGCACGATCCTCAATGGCATCCCAATCGGCCATGCCCGCCTTTCGAGCATTGGTCATCATGGCACAGATGCGGTCATACTCATTTTGACTATTCGGCACGATATCCCGCGCCACCAACTGGTAGAACAACTGGCGCAGGGTGACGACATATCCGGCTGCGATAAACTCGTCAAGAATCGAAAGCGCCTGCTTGAGCAAGATCAGCGTTTTCGTCTGTGGTCTCCATTCAATGAACTGTTGGTATGCCATCTTGTGCCCTTTCGATCAGCTAAGTGAAGCAGTCACCCTCAAATCACCTGTTTTCATAAAGTGTGTCACGTTATACAGCGCCATCATCGCCGCTGATTTGTACAGCAGCAAGATGTCGCCTGCTGCATGGTTCGATCCAGCTGCCAAAGCCCGTTCTGCTCGGATCATCACCGGCAGTCCGTCAATCCCGCTCCTGTCCAGCGCCTCGTGCGTGACATGAAGCACCGCGTTGATCACAGATGCAATTGCCCCGATGGATTGCGCCGTGTCCATCTGCTGCGCTTCCACCACAATTATCTCGGCAACCTCTCTGTCTGCGATGAACACCTGTGCTTTCGGGCGCTCGCCAAACAGCACTTGGATGCCTGGCACGCCGTCGCTGACGGACTTCTCAACGCGGTATGAAAAACCACGCAGAAGTGATGCAAGCTCTTCACGGATAGCTGGTGTGAATTTCTCGTGGTCCATGCTAATAACTCTAGCTTTTCCCGTCATTTAGCTGACGTTCAAGACGGTCTGTGTGCTTTCTCATGCTGACGATATCGTCATTGAGACGGTCGTTTGTCTTGATATGAGCAGCAATCTCGTCATTCTGCCTGCTGATCGTCGCCTGCGCATCAGCCAGCTGCTGTTCCAAAACGCCGTTGCCAAGCTCACACGGCTCTGTGATCCCGAATCCTTCAAGCCTCTGTGGCAGCAGGTCGCCACCACAGGTTGGGCAGGTTTTGCCACTGTTATGATCGGATATCACGCCATGCTCAGGGCACACCAAGTGCATTGTCTCGAAAGCACCGCCATTGTTCACCACGACACAGAGTTGTTCCCCACAATCCTCAAATGGGCACTCCTGGCCGTGGCGCTGGAGTATCGCCAGACCGTGTTCTGGACACCCCATTTGATACTGGGCAGCAATTGGTCCCCATCCCTGGGCGTCAGCCCCAAACAGTCCATTTACAAGCCCAATCACTCCCACCTTCAACGCACCGTCGCCCATAGCCCAAACCTGGATGGACTCGTCATCAGCAAGAATTTTGTTGCAATCAACTCGCAAATCACACAACCTTTCGACTGCTTCACGATCCTCTCGCACAGCCCGATTCAGAACGTTGATTGCTTCGCTGAGCAAAATGCTACGCTTTGCTGTCATTGCCTTGCCCCTTCCCTTGTTCCGCCCTGAGCCTTTCCTCAGCGGTGAAAACGTGATGCAACCGTTTCGCCCTCGTGCCCAGCTGGACAGGGTGATAGTACAGCAGGTTGCCTTGCGGATTTCCGCGCCTCAGCGTGGCAAGCGCCGTCGTGTATGCCAGCGCAATATCCTCGATGGGCGCAAATGCTACGCCTGCTGGCAGGCCATTGTCCTCGAAAGTGAAGCCAAGCTCAGCCGCTTTCGACCGAAAATCATCACTATCAAGAATCATCCACCACTCTTGAGCATCCAGCCTATCATTTGGCCCGATGTTGAGCGCCTGCCTCAGCTTGTTCTCAGCGCTCGTGACCGCCTTCACGATTTCAAAAAGCGTGATATCATCAGCCATCGTGTGTCTCCAAATGCTTCCCTGCCTGGTAGTATGCCACGCGGCACGCCAAGCAGCAGAAATGTCCGTTGTGAGCATCTTCAACGGCTTGCCCTTTCGGACAACGCCCACCGCACTCCTGGCAAATCTCAGCTTTCTTTGCCAGCTTGGAAAGCATCTTGTGTGCCTCAGCTATCGCAGCAGGCTTTCGGTTGCCCTTGAAAATGCTCAAAACGGCACCTCATCATCCTCATCATCGCACACCGTCGTCTCGCTTTCAACCTGCGGGAATGTGTCAACCCGATTGCCTTTGCAGTCCACAAAATACCCTGGATCAGACATATCCCTTCCAAACGCCTCTTGCCACACATCCTCGCCAACTTTTTCGCCAGCAAGCTCAACAGCGTAGAGTGCGCAGATTTCTTTATGCACTTCCCACGCTCGCTGTTTTATCTCGTGCCGCCGTCCCAACACCGTCCTGAGATTGAGTTGTGACCTGTCGCCTTTGTCCTGCTCCGAACGCAGTTGGTGGTATGCTGTGTCCACAAGCTCTGCCCTGAAATACCGATACTTGCGACCGCATGTGGGGCAGACTTCGTTGCGCCACCTGGTCCAATTATCACCTTTCGAGACATATGTGCCATCAGAACGCCGATTTGTCCACCTGTGTGCTTGGGCCCTGTTCTTTCGCCGTTTGGCCATAACTTGAATGCCTCATTGATATCGAGTTGCCTGCCACCATTTCCTTGAATCGAGCAGCAGACATCCGCCACCACTCATATGCTTCCCAACCGCGCCGCCGTCGCGCAACGCCCTGCTTGCTCTCAAGCGTTGACGCGTGCTCTTCAACAATCCACGCAACCACCCTTGGGTCCTTGACCAACAGAAGCTCCGATGTTGCCAACAGCGTCTCGATGTACTCATGCGGCTCACGGTCAAATATCCCTGGCGGATGAAACAACAAAGCGTACCAAAACGGATCAGTTGAAGCAAGGATGTTCGCGTGTTGATCCTTTCGGATGACCAAATCACCCTTTTCATTCAAGGACTTGACCTCAACGTATGTGGTCGGCCCATTTATCACGACAACGTCAGGCACCAATGGCCCAACGGCTTTCCCGAAATCCCGCACATCAGCATCCGGCATCTGCTCTGCCAGGATAATTCGTGCTGCGTGTTCAGCAGCCCGTCCTGACAGCACCCGTTTCTCTCCAATCGTTGGCAAATCAACCACAAACGAGAAACGCAGCTGATGGAGTTGTCCGTGCAACTTAGCCAATGTTGATCCCGTCTACATCATCCGGCTCACGTGCCATGCCCAACCGCCAAAACTTCTTGCCAATCTGGTGACCCACATACCGCCACAGGTTTCGCCGGTGGACTGTCTTGGGCAGGCTTTTCGCGTGCTTGTCAATGAATTCCTTTTCCCAATTCCGAACATCATACACAGCCCCGCAGGTCACAATCTCCAACGAATTCGGGACATCAGCCGACATTCGGAGCAAAACAAAATCCCTGGGCTTGGCTTTCTTCAACCCTTTTGCCTCAAGGAACTGCTTGATCAACGGTGAGTTGATCTTGAACTTAGCGTCACGCGCCGCCTTGATAGGCTTATTTTGCTCCTGCTTGAGCAACGCCCTCTCTTTTCTCGCCCGTTTGCCACTCATTCATCATCCTTCATCATCGACCAGGTGTCACGATCCACCTGGGACAAATCTTCAAACAGGTCACCGGCATGGCCAATTTCCTCTTGATACACAATCTGCTCGACTTCCAACGCCTCGATGAGCGCTGCTTGCTTCTTGTTTTCTGCGGTAAGCTCCCTGATCTTGGCCTTCAGGGATTCATTCTGCTTGGTGAGTTTGGCGATATCTGCCAAGAAAGAATCGGCAAGGCACAACGGGTGCCGGCACGGCTTGCGCTCTGCCTTTTTCCGCACCACGTCATGTGTCGCTTTTATCCTTTTCAAACCTTACCTACAATTTGCACCAATCGCCATCAATTCGCCTCGTTTGGGCGCAACAGTGAATGTCTTGAACTTATATTCCCAAAACAGCTTGTCCAACGCCGCTTGGTCAAATTCGCCTTCAAATACAACAAGTGGATCCACGTGCCGAACGGTGACCAGGTCCAACGCCAGCTCAATCACGTCCTGGCCTTTCACAATCGCCTCTGATAGCCTGTCTGTTGTATTGGCTTTGCCAGCTTTCGCTGCCTCGATTGCGCCAGCCGCTGTCCCATGCGCTTGGATGAGCTTCAGCGCCGTCTTTGGCCCAATCCCTTTCACCCCTGGCACATTGTCGCCTTTGTCGCCGCTGAGCGCTTTCGCGTGAACCCATTGTTGCGGCTGAATGCCATGTTCATCAACAAACGCCTCGACATCAATCAGCTTTTCTGTGATCCGTTTCTTTTGGGCTTTCTTGGGACAGATGACAGAGATGTTCTGATCTATGCACTGCCACAGATCGCCATCGCTCGTATAAATTGCGACCTTTTCTGGCCCTTCAAGCGCTCGTGCCATCGTTGCCAGCGTGTCGTCAGCCTCATATCCGTTGCCATACGCCTGATCAACGCCCAAAAAGAACAACAGCTCAACCAGCTTGGTTTGCTGCTCGTGTATCGACCGCAGCCAGCCATCCCACTCTGGCCCACGATCCTCTCTGTCACCCTTGTAGTCAGGGTACAACACTTTGCGGAAATTCACACCAGGTCTGATTCTGTCCGAATATCCGCCAAGGACATCCGCAGATGATTCCCAGCAGATGATTGCCGGACTTCCCCAGCGCTGGGTGATTCCGCAAAGTGCGTTCAAGAATCCAAAAATGGCACCGCTTGGATGTGTGCCAGTTTCGTCTTTGTATGATAAATCCTGGTGGGTGTACGCCACCCTGTACAACAGATTTTTCCCGTCGATGAGTAGGATGTCAAAAGCCAATGTCAGCCCCTTTCCCGCTTACACGATAAACACGCACAAACACGCACTAGCATGCGCGCTGCTACTGCGATACAGACTGCCTTGGGTCAGTCTGAAACAGCACGCTCCTGCCCAGCGTAATGACGCCTGTGGCAGCGCTCTTCATCTCAGCGCCCAAAGCATCGTCAAACGAACAGATGAAGACATCTTTGCCCCGCTCCTTGACTGCCTCAATCAGCGGCAAGAAATCCGAATCACCTGAGGCAAGCACGAGTGTGTCCCAACGATCCATCGCCAGCCCCGTGAGCACATGGACGGTGATACCGACATCCCAATCAGCCCGTGCCACCCGCTCCTTGTACTGGCGCATCTTTTTCACAAACGTCTCCACACCCAACACTTCCAACGCCACCACAAACGGCTTGGCGTCGAATTTCGGGTGCTCGACAACGAACGCCTTTGCCACCGAAACATCGCCGTGCTTTGCGATCAAATCCATCAGCACAGCGTACTGCAAGCGGGCACGATCTATGCCATGCCGCTCACCGTATTTGACAGCAGAGTGCCAAAGGTTCTGTGTGTCCAGGTATATGCCCAGCCGCCTGCTCATTTTCCGTCCTGTCCATCTTTGGGTGTTTCCGGCTTTGCCGGTGCCGCTGCCTCTTTTGCCTTCATCTTTGCTTCATATTGATCAATCATGTTCTGGATAGCTCCACGCGCCTTTTCGTTGTCCGTCTTGAGCATCTGCGCTCGAAACGCGGCAACCGTGAAGTGAGGAGTGAGCATCACCCAGAAATTCTGCAACGCTCCTTGGATGGCCATGAATTCGGTGTGGCCCGCTTGGCCCATGAGCTGGATGCTGCCTCGCATTAGCTCAAGCAACTCGAATTCGTCAACTGTGACCTTGTCGTGGCCTTTCTTGATGGTGAATGTCCCGTCGTTGAATTCGATCTTCAAGACAGCATCCACCGGACCTTTTGCTTGCTCGCTCATCTCATCCGCCTTTCCGCCTCTGCAGGGTCATCAGCCACCCACGACTTGGCCAGCATATTGATTGGATTCTTTTTTGTCACTCGGTTGAATGCCTTGACCAGCCCCGCTGGCAACTCAGCCAACGTGATCCGGCCCATGCGCAACTCAAATTCGATGTATCCAAGCTCAGCCACGATCCGTGCGTCAGCCAGGTCTTCAGGGATGGTGGTGTTTTTCGGTGACGCCTTTGTCGCCTGGATGCCCTCGAATCCCAGCACCGTCTCTGCTAGATGGATGCGCCGCGCCTTGTTCTCATCTTTGGCGATTTCCTTCAACTCATCTTCAGACGGATCAAGCCCGTGCTTTTCAGCCCAGCTTGACACAAAGTCATAGCAGTCCCACGGGTTGAGGATTCGAGCAGGCACGCCCGCTGCGTTCAGCGCCAACAAGATGATGGCGTGAGCGCCACCAAGCTGATACTCCATGCCCTGCTTGCCGTATGCTGGCCCCTCAATGAATGCGAAATCCGGCTTGGCCAACTCGATGATGTCTGTGAAGTGAACAAAGAGTTGGGGCAGCTTGGCCCCAAACACCACGTCACGATCCTTTGACTTGGTTGGCTCCAACCAGCGCCCTCTCGATTTCGCCCCAGCCGCCTTGTGGTCAGTCAGGTACCAATAGCCGATCTGCTCACCGCCCTGAACCAACGAAAAGCCCGAATGATTCAACGAGCAATCGCAACCCAACAGTTTCACAGGTGGCTGTTTTGCTTTCTTGCGTTCCATCACACCCCTTCAACAATTTCGGATTTCCCGCCGCGCTTTTCGATCATCACAACACGGTCGAATTGGTCTGCCACTTCACGATCCTGGCTGACCACAAATATGGATGAGCGCTTGGCAGATAGGTTTCGGAGCAGGACCATCACCCGCTCTTTGCCCACGCTGTCCAGCCCGTCCAAAACCTCGTCAAGCATGACCATATTGATTGCGCAGCTTTCACGCTCTGCGATCAGATCCATCAGCCCCAGGTCGATTGCGATGGACATCTTTTTGCGCTGTGCGCCGGATGGTGTCACGCCCTCGTGCCCTTCAATCATCGGGATGATGGACAGCTTGTCCCGCTTGTCGCCTGACTTCAGCTCAGTCTCGGTGTCGATCTTGATTTGAATGTCGCCATCCGATAACACAGCCAGATACTCGTTGGCCCGCTCGTTGACAACCGGCACAAGCTCGTCAAGCACAAAGGAAATCAGCCCACGGTCGCTGTATGCGACTGTCCAGAATTTGTAGTGCGCTGCCTTGGTTTTCAACGCCTCAATTTCATCAGCCTTGTTGCTGATCTTCACTCGGTGCACCTTGGCTGCCCGCTTCTGTTCCGTCAGCCCCGCCCTGTGCGGATTCTCTTCATCAGATATCCGTTCAGCGTCTCGCTGTGCTGATGCCAAATCGGCCTTAGCAGATTCGATCTTTGAGTCATGCGCTTCAGCCTCTGCGATCAGCCCTTCAAGACTGGCAATGTCGTCATCGAGCGATTCAAGCGCCTCAATGCTTTCGGCAAGTGCATCGATGGCATCCTGCTCGATTTCGATTGCCTCTTGAACCTCAATCAAATCGTTGTCAAATGAAGCAACCTTTGCTGCCCAATCAGCCTTTTCCTGGGCAAGCTCTTGCAGCTTCTGGTCGCGCTCCAGAATCGCCTTTTTGCTTTCTTGGATGTGCTCAGCATAGCCAGGATTGGTTTCTGGGTCAAGTCTGGAGTGGCAATGGTCGCACACGCCATCATTCTGGAGTGCTTCCAGATTTGCTTTTGCAGCGCGCAAGCTGGATTGCCCAGCATCCAAGTGTGCGCCCTTGGTCACCCGCTGCTCTTCAGCATCTTGCCGCAGTTTTTCGATCTCATCACGCTTGTTCACAAGCGCCTTTTTCGCCGTCTGCCGCTTGCCCTGCTCCTTGCGCAGTTTGCCAACGCCCGCCCTTTGATCACGCGACTGCTTGAGCAGCGTTTTCAGGTCGGTGGTGTCAGGCGCATCTGCCTGCAATTCCTTCAGCGCGTGCTCACACGAATCGAGTGCTTCAAGTGCATCGTTGATCCGCCCTGCTTGCCCTTTATCCCACTCCTTGGCTTGGCGTGTCAGCGTCGTGATATTGCCCTCAATGATGCCCAACGCTGCTTCCAACTTCCCTGCCGCCGTCTCGTGTTTGGAGATGTCTTTGCCGATATCGGAAAACGCAGCCTGAGCAGCCGCCTTCAGCTGATCCAGCGTGTCCAGCCTGAGCACCTTTTTGAGAATCGCCTTGCGCTCTGCATCCGTCGTCAGCGCATCGGCAAAGCGCTTCACATCACCCTGGCCATACAGCACTGTGTTTCTGAATGTGTCGAAATCCATGCCAATCACAGCGTCGATTCGCGCCTGCGTCTCTGGCATGGTCGATGCGGTCAGGTTGTCGCCGTCCTTGGTGAAGTGAAGCTCACCGCCTGACTTGGTGCGTTTCCTCTTGATAACATATTGCGCGCCGCTTTCCGTCTCGGTGAATCCCAACTCTGTCAGCGCTGCCTTGCTGTCTCGGTTGATCACTTCCACCGTTTTGTCGCCATCGACGGATTGCCCGTTGGCGCACCAGCAAATAGCCTTGAACACGGTCGATTTTCCGCAGCCGTTGTTGTCAGCAGCCTCTGAATCAAGGTTTCGCCCCGTCACGAGCACCAGCCCCTGATCAGCCAGGTTGAGCCGCTGCTCACCCCTGTAGCTGCCAAACCCGCTCCATGTTATATAGTCAAGGACTATCACGCCCCAACACCTTTCTTGCGCCAATTCGATATCGCTTTGATGTTCACGCAGAACATGAACAACGATTGCCCGAAAAGCCCATATTGTTCGACCTGCCAGGCAAATGTGGCCCAGCCGATCTGAGATGCGATGAAGACATAGAATGCCCACCGCTTTGGAATCGCCACAGCAACAGCGCCGATTATGACAAGCGCCGTCGAAACATACTCAAGCACCGTGACCCAGCTCATGCCGACTCCATCAGCTCAGCGTTGATCCGCATCAACATTTCCAAATCCAGCCCCTCTGTGGATATCGCCTCTGAGCTGGCATAGCGCTCAGCCATCTCCTTGAGGCTCATTGTTGACTTGATCTCGATGCGCGCCTTGTGAATCGGCACTGTGACCTGCTCCTGCTTGACGCCTTTCGCACCATGGAATGCCAGCTTTTCTGCCACAGCATCGAAATCCAATGTGCCTAGCTGCTGGGCTGTCCCTTTCCAAATCACCTTGACATAATCGCCATCGAAATCGTTGTCCAACTCCAAAACGAATTGAGCCACAACGGCACTCACAAAGTCTGCATCGAATTCGTCAACATCCTCGTCACGCAAGTCACACGAGACGTTGTAGAAGCGTGGCAGCCCATCCAAGAGCACGCGCTGATACTCAGCGCCCGCCTCGCCACATTTGACGTGGATGAATCCGCGCTCCTGATCTCGGTCACCGAAATCGAGCATGAGCGGTGAGCCCACATACACAACCAGTGGCTCTGACTCTCGGACAACCTGGTGATTGTGATAGTGCCCTGAGAACACAGCGTCAAACGGCTTCAACGCCTCGATGGGGATGCCCGTTGGCGACTCCCAGCCGGTGTCTGTGATTGCTCCGATGATGTTGTTGTGCATCAGCAGGATTTGTGCGCCTTTCCGCTTGGAAAACGGCAGTGCCTTTCCCGCGTCTCCAACCATCTTTTCGATCTGCTCAATGTTCCTTTTCTCTGAATCATACGGCAGTGGCCAGATCGTGACCAAAGCGCCGCCCGAAACAGAGATGGTGAACGCATGCTCAGGATCGGTGAATGGCTGGAAACGTTTGCCAAGCACCTGCAAAATATCCGGTGTTGCGTGAAGCCCTGATGCGTCGTGCCGGTCGTGGTTCCCAAACAGGAAGTGCCAGGTGGTGCCTGGTTCCAACGAATTGAAAACGCCCAACAAGAATTTGGCCGTGGGCGTGTCGATGGCTTTCTTGTGGGTCAGGTCGCCAGCAAAGAATATCTCGGTGATGCCGTGCTTGATAGCATAGTCGTTTGCCTGCTGTATGACCAGCCCCGCGTCAATCAACCGATCCGTCAGCCCGCTTTCCGGCTCAACCTTGGCAAGTTGATGGCCGTTGTCTGCGTGCAGGTCAGTGACGATCAGGAATTCAGCTGATGGCATTTTCGACCACCTTGTCTGCGTGATCAACCCACGCCATGATTGCGTCTGTTATCTCAGGCTTGGCGGATTCGACCATGGCCAAAAGCGCCTCGCCAGCCTCATCTGTATCCCCGTATTTATCCATGACCTTCCCAGACATCTTGTCCACGAACATGGCAGCAGCCGACCTGATCAGCCGGTGCTCGGTGAGGCTTTCGACTTTCCCTGTGCCAAACGCCTCTGTGATTAGCTTTGCCGCATCATTCTTGCTTTTGTCGTTCACGATGCTTCCATAAGCTCAAGCAAGTGTGCCCTGAGCCCTTTCGTTGAATTCAGCTTTTTCAAGAAACCATCCCTGCCCTGGTATTTGATCTCAGGATATTTGGGCGTTTCAAGAGTAGTCCAACTGCCTGATGTTTTTGCCAGTTTCGCCGCTTTGGCAAACTCAAACAATTCCAAATCCGGTTCAAACCCCTCACCCCAGATGAGGAACATCTTTGCCCGCTTGTACGGTGCTCCAATCTGGTTTTTGGACATGAACACTTCGCACTCTTGGCCATAGTGCTCTTTTTTGTCCTCTGGCCCGCGCCACAGCGTTGCTTTCCTCTCGATGGACATTTGCAGTGCCGCATAAAATTTCGGTGCCTTGCCGCAGGTCGTGTCCTCTTTTGGCCCAAACATGACACCGATCTTTTGGCGCATCTGGCTGACGAACACGAGCGCCACCATGTGTGATCCGACTCGTGGGATGAGTTTTTTCAACCCGCTCGACATCACCCGCGCCTGTGGGCTGTAGTGCTGATCATCATACTCACCTTCCATCTCAGCTTTCGCTCCGATTGCCGTCATGGAATCAAGGATGACCAACAGCGGGATTTCCCGCTTTTCAGCTTTCTTCTGCTTCTCAACAACGTCGATGATTGTCTCAATCGTCTCCAGCGCCTGCTCCAGATGCGGTGGCTGGCTGATGATCAAATCGTCAACACTGACACCCAACCTTGCTGCATACTCGATGTCCAGCTTGAATTCAGCATCAATGAACACGACTTGCCCACCGTCTCGTTGGCAGCACTTGGCCGCATCGAGCAAAAGGGATGTCTTGCCGCTGCCCTCTGAGCCTGCTACCACGGTCAGCCGCCCATATGGGAAAGCGCCCTTGCGCCCCGTCGCCTTGTTCAGTGAATGTGAAGAAACCTTGAGGATGCCCTGGATGGGTGCCCCACCGCCCGCGCCCATGAGCATGGCGCTGCCTGCGCCGTGCTTCTTTTCAATCGCTTCAACCAACGCCGTTGCTGTTATGCCCGCTTTTGACTTTGGCGCTTCACCGGCTTTCTTGCGGTCAACCATGGTGCTCCCTCATGTGCCCGCAGGCGCACCCCTTTCGGAGCACGCCTGCAGACTTGAAAACGATCAGTTGATCAGGCTTTCTTCTTGCCCTTGTTCATCTTGGCCTTGAGCTTGGCGCGCAGCTTGTCCAGCTCAGCCAGCTCAGCTTCTGGGTCATCGTCGCCACCGCCGTCGCCTGCGTCATCGCCGCCGTCGTCATCGCCACCATCGTCATCGTCAGGTGGTGCCCCGTCATCGCCTGCGGTGTCATCTGTGTCGTCGCCTGCGTCATCGCCGTCCGTGTCGCCTGCGTCATCCTCGGCAGCCTCGCCAGGGTCATCGTCAGGCTCAGGCTCATCATCGGCTTTCGCAGCCTTGGCAGCCTTGTCGGTTGCCTTTTTGCAGCTGTCGAAATCCTCACATGCGCGGCAATCCTCGTCATCTTCCCAGTCGATGCCGAAACACGGCTTGCGCTCGTCATCGCCGTCACCGCCTTTTTCTTCTTCAAGCTCGATACCGCTGATGGCAGCTTCAAGCTCGTCATAGCCAGCAAGCATCTCGGATGACTTGAGATACAGGTCACCCTCGCCACCGACTTCTTGCGACTTGCGAATCAGCGCCCGATACGGCTTGGACAGCTTGACCGGCTTGGCCAGCGACTCACTGTCAAACGAGACGTTGTATTGGGTCTTAGTGCCGGTGCCCTTGCGGTTGACACGGATGAACACAGCCGCGTCTGGGTCGATCATGTCTGGCCGTTCCATGATCAAATCGGTGATGGCTTCCCACAGCGTCTTGGGCATGGTCCACGGCTTCAGCGCAGGCTGCAGGTTGGTCCACGGCTCACTGGCCTTGGTCCGGTGCCGGATTGGGATGGTGTTCCACGGGAATGCGCTGCGGGCATAAATTTTGGCCGCACGGTCACGGTCGGTGTCCCACAGCGACTTGCTGGTGATCTCGTTGCACACCGGGCAACCTTTCTTGGTCTCGATTGCCCGCTTGGCCGATTTCGCCGCCTTGATGAACTTGGGATTGGTCATAATCGTGTTGCGCTTGGCATCCAAGCACATCAACGGACCTTGGCCAACATTCCAATGGATCAGCAGGTCCAAGTATGGCAGTTCATCATCCTCTCGACAAGGCGGGCACAGATACAGGTCCGTGTCGCCCTCTTTGAGCTGGAGATAACTGCCACCCTCACGCTTTTCACGATCCTTGGCAATCGCGTCAGCGTTGAATTTGTACGCCATTTGGCTTTCCTTTCCTTGGTGGTCTTGCGTTACACTTTCTTGCGCTTCAAGGCATCAGCAACCTTGTCGTGACGCGCTGCCTTTTCCGATGTCGGAGTGCTCATGCCGGTGGCATCCAGCTCAGAACGTTTGCGGGCACCAACCGAACGAATCAGCTCAGACTTGTGCTGCATCGACGTGTACACGCTCCACAGCACACCCACGCTGCGCGTGGCAGCGGCAATCCGGCTTTTGATGGCCTCAAACTCAGGCAGCGACTCGATTGCCGCCTTGACTTTCCATTCCGCCAGCTTGGGCTCAGATGCCAGCAACTCCTGCGTCTTGCGAGCACGCATGACACGATACTCGGTGTCCAACGTGTCCAACGCCTCTTGCGCGTCAGCCAGCACTGCGCCCCAATACGCGATATCTGGCGCTGCCTTCCGCATCTCTTCATCCAGGTCGGTGTCATTGATGCGGCAAAGCTCATCGACGGATTTGGTGACTTCATCACCGTCGATGACCAGCCTGATTTCGAGTATTTTGGTGCCCGTTTCGCTCATGATCAGCCCTTGCCCTTTTCGGTGTCCAGCCGATCCTTCAGCGCCGTCGCAGCTTTCCACTTGACGTCCATGTGCGCCGGTTTCTCGATGGGGTCACCGCCCTGTGGGTTGTGGCACTTGCGGGCAGCCCGTTCCACGGGTGTCAGCGTGCCGAATCCTTGGATGGACACCTTTTCGCCGGTGGCCAGCAGGTCTGCCACCGCGCCAAACACACGGTTGACCTGCTCCTGGCTCATTCGGTCGCCATCGCCCTCATTCGCTTTTCTGTACACTTCATACGCGCCTGCCATCGTTTTTCTCCTTGTATGACTGTTGGTTCTGCCTTTCGCCTACTAATCTGGCGATTCAGCGCTTGGGGCTGACTGCAACACCGTAATTGACGAACGGTCGTCAATAAAGAATTGCTTGCCATCCACCTTCAAATTCAACTTCAAAACATTTCCGACCTTGAGCTTGTCCTTCACCTTTGGATAATAACTGCCAAAACAGATGCACTGGATGGCACCTGTGTGGCCGCCCAAAGTAATGAAGCCCATTTCTTGATCCCGCTTGTCTATTTTCAAACGATTGCGCATTACTATCGCAATGACTTGGACATACACGTGCTTGCGGCCTGCGCTCTTTTTCGCCAGGTATCTCTCAATGTTCTTGCGCCAGTGGTGGCCCACGACGGATTCAAGCACATGCACTTCCCAATACGTCAGCGAATCGACTTCACCCGCGTCGATTTTCCGCTTCATGGCACCAAGGTCCACCATGATATCGCCATGCAAAAAACGATTCTTTTTGTTGATCCCTGCGTGGAAAATGACTGGCGTGCCTTCGCCCTTGTCGATGATTGACCTGTGCATCTCAAAATTGTCGATGTCAAACTTCACCCGTTGGTATGCGCCTGACTCATCCTCGATGTTGATGTTGGAGTATCGAGCACCCCAAAAAATGCGCCTTTTCTCATCTTCATCCGGCTCACTTGTATGAAAATCGCCCACCTGGTTATATCGGATATCGACCACGATACCCCTGAACCAACCGTGTTTCCTTTCCCAAGTCTCATCGTCATCAAGCATCAAGAATTCGATGTGATCACCGACAAACTCATCAATGAACGCCTGATACAATTCGATCTGGTGCTTGGCACCTGGCATCGGGCAAACCTCGATGGCCCGCTGCATCCGGTCATCATCTGACCAGCTTGGTTCCTTTCTGGACGCCTCGATGACGCGCAATAATTCACGCCCAGAAGCGCTTGTGGTACGTGATTTCACCCCCAGAGTGTGTATCTGGTCGATGTTATCACACGCCCAACGCGTGTTTGGGAACATGAAGTCCATCGCGCTGGCCTGTATCAGAGCACCGACAACCCGCTTGTTCACTTTCCGCCCGTCTGTGCGAGCATAGAAGTCAACGATGTCGCTGTATGGTGCATTGGCTGCGATATCCTCTGCAGCCTTTTCGCCAACTCCCTTGATGTCTACCAATGAGCAACGGATTGCGTTATGCTCTCGGTCAATCGCAAATTCTTTCTTGCTCGTGCGCACATCCGGTGGCAACACCTTGATGCCCCGTTTCGATATCTCTTTGGCGATGCGGGCAACCTCTTTTCGGTCAGGCTCATGCCTGAGCAGTGACCAAAAGAATTCCAACGGATAGTAGCACTTGAGCCACTGGCTCCAATAGGCAATCAATCCATACTCAACACTGTGCGCCTTGTTGAAAGCGTATGAACCGAAAAACGTGATGTCATCCATCAACTTTCCGGCTTGTTCAGCCGCCATGCCCTTGGACACAGCGCCCTCGATGAATTTCTCACGCTCCTTGCCCAGCGCCTCATCACCCCACTTCTTGGCAATTTTCTTGCGCAACGAATCCGCTGTGCCTGGCTCATAACCTGACAACTCGATGAACAGCCGCGTGACCTGCTCCTGATACACCATCAAGCCCAAAGTCTCACGCGTGATCTTGTCATAAATCGGGTGGACCTTTTTGACCTTGCTTAGATCATCCTGTCTGTCTTTATACCTGCCCGAAATCCCTGAACGCGCTGTGCCAGGTCGATTGAGCGCCGTCATGGCAGGGATTGTCTCGAATTCGTGGAACACGACTCCACGACAAGCGTTGAATGCGCTGGTGGTATCGAATTGAAAAACGCCGATGAAATCCATGTCTGTGAACATCTGGAGCACTTCAGGATTCTCTTTGTCCAGGTGCACCATGTCGATATCCTTGCCGTGATCTCGTTTGATCACACGCAAGGCATCCTTGATCACAGACAACGTCCTGAGCCCAAGCACATCCAGCTTGAGCAGCCCCATAGCCATCGCGCCTTCATAGTTGACTGCGGTCACCGGCACCCGATAATCCCAGCCAGCCGTCTGCCTCGTTTCCAGCGGCACAACGTCTACAATTGGCACAGGACTGGCCACAACGCCTGCTGCATGGATACCTACCTGCCTGACCTGCCCTTCCAAATCTCGCACCAGGGGCAGCACTTCTGGATACTTTTCATTGAACTCCCTGCAAACATCGAATTCCTTGAATGAATCCTCAACCGTTTGGCTTGCCCGCTCGTCACCAGATGACCTTTCAACGATTGCCTTGGTGACCTCACCGACTTCCCAATGTGGGATATTCAGCACACGGCACACATCTCGCAAGCATGCCTTGCCCTTCAGCCGCCCGTCCGTGCTGATTTGTGATGTATTCTCTTGGCCATATTTCTCCATGATATACAGGATGACCTCTTTTCGCCTCGCATCCTCGAAATCCATGTCCACATCTGGCATGTCGATACGAGCAGGAGAAATGAAGCGCTCAAAGATCAGCCCGTGCTCAATCGGATCAACAGCAGTTAGCCCCAGGAGAAACGCCACAATTGACCCACCAACCGATCCACGCCCTGGGCCTGTCATGATGTCCTTTTCTCGGCAAAACACATAGATGTCATGGACCAGCAACATGTACTCGATGAATTTCTGCTTTTTGATAGCAACCAGCTCTTTTTCCAGCCTGTCCTCATACACCTTGCGCATCTCTTCAACGCCCATGCTTTGCTTGGCTGCAACCTTTTCGATGCGCTCGTCAATTCTCTGCATCTCCCAGCCCTCTGCTATCAGTTCAAGCAGATAATCCTCACTGGTTTTGACGCCTTGCTCCACATAGGCTTTCGGGACTTCTATTGCCGGCACCAAACACTTGAAACGGTCAATGACAACTTCAGCCTCGCAACGTTCAGCAAGCATGACCGTGTTCTCAAGCGCCTGCTCCACAACCTTAGTTGGCACGTCTTGCCGCTCGAAAGCCTCAAGCATTTCCTCTCGTGACCTGAGCCAAAACGAATCGCCAGAAAATGAGAAGTGGCCAGGATTGTCCAGCGTGTCATTCGTCTGAACGCACAGCAGGACTTCCTGGTGCTTTGCGTTTTCCCTTCGGATGTAGTGCGCATCGTTGGTGGCAATCAACGGGATGTCCAGCCCCTGAGCCACCTGGACCAGCATCGGATTGACGTGAAATTGCTCATCAAAATCGTGCGGCATCAGCTCAATGAAATAGTCATTGCCAAACGTCTTTTTGTACCAAGCAGCCTCATCAACTGCTGCGTCGATATCGCCAGCAATCAGAAGCTCGTCAAGCCTGCTGCCGACGCACGCCGATGACACAATCAACCCTTCTGCATGTGCTGCCAACTGCTCACGGTCGATTCTTGGGGCATAGTAGAATCCGTGTGTCCAGCCAAGTGACGAAAGCCTGAACAGATTTTTCAGCCCTTCATTGTTCTTGGCCCAAGCACACAGGTGCCATCGGTGACGGATGCCCAGCCGCTTTTCCTCTTGCTTGATAGCCTCTTTGTGTTTCGTCTTTGCCAGCCCATCGACCACGCCAGCCCGCTGATCATCCGTCAACCCCTTTTGCGAGTGATCAGGGCACATGTAGAATTCAATGCCATATATCGGCTTGATGCCGCCGATGTTCTGCGCCGCCAACGTCAAGGCATAGTAGCCTCGCATTGATCCGTGCTCGGTGAATGCTATGTGGGATTGCCCCAACTCCTTGGCCCGCTCCACGAAATTGTCGAGCAAGCCACACCCATCCAACAAGCTATATTCACTGTGCACGTGGAGATGCACAAACTGCTTTTTTGCCATCACTTGCTCCCTTTGCCCAACATATCCTTGGGCAACCCAAAAGCGCCTGCCAACGCCGCCACATCACCGCCAACGGCTTTCATCGCCCCTGCCAGCTCAGCGCCCACTTTCCCAGTGCTTGCCAATGCGTCTGTCGCTTCTTTGAAAGTCAACGGTGTTTTCCGCGCCAACCTTTCAGCAAATGCATCGTCAGTTTCCCATTGGCCATTGCGCTCTTGCCAACTTGATTCTTGAGGCATTCTCGAATCTACATGGCATTCAACCTCAACCCCGTTCTGCCTCACCCCTCGCACCATTTCCAAAACAATATGAAAAAAGAATCCGCCTGCGCCGCCCTTTTCGATTTCCAACAAACGCTCTTCAATCACATTCAACGCCTCGATGACCCTTTGAAAAGTGCTTGCGCCACCCACGATCTGCATCAACGAAACACCGCTGAATTTGCCTTTCGGATGCCAGCCCCTCTCGAATCCGATATCAACAACCGTGCACTCACGCCTCATGATGTCCTTGCGACAAAGGACAACAATGCCTAGCACAGTAGAATTAGTCAAATAGAAATCATGCGGAGCAACCGCCGTCCTGCCCGGTTCAAATCGCCTGAGCGCTTCAGCGCCCATCCCTGGCGGTGGCACCTTGATTGCCCCAGATTCGATCTGGCGCTTGAACTTTTCCGCCCCAGGTTTGATTCTGGGCTTGGATTTCTGCTCCAGATCGGTTTCTGGGGCTGCACCAGAACCATTTTCTGGCTTGCTGGCATCACCGCCCAGAAAGCGTTTGCGCAGATCATCTATGCTGTGCTTGCTCATGCTCAAGCCTCAAAACGGCAAATCATCGTCAAAGAAGTCTGAACCGATCGGTGACGGCTCACCATCAGGGTCACTGCCATCATCGCCGCTGAAGATGTCCGGTGCTTTCGCCGTCTCTTTTGATATGATCAGCACCTCAGGCACCCAATCGGGCAGCTTTCCGCTTTCCAAAGTGAACAGGAGAATGATCAGCTTTTTGACAAGCACAGGAAATTCGTTTTTGAGCACCCACCTGAGATAATCCTTTGACTCAACATCAGCAAACAAATCCTTGACCGTTTGCCCGTTGAACTTGCCAAACTTCAACCGGAAATCCGTGATGACCGGCAACTCTGTATAATCACCGCCAGGATGCGTGGTCTGTATCGCCTCGAATTTGCGTTTGGATTCACGCTTGAACACATCAACTTCTATTGGCGTGACGCAAACGCCAAGCCCTGACCTGACATCCAGCTCAATCTTGCTGGCATCCGGTGATGCCTTGCGCCCCGTCTTTGCATGATCCTCGAATTTGGCAGCAACGCCGCCAACCGCCGTCGTGCCGCCCTCTGTAGCGAATGACGCAGCCTTGGATTGATCCGCCAATGCAGCCTTGCCTGACTTCTTTGGCTTGTTAGCAAATTTCTTTCTCAACTCGTCAAGTGTTGGCGACATGAATCAGTAGCCTTTCGCCTTCAAAAGATATCGAGCAAACGCAAGGATGAAGTCAGGGTGCGCGTCACTTTCCTCTCCAACCAACCTCAGCAAGATTTCCGGCTTGCTTTCGGCTGCAGCACGCATCGACATCCCCCACTCACGCCTTTGGGCATCTCGAATCACGATGTCATTCCTGTAGACATCCCGCTCAACCTTCAACCCATACTCACGTTCAACCACTTTGAAGATGTTGCGATCAAACGCGGCAAGCACGTGCTCGCTGAAGCGGATTCCATCAGTGTCAATCGAATATTCCAACATGGGCTGCTTTTCGCCGTCCGTGCCCACTTCAAGGTCAACCACCTTGAGCACTTCATTGGTCCGAACATCAACCAACGCGCACGTGCCAGGCTCAAGCCCTGGATCAATCACAACCCTGATATCGGGCATCTCATCAAAAACAGACGTGCCCGCCGATGGCACAGGTTCAGCCTTGCCAGCGAAACGAGCACGCAAACTTTCGATGGTCGATTTGCTCAACTCATTCTCCTGCGTTTTTCGCCCAGCAGGTCACGGATGTACGTGTACAAATCCACCAAATCTCTGTATGGCAACCTTTCTACCGCACCCATCAACTCCGAATCCCTTGTGACAGGGTAGTGCTTCTGATATGCTTCCCTGAGCGTTGACGCTTTCCCGCCTTCAAGCCCAGCAGATGTCCTATCGCCTTTGTGCCGCCAAGCATCAGTGTTTCGACGCACATGGAAATTATTGTCTGTGTCCTGCTTTTCCACTTCTTGCGCAGGCGCAGTTGTATCCGCAGGTGTCGCCTTTTTCCGCTGAACTGCCATCTGGTTTTGGCCTCTCGATAAATTCAAGCACTTGACCAAGCACAGCCGCTTGATCCAGCTTGTCTGTTCTTACGATAAGTGAACGCACGCCCTGGCCCAAAGCCTCTTGGTGCATGGCCGTGTAAGCTGTCACGAGCGTGTTTTGCTGCCGCCTCGTGTGCGGAAACGTCGTGTGGGTGCATCGAGACACAGCCGCCTCATGCCCGCACACGAGAAACACAGAAACGGCTTTGAACTCGATCATCATCGTCACCCACTGATAAAACGCAGCCCCGTGTCGCCAGAGCCAATCGGTGATCTCACCTGGCCCAAGCCCTTTCTTGAGAATTTCGTCATATGCGACTCCTGCCGGCACGGATCGGTCAAGGATCAGGTTTGCCCCGATCCTGTGACCGATATCGAGCGCCAGAAAATCCTCGTGGACTGTGTTGATGGGCACGATCTTGGCAAGCTCCTTGAGCCTGCCATCCCAGTCGGTGTGAGTATTTGGGTCACGCAACGGCTTGTAGTGCGTATATTGTGGGAGCTCATGCGCCAACGCCTTGCACAACGTTGTCTTGCCCGATCCGTTGACGCCATCTACCACAATCAGCATGCTTACTCCCCTTGCGTCAGCGAGACATGCGTGGCCACCAAAGCGCCGATGGCAGTGTTGATTTCGTCTCGTGTGATCGTCAGCGGTGGCGTGAACCGAATTGGCCCATGACGCCTGTGCGAGCAAAGCAGGATGCCATGGTTGCGCGCCTCGTGGATGAAGTCATATCCATCATAACCAACCACGTCGAAATTGACCTGGAAAGCGTTGTGGATACCAGCGCCATCCACGTGCTTGATCCACTCCAACTCGCTCAGCCGGTTTCGGACGTGCTCACCGTCATC
>Ga0272443_10002965_pt1 | contig 20726 bp, 16 predicted proteins | sample SSMAcet12_FD_193581 | JGI IMG/M metagenome (GOLD analysis project Ga0272443, IMG submission 193581) | Marine sediment archaeal communities from Little Sippewissett salt marsh, Falmouth, MA, United States - SSM-Acet-12 | ecosystem: Environmental > Aquatic > Marine > Wetlands > Sediment ... | reverse complement strand
GGTTCCAAACGGTATGACATCGATAGAATTCACGACCCGCCTGCTGGATAAAGCCCATGTGCTCGTTACCGCGGGAAGTGCCTTCGGCAAGAACGGCGAGGGGTTTTTTCGCATGTCCCTCACCGTGCCTGACGACCGCCTGGCCTGCGCCCTTGAGCGGATGCGGCGGTCGTTAGATTGAGAAACCATGGATATCGCTGCCCAGCGAAAAATTGACCGCATTTTCGGCTCTTTTCTCTGCCGCGTCTTTTCGCTTTTCCACATCAAGAGGACAAGACCGGGAAAAAAACCCCGGGTCGATAAGATCCTGGTTATTCTCCTGTCGGAAATGGGGAGCTGGGTTCATGCCCACGCCATGTTCGAGCGGATCGAGCGCAAGTATCCCCAGACGTCCGTAAGCGTTCTCCTGTTCAAAAAGAACCGCGAAATCGTGGACATTCTGAACTACGTTTCCGAATCCGACATCCTCACCATCGACCCCTCCTCCATTCTCACGCTTCTTAAAGATATTCTCCGGGTGTGGCTGCACATGCGCCGCATCCGCTTCGACACGGTCATCGACTGCGAACTGTTCCACCGGATCAGCAGCATTCTGAGCTTTTTGAGCGGTGCCGCCATCCGGGTCGGCTTCCACCCTCACACCCAGGAAGGGCTGTACCGCGGCAATTTCATCAACCGGCCGGTTCTCTACAACCCCTATCAGCATATCTCGCGGCAGTTCGTCACCCTCGTTGACGCCATCGAATCGGAAACGGTGCCAAAAGCCAAACGGATTGTTGACGTCGAGGCACCGCCGCCGGAAGTCCCTATCAGCCCATCTGAAATCGATGCGATGCGAAGACGACTGCAGACCTTCTGGTCCGCCGGCGTCGCGCACGGCCGAAAATTGGTGCTGATCTACCCCGGCGGGGGAATCCTGCCGATCCGCGCATGGCCCCTTGAGTCCTTTTGCCGCCTGTCGGCACATCTGATCCAGGACGGTTGCTGCGTGGGAATTATCGGCCTCGCGGAAGACAAAGCCCTGGCCGAAAGAATTGTGTCCTCCTGCAGCACGCCCTTCTGCACCGATTTAACCGGCTTTACCGAATCGGTGCGCGAGTTGATGGTCCTGTTCCACCTGGCAGCGCTCCTGATCACAAATGACGGCGGACCCGGCCAATTTGCCGCGCTGACACCGGTGCCGGTCATCATCTTCTTCGGACCCGAAACCCCCGCTTTATACGGTCCGCTGACCACCCGCACCGTTGTCATGGATGTGCCGCTAGCGTGTGCCCCGTGTCTGACCGCCTACAATCATCGCAATTCACCCTGCGACGGCGACAATGTCTGCCTGAAACTGATCCGGGTAGAAGACGTTTTGGCGAAGGCGCGCGAGTTTCTTTATAATTAGATAATTTAAGAGGTTTCCATGGCATCTGACCCCCACACCCATCCGAGCTTCATGGCATGGCAAGAGGTGAGCTCACTCGTCGGTTCAATTCGGACCCGCTCCCTTGTCGCGCGGCCGACGACAATCGAACAATGCCGCGAGGCGCTTAAATACTGCCGCCAAAACGGCATGACCGTTTGCGTGCGCGGGGCCGGGCGCGGTTACGGAGACCTGGCCCTCAACGACGGCCAGGCCCTGCTCGACATGAGCGACATGAACCGCATCCTCGACTTCGACGAGGAAAACGCCCGCATCACCGTCGAGGCCGGCACCCGACTCATCGATATATACCGGGCGGTCCATCACCGCCTGCTCACGCTCCCCGCCAGTCCGACCGAATCGCATTCCAGCGTCGCCGGTGCGATCTGCGCCAACGTCAACGGCAAGGATGCCTGGCGCCACGGCAGCTTCGCCCATCAGGTCGTGCGCCTGACCCTCCTGCTCGCCAACGGGGAGACGCTCGACATCGATCGGTCGCACGAGCTCTTCACTGCGGTCGTGGGCGGCATCGGGTTGCTCGGCGTCATCGTGTACGCGACCCTCCAGCTGCGCCCGATCCCCTCGCCCTATGTCGAGATCGACCGCATCCCGGTGCCCAACGTGGACGCGCTGCTCGAGACGATGGCGCGGATCGAAAAAACATACGATGCAGCCGTCGTGTGGGTGGACGCCTACGCTCGCGGCCCGCGAATCGGGCGGTCGGTCATCCACGCCGCGAAATGGCTCGCGCGCAAAGAGACCGAATCCCAACGCCGTCAAGCCCTTGAAGCGGGTTACGAACGCCTCGAACGGCACCGCCATTTCGGTCTCGCGCTGCATGAAAAATTCGGCCCGGTCCTGTCTGTCATGCTTCAAGGCCAGCGGTTCATGATGAATTCGTTCAACCGGCTTTACTACGCCATGTGCGAGCTGGTATCGGAAACCGGGCATTCCTCGAACAGCGAACTCTTCCTCAGGTTCAACTTCGAGGCCAGCTTTACCGTGCCGCCGGCCCATCTCGTGTGCGGCCCCCGCGGATACACGGTTCAGCTCAGCTTTCCGCGATCCAGCGCACGGGAATCCATCATCGAACTGATGCGGATCTGCCGGTCGTCGCCCTGCCCCCCGGTGACGACCATCCTGCGGGCCCACAAAGCAGATGACTGTCTGATTTCCTTTTCCGAGGATGGCTACAGCCTCAACTTCGAGTTCCATCCCAAGAAGCGCCAGGAGGCTGCCAGCCGCGAGGCTGTCGACCGTCTCGTCGCTGCGACGGTCCGGCGCGGCGGCAAGATCCACCTGGCCAAGGACCAGGTCCTGAGGCCCGAACAGTTTTACCGTATCTATCCCCGCTACCGGGATCTCCTGGAAATCAAGCGGCGGCTCGACCCGGACGGCCTGTTCACTTCCGATCTGGCCCGCCGCGTCGGCATCGACCCTTCCCAGAACAGTCATTAAAAGGCGTAAGCCCTCATCCCTGCCTAAACGACATGGCGAGGTGTGGGATGAACAATTCAATTTTCTAACGACAGGGATAAATTTCCTGCAAAAAGTGACATGACGATATCAGGACAGAGCCATGTCGGAGGGATTGGCGGTTGCGCGCCGGCGGTGATCCTGATCGCCGTGACACCCTTCGGCCGCGCGCACGCGTAAGGAGACGGGCCGCGAGTCTTTAAATCGGCCGGCTCACCGATGCGAAAACCGGCGACATCATGGCGGCATTATGAGAGAGACGGAAGGAAAGTCCGCATGGAACCGGCCTCGGTCCGCAGTGGCGAGTTCATAGCCCATGATCCCGGCATGCGCGCCGATGAAAAAGTCGGGCAGCGGCATGACAGGAACGGGTGCATCAGACTGAGACATCCGCCGCTTCCGATACCGGCGGTAGGCCGTCGCACAGACATCGGCGGCCGCGGCGGGCACATCGAGGATCGCGACACCCCAGCTGCGTATCCGGTCGGCGGCGGTTGCTGGATCCGCATCGCCGACACAAATCTCGGCCAGGCTCACCGCATTGATAGCGGCGCCGTCACCGGCCACAGCATCGGCGATCGTATCTCTGGCCCATTGACAGAATGGCGCGTCAGAATCGAAGGCGTAGACGAGTACGTTGGTATCCAGAAGGATCATGGTTCGCGGGTCAGTTCGCGAAGTTTTTCCCACGTCAGCGTTGGTCGAAGGGGGGCCTTGCGCATGGCCTCCAGGCAGGCCTTTTTGCTCATGCGTTCGCTGCGCGCCGGCTTCTCGAGTCGGATCAGCAGGAAACGGCCTTCCGTCTGCTGCTGGATGTCGAAAACATCCCCCGGTCGCCCGCCCGGCAAGACGATCCGCTTTTTGGTATCGACTTTGTATATGCTCATGGTGGGAATATCCCACACTTCTTGATTCTTGTCAAGCGTTCATATCCGCCGCCGCCATAAAAAAACCGGAGCCGAAGCTCCGGTTTTTTTTGTTTAGATAGTTAGATTCGGTAATGCGGAATCTAAATTAGAAGTCGATCTGCCATTTGGCACCGGCGTAGAACAGGCTGCCATTATCGGTATCCGGCGCAACGATAAATGGGGGCCGATCGCCCTCATCCTTGCCGAAGTCGCGGTAGCCGATTTCCGGGACGATGTAGACACCCTTGGCCACCGTGAACACGGCCTGCAGATAGTACTCCATGTAGTTGTTTTTTAAACTGATCCCTTGTATACTGTCGGTATCGAAGCCCACATAGCCGACACCGAACTCGAGACCCAGCGCTTCGGTCGGTTTGAAACCAAGCGCCAGCATGGCCATGATGTTTTTGGCGTCGAGAACATCGGTACTGACGATGTCCGCATTGAAGTCTGTGCCAAAATCATCATTGAACGTGTTGACAAAGCCTCTCTTGGTTCCCGTGAGATATCGATCGCCGAGCCAGCCGGCGGCCGCGCCGTTCTGATAGTAGCTCACCTGCGGCTTGACAAAGAACGGCCCGAAATTAAGATCGGCACCCAGGCCGAGCATCCACGAGTTGACCGACGTGCTATCGGTGCCGGTGGTTGGATTTGCAGGCGTTCCAAATGGTGTCCTCGCGGTCTTGATATCAAAGGTCTGGTAGCCGCCGAAGGCCTGGATGCTCATCGTATCGGAGAGTTTGAAATCGTAGGACGCCTCGAGCTTGGGGATCAGCGTTTCGGCCGTAGAATTCAACGTGTCAAGGACGCTGGTGGTGGTGTCGATGAGGGCGACTTTCAACATGCCGGGACCCAGCATTCCCTCAAGGGCCAGCTGGGCGCGGCGGGAGCCGTAGGCGTTACCCACGTTGAGCAGACCGGCATCGTTGTCGAACACCTGTCCGGAAAGAAAGAAGGTGATCGGGGTGTAGTCTTTACCGACCTTGAGCCCCCAGCCCTCGGTGAACTTCCAGACGCCGTAGAGCCGGCGGGTGCCGACGTTGCCGCCAGCCTCATCCGAGGAAACGGAGAACTCGAAGCGGGCATCGAGCATGTCGCCCTTGACGGTGGCGCCGACGCGGGAGTTGCCCTGCAGCTCCCACTGCGTGGTTTTCGGCTTGTCTTCGTTGGCGACGGTTCTATTTTTGACTGAAATAAAAACGTTGGGGTCATCTGTCGCTTCCAAGCTTTTGCCAAGGTCTTCGCCGATGTAATAGGTTGCCATACGGGCGCTGCCGTACAGGTTCCACTCGTTGGCCGTAGCGGTGACGGCGAAAACGGCCGTGATCGCAACGACGAGTGCGATAATGGTAAATTTTTTCATCTGTAGTTCCTCCTAGAAGTGTGTTGAAAAAAAGCAATCCTCTAAAACATCCTCTTTAATAAATCATCCTCGTAAAACAATCCTCATCATCTAACGAATAACTAAAAACAAAACACCAAACACGAACGTGATTTCCCTTCCTCACCTCCTTTCAGCGTCTATGTGTCCGGCAGCTCGCCGCGCTGCCTGCGGAAAAGCGGCTGTCGCGTAGACCGCCGCTGAAACGGCTCAAAAACAAAACAGGGCGCGCATCCTGCCGGCATTTTCATCAAAAAAAGCCGATCGGAAAACGGCACCCCTCAAGACCAAACGACCCTGCCGGCCAACACCGGTCGACAGGGAACTGGAAATCTGAAAGAAATGATGCGACAAAAACCACGGTTCAGGACACTGCGAGCGGCTCATAGCAATATTCTTTCGATAAAGCGCGAATACCTTCCTCGTTGCTGATAGAAGATTCTCAGCCGCGCCCCTCTGCATCGCACCCGGTTTTACCCGGTCCTTTGGCGCATGGGGCGTTTAGTATCAAGCCGTAAAAGGGATGTCAAGCATTAATTAGTGTCCATCCATAAATGGTCTTTTTTCCGCTGGGCGGCGTTCTCCGCGGGTTTCCGGCTGCGGCGTACATAAAGTACGCCTCACCGCAAACCCTTGTGCGGCCTTGCCCAGTGAAAAAAATCCACATTTATGAATTGGACACTTAAAAGCACCTTGAAAAGATCGCGGATGGGCACTAATTAGCGAATTGGCCGCTAAAAAAATTAGCGCTCCGAAGGCCTTGCCGTCAACCCGAAAAAAGCCCTACCAACGCTCTCCCATCCTTGCCGGCAAGCCGGTTTTCAGACTCAAGGGCGGCTTCGATCCACAATGCCCACCGATTCCGGTCTCTACGGTTCTGGAGATAGTAGCCGATTTTATCCTCAAAATCAACTTATTTTTGCGCTTTACGGCAATTTTGTTCAACAGTTACTTTAAAGAAAAAGGCTTGTCAAGGATTCTTATAATTATTTTTCGAAGAAAGGGGCCGAGGATTCGAGGGCCCGAGGATTCAAGGGATCAAGTGTCTGTTTTCTTACGCTTTTTTATAAACCTTTTAACCGTCATCGAAAGGACTCTAGCCAACCTCTTTTCCGTCTTTCTAGGCATTCTTGAACCCTGGAATCCTTGACCCCTTGAATCCTAATAGAACTAATCTAATTTTCTGGAACCGATACCTTTTTTCGGATCGGGATAGCGGCATCAATGACCGATCAGCCATTTTCTTGTCCTGAGATAGCTGCGTTTGACCCAGCCCGACGTCATTTCGACGACGGTGCGGTGGTAAAACGGCCGGTCCGCCGCACTGATAAGGTCGATGCGCTTGCGGTACTTCAATTTCACGTAGGCATTGAAGTCGAATTTCTTGAACAGGCTGAAGAGGTAGCGGTTGACCGGCAGCAGTCCGGACTTCCGGATGACGGCGACGCCGAAATCGAGCAGGACAGGGTACCGGCCGTCGACCACCAGGATGTTGTCCTTCTTTTTCAGGTCGCCGTGCGCCACACCGGCCCGGTGCAGGTTCTTGATCTGCCGGAGCAGGGTATCGAAGAAAAAATCGCGGTCCGTGAGGCGGGCGTTCTGAATCGGGACGCCCGCGATGAATTCGAGCACCAGGAACCGTTTTTTAAGGAAACCGTGACAAACCGGGAGTCCCGGCAAACCGCAAAGCCGGCCGTAGACCGCGAATTCATTTTGAAGCATCCGCCGCCGCACATACGCCGCGAGGCCCCGGCCGAGCGGCGCTTTGACCACCAGAGACCGCTCGGCATCCCGGTAGAGCAGGGTATGGCACTGGTAGCCCCGGCCGAGGACATTTTGCCGTTCGCGGAGGCTGGCGGTGATCCATTCCAGCAGCACATCCTCGGGAATACCGGCAATCGTCTTCGGCATCTGGTGGCAGTTACCGTTGTGAGAATAACATGGATTGTTGATATATTATCTTTCCTGACCGCAGACCCGCAAATAGAAACTTGAAACTTGAAACTCAGAACCCGGAACCCGGAACAAGTGGTGGCTTAAAAGCCATGAGCGTTTGGTGCGAAAATAAGGTGGGCACCGGAGCCCGGATAAGCGATTGCGAAAGGCGGCTGAAACTCGCCGCCAACGGGTTCTAAGCCCGGACCCGGCCCGTCTTCAAATAAGGGAGTCGGGTTTGTTCTCCAATGGTGTTTCTATCACGCGGTATCGGCATTGGGTCCGGTCCAAGACCCCGTAGACGGCTCAAACAGTCAGCCGCTGTTCTCAAACGCTTATCCGGGCTCCGGCGCATCATTTTCACGCACCGTGGCGGCCTGCAGGGCAAGGAGGACGGCAACAGAATCAATAAAAGCCAGCCTCACAACCTGAGATAAAGAATGTAAAGGCAGGCGAGGAGAAAAAGGGCGATGAGCGGCTCACCGTTTTGACGGAGGCTCTGCCGGAAAGACCAGCCGCCCGCCGGACTTTTTTTTGACGTCAAGCGCGGCAGGAGTGCGTGGGTCTGCTGCCGCCAATGCTCCCAATCTTCTTTGAACAGGTGATGAAGCTTGTCGTCCTCACGCCGGATCGCCTGAGGATAGAATACCAGCAGGATCAGGATAAACAGCGGGCCGCTCCACCAGAGCCCGGAAGCCAGCGAAAATCCGCACCCCAGCAGGATATTGCCGACGTAAAGCGGGTGGCGCACGTAGGCGTACGGGCCGTCGGTCGCCAGGGCCTTGTTTTTCTTTATGTGACCGGAGGCCCACAGCCGCACGGCGATGCCGCTGCAAGCCAGAAGCACGCCGACCCAATAGAGCCCGGCAACCGGCCAACCCGCGACGCTCACCAGCACGACGAATGCGATTCCGATAAACTGCCGGTAACGGTCGCGGCGATAGCGGATGTCGTGCAGAAATCTCTTGCCGCCGATGTCTTTGATCATTGAGCGGGATCTCTCTTTCATTCAATTCACGGCCTCGGCCGATTTTTTAAGCCTTGAAGTATGAAAGATTGTCAATGGGGTGTCAAGGACGTTTTCCGCGGTAGGAGCTCCGAAAGGACCCGTAAAAAACTCAATGTCATTAACTTTAACCTAAGGGGAGGTCTTGTCAGCGTTCAAAAATCCCCCAGCCCCCTTTTCAAAGGGGGAGACTCAATGGTGCGGCCTTTTTCAATGGCGGACTTTCAGCGGTATCCTTTGAATTAGGGGCTTTGATTAAAAACTTGCCCTAAATATAGATGGCCAACCGATTTGCGGTTGGCCGTCTAAGGAGGAAAACAGATGATGATTTGTTGAGGATGCAATTTCTCAAGCAAGGTACATGCCAAAATCAACGAAACCGCAAACAATTCAAGTCCCGTTATAACCCCCTGATATTCAATACTTTTTTTAACCCGTTATCTCGCACAGGTTTGCCCTTCCAAACACAGATAGAACCGGCGGTTCAAAATTATGAACCTCGATATGGGCAAAAATTAATAAAATAATAAATAACAGATAGTTAGATTATATCGGGCAGGTTCAAGATTTTGAATGCACCTGCAAGTGTTCAAATGCCGGCCGTGAACCGACCGTTTCGCGCTCATCTCCAAGGTTTATCGTTTTGAACCGGCTGTGAGGAGGCCGCCCGAATGCTCTTTCCGGTGCGGAAAATTGCCGGCGGTTCTTGGTAACCTTTTTCATGGAGACGGGTGACCGGATTTTAAAGTGGTCAACCGCCTGAGCGCAATAATCCCATCACGGTTAAATTAGAAATATACCACCCGGTACAATTTCATTAGATTAAGGCCCAAAATTCCCCCCTTTGGAAAAGGGGGAGACTCAATGGTGTCCCATTTTCAAAGAGAGACGTTCAAAGGCATTCTTTGAATTGATGATTTGGCGATGTCGCCCGTATGATTTTAGGATGATTGTGGACGGAGACGGACTTATAGCCCGACACCATCGATCACCGCCCGGCAATACCGGCACCGACCCTCTTCAAGGGCGGTGCTCCTGACCTGGAATCCCCACCGCTCGATGACGATTCTGCCGCAGTTGTAGCAAAGGGTGTTTTCACCGTCTTCACCCGGCACATTGCCGGTGTAAACATATCGAAGGCCGGCTTTCAAGCCGATGTCACGCGCCTTCAAAAGAGTGGCCAGCGGTGTCGGCGGCCGGTCGGTCAGCTTGTAGGTCGGATGAAAACGGCTGATGTGCCAAGGCGTCTCCGGCCCCAGGTCCGTCACCAGAAATTGGGCCAGCTTTTCCAGTTCCCCGCTGTCGTCGTTGAGGCCGGGCACGATCAGGGTCGTGACCTCCAAAAAAACCCCGCGGGCTTTCATCTGCTTAAGGGTCTCCATGACATTTGACAGCTTAGCGCCGCAGACTTCCCGGTAGTATCTTTCGTTGAAGGCTTTTAGATCGACGTTGGCGGCGTCCAGGTAGGGTTGAATCATCTCGAGCGCCTCATCGGTCATGTAACCGTTGGTGACAAAAACATTTTTTAATCCTTTGGCCTGGGCCAGCTTGGCGGTTTCATAGGCAAACTCAAAAAATATGGTCGGTTCCGTGTAGGTGTATGATATGCTCCGGCAGTGGCCTTTGAGAGCAGCGGCGACCACCTCCTGCGGCGTGCCTGGATCTCCGACGATCAAGCCCCGCTGGTCCTCGGGCATCTGCGCGATGTCGGCATTCTGGCAGAAACGGCATTTGAAGTTGCACCCGACCGTGGCAATGGAATAGGAGCGGCTGCCGGGCAGAAAATGGTAGAGCGGCTTTTTCTCGATGGGATCGATGTGCCGCGCGATCAGTTTCCCGAAAACCAGTGTGTGCAGCACACCGGCATGATTTTCGCGCACACCGCAAATGCCGCGGTGGCCCTCTTTGATGAGGCACCGGTGCCGGCAGAGGTTGCACTTGACTTTGCCGTCGCTCACGGTCTCAAACAGGTAAGCTTCCATGGCAGTTATCCTGTGCATGTGAACATAAATTCAGGGCATCCGAAGCGGTGCGCGTTTCATGTTCATGGGCAGTGTAGACGGACGCCGTTCCCGGCATCAACCGGTCACCATGGCGGTGGACGGTTTCGTCCTGGTGGCGTATGGCCAGCGGCCGGGTCCTGAAAACCGGAACCAGAGTGATCACCATCCCGACGAAGGTTCCGAACGGGCAGCGCTGCATGAAGCGGGATTGCTCGAAATTCTGGACGAAACGGCCGCACCCGGTGGGAAACTGGTTGACCGTCCGCCAGGTCAACGGCACCTGACCCGCGATGGAACGGATGAGCCGTTTCAACTCCCAGATACCGAAGAAACGGGCATGATTGAATATGGTCTCGTAAAATATCCCGGCGACCCGACGCTGGATGCCCTTGATGGCATACCGGTTGAGAACGCCGAGGAAAACCCGGTCTTTTGCGACGCGGCAGGCTTCTTCGAGGGCTTTACCCGGATCGTCGACGAATTCAAGGGTGGTCATGAAAAAAGCGTGATTGAAGGAATTGTCGTCGAAAGGGAGGTCCTCTGCGGATCCACGGTAAAGGCTGACCCGGTTCCCCAGTTTCTTGAAACTGACATCGAGCATGTAGGGTGAGGCATCGATTCCGGTAGCGTTCAGCCCCATTTCGACCAGCGGCACCAGGCTGGTTCCGGTTCCGCAACCGATCTCCAGAATCGTTTCTCCCCTGGCCGGCTGGAGCATGTCGATCATCAGGGCGTTTTCACGTTCGGCTTCGAGGCGATAACGCGGTTCTTCGAACCAGCGCTCGAAAGCTTGAGCATCCTTGAAATCGAACACGTAGCCCATGGCGGCAACTCAACTAAAATTGGCTTTCTATCCTGCCGGGTGATGACGGCATATTCAGGACTGCAGCTCGGAATCCGGATTGGCTGCCGGAGTGGCGGCATCGGCCGGTCCGGATTTCTTCTTTCGGCGTCGGCGGCGCTTTTTCTTACGCGTTGTCGGTGCGGCTTCCTCAGCGGCCGGAGTGGATGGCGTCGCTGCTTCGGTCGATTTGTCGGGCAGAAAGCCGAAAAAAGCACCGGGGTATTTCTGCGGCCAGGGTTTTTCTGAAGGTGTCTGGCGCGCCAATCTTTTTTGAACACGCTCTTTTCCGTGGACGGCTCGCACCTTGCGCCCCCGTGAGGCGGTCTTCACCGGGCCGCTCCGGTCGGTTACATACCAGTCATCTTCCGCCCAAACCACCGGAATTTTGTAGCCCAGCATCTCTTCCACGGCTTCCAGATGAAACACGTACTGTTCGCAGGCCAAAGAAAACGCCTTGCCGGTTTTGCCTGCTCTGGCGGTCCGGCCGATTCTGTGGATGTAGTTTTCGGCATCCTGCGGCAAATCGTAGTTGATGACATGGCTGATGTCTTCCACGTGTATTCCGCGCGAGGCGACGTCGGTGGCCACCAGGATTTTGATGCGGCCGTTTTTGAAATTTTCCATCAACTGGAACCGTTTGCGCTGGTGCAGATCACCGGTGATGCCCTCGGCCGGACAATTGTTGCCCTTTAGTTTCTGGGTCAGCCATTCCACACCGGCCTTGGTATTGATGAAGATCAGTACCCGGTTCCAATCTTCACGTGCCAGGATCCCCAGCAGCAGGGGCAGTTTTTGTTCTCGCCCCACATGAAACAGCATCTGGTCGACCCCCTCGACCGTCACCTCTTCGGGAGCGATGGAAATAAACTCCGGCAGGTTCATGTATTCGTAGGTCAGCTCCAGAACACGGTAGGAAAGGGTGGCCGAAAAGAGCATCGACTGCCGTTTGTCATAGCGCGGCAACTTTTTCAAAATATAGCGCATGTCCTTTTCAAATCCGAGGTCAAGGAGACGATCGGCTTCGTCGATGACCACGAGCTTGATGCCGCTGGTTTTAAAGATGCCCTGCTTGAAGTAATCGATGACGCGTCCGGGTGTGCAGATGACGATATCGACGCCCTCTTTAAGGATCTCCGCCTGCCGCTGATAGTCGATCCCGCCGACGACCTGGGCAATCTTGAATCCGGTATGGCGACCGATAAAGTTCGCCTCTTCGTAGATTTGATTGGCCAGCTCCCTTGTCGGTGCAACGATCAGGGCCGCCGGCAACCCCGGTTCGCGGTCGGTCAGCGCCAATAGTCGGGTGAATATGGTGACCAGAAAGGCCGCCGTCTTTCCGGTCCCGGTCTGGGCCTGTCCGGCCACATCACGGCCTGCCAGCGACACCGGCAATGTTTGCGCCTGAATCGGGGTACAATAGGTAAAACCGGCTTCGGAAATTCCCGAAAGAACTTCAGCCGGCAGATTGAGTTCGGTGAAGGTTGTGCGTGTGAGAAATTTTGGTTTTACCGCCCTCAGGTCGGAAGTCAAAGATTCGGGCTCGTCAGACATGATTTCCTCAAATGGTTGAAACACCGGACATTAACGAATTATACCCAATACGCGCGCCGATTATACCCATTTCATTATATTTTGCAAGAGATGGTATTTTATAGAATATCAATCGATCGGACTCTTGTTTTCAACGAGAATTTCTGCCGGCTGTCTCTCCTACTTGCCGCGACCCGCTCTTATGTGGTACCTGATAAAAACTTCAGACCAAATTCTAAATCGGAAACTGATCCTTGCTTCAAATGAAACCGCGAATGGACATCACCTGATGGACCGGGCCACTCTAAAAAAGGGAGGACGATAGTGAACCGTACCAAAAATTCTTTCCCGACGCTGATTCAGCGTGAAGACAGCCTGCTGGTTGTCATCGATGTTCAGAATAAACTGGCACCCCTTATCCATGACACGCCGCAGATTGTGGCCAACATCGTCAAACTCGTTCGGTTGGCCAGGGTGGTAGAAGTGCCGGTCCTTCTGAGCGAACAGGAAAACCTGGGAGAGACGGTCGATGAGATCAAATTGGAGCTGAAAGAAACGCCCCCTTTGAGAAAGCTGTCCTTCAGCTGTTTCGGTGAAGAGGCGTTCACCCGCCGCTTGAAAGCCCACGACCGCCGCACCCTGATTCTCACCGGAATGGAAGCGCACATCTGTGTCGCTCAGACCGCCCTCCGAGCCCCGCTGGATTATCGGATCGCGGTGATCGCCGACGCTGCCGCCTCGCGGTCACCTCATGACCGGGATGTGGCCCTTGAGCGACTGCGGGAAAGCGGGGTGGCGATCGCGTCCACCGAAATGCTGATGTACGAGTGGCTCGAACGGGCCGGCACCGACACCTTCAGAGCGGCCCTGCCGTTGCTCAAATGAGGGATAGCATGCTGGAATTTTTCAAAGTCACGGATCTTGCGAGCGTATTCAAGAATGCGGAGGCGTTCACTCCGGTCGATGCGGAAACCGTCCCGCTCCCGGAATCCTGCGGCAGAGTCCTGGCAGAGACCATTTCTGCCGATCGTGATCTTCCTGAATTTTTGCGGGCGACCATGGACGGGTACGCAGTCAAGGCCTCAGCCACTTTCGGGGCCTCCGATGGCAGCCCGGCTTACCTGACTGTCAAAGGCACCGTGTCCATGGGACAGACGCCGACGTTTTCAATCGCACACGGTGAGGTCTGCCGAATTTCCACCGGCGGCATGCTGCCTGAAGGCACCGACAGCGTGGTGATGATCGAACACACGGAAATGCTGGACGACACCACGATCGAGGTCTACCGCAGTGTGGCACCGGGCCAACACGTCGTGGAAGTTGGGGAAGATTTTCGTCGCGGGCAGGTCATTCTCGAAGCCGGTCAATACCTGCGGCCGCAGGAAACCGGCCTGCTGGCTGCCTTCGGACAGCAAAGCGTCCGGGTATTCAGGCGCCCGACGATCGCGATCATATCGACCGGCGACGAAGTCGTTCCGATCGACAGCACGCCGGTACAGGGCCAGATCCGGGACGTCAACAGCTATTCTCTTTCCGGGCAGGTGCTGGCAGCCGGCGGCATACCCGTGCGCTACGGCATCGTGCGCGATAACTACGAAGCGCTGTATGCGACCTGCCGCGACGCCCTGACCGGCTCGGACATGATCCTGCTTTCCGGAGGCAGTTCGGTCGGGGTTCGCGATTTCACGATCGATGTCCTGACCCAACTTCCCGATTCACGCATCCTTGTGCACGGCATCTCGATCAGCCCCGGCAAGCCGACTATTCTGGCCAATACGCAGAAAAAGGCCGTTTGGGGCCTGCCGGGTCACGTGGTATCGGCCATGGTCGTTTTCAAAGTCGTGGTTCAGCCGTTCATCGAGCATGTGGCGGGATTGTCCCCCTCGCAGCGACAGGCTTTCAGGATTCCCGCCCGGCTGAGCCGCAACATCGGTTCGGCTCAGGGACGCACCGATTTTATCCGCGTGCGCCTCACCCGTGACAACGATGAATACCGTGCCGAACCGATTCTGGGCAAATCGGGCTTGCTGAACACCATGGTCATGGCCGACGGGTTGATCGAAATCGACGTCAACACCGAGGGGCTCGATGCCGGCGCAGAGGTCGCGGTCATCCCGTTATAGTCTTCAAGATAAAGTTTTTGGACTGCGTTTTCGGTCGTCGGCGTATGCAGTATACAGCCTTCTCCCTCTGGCCTTGCCAAAATCTTTATCTTGAAGACTATACTAATGATTGGAAAAGAATGCATCCCAAACGTAATATCTATCTGAAAATGAAAACGCTCCAGGAGGCCCGGGACATATTGTTTCAGCGTTTCGGGTCGACCGGCGCCATGACCGGTGAAACCGTGCCGGTAACCGATTCGGTGGGACGCGTGCTGGCCGAAGCCGTCACCGCCCGGCTGTCATCACCCAATTTCCATGCGGCCGCAATGGACGGCATCGCGGTCAAAGCGGAAAAAACCTTCGGGGCCAGCGAGACGCGACCGAAAGAGCTGATCATCGGTCAAGACGCTTTTTATCTGAACACCGGTCACGTGATGCCGCTGGAGACCGACGCGGTAATAATGGTCGAAAAGCTCGATCGTCTCGACGAGCATCGGGTTCGGATCGAAGCGCCGGCTTTTCCCTGGCAGCACGTCCGCAAAATGGGCGAGGACATTGTCGCCACCCAGCTGCTCTTTCCCCAGAACCACCAGATAACGCCTTACTGTATCGGGGCGTTTCTTTCGGCCGGCATTTTCGAGGTGACGGTCCGCCGTAAACCCAATCTGCTGATCATCCCCACCGGTTCCGAGATCGTCGACTGGCGCCGCATCGACCCGGACCAACTGCACCCCGGGCAGGTACTCGAGAGCAACTCTTATGTTCTCGGCAAACTTACCGAAGCCTGCGGCGGCACTTATGTCAAACACGACCGGGTCCAGGACGACCTGAAAGCCATCAAAGCGGCGACCGAAAAGGGCCTCCAGAACGGCTACGACATGGTTCTGATCATCGGCGGCTCCTCGGCCGGTTCGGAAGATTACGCCCGCCACGTGATTGGTGATCTGGGTCATGTTCATGTGCACGGGGTTACCATGATGCCCGGCAAACCGGTGATCGTCGGGGAAATTAACGCCAAACCGGTATTCGGCATACCCGGTTACCCGGTTTCGGCGATCATTGCCTTCGAGCAGTTTGTCCGTCCCCTGATCCGCCGCCGACTCGGGCTGCCCGACATGGCACCCCAGACGGCAATGGTCGAGCCGACCCGTAAAATCGCCTCCAAACTCGGCGTGGAAGAATTTATACGCGTAAAGCTCGGCGAGGTGAACGGCCGCATCGTGGCCACTCCTCTGCCGCGCGGCGCGGGCAGCATCACCTCGATCACCGAAGCCGATGGCATCATCCGGATTCCAAACCACGTCGAAGGGATCAACGACCAGCAGCCGGTGGCGGCCGAACTGCTGCGCCCGTTGTCGGCCATCCGCAACACCATCGTGATCGTCGGCAGCCACGACAACACCTTGGACGTTCTGGCCGATCAGCTTCGCGCCGGCAGCAGCGGCCTGTCGCTGTCATCGAGCCACGTCGGCAGCATGGGGGGACTGATGGCCGTCAAGAGAGGCCTGTGCCACCTGGCCGGCTCGCATCTTCTCGACACGGCCGACGGCAGTTACAACACCGCCTACATCAAACGCTATCTGCCAGACCTCTTTGCCGCGAAGCAGGTCCGTCTGATCAACCTGGTGTTCCGGGATCAGGGCCTGATCGTTCTGCCCGGAAACCCGAAACGGATTAGTGGAATCGAAGACCTGGCGCGCGGGGATGTGACCATGATCAACCGACAGGGCGGTTCCGGCACCCGCATCCTGCTCGACTACCGTTTGCGGGAGCTGGGCATCGACCCGGGCCGGATCAACGGCTACGGCAACGAAGAATTTACCCACATGTCGGTGGCCGTGGCCGTCTTGAGCGGCACGGCCGACGCCGGTCTGGGAATCTGCGCGGCGGCTAGGGCCCTTAAACTCGACTTCGTTCCGGTCGTCACCGAACAATACGACCTGGTGGTGCCTGATGCGTTTTTCGAGACCCGGAACTTCCAGGTCCTTCTGGAGACCATCCGCAGTGCCGCCTTCAAGAAGCGGGTTGAGGCCCTTGGCGGCTACGGCACCGCTAAGACCGGTGAAATATTGCTCTAATCAGGATCGGCACAGGTGAAATATCGCATCATCGATCACACCGCGGATCTCGGCCTGCACGTGTTCGGCGACGATCCGTCCGAGTTGTTTGCCACCGCCGCCCGGGCCATGTTCGACATCATGGTCTCCCCCGATTCGGTACACGCAGAGCAATCCCTCAACCTGCAAGTTGAAGGGGCGGACTGGCCGGACCTGATGGTCAACTGGCTGCGGGAGCTGCTGTATATGTGGTCGGGAAAAGGGCTTCTGGTGCATTCGGTGGACATTCACGCCATCGGTGCCCATCGCATCACAGCCGATGTCGCCGTTGATTCCTATGACCCGTCGCGACATGCGCTCGGCAACGAGATCAAAGCCGTCACCTATCACCAGATAACGGTCAAACGCAAATTGACAGGCTGGGAGGCAAGGATCATATTTGACGTATAGAAAGTCAACTACCTTCGGCTAAAGCGAAGGCTTGGGATTCAAGGGTGTGAGGAACCAAGTGAAAAAACCTTCCCTTGAACCCTTGGCTCCTGGATTCCTTGAACCCTTGTGAAAACATCAACCACTAAACTAATGTCTTCACCTGAAGACGAGGCCTTTTCTCCCATTCCCCAAGTGAGACAATTAAGCCATGCAACTCCGACAGCTCGATACTTATCGCTGGGAAATTCCGATGACCGGCTCCATGCGGGTTCCTGGAATCGTTTACGCTTCCGCCGACATGCTGAAGGGTTCCGATCAAAGGGAACCGCTCAAGCAGGTGGCCAATGTCGCCACCCTGCCCGGCATTCTCAAAGCGTCCCTGGCGATGCCGGACATGCACTGGGGCTATGGATTTCCCATCGGCGGTGTGGCCGCCTTCGACTGGCAGACCGGCGTCGTTTCTCCCGGCGGTGTGGGATATGACATCAATTGCGGCGTTCGACTGGCGGCAACCGACCTGGTCGAAAAGGACGTTCGGCCCAAGCTTGAATCCTTGGTAACCGCACTCTTCCAAAATATTCCATCCGGCGTGGGCTCGCAGGGTTCCCTGAAACTCTCGGTCCCGGAAGAAAAGAAGGTGCTCCGGGACGGCAGCCGGTGGGCGCTGCGGCAGGGTCTCGGAGAGGATGGCGACCTCGAGCACACCGAAGACGGCGGCTGTCTGCCCGATGCCGATCCGGAACTGGTGAGCGCGCGCGCCCTGCAACGGGGTCAAAAGCAGCTGGGCACTCTGGGGGCCGGCAATCATTTCCTCGAAGTCGGCCTGGTCGAAGAAATCTTCGATCCCCGTGTGGCCGGGGCCTTCGGTCTGTTCCAGGGGCAGGTGACGCTCATGCTCCACTGCGGGTCGCGCGGCTTCGGCTACCAGGTCTGCGACGATTTTCTGGCTTCGATGACCAAGCACGTTCAAAAACTCGGCCTCCAGCTGCCGGACCGGCAGCTGGCCTGCGCTATGATTCAGTCGGAAATGGGCTCACGCTATCTGAGGGCCATGGCCTGCGCCGCCAACTACGCCTGGGCCAACCGGCAAATTTTGCTGCACCGATCGCGCGAGGTCTTCCAGCGCGTCTTCGGCCTGGGACCGCGTGACCTCGGCATGCGGTTGGTGTACGATGTCTGTCATAACATCGCTAAAAAAGAGGAGCACGTTATAGACGGCAAAAAACGCACCGTCTGCGTTCATCGCAAAGGCGCAACCCGCTCCTTCCCGCCCGGCCACCCCGCTCTGAATGAAGGTTACCGTGTGGTCGGACAGCCGGTGATTATCCCCGGCGACATGGGTACGGCTTCCTATGTGCTGGTGGGAACCGAAAAGGCCCTGTCGGATACTTTCGGCTCCACCTGCCACGGGGCCGGCCGGCTGCTGAGCCGCAAGGCCGCCAAGAAGGCCAGCAAAGGTCGGTCGATACACCGTGAGTTGGAAGACAAGGGTATCCTGGTCCGCTGGACCGGTCGGGGCACGCTCGCGGAAGAGATGCCCGACGCCTACAAGGACGTTTCCGAAGTCGTGGCGGTCGTTCACGGGGCCGGCATATCACGCAAAGTGGCCAAGTTGCGGCCGATTGCCGTGGTCAAGGGCTGAAACAAAAAGCAGCCGTTCTCGATGACCATTTAAAATTCGATCACCCGGCGTAATTTGAAGGAATCTTAATTTCACCGTAAATTGCCGACCAAAAAAAGAGAGGGATTGATGAATCCACAAATGTTCAGGGAGTACGACATCAGGGGCATCGCCGGCAAGGACATGACGGCGGCGGACGCGGCCTTGATCGGCCGTGGTGTGGGAACCTTTCTGCGCCGGCACGACGCCCGCAGTATCACTGTGGGACGCGACTGCCGCCTGACCTCCGAGGCTTATTCGCAAAAACTGATCGAGGGACTCCTGGCGACCGGCTGTGACGTGACCGACATCGGGGTGTGCCCGACGCCGGTTTTTTATTTTTCGATCCAGCAGCTGAAAAAAGACGGCGGCGTCATGCTCACCGCCAGCCACAATCCCCCCGAGTACAACGGCTTCAAACTCTGCCTCGGGCTCGACTCGATCCACGGCGAAGACATTAAGGCCATCCTTGCCCTCATCGAACACGAAAATTTCACAGAGGGCCGGGGGCGGCTGTCTTCGGCCGCCATGATCCCGACCTATATCGATTATGTGGTGAACAACATCAGCCTGCCGCGCCCTTTGCGGGTCGGCGTCGATGCCGGCAACGGAACCGCCGGCGTTGTCGCGGTGCCCATCATGAAACGGCTCGGGTGCGAGGTACACGATATATACTGCGAAATGGACGGTCATTTCCCCAACCACGAAGCCGACCCCACCGTTGCCGAGAACATGCAGGATCTCATCGCGCTGGTTCAGAAGGAAGGTTTGGATCTCGGCATCGGTTTCGATGGCGACGGAGACCGCCTTGGAGTAGTGGATGAGAGGGGGCGCATCATCTACGGCGACAAATTGATGATCATTTTTGCCAGGGAGATTCTTTCGCGAAAACCGGGGTCCACGTTCATCTCGGAAGTCAAATGCTCCAAGACCCTGTACGACGATATCGAAAAGAACGGCGGCCGGGCCATCATGTGGCGCACCGGTCACTCACTGATAAAGAAGAAGATGAAAGCGGAAAAAGCCGAGCTGGCCGGCGAAATGAGCGGGCACATATTTTTCAGCGACCGCTACTTCGGGTTCGACGATGCCACCTATGCCGCCTGCCGCCTGCTGGAGATCCTCTCCTCCACCGGTCGCAAGATCTCCGAGCTGTTGGCCGATGTGCCGCCGACCTTCACCACCCCGGAAATTCGCGTCGATTGCCCGGACGAGATCAAATTCGGCCTCGTTGAAAAAGTGACCGATTATTTCCGCCAGCATTACAAGGTGATCGATATCGATGGCGTCAGGGTTCTCTTCGACGACGGCTGGGGGCTGCTGCGGGCGTCAAACACCCAGCCGGCCCTGGTGCTGCGGTTCGAAGCCATGACGGAAAACCGCTTGCGGGAAATCAGAAATCTTGTGGAAGAAACCCTGAAAAAGCTGCGGTCATGAATTCTTTCTGCTTAAGGGTCACGGTAAGAAATAATTCCACAAGATTGCGCCGGATTATGGTTTGTCTACAAGGCACATACGCCTGCGCATATCGGGATACGTGTGGGTGGATGTAACGCAGTAGACGGGCCATAAGACAAGCAAGAGGTGGAATTATTTTTTGCCGGGGCCCTAAGTCCTATTTCTCGAAGTTGGTTGGCAGGCGGGTAAATTTACGGCGGCGTTCTTTATCTTTTCCGACCTTGACGGCCTGGAATCCACGACGGTCGATACCTGTCCGGCGATCCTTGCCGGACCTTCTTTCCGAAATAGTGATGGGGACCAACTTCTTGCGCCTGTCGCTCCACAGTCGTCGGCCGCCATTGTCCATCATGGCAATAAAAGACAATTCATTCATTATTCTGTCTGGTACCTCGATTCGTTTTAGGTAAGCGTTCACAGGGCACCGCATCTGCTTTGTTGTCGGGCACTTGAAGTACAAAAGTACGTCTGCGCGCCCGACGCCTTGCATCTGCGGCACCCTGTAAACGCTTACAATCAGGTG
>Ga0272443_10002964_pt1 | contig 20727 bp, 23 predicted proteins | sample SSMAcet12_FD_193581 | JGI IMG/M metagenome (GOLD analysis project Ga0272443, IMG submission 193581) | Marine sediment archaeal communities from Little Sippewissett salt marsh, Falmouth, MA, United States - SSM-Acet-12 | ecosystem: Environmental > Aquatic > Marine > Wetlands > Sediment ... | reverse complement strand
TACTTCGCACCTGTCGGTTCCGGGCGCATGGATGTCGTGGCCCTGCAGGTTGTCACCGTTGGTGCGGAAGCGACACGTCGCTTTGATGCACTGCAAGAACAAGGCGACTACTCCGAAGCCTATTACGTGCATGGCCTCGCTGTTCAGACCGCGGAGGCGAGCGCCGATTACCTCCATCGGCATATCCTTGGCGAGCTCGGCATTCCAGAAAACCGGGGCAAGCGCTACTCCTGGGGATACCCCGCCTTGCCGGATTTGGAAGACCATCAAAAGGTCTTCGACCTGCTCCCGGCCGGCAGCGCACTCGGAATGAAGCTGACATCCGCCTACCAACTGGTGCCGGAACAATCGACCGCCGCCATCATCGTGCACCATCCGGATGCGAAATACTTCAGCGCCGGCGTAAGCAGGGTGGAGCAATTGATCAACTACAATCCTGAGAAGGAGTAAATTCGCCCGCTGAGGGAGTGCACATGTCGAAGAAAGAGCAATTGCTGTCACGTTTGAATGCAAACCGCCCGCTGCTGGCGGATGGTGCAATGGGAACACTCCTGCATGAGCGTGGTGTTGCCAGTGACGTCTGCTTCGACGCCCTCAATCTTGATGACCCTGCGCGCGTCGCGGATATTCACCGCAGCTACATCGACGCCGGGGCTCAAATTATCGAGACCAATAGCTATGGCGCCAACCGTTACAAACTTGGCGCCCGCAGCCTGGAAGACTCACTCATCGAAATCAACCGGCAGAGCGTCCTTCTGGCCCGCCGGGTCATTGAAGCATCCTTCAAAGATATCCTTGTCGCGGGCAGCGTGGGGCCCCTCGGTGTTCGCCTGGAGCCGTTCGGGCGGATCAAACTCGAAGAAGCCTACGCAGCTTTCTTCGAACAGATTAAAGCTCTCGCTGAAGCTGACGCCGACCTCATCATCCTTGAAACACATACCGATCTCTTCGAAATCCGCGAAGCAATCCATGCTGCACAAGCTGCCTGCGACCTTCCCATCCTCGCCTCGCTCACCTACACGCGCGATGACCGCACGCTGTTGGGCAACAGTCCTGCCCAGGTAGCGCGTTTCTTAAATGACCTGGGCGTGGATGTCATTGGTGCAAATTGCTCCGGTGGACCCGCCCAACTCCTTCGCATCCTCCACCAGATGCAGCAAGCCGTCCCGGATGCAACGTACAGCATCATGCCGAATGCGGGCTGGCCAGAGCGTGTCGGCGGGCGCATCATGTATTCCGCCACGCCGGAATATTTCGGCGATTATGCACAGGCTTACCGTGCGGCCGGCGCAGGCATCATCGGCGGCTGCTGCGGGACCACCCCGGCGCATATCGCCGCCATGAAAACAGCCCTGGATCAGCCAGACCGTGAACCTACGCTTGAAATGTCGCGTGCCGCCCAACTGCAAACCACAAACGGGGATTCTGTCTACGAGCCCACCGAGCTTTCCCGCCGGCTTGAGTCAGGAAAGTTTGTCATTTCAGTGGAGATGGATCCGCCACGCGGCTTCTCCACGCACAAGCTCCTCGCCGGTGCCAGCCTGCTTGCCGAGGCAGGGGCGGATGTCATCAATGTTGCCGACAGCCCCATGGCGCGAATGCGCATGAGCCCCTGGGCCGTATGTCAGCTCATCCAGCAACGCGTCGGCATTGAAACGGTCCTTCACTTCCCCACCCGCGGACGAAACATCTTGCGCGTTCAGGGCGATCTCCTTGCCGCCCACGCGCTTGGCGTGCGCAATATCTTTGTGGTGATGGGCGACCCCACCTCCATTGGCGATTTCCCGGAAGCTGCCGACAACTACGACGTCGTCCCTTCTGGTCTCCTCAAGCTCATTAAACAGGATTTCAACAGCGGCGTCGACCTGTCCGGCATTGAAATCGGCGAAGCGACCTCCTTCTTTGCGGGCTGTGCGCTGAATTTGAGCGCTCGCAATCCGGAACGTGAAATCCGCATTCTTCGCAAGAAAATCGCTGCTGGAGCGGATTTTGCCCTCACCCAGCCGGTCTTCTGCCGCCAGCCGGTAGAGGCATTCCTGAAGGCCTATCAAGACGCATACGGTCAACTTGAGATCCCCATCCTGCTGGGAGTCCTGCCCCTTTACGGCTCACGCCATGCAGCTTTTCTCCATAATGAAGTGCCCGGGATTGAAATACCGGAGGACATCCGAGAGGAAATCAAACAAGCCGGTCACCGCGCCCCGGAAGTCGGCGTTCGCTTCGCAATCGAACTTCTCCAGGAGGTCAGTAATCTTGTTCAGGGCGCATATCTTATGCCGCCCTTCAAACGCTATGACATGGCCGCCGAAATCATCGAAACCATCCGCTCCTGACACCACCTGCCAGGCCCAGGACGCGCCCGCTCTCCTGCGGCATGATCCATCACAGCTCGACCACCTTGACCGTCTTCACGGCTTCATGCTAGACTACGGAACGGATGAAACGGAAGCACAGGTAGCGACGTGATGCATCGACGACGAGTTAGAAGCGCCATAATGGTCATGCGCAGGCTGTCGACGCCGCTGATGAAGCATTCAGCGGCATGGGCGGACTGCGCGGCCCGAATTTCTCCCGTGAGATTCTGACCGCCGTTCACCCCGACAGCCACCTCACCGCCAGCCGCTCGCTGGCGGTTTGCTTTGAGACGGTGAACCTGTGGAAGACCTAAGTTGAGGATTGCCATGACTGAAACGATCCATATCTCTGTCGCCTGGCCGTATGCCAACGGCGATCTCCATGTCGGACATCTGGCGGGAGCCTATCTCCCTGCGGACATTTTCGCCCGTTATCAGCGCCTTGCGGGGAAAAAGGTCTTGATGGTTTCCGGCTCCGATTCTCACGGCACACCCATCACTGTCGCTGCGGATAAGAAGGGCATTACCCCGCGTGAGGTTTTCGAGCATTATCACCACCGGTTCCTCCTTGCACAGCAAGCCATCGGCATCAGCTACGATCTCTTTACGCACACCGACACAGAGAACCACCATCGTGTTGCCCAGGATTATTTTAAGATACTGCTTGAACATGACTATCTTTACCGGGAAGTGCAGAGCCAGCTCTATTCCGAATCGGAACAGCGCTATCTCCCTGACCGTTATGTGGAAGGCACCTGCCCGAAATGCGGCTATTCCGAGGCCCGTGGCGATCAGTGTGACAACTGCGGTTCACTCCTGGACGCCCTGGAGCTCATCAATCCTCGCAGCAAGATTGACGGCAGCATACCTGTAATCCGGGAGACGGAACACTTCTTCCTTGATCTGCCGGCCTTCACCGAACAACTGCTCGCCTATCTTGAGGAACACAAGGATCACTGGCGTCCGACCGTGGTCAACTTCGCCCGCAACTACATCGAGAACGGGTTAAAAGGCCGCCCGGTCACACGTGACATTCAGTGGGGCGTCAAAGTTCCCCTCGAAGGATGGGAGGACAAGCGCCTCTACGTCTGGTTTGAGGCCGTGATGGGCTACCTGAGCGCCTCGATCGAATGGGCGCGGCTTCAAGGCGACCCGGAACGGTGGAAGGACTGGTGGTACAACCCGGAAGCGCGGATCTTCGGCTTCATCGGGAAAGATAACATCCCCTTCCACACGCTCATCTGGCAGGCGGAACTCCTGGGGGCGAAGCGCATCTACGAGGACGATGAAACCCGCACGTTGACACTCCCATATAACGTTCCGGCAAACGAATTCATGAACATCGAAGGCGCACAATTCAGCAAGAGTCGAAATCGCGCCATCTGGCTGCTCGACATCCTCGAGCGCTACGACGCCGACGCCATTCGTTTCTACGTAACGTCCGTTATGCCGGAAACGCGCGACAGCGATTTCTCCTGGGAAGATTTTTATCACCGCAACAACGACGAGCTCGTGGCAACCTGGGGCAACCTCGCCAACCGCGTCCTTTCATTTGCCTACAAGCACTGGGAAGGCGTGATACCGGATCCCGGGGAACTGGGCGATCTCGACCGTGCGCTGCTGGAGGAGGTCGAGGGCGGGTTCGAGGTTGTGGGCGGGTTTATCGAAGATGTGAAACTTCGAGCTGCACTGCAGGAAGCCCTCCGGCTTGCCCGGAGCGTAAATGCCTATCTTGACCAGGCCCCCTGGTTTGGTGTTGTGAAAGAGGACAAGGCTGCTGCAGCCCGCACGGTCTTCACTGCGCTGCGGGCGATTGACTCACTTAAAATTCTATTCAGCCCCTTCCTCCCTTTTAGTTCTGAAAAACTGCACGCCATGCTGGGGTATGAGAAACCTCTCTTCGGCGAACAAAGCATGATTGAAGTACAGGAAGAAAGCCAGAAACACACGGCACTGGTCTATGATCCCATTCCAGCCTCTGGAAGCTGGACGCCCAGCCAGCTGCAGCCTGGCACTGCGTTTAACAAACCGCAACCCCTCTTCAAAAAGCTGGACGAATCGATTATCGCGGATGAGCGCACGCGAATGGCGTAGAGGCGTCCCGTCAAGCTATAAAAAAAGAAGCCGGGCGTCTGCCCGGCTTCTCTGTGATTACATGTCATCAAAATCCAGCTCATCGAAGTCATCGTCCGGATCATCATCGTAATCTTCCAGATCGATATCAAGCTCAACTTCAATAAGTTCATCATCCAGTCGGACCCACAACATCAGCACGTGTCCATCGTCCACCTCTGCCCAGCGCGCAGCGACAATCGGAGCAAGTTGTGTCAGGCCGTCTTCTGTTCGGAACTCGAGGTGAATCGTTTCGCCCTGATTCCAGGCGCGGTAGCAACGTTCGACCAGTTCTGGTCCATTAAACGTTCGCAACCGGCAGAATGCAATGCTGGCAGGAATCGGCCCTTCCGTCAATCCGTGCAGCCAGGCATCGCCTGCAAGTTCAAACGTCGGTGGGGGTCCTTCAATAATTGTAATTTTTTCTTGCTCAGTCATACCCATTCACACCCTCCCCGGGAGGCGGCGGAATCATACCACAAAACCGACACGGTAAGCAGGTATGTCGTCATGGGTTATTCTGATGGCGGAATCCGGTTTTGCATATCCGCACGGACAGCCGAACAGCAAAGACAATGCTCGTCGGTACAAAGCAGCGCTGTAGGATCTTCTCGCAACCAACCCGTCGCCACATTTAATAAGTCACGCAAAGGGATCAGTTCAAACGGCGCGCCGTCCAGATTATCTCGCCGGGATATGGGGTCCAGGCGGGGCGCAATGGACTGAAAACCGCGCGTACAGCCGGGCATTCCGTGGCACTCCACCACCGCGCCACGCGTCAGTGCCCAACGGGTAAATTGCTTTCTGCCGATGAGTTTCTCCGCATAATGCAGGCTGAAATTCCTGCGATGCCCTTCTCCAATCAGGAGAATATCTCCATCAAAATCAGCCAGCCATTCAATCACGGCCATCGGCGCTTCCAGAGTCTGGGCGGCCAGGGCTTCGGCAGCGTTGACGCCGACAAAGGACAGAATGGGATGCTTCGACCGCCCAGCATGTTCATGATGACGGAGCACCTCGGGTGCAGGCCCCAGGTCTTCATCCGCAGGCAAATTGAGCGAAAAGATGTTCGCATCCAGGTTGTCGTGGTCCCCGGGTGCATACACCAGCCCATTTTCGGGTGGGCCGATGGGTGGGACAACCAGGGTCGAAAAGGTAAACGACGGCATGATCACCGTTTCACAGGTCTCGAGCAACGCGCCAACCAGGCTGCGCGCCCCACCGCTGACATGGTCGAATGCCGTCAGAGAGGCGTGCACCAGTACTCTGCTGTAGGATTCGAGGCCAAGATCACGCAAGATGTTAATTAAATCACGGTAGCTAACCATCTCTGGATTCGTTTCCGCTCATTTGCATTTCTTCAGTCCTGACCAATTTCAATATTCCCGCCAACCGGGTTCTCGTTTATCCAGAAACGCACCCACTCCTTCTGAAACGTCTGGTCCATCAAAAAGCGCATAAAACCGCTGGCGTTCCTCTCTGATCCCTTCCGAAAGGGGAAGGTCCGCAGCAGCAAGGAGCATCGACTTGGCTTCGCGAACAGCCCGGGGGGCTTTCGACGCAATCGACTGCGCCAACTCGATGGCCTTCTGGAGGTAAGTTTCCACGGAATAGACCGCGTTGACAAGCCCTAGCTTCAGCGCTTCTTCCGCGCCAAGACGGCGATCATTCAGGATTACCTCCATCGCCATGCGGGTGCCAATCAGGCGTGGCAACCACTGTGTCGCGCCGGCGCCAGGCATCAGTCCAAGATTAACTTCCGGTTGACCAAATTGCGCTGTTTCCGACGCCACAATCATGTCGCATGCCGTCGCGATTTCGCACCCCCCGCCGAGTGCATAACCCGATACCGCAGCAATAATCGGTTTGCGCACAGAACGAATCACATCCCACTTATGGAGGGGGTCCCGTTTTCGGATTTCATCACCTGCGACATCATGAAATTGCTTGACGTCCGCGCCAACCGAAAAGGCGCGCGGCTGACCCGTAAGGACAATGGCACCAATGTCCTTGTTTACGTCCACCTGCTGCAGGGCATTCATCAATGCAGCAATCATGTCTTCACTGAGGGCGTTCATCGCGCCGGGGCGATTTAAGATAATCAAGCCGGCTCGTTCATGTTGCTCAATCAGAATGAGTTCTTCCGTCATCAAGTCCTCCTTGATTTCGACCTGTCGTTACCCATCCGGTCGGCACTTTGCTTAGGTGTGACGCACCATCTGAGAGAACGTTTGTGTAAGCTCCCGCTCCTTCCACAGAGTTGTCCGCAGGATCTTCCGCGCTGACCATGTCTCTCCAGCCATGGTTACCACGCTCTTGCGCGCAGCGAGCAGTTGCAAGGAGTGTAGCTGGTGTTCACGGATTACCTCAATCTTCGTGATCGGATCTTGAGGCAGCGTGGCAGGGGAAGCCGCAAAACCCAATCGGTCCCAGTACCATTGCTCTTGTTCTGCAAGATCTTCCAGCCCTGCGGCAATGCTCCACTCCTCAGGCGGGATTGGGCGGTAGATATCATCCTGGCTAAGTTGCTCCATCGAATGGAACAGGTCCGTGTGGGCGGCTTTCAGCAGACTCTGGTACTGAGGAAGTTCATCCGCCAGAACAGAGGGGCGGTCAGACGCAAAAAACGCATGCACCGTCTGACCATCTTCAAACTCCCATTCACGGATAACTTCTGCCACAATCATCGGATCGGTTAAGCCCGAAATGTGGATGCTGGAATCACGGCACCATGCCACATACATCTCAACGGCATGAGGAATGGCTTGAACCGCGCGTTCCCGCTGTTGATGGGATGCGAAACAACCCGGCAAATCCGGAACATGCGCAATCCAGCGGCCTTCCCGCTCTTCGACACAGACGATGTAGGGCATTATTAACACCTCTGCTGAAGACAAAGTCGATTATACGTTGGGGCGAAAAAAAACGCTCCCTATCGAATGCGAGAATAAGAGATGGATGGGACGTGTTGGAATCAGGGCTGCTCGGTGCAAATAGAGATGGTGTCGGGATCAAGCCTGGCATTCACCGCTATCCCCAAATAAGGCGAAGGGTCAACGGTGTTGTCAATATCCAGTTCGTTGAGGAAATTTCCCTCCCCGTCATCCCGCACAATGGAGAAATGCAGATGCATTCCGGTCGGGTTATCGGGATCGGCTGAGTAGTTCCCCTGGTAACCGAGCAGCGTCCCCGCAGACACGAAGACTTCGTAGGTTCCCGGCGGGAAGTCATCCATGATGAAGGATTGCCCATCTGCGTCCGCCATATGAGTGTAATAGGTCCAGATTTGCCGTTGGGGATTGAGGGGATCGGAGGGGATGCGGATAATCACGGATGACCGCCATTCCGGAAGCCGTGTAAGGTAGCCGTCATAAGCCGCGACCACCGGTGTCTCCCCAAGACCTCCCGGTCCTGTGGGACCAAAGATATCGATTCCCTGATGTGTATGTCCGGGCCGGAAGGAATCGCCCCACAGGAAACCGACAAGTCCATCCGTCGGCATGACAAAGGGCGCGTCCCCGCATCGCTCGCCCGCGTGAATTGCCCACTCATCATTTTGTTCAGGTGACAGCCAGTAGGCCCGCAAGCGCGTCGCCCGACTGGCAGTTGGCCCAGCCTGTCGCATCCAGAAATACCCGAAGACAAGCGCAGCCACAAACCCCACAGACACGATAACGGTTACTGTACGCTTCATGCCGATTGCTCCGGAGGATGCTCCATGAGATCAATCTCCTCAGCATCAATGTTCGTGAGCAGGTCTTCGCTTGTGATGCGCAGCAGGACATTTGTCGCACCCCCGCCGGCATACAGCAAATCGTAGTCCCGCAGACGCGCGGATGCGAGGATCAACAATCCTTCATCATGACCTAGCGGAGGAACTGCGCCGGCTGCATAACCTGTCCGTTTTTCCACCTCAGACCTGGTGGCCAGCCGTACGCGGTGTTTTGCTACGGCAAAATAGGCAGCCACTTTGCCCCGGTCAACGGGAGCAAGGCCATGTCCCAGCACGAGCACCTCACGTCCCGACACATTCAACAGCAGCGATTTCACAATTTGATCACATGCCACGCCGACTGCGCGTGCAGCCTCCTTGACGGAAAGCGTATCCACCGGTAATTTAATCACCTCGGCGGCGATGCCGCGCGATGAAAGATAGGTCTCCAGATCCTGAGACGTGCGCTTTCTCATTCTCCCACCTTTACCCGCCATCATCAGCTTTCGAGGCGCTTTCAGTTCATCCTGAGAGGATATCACATCCTCGTATCCACGCTTTTCCTCCCGAAAATCCTCCTAAAACGAATACCACCCGAAATAACTATTGTTTTTATCCTTGCTCATGTTCTATACTTGACAATGTGAAATCCGGAAAATACGGAGGCATGATGGACCCAACCCTCACGAAAGGCCAGGGGCTGGTCGAATATGCATTGATGATCCTGCTGGTCGGGATTGTTGTTGTCATCCTCGTTGCATTATTCGGAACAAGCGTTGGAAATCTCTTCAGCAATATTATTGCGAACTTCTAACTCTTTCGCTTTCTTCATCGAAATGCCCGCCTGCAGGCGGGCATTTTTAATTTCATCGCAGGTCGTGATTAATTCTGTCCCGATGGTCTATCTTTCTGTGTTACATACGCCTTCATACGCCGTGCGAGCTCACGCCGGGGAAGGAGGACCCGCCGGCCACAGCCCAGGCACTTAATGCCGATATCTGCGCCGATACGCACCACAACCCAATCTGTGCTGCCGCAAGGATGCGGTTTTCGCAGTCGAATCACATCCCCCATACGCATATCCGGGAGCATCGCCGTCTTCCTCCAGCTGAATCCGTACGCCATCCGACGCCGTCTGGCCGGCATTATACCATTCATGGAAATGATATAATCCTCACCATCATGACAGGATTTTCAATTTCTTCTTTGATCTCGCGCGCTGTTACGCTCATCATTGCGTTTACCGTGCATGAGTTTGCACACGCCTGGACGGCTACCCAGCTTGGAGACGATACCCCGCGCTACCGCGGTCGGCTCACGCTCAATCCGCTTGCTCATCTCGACCCATTTGGCACGATCATGCTCCTGGTCGCAGGTTTCGGGTGGGCAAAACCGGTGGAGGTTAATCCCTACGCGCTCCGTCGGAGGACCCCGGCCGGGATGATGATTGTGGCTGTCGCAGGCCCCTTCTCCAACCTTCTCCTCGCCCTGCTCGCGTCCATCCCGTTCCAGATCGGGCTGGTTGCACTACCCTACCTGGGTCAAGCCAGCGCCTTGCTGCCGTCGCTGCCCGAGTTTCTGCTTGAATTCATCTGGATCAATCTTGTCTTGATGCTGTTTAACCTGCTTCCCATCTATCCTCTCGATGGCGAGAAGGTGGCAGACTATCTCCTGCCGCCAGAAGGCCAGGACTTCCTCTACCGCATCCGCCCCTACAGCATGTACATCCTGTTCGGACTCATCCTCTTCCTGCCTTATCTGGGTATAGACGTCATGGGCTGGCTGATCAGCTGGCCGGCAGAACAAATCCTCCGACTCCTGGTTCTCTAATGCCGCTTCTCTATCGCGCCCGGCAATTTTTTCAGTCCCTCTTCTGCAAACCGCAACCTGGTGAACTTGAAGAGATTGAAGCGATTCTCCCGGAACGGCTCTATCACCTTTTCCTGGAACTCCCGGCGGCGGACCAGTGCCACAGCTACCGTGTGTTCCAGACCCTTGTAGCTTCCGGCGAAAACAATCAGGACCTCCTAAGCGCAGCGTTGCTCCATGATGTGGGCAAAAGCCGTTATCGCTTGAATATCATTGAACGCATTCTGATTGTGTTTGCTGAACACGCAGATCCTGAACGTATGCGCCACTGGGGACAGGGCGCGCCGCGCGGCTGGAAACGTGCGTTTGTTATTGCCATACAGCACCCTTCCTGGGGCGCAGACATGGTGTCATCCGCCGGCGGCTCCAAAATACTGGTACGATTGATCCAGAACCACCATACTCATCCTGCCACGCCAACGGGAGATCATTTTGCCGCACTGCTTGCACGCTTAAAGCAAGCTGATAGTATCAACTAGAAGGAAGGCCTATGGATATTCTTATTCTTGGATTGGACGTGGTTGGCGCGTCGATCGGGCTTGCCCTGGGCGACGTCGAGGGGACGATTCATCGCATCGGCTATGACGCAGATAAGAAACAGGGACGCGCGGCAAAGGATATGGGGGCAGTTGATAGTGTCATCCCACATCCCCGCAAAGCCATTGCTGACGCAGATGCGGTCATTCTTTCAATCCCGATTATTGATGAAGAAGACTACCTCGACCTGCTAGGCGAGAAGATGAAACCAGGCGCTGTTGTAATCGATACGGCGCGGCAAAAAAGCCGGGCGCTTGATCTCGCCGCCGAGCTGCTGCCCGATGACATCTTCTACATCGGCATGACGCCCATTGTGGGTCCCGAAGCCCTCTCTGCCACTTCACTAAATTGGCCCGAAGCAAGCGCGACGCTTTTTTCCGGCGGCATGACGGCGCTCGTCATCCCTCCAAACACCAGCAAGGAAGCTACTGAATTTGCGCTTGGTTTATCAGAGATTCTCGGTGCCACACCCTTCTTCCTTGAAGCCGGCGAGCATGATGCCGTTACAGCCATTGAAGATGGGATTCCCTTTCTATTGTCTGCCGCATATGTCAACCTGATGACTCAACTTTCTAACTGGAGGGAAGCCCGCCGCATGGCAGGTCCCACGTTCACCGCCTTTGCTGCGTTCAACGCCCTCACACCCGCCAAAATTCTGGGGCGGACCATGCATCACAACCGAGAGGTTCTGCTTTCCAAACTGGATGCGCTCGCTGCTGAAATCGACCTCATCAGGAAGCAGCTAACCGAGGAAACCCCGGAAGCCCTGGTTGAATATCTCGCCCGTGCGGAAGTCAGCCGGGATGCACTTCTCAACGCGCGCGAACGCGGCGACTGGTCCGGTGAAGATATTCATCCCACCCGGATGAAGGAAACCGGGGGGTTATTCGGGAACCTTTTTGGGATTTCCCCGCGCCCACCGCGAGATAAACAATAGCACTTCCATCTTAAGTCCGGACGGCAGGGCGATGCCCTGCCGTTTTTATCTCCTGACATTAAGACAAAGCCCACTGGAAGAACAGCAGTTGGTTCTGTCTGACGGAAACCGTATAATCCACGTGTGTCGGAATATTTTTGTTACATTCTTGAGTGCGCGGACGGCTCGTTCTATACCGGCTGGACCACCGATCCTGAACGCAGATTGATGCAACATCGGTCAGGGCACGCCTCCAAATATACGCGCGCACGGCGGCCTTTAAAGCTCGTGTTTCTGGAAAGCTTTCCGGAGAAGCGCGCCGCCATGCAGCGAGAATGCGCCATCAAGAAGTATTCCCACCGCCAAAAACAGGGACTTATCGCCCGGCACGTTCTCACCCTTCAGGAGGACTGAAACATGACCGAAAAGAAAATCCAGTGGATCGAAGACAACGTCCAACAGCTTAAACAGGACGGGCTATTCACCACCATTCGCACGCTGGGTTCGCCGCAGGGCGCGTGGCTTCTCGTTGATGGACGAAAAGTTCTCAACTTCTGCTCCAACAACTATCTCGGCCTCGCAAACCATCCTCGCGTGGTGGAAGCCACAACCCGCGCAATTCAAACCTACGGCGTGGGCCCGGGCGCCGTCCGTACGATTGCTGGCACAATGGATCTGCATGTCGAACTGGAAAAACGCCTTGCTGCTTTCAAAGGCGTCGAAGATGCCATCACGTTTCAATCTGGCTTTACGGCCAACCTGGGAACCATACCCGCCCTCGTTGGGAAAAAGGATGTAATCTATTCGGATGAGCTCAACCATGCAAGCATCATCGATGGGTGCCGACTCTCTGGCGCCAAGGTCATCCGCTTTTCTCACTGCGACTCCGACGATCTGCGCAAACAGATTGAAGCGAACAAGGACAATGGATACGAACGCGCCCTTATCATCACCGACGGCGTGTTCAGTATGGACGGCGACGTTGCGCCCCTCGACAAACTGTATGAAGTCGCCCGCGATTATGACTACCTGTTGATGGTCGATGACGCCCACGGCGAGGGCGTCCTCGGCAAAGGCGGGCGTGGAATCGTGGACGAATTCGGTTTACACGGAAAAGTGGACGTTGAAATCGGCACGATGTCGAAGGCATTCGGCGTGATGGGAGGCGTTGCCGCCGGCAAGAAAGTCATCGTGGATTGGCTGCGGCAGCGCGGCCGGCCTTTCCTGTTCTCCTCTGCGATGACAGTGCCCGACGTCGCCGCCTGCCTTGCGTCCATTGATCTGCTTGAAGAATCAAACGAGCTGGTGGATCGGCTCTGGGACAATGCCCGCTACTTCAAAGAGAAAATGCAGCGCCTCGGATTTGACACCGGCGTCAGCACGACACCCATTACGCCCATTATGCTGGGCGAAGCGCCACTCGCGCAGACATTCAGCCGACGGCTGTATGAGGAGGGCGTGTTTGGCACGGCAATCGCCTTCCCGACCGTGCCGCGCGGCAAGGCGCGCATCCGCGTCATGATTTCAGCGGCGCACAGCCGCGCTGACCTGGACCAGGGACTGGAAATCTTTAAACGAGTAGGGCAGGAATTAGGCGTTCTCTGATCCCGCTTCCTTCCCGTTTAATCTCATTGTGCCCGTGCGATCGCACGGGCACAATGGTATCCCGACTATTGGGGAGGAGAGAGAAATCGCAGGGAAATTATCCTGCGCTGTCAGGCATAAAAGGGATCGTACATGGGCAGGGAGCCAGCCCAGACGCACATAGCCTTATCGACATTGTTGCATGCCAACCCCTTCGAGCAGCGGTATTCCAGCACCCGCGGTGGCTGGTCAGGGAGATAATCCATCGGGAAGACTAAACGAGCTTCGAGGGCAACTTCTTCATCTACTCGTTCACAATACTGACACTTGATAGCCTGCCATACAACTTTTGACATGATCGTTCTCCTCGATATACCTGCTCCGGCATGTCCTGTCCTAATGTACCCACATTTGCTCCAACGCTGCAGTGCCAACTGTCATGCGCGGTGGTGCAGATTAGCCCAACTTGCGCCGGCGTTTCAGCGCCCCTGGATGCTCCATCCGCGTCCAATCTACAGGAGACCTGGCTTCAACGCAAGTCCATTAAAACTGAAATGCCTTCGGCCGGAAAACAATTTTACGCTCATAGTTCAATACATAGACCTGGAGACGCTCTTCCAGATGGCGGAAGTCACCGCTGGCAACAATCTGCTCCACGGTTTTTCCGTCCTGTGCGAGAAAGCAGGAAAGGCGAAGCGGATATTCTCCGTAGGCCGTATGCCACGCTTCGCACATCTTCAGTCCCAGGGCATCCAGCAAGGGGAGGAACTCACACATAAAAAATTGGAAATAGTCCTCCCGCCGATCTGGGTGCGGGTCGAAACTGAGTATAAGCTGAACTTGATGCTCCGTCATTCTGCTCTACCTACCCTTATAGAATTTGCGGGTGCCGCCCAGTAAACCCTGGGGCATCGCTCACCTGCACGCCTGCTGAAGCCAACCAGACACCGGGGATCTGTGTCCCGCACTGCGGACAGCAGCCCTGATCATCCAGGTGGTAGCCGGTGACAAAAAAGCCCCGCCGTTCGATCACGGGGACCTGGCATTGTGGACAGTAGGAATGTTCATATTCAGACAGTACTCCGGGTAAATTTCCGGCATACACATACTTAAGGCCAGCTTCCTGCCCGATTTCAGCAGCCCGCAAGAGCAGTTCGCTGCTGGTATTATCCCGGTCGGTCATGCGGTAATCACGGTGAAAGGCTGTTACATGCCAGGGGATATCCGGCGAGATGGACGAAATGTAGCGTGCCGCCGACATCAATTCTTCGATGCTGTCATTCAACCCTGGGACAACCAGGGTGACAACCTCTACCCACATCTCGCGTTCGTACGCCGCGCGAATCGTGTCCAGCACGGGCTGCAAGCGGCCACCCAGGTCACGATACACCTCCGGGCGCATGGATTTCAAATCGACCTTATAGCCATCCAGCACAGGCTTGAGGAAATCCAGTGTTTCAGGTGTGGCAAAACCATTTGAGATGAAAACAGATTTCATGCCGGCTGCCTGGGCGCGCTCGAAAATGGCGTGCGCCCATTCGGCAGTAATAAGTGGCTCGTTATACGAGGAAGCGACGACCGTTGCGCCCATGCGCTGACCGTAGGCGATGATGGTTTCAGCATCAATGCCGCGGATATACCGCCCCGAGACACGGGCTGCGTCGTCGCGCAACGCCTGCGATGTGACCCAATTCTGACAATAATCACAATGAAAGTCACATCCCAGCATACCAAAGGTCAGGGCAGCTTCTCCCGGCAGAAAATGGTAGAGCGGTTTTTTCTCGATCGGGTCAACCTGCAGCGCGGCGACATACCCCCACGGCACCATTAAGATGCCATCGCGATTAAAGCGGACCATGCAAATACCGCGCCCACCAGGCTTGATCAGACAGCGATGAGCACAGGCATGGCAGCGCACATCACCGTTGGAAAGCGACTCATACAGCTGGCCAGGTGAGCTACGTTGATCGAGTTGCTGAGCAAGCGCATCCATCATGTACGGAGATTATATCATTCCGCCCCTGCCTGCTCCTGTGAACGTCACCTGCGCTGCACGCCGGTTGCACATGCAGCGCATCCCAGACAACCTTGATCTACGCCGTATTGAGGCGCATGCGAACCTATCGGTGGACACTCTGCTATGGTGTTTTTTACGTATCAGCGCAGAAGAGAACGTGCAGCGGGTACAGGGGTCTTCCTTCTTTCCACGCGTGGATGTCCATTCCTATCGAGGCGAACAGGGGTAGCAATCGTTTAAATGATAAGCAGGCAAACATCTAGATGAGGGGGGCACCCAGATGTCCGCCTGCTTCTGTAACTATACAGACATTCACCGGGATCGTCAAGTGATTTCAACAGTATACGCCAACAGTATCGCATTAGTGATGGATGTCACTCCGATGGGGAAGGAATCCACTTCGAGACAACGCTTCTGAACCTTACACTTGAACATCATGATCGAACCTGTCCTCTTTGACCAGCTCCCCCTTTTCCGCGGCATCGACAAAGCCACGATGGCTCTTCTCGCGCCTCATTTTGAGCGCGCCACCTACGCCAGTGGAAGCATCGTCTTCAACCAGGGTGACCCAGCGCAGCACCTCTTCATCCTCTTGAATGGCTCAGTTTCCATCGAATACAAACCCCCGGATGGCGAGGTGCTGGTTGTCGCAGAGATTGTTAAACATAATGTCTTCGGATGGTCCGCCGCATTGGGACATCGCAACTACTCATCGAGCGCGATTTGCATCGAGGCATGTGATGTACTCATTATTCAAGGTCAATCGCTGCAGCACCTCTGTCAGGACCATCCAGAAACCGGCGTAATCATCCTTGAGCGGCTTGCCGGTGTCATCGCCCAGCGCCTTCGCAACACACATGAACATGTTGTCACCATGCTGAAAAACGGCATCAACCCGCCATCCTGACCTGCAGCCTGCGCCGCGCCGCTCAGTGCCTGGCATTTGTCCTGCCGTCACTTTCCATTACAATCAGACCAATACATTGCCCTGTCTCTCGTCTGTGTTCGTTCGCCATGAATGAGGCCCATCTTGAACCCAGGTCTTGCTCTTCCTGCGTGGCAGCTTGGTCTGCCATCCTTTCCTTCTCTCAACGCTCCCGAAACCGGAGCACTCGGCATCGCTGCGCTGATTTCCACCTTCATCTTCATCCTGGTCTTTATTGCCATTTCGTTTCAACTGCTCCACGAAACGGCCGCCGCCATGCTGGGTGCGGCAGCAATGCTGCTGCTGACTTATATCGGGGGAACCGGGAATGCCGATCTTGCCATCATCACCTTTGACGAAGCCATGGCCGCCGTCGACTGGAATGTCATTTTTCTCATCATGGGAATGATGTCCTTTATGGCCATCCTTGCCGAGACAAATGTGTTCCGCTGGCTAGCCATCCGGCTCTATCAAGCCTCGCGCGGAAACATCTGGACACTGATCATCAGCCTGCTCCTGCTGACAGGGATCACATCGGCGCTGTTGAACGACGTGACGGTCATCCTCCTGCTGGTTCCCCTCTCCATCCAGCTCGCGCTGGCGCTTGGCATTCATCCCTATACGCTTGTCATTCCCGAGGTGCTCATCTCCAACATCGGGGGCGCAGCCACCCTCATCGGGAACCCGCCCAGCACGATTGTCGGATCGCATATCGGCATCAGTTTTGTTGAGTATCTAGCCAACATGCTCCCCATCGTGATAGCCTGCACCCTGGCCGTACTCGTGGTCGTCTGGTTCCTCTATCGTGAAGAACTCAAGCAGCAGGCCAATTCCGGATCTACAACGCTGTTGGAGAAACTTCGCCTCGACTCCGAAATTCAGAATCGCGAGACGCTCCTCAAGGCCATCGCCATCGGTCTACTGATTTTGATCGGCTTTGTTCTAGCAGATCAATTCAGCAACATGCCTCCAGGGGTCGTCGCGTTCAGCGGTGCGGCATTGCTTATCGCGTTGGTGCGGCCGGATATGAGCCGCATGATTCGAGAAGTGGATTGGACCACGTTGCTTTTCTTTATCGGCCTGTTCATCGTTGTGGGCGGCATGGAAACCACCGGCGCCATTCAGTGGCTGGCCACACGTATTGCAGTCATCGCCGGGCAGAACGCTGATCGAGCTGCGCTTCTTACAACGTGGGTTTCAGCCATCGCCTCAGCCATCGTCGCCAATATCCCCTTCACCGTCGCAGCCCTGCCGGTTGCCGACTATCTGACCCAGACCATCAGCGGCGCCTCCGGCAGCGGAATTATTTACTGGGGGCTTGTGCTGGGTGCTGATCTCGGAGGAAACGCCACCATCCTCGGCTCCGCCCCGAATATCGTAGCGATAGGGTTGCTTGCCCAGGCTGGATACCGCCTCAGTTTTAAACGATTCGCACGCGACGGTATCATTGTCACGCTTATCACGCTCGCACTGGCCTCAATCTGGCTGCTTGTGCGTTACTAGGAGGAGACTGATGATTCTCTGTGCGACTCGCGGCGGGGAAGAAAGCACCACAACACAGAACGTGGCCACACAACTCGCAAAAGAACGCGGCGAAACACTCGCGCTCCTTTATGTAGCCGACAGTTCATTCCTGGATAAAAGCGCTTCGGTACTTCTCGTGGACGTGGAAAAAGAACTCTCCAAAATGGGGGAATTCCTGATGACCATGGCAGCAGAGAAAGCAGAGCGCGCAGGGGTAAAAACCAAGACCGTTGTGCGTTGTGGCGTTCTACGCGAACTTCTCCCCCAAATAGCTCACGAGTTAGGAGCCACAACAATCGTTCTCGGCAAACCAGCGGGCGACAGAAGCCGCTTCAATCAACATGAAATGGATCACTTCGTGGAGCAAATCAGCTCGGCCACCGGCGCAGAGGTGATCCTCGCCGGCTGATTAAGCTTCTTCCAGTTCCCGCAAAAATGCCTCGATCTGTTCGAGTGCCTGCTCCACAGAATGGTAGGCCTGTACATGCATGCCAGCCTTATCATTTCCGAGCAGCATCTTTGAAATCGACCGCCCCTCCTCGTAACAACAGAGCACGGGCTTTCCCCGTTCCAGTGCATAAGCAATCTCATAACCGACACCATGCGACGGAGTACTGACCTCAGCAACCACGGCGTCACAGATTTCCAGCCAGGCGATGTCGCGCTGAAAGACCTCCGCAGGATCCACAACCCGTTCAGCCCGCATGACATCCGGATACGCCAGATGCGCTGTCAGTACGGAATCGCCGCGGGCAAGGAGGTATTCAACCATGCGGACATAAGTCCTTTCATCGTTTCTGCCACCAGTTAGGGAACATGAAAAGTAGAGGTCCATACATGACATCCTTCAAGATTGAATGTGATTTTTACCCATCTTGACGCTCTTTGGCCAGCATGATACCATGCCGCGGTGCATAAAACATGCTGGATCATAATCGCGAATCGTCCGGCTGCTCTTGCCGGACGAATTGTGTGCCCGGCATGGATTCAAACAGGAGGCACACAAGCAAATGGCAGACCGACAACAAGGTGTCGTCCGTTGGTTCAATTCTCTCAAAGGCTACGGCTTTATTGGCTGTGACGACGGCGAGGATGTTTTTGTCCACTACAGCTCCCTGGAGATGGATGGGTATCGAAAACTCAAAGAGGGACAAACCGTCGAATTCGAGGTTGAAGCAAACCCGCGGGGACGACAGGCAGCAAAAGTCGTCGTTGTTTAGCAATCACCAATACACCTTAACGCCCTTCCGGTATGGAAGGGCGTTTTCATTTCTCCACAATTTGCTGTAAGGTTAAAGAACCTGCGCTGATGTATGAGGTGGACATGGATGCTCGATCTCCACTGCGCTCCCTGCAAATCGAGGTTTCCCGCTTGCTGGAGGAGAATCGCCAGCTGAAAGAGGAGATCAACGTGCTTCGCTCCTCGCTACACGCGCTCAGTTCCATCCAGGAACTGCTCGCCAACATCCACCCCGACACGGATGTCATCCTGCTATTGGATCAACTGCTATCCTCCGCACTGCAGGCCGTTGGCGCACAGGATGGCTCTCTTCTACTCCTCGATGAGGATACCGGGGAACTTGTATTTGTCGTCGTCCATGGTCAATCCCGCGATCAACTCACAGGCTTCCGTCTCCCGCCCCGCAAAGGAATCGCAGGCTGGGTAGCCGCGACCCGCACCCCCATCATCGTGAAAGATGTTCATACCGACCCGCGCTTCTTCCCACAGGTGGATGAGACGTTTGGGTTTCAAACAAACACGCTGGCCTGCGTTCCATTAATGGAAGACCAGCGTGTTCTGGGTGTTATCGAGGCCGTCAACAAGTCAACCGACGTGCCGTTCTCTGAAGATGATCATGATTTGTTGATGGTGGTCGCTCAACTTGCGGCATTGGCCATCGCCAAGGCGGATTCCCTGCCAGCCTGATGCTACGCGCGCAGCACCGCATTTAACTCCTTCTCAAGCCGGCTGATGATCTTCGTCCTGAGTTTGGTAATGGCTTTGTCCGTCAGGGTCCTGTCGGGCGCCTGATACGTCAGGGCGTACGCCAGGCTCTTCTTCCCTGCGGGGAGTTGTTCACCGCGATAAAGATCAAACAGACGAACATCAACCAGCAGTTGCCCTCCCGTTTGACGGATGAGTGCCGCCACTTCCTCAGCCGATACCACGTCATCCACGACCAACGCAAGATCCTCAAGGACCGGCGGGAAAGTCGGAACAGGCTCGAGTTCAAATAGGCTCACCTGCAGCGAAAAGAGCGGGTCAAGCTTCATTTCCGCAGCCAGGACGGGGGTTTCCGGAAGGCCGGGATAATGCTCGGCAATGACAGGATGCAGTTCGCCCAGATACCCAATCACGGTTTCACCCAATCGGATCTCGGCTGTCCGGCCAGGATGAAACGCCGGATGCTCACCCGCCTCAAAAGTCAGCCCCTCAAGATGAAGCCGTGTGAACAGTTCTTCCACCACGCCTTTGAGATCATAAAAATCCATCAGGGGTGGATCATTCTGCTTCCACGAAGGCTCTTCCCGCACACCCGTCAGTGCAAGGGACAGCATCAGTGGTTCTTCAGGAAGGAGTTCTTTTTGGCGCGGATGGAAGACCGGCCCTATTTCGAAAATAGCCAGCCGTGGGCGGACGCGCGCATTGCGCTCTAGCACCTCCAGGCATCCGTTCAGCAGGCTGCGTCGCATTACCGTACGATCCATGCTGATGGGATTCGCCAGATGGACGTAAGGCAGCGAACCCACTTCAGAGTCCTGCTTTAAACGGGCTTCCCGCTCCGGCGTGGTCATGCGGTAGCTCATTACTTCCTGCAGTCCCAGTGCCGTGAGAATATCACGGACCTGGTCTTCGCGTTCCTGGCGCGGGTTCCCCTTCTGCATGGGAAGCCTGTCCGAAAGGCGTGTTTCGGGAATGCGATCATAGCCATACACGCGAGCGATTTCTTCCATCAAATCCGCTTTCCCGATGACACCCTCTCCGATGTCCATGCGGTGGTCCGGCGAAGTCACGAGCAGCGCATCCCCTTCCCGCTTAACGTCAAAGCCAAGCCGTTCCAGCAGCTCTGTGATGGTGTCAAGATTCAAGTCCACACCAAGCCAGCGGAACGTGTCTTTCTGGTCAAGCCGAACAACAGATTCTTTCGGAGGGCAGGGATATTCATCCAGCACACC
>Ga0272443_10002962_pt1 | contig 20735 bp, 23 predicted proteins | sample SSMAcet12_FD_193581 | JGI IMG/M metagenome (GOLD analysis project Ga0272443, IMG submission 193581) | Marine sediment archaeal communities from Little Sippewissett salt marsh, Falmouth, MA, United States - SSM-Acet-12 | ecosystem: Environmental > Aquatic > Marine > Wetlands > Sediment ... | reverse complement strand
GTGTAATGGTGGTGCTTCCCTACTATCTGCACGACTACAAGGCGTTCGGCCGGATCACGATCCTGGGCGAATTTTTGGCCATCGCCGCGGTGGTCATGTGCCTGTTGTTTATCATGGTCGACCTGGGCCAGCCGATGCGGATGCTCAACGTCCTGTTTTACCCGACGCCCAATTCGGTCCTGTTCTGGGACATGATCGTCCTCAACGGATACCTGTTTTTAAACGTGGTGATCGGCTGGAACGTGCTGCAGGCCGAGCGCCACGGGACCCACTATCCGATGTGGGTCAAACCCCTGATCTACGTGTCGATCCCCTGGGCCGTGAGCATCCACACGGTCACGGCATACCTGTACTGCGGTCTGCCCGGCCGGCATTTCTGGCTGACGGCCATCCTGGCCCCCCGATTTCTCGCATCGGCATTTGCCGCGGGGCCGGCGCTGCTCATTTTGCTGTGCATGGTCATCCGCAAGTTCACCAAGTTCGATCCGGGCTGGGAGCAGATCCAGTCCCTGGCAAAGATCGTGACCTACGCCATTATCTTGAACGTGTTCTTCTTTTTATGTGAGGTGTTCGTGGCGTTTTACAGCAACATCCCCGGCCACATGGACAGCATCACCTACTTGTTTGCCGGGCTCCACGGCCACAACGCCTATGTTCCATGGATGTGGACTTCCATTATCATGATGGTCCTGGGGATCATCCTGCTCGTTCCGCCGGTCACCCGGCGAAATCCGATGACCCTGGTCGCGGCCTGCCTGCTGGTTTTTTTCGGGGCCTGGATCGACAAGGGGATGGGCATGATCGCCGGCGGGTTTACGCCGAACCCGCTGCATGAAATCAACGAATATATTCCCACCGCTCCGGAAGTGATGATCGCTCTGGGCGTGTGGGCGGCCGGATTTCTGGTGCTCACGATCCTGTTCAAGATCGCCGTCTCCATCAAAGAGGAGGTTCGGGCATAAGGACCTGACGCCTTTCCGGCAATCGATTCGACAGGGCGCATCCGTTTCGGCGGGTGCGCCCTTTTTTTTACCTATTTTACGGCGTCGCCTTGATATGAGCCCCGCTGCCAACCGAAGGAATTCAAGATTCGAGGTTCAAGGTTCAAGATTGCCGCTGCGCGGTGTGTAAGCTTCGAGATTCACCGGAAGGTGTTTTATACGAATTTTCAGGCGTGGCCGGTTAGTTTGATTGAAGATGAAACCATCAAGCGCTGCTGGGTGCTATTTCCAACCCTTGACTTTTCGCCCGGGGCTTCAATGTTATCCAATATATATTCGGTGGCACCGCCTCGACGGCGGCGCCTGTTTCGACGACCCCATCCATAGGAGGCGGATATGGCCTATACATGCAAAAACTGTGGGGCGATGGCCAACGCGCCCGGACATTTGTGCAATCCCTGCGGGGACCGGCAAAATTGCAGTTTCTGCGGCGCTCCCCAAGTCAGCCACCATCACGTGTGCCAAGGCAGGCTCAACGCCATGAAATTCGTGTGCGACGGATGCGGACGGGTGGCGATGGAGGCCGAACATCTCTGCAAGCCGACGGCAATCGGCACATAGAGCGCTTGGCAAAATAACGTTGCCGTGATGCTCCAGGGATTCCGCGTGTTGCGGGATGCAATAAATCTGATTTCGGATCCACACCCGTTGACCGGTTGGCAGGTCAAGGCCTCGGGCGTTGCCGGAGGCCTTGACTGTTTCAAGGGGCTGCATGGCGGTTCACGGAGGAAAAAAAGCGAGGGGTTGTCCAGGCTTGCCGCGCGGTTGTGTTCTCCGTCCTTTCCGGGGTGGAGAGAGCGATGCGTCAATCGGCACGTCCCGGTGCAAAATCCAGGATCCGAATGTCATCACCGGCACGGACGATGCCGCTGCGAAGCACCCGGGCGAAGACCCCTTCTTTGGGCATGATGCAGTCTCCGGCCCGATAATAGATTGCGCATTTCTTGTGGCATTCCTTGCCGATCTGGGTGATCTCCACCAGTGCCCGGCCTCCGAGTTCGATCTTCGTTCCCACCGGAACCGACGGCCAGTCGATCCCTTCGGTGGCGATATTTTCGGCAAAATCGCCGAAGGTGACGTCGCAGCCGGCCAAGCGCATCTTTTCGATGCTTTCACAGGCGAGAAAACTCACCTGGCGATGCCAGGGACCGGCGTGAGCGTCGCCGGAAAGGCCGTGGCCCTCGATCAATTCGGCTTCGGGCACCGTTTTTTTGACAGTCCCTTTTTTTCTGCTGACAGCAATGGATACGATTTTCATGATTGCACTCATCCGGAATTCTCAAGCATGCTGTATCAGCAGGAGGCCGATGGATATCACCTCTACTGCCGGCCAGAACTCGCCGTCAAGGCCTCGCAAAAACGGCCGTTGGGAATGAATCGGCGAAAAAGCAGGGGCAAATGGGAATGGCCGGGAAAATGATAGGCGAAAGCGTTGCGGCCGTTTCAACGCGGCCTAAACGGCTCAAACATCTGCCCGGCATCCGAGCCGACACCCATCGGCCTCCTGATTGATCTTCCTTGAGCATTATAGAGAATACAGTATGTGATTTTAACAATAGAAAATTCCGGGCGCAACGCGCCCGGAATTTTTTGTTGACAAAAACGTCGGAAAGTTTAATATACAGCGTTTTAAAGATTTCGGGCGATGCGCCCGAGCCTAAAGGGGGTTTTACCATGTACGCTGTGGTCAGTACAGGCGGAAAACAGTACAAGGTCGGCGAAGGAGAGGTCCTTCGGGTAGAAAAGCTCGCCGGTGAGATAGGCGATCCGGTTTCCTTTGACCGGGTTCTGCTCTTTTCCGACGGCGAGAAGGTTGCCGTCGGCCAACCGGTGCTGGAGGATGCGGCGGTCAAGGGACATATCGTCGAGCAGGGAAAAGCCAAAAAGATCCTGGTGTTCAAGTACAAGCGGCGGAAGCGCTACCGCAGAAAACAGGGCCATCGTCAGCGGTTTACGGCGGTCAAGATCGACAGCATCGAAGCATAGACACATAGACACGATTTTATTGGCGTTTCGCGAAACAGGGTAAGAAATAAATCAGGATACTCCCCCGGCTTTGCCGGAGGCTGCGACCTGGAGAGATTCCGATGGCACATAAAAAAGCAGGCGGCAGTTCCAAGAACGGTCGCGACAGTCAGGGACAGCGGAGGGGCATCAAGGTATACGGCGGCCAGCAAGTCAGGGCCGGCAACATCCTTGTCCGCCAGCTCGGAACCAGAATTCATCCCGGTGACAATGTCGGCATGGGTAAGGACTACACTCTTTTTGCCAAGGCCGACGGCGTCGTTTCCTACGAGCGGCTTGGCCGCTCCCGCAAAAAGGTCAGCGTCGTCGCAGAGTGAAATTCATCGATGAGGCGACAATTACCGTCCAGTCCGGCAACGGCGGTCGGGGATGCGTCAGCTTCAGAAGAGAAAAGTACGTTCCCCGCGGCGGTCCGGACGGCGGCGACGGTGGTCGGGGCGGAGATGTGGTTTTAATATCTTCCGCCCACCGGCGCACCCTTCTTCCCTTTCGGTACAAACATATTTTCAAGGCCAAAAACGGCGCCCACGGTCAGGGAAAGCAAAAGACCGGGGCCGACGGCCAAGACCTGATCATCGAGGTCCCCCCGGGCACCATTGTTCGAAGCGCCGATACCGGTGAGGTTTTGTTCGATTTCAACGAACCGGACGTTTCCTTTGTCGCGGCGCGCGGTGGACGCGGGGGCCGTGGCAACGCTCGCTTCAAGACTTCCACGAACCGGGCGCCCCGGCATGCCCAGCCAGGCGAGCCCGGGGTCTTCCTTTCCCTTTCTCTGGAGCTGAAACTGCTGGCCGACGTCGGCCTCGTCGGTCTTCCCAACGCAGGCAAATCGACCCTGATCCGCGCCATTTCTTCTGCCACCCCGAAAGTCGCCGATTACCCGTTTACCACGCTGGTTCCAGTCCTCGGTGTGGTCCAGCCGCCCTGGGGGGAACCGTTTGTCGTGGCTGACATCCCCGGGATCATCGAGGGCGCCCACCAGGGCGTCGGGCTCGGCGTTCGTTTTCTGCGCCACGTCGAACGGACCCGAGTGCTGGTCCACCTCATCGATGGATCGCAGATCCGGGAAGAAGACCCCTTGATGGCCTATCGGAGCATCAACCGGGAGCTTTCCGCTTACAGCGCCGATCTTGCCCGTAAACCGCAGCTCGTGGTAGTGAACAAAATAGACCTGCCCGAAGCCCGGAAAAATGCAGACCTCTTTGCGGCTGTCTTTCCCGGTCAAACTTGCCTGCGGATTTCTGCAGCAACCGGCGAGGGCGTCGATCAACTGCTGGCGGAGATGACCCGATACCTGGAACAATCCCATGAGACAGAAGCGAACGACAGCGTTTGAAAACGCCCGCCGGGCCGTGATCAAGGTGGGAAGCAACGTCCTGACCAAGGACAGCGGACTGAATCTTTCCGTGGTCAAGAGCCTGAGCCGCCAGATCTGCCGGCTCATGGACGACGGCATGGAGGTGATCCTGGTTTCCTCCGGGGCCATGGCCGCCGGCTTGAAAAAAATGGGCCTGGCCAGGCGTCCCGATGAAATCCCCCGGCGGCAGGCGGTATCGGCTGTCGGCCAGGCCGGCCTGATCATGGAATATGAAAAGGCCTTCGGCCGATACGGAAAAAAAGTCGCCCAGATTCTTCTCACCAGCGAGGATCTCAACAACCGGGTTCGGTATCTGAATGCCCGAAACACCCTTCACACGCTGCTTTCCTGGAAGGTGGTGCCGATCATCAACGAGAACGACACCATCATGGTCGAAGAGATCAAGGTCGGCGACAACGACAACCTGGCCGCCATGATCACCCTGCAGATGGACGCCGATGTGCTGGTGAACCTGACCGACATCGACGGACTGTTCACCCGGGATCCCAGAACCCACGCCGACGCAGAACTGATTCCTGAGGTGACCACTATTCAAAAGGAGATCGAATCCCTCGCCTCTGACATTCCCGGGGCGCTCGGCCGCGGCGGCATGCTCAGCAAGATCCGGGCGGCCCGAAAGGTGACTGCGGCCGGCATTCCCATGGTGATTGCCTCGGGGTTGAAAATCAACATCGTCCAGCGCCTATTTTCCGGGCAGGCCCACGGAACGTTCTTCGTCCCGAGCCGAGAGCGGCTGGCCAGCCGGAAGCGCTGGATCGGCTTCACCCTCAAGCCCAAGGGAACCATCCGCATCGATGCCGGCGCGGTCGATGCGCTTCTGCGGCGGGGAAAAAGCCTGCTCCCCAGCGGCATCGTTTCCATAGACGGCGACTTCGATGTGGGCGCGCCGGTGGAGATCGGGACCGATGCCGGGCAGCTTGCTGTCGGGCTGGTCAACTACAGTTCCGAGGATATTCGGCGGATCATGGGGCTCAAGTCCGCTCAGATCAAAAAACGGCTCGGCGCAAAGCCTTACGACGAAGTGATTCACCGGGACAATCTGACCATTACCGGCAAAGGGTAGATCATGACCCGCGGCATAAACTTCTAACCCAGCCGCCTTTTTCCAGGCGCAGCTGAAGCCACCTATGCAAATCGGTCTGTTCGGCGGCACCTTCGATCCCATCCACAACGGTCATCTTCGGGCCGTGCTGGACGTGATGGAGACCTTTCCCCTGGACCGATGCATGCTGATTCCGGCTGCGGTGCCTCCCCACAAGGCCAGACCAGATATGGCCGAAGTGTCCGACCGGCTGGAAATGGTCCACCTGGCGGCCGGGGGCGTTGAAGGCCTGGAGGTTTCCGAGGTGGAAATCCAGCGGTCGGGACCCTCCTACACCGTCGATACGGTCCGGCATTTCCGGAAAATCCTGCCTTCCGGCACACGGATTCTTTTGCTGCTCGGCATCGACGCGTTTTTTGAAATCGATTCCTGGCACGCATGGCAGGAACTGCTCGGTGCGGTTCCCTTGATCGTGATGACCCGGCCGTTCGGCGACGAACCGGTGTCCCGCTCGGCAGCAGCAGAGTTTCTGGGCAGCCGGATCCAGGACGGATACCGTTTCGATCCGGAGGCAGGCGGTTTCCTGCATCCAGACCTGCCGACGGTGTATTACCGGAAGGTGACGCTGCTCGACATTTCCTCCACCGATATCCGCCGCCGCATCCAAGGCGGCAGATCCATCCGGTGTCTCCTGCCGGAGGCAGTGGAGCGCTACATCTTCGAAAGGAAGCTGTATCGATGACGGATGATCAATGGTTTCGGGAATTGGGGCGCTATGTGCGGGCTGTGCAGGAAAAAAAGAGCATCGGCATTGTTGCACTGGACGTCCGGGGGCTGACCTCTCTGGCCGACGCCTTCATCATCTGCAGCGGCCGATCGAACCGTCAGGTAAGCGCCATCGCCGAACACGTTCGCAGGGTGCTTCGAGAGGCGGGGATACGCCCGCTTCACGTGGAGGGAGAAAAAGAAGGCCACTGGGTGCTGCTTGATTACGGCCATGTCGTCATCCACGTGTTTTACGAGCCGGTGCGCAATTTCTACGATCTGGAAAGCCTGTGGACCGACGCGCCCCGCATCGATCTGCAGCGTCTGATCCACGAAGAAAGGATGCCGTGATGGAAACCCCCAGGCCCTGCATGCTGATGATCTTAGATGGATGGGGCATCAATCCCCGCACCGAGCAAAGCGCCGTGGCCCAGGCCGAAACCCCCAATTTGGACAGACTGATGCAAGACTATGCCCATACTTCCTTGAAGTGCTGGGGCCGTGCCGTGGGGCTTCCCGAAGGGATCATGGGAAACTCCGAGGTGGGGCATTTGAACATCGGTGCCGGCCGGGTCGTCCACCAGGAACTGCTGAGGATCGACATGGCCATCGAAAGCGGCGAATTCTTCAAAAACCCGGTACTCTGTCAAATCATGGAAAAGACTCGCACCGACGGGGCTGCCCTTCATCTGATGGGGCTGCTGTCAGACGGAGGGGTCCACAGCCAGCTTTCCCATCTACTGGCGCTTTTGGACATGGCCCGGCGGATAGGGCTTTCAAAGGTGTTTGTCCATGCGATCCTCGACGGCCGGGATACTCCCCCCGACAGCGGTGCCGGGTATGTGGCGCGGCTTAAGGCCCACATCGACAAGCACGGCTTCGGGAAGATCGCTACGATTTGCGGCCGATACTACGCCATGGACAGAGACAAGCGATGGGATCGAACCGAGCGGGCCTTTCGCCTTTACACGCGAGGCGAGGGGGTCCGGGAGGACCATCCGGCAGCCGCGGTGCAAAACGCATACGCCCGTGGAGAGACGGACGAATTTGTCCAGCCCGCGGTCATCGTCGACGGCGGGGAGGCTGTCCGAATCGAGGATGGAGACGGGGTGATTTTTTTCAACTTTCGGGCCGACCGAGCCCGTCAGATCACCCGGGCATTCACGGATCCGGAATTTGTCGAATTTCCGCGGGACCCCCTTCCTTCGATTGCCGGCTGGGTCTGCATGACCCTATACGATGAAACGTTCGATCTGCCCGTGGCGTTTTCACCTCAGCACCTGGACCGGATTCTTGGCCAGGTGCTCAGCGAGAGGGGGCTTGCCCAGCTTCGGATCGCAGAGACCGAAAAATACGCGCACGTCACCTATTTCTTCAACGGAGGGGAGGAAACCCCTTTTGAGGGAGAAGACCGATGTCTGATACCGTCTCCGCGCGACGTGCCGACCTACGACCATAAACCGGAAATGAGCGCCCATGAGGTGACCGACGAGGTGCTCTCCCGGATCGAATCTGCAAAATACGACGTGATCGTGACCAATTTTGCCAACATGGATATGGTCGGCCATACCGGGGTGTTTGCCGCGGCCATCGAGGCCTGCCAGACCGTGGATGCCTGCGTCGGAAGGATCGTCTCCCAGGTGCAAAAAAGGGGCGGCGCCGTGCTGGTGACCGCGGACCACGGCAACGCCGACCAGATGGTCGACGATAACGGAAAACCTCATACGGCCCACACGCTTCACGAGGTCCCTTTCATTCTGGTGGACAACCGGCGCAAGGATGCAAAACTGAGAGATGACGGGGCGCTGGCCGACATCGCCCCGACCCTGCTGGAGCTTCTGGGCATCGAACAGCCCGAGGAGATGACGGGAAGGTCGCTGATTGTTCACGAAGGGGAATAAATTCGAAACGCAAGGAGTTCCCATGACCGAACAAAAAGTGCTCAAACCCTACGATTTTATAGAAGACTTCGTCACCGGACGGCAAACGCCGCTGATCGGGTCTGAAGCGAACCGACAGGAGGTGGAAAAATTTCTGGTCGAAAAAAAGGGGTATGCCAGAGAAGAGATCACGGTGGACCAGGATCTGATCCTGACCGTGGGCGGCGAACCCTATCGATCCCAGATCGATTTGCTGATCCGGGTGGAGGGCCGCCCGCTGATGGCCGTCAAATGCGCGGCCGGCTCTCTTGATTCAAGGCAGCGGGAGATCGTGGCGGTCTGCCGCATTGCCGAGGCCCATACGATTCCGCTGGCGGTCGTTTCCGACGGAAAAAAGGCCCGGATCATGGATGCCGTCACCGGAGAAAGAATTGGGGTGCGCCTCGAGGATCTTCCGGCCCGCACCGAGGCTGAGCCATACTTGGACAGGGGCCTTGAAAAGCCCCTGGAACGGGAAAAGGTCGAGCGCGAGAAGCTGATTTTCAGGACCTATGACATGGAAGACATCAACGTCCAAAGGAAATTGGCGAAGCCGGATTAGAAACGACGTCTAACCCGGCTTCGCCAATTTCAATAAAAACGGCCCACCTGCGGCAGGCTGTTTTACGTCTAAAAATTTTTTTCCGGCGGCGCAGCCGTCGCTTATAACTGCGGGAGGCGGTTTTATCGCTTCCCGCAGTTATGTTACGTCTTTTCCGCAGTGTTTGCAGACTTTGGCCCGCTGCTTGATGATCTCCGCACAGAACGGGCACTCCCGGGTGAAAAACCGTTCGTGGATTTTTTTCACCGCGCCGTCGACCTGGGCCTGGATCTTTTCGTTTCCGAATTTGCGGCTTCGCAGGGTTTCGATGGCCTCCAGTTCGCCGAAATCTCCCATCATCTCAGCGGCCTTGACCCGAACCCGGGCCGGTTCGGCGGCATCGAGCAGCATCCGCATCACCTGGGGCCAGTCCTTTTCCGCGTAGCAGGTGGCCAGGATCGAAAATCCTTTTTTGATGGCGGACTTCAGGGCCTCTTCGGCAAGAACGGCCTGCTCATCGATGATCTGGCCGGTGCCGCCCGCCGGGCCGAAGACCGGCATGCACTCGAACTTTCCTTCGCCGGGATAGCACATGCACCGGTAGGACGCGTTGTGGGAGTAGTTCTCCCGCAGGTTTTCCCACCCTTCGATGTACAGGGGGCATTCGTCGTTGAAGCAGACATACAGGTAGGGCACCCCCCAGCCCAGTCCGTCGCTGTAGGTGATCGGTGGGACCTCCCACAGACTCATTTCCTTACCGCAGTGGGGGCACAGGGGCTTTTCCTGCTCCATGATCTTTTCGAAAACCTGTTCCTTGGTTTCAAACATTACCGTTACCCTCCGCAATTTCTCACACTTGCATCCAAGTGTGCGTTTCCTGTTGGCGCCGACGATTCATGATTCTCTGTCGGTGTTCGCTTTACGGTGGAAATTAAGGGTGATCCTACCGATGTCAACAAAATTCCGTCTTTAGAACCCCTCGGGCATGGCAGTGGAGTAGGCCAGCAGAAATTGCCCCGCATAATACAGGGGCAGACCGGCATACCGGTTGCGGATTCCGGTGTTCACAAAGCGGTCGCGGGCCACAAAAAGATCGGAAAGATAAAACGCCAGGGCGCCTGAAAATGCCATCACCGAACCCGGACCCGTGTGCCGGTCTGCTAACCCGAAGGTAGCCGCTGCGGCCAGCATGATACTGATGACCAGCACATAGGCGATCACAGGTCCCTTCATCGCCCCCAAATGCGGCTCCAGCCACCGGTAGACAACCAAACTCGCGGCGCAGATCGGTAAAAGCACTGCGAGGGTGTTCATCGACGGAGGAACGGCTGCAAAAAACGCGACAACATAGGCAGCGTGGGCGGAAAGAAAACAGATCAGCCCGATGAGAAACGGACGTTGGCCCGGCAGGGCGAGCAAAACATCGCCGGCCAGAGACAAAATCAGGCCGGTCAGGATCCAGGCCGCATAAGCGGGCAGGGGCCACGGCTGAATGGCTGCAGCGGCAATAAAAAGGGCCGAAAGCGCCCCCTTGACCGGAACCATTCCTTTCCGGTTTTCGCACTTTTCAAAATAGAGCAATCCGACCATCAACATCGCAGCCGGCAAAATAAGCCACAGGCCGGTCATTGATTTTCCCAGGACAACCATGAAATGCCGGCCTGGGTAAATTCCCAGGCCGGCCTTTTATGCCCATTTTCTGGTTTTGGGATGTGCCGCGGTAAACAGGGTCATTCAAGCGGCGCAGCCGCTTCTTATAATTCCGCGGCAGCGGAATTATTCAAAGGCCATCTTGGTCTTCCACACCTCCCACACCTTGCCCACCAGGTCGGGGCCGGGCTTGAGGGTGACTTTCCCCGGCTTCCATCCCGAGGGGGTGGCTTCGGTCCCCTTGCTGTCGCGGACGAGCTGAAAGGCCTGGACCTGGCGGAGGCTTTCGGCAACATTCCGGCCCACCGGGGGGGTCAGCACTTCATAGCCCTGGACCACGCCTTCCGGGTCGATGATGAACCGACCGCGGGTTTCCACCCCGGCCTGGTCGTCGTAAATGCCGAATGCGGTGCCGACCTTGCCGCCGCCGTCGGACAGCATCGGAAACGGAACGCCGCCGTCCACCATCTTGGACAGTTCGTGGTCGTCCCACATTTTGTGGACGAATACGCTGTCGATGCTCATGGAGAGGATTTCAACGCCGAGTTTCTGGAACTCCTTGTATTTTTCGGCAACTGCCGAAATCTCGGTGGCTCAGACGAATGTGAAATCGCCGGGGTAAAAGCAGAGCAGGACCCACTTGCCGAGATATTCCGACAGCTTGACATTGACAAACTTGCCCTTGTGATATGCAGGGGCGGCAAAATCGGGCGCCTTTCTTCCCACCATGATCATCTTTCGCTCCTCCTTTCGGATCGGTTCCGCGTCCACGACATCTTCCGGGGGCGATTCGCCCACGGGCCCTCCGGTCGGCCGAGCGCAACCGGGCTTGAACTCTTCGGGCATCGGCAGCCTCCTTTCTCCTTTTTGTTCCGGCATGAACCCCAGACGGATGATTTCCGGGGGCCTGCACATACAGCGGGGAAACGGGCAAAAAGCTGACCTAAAAAAAAGCATGGTCAAGCCCTGCTCGCTAGTCCGGGGAAACCCTCATAAAATCACCGTAACGATTTTATTATCAATAGATCACAGTTGAGCGCAAGAAATGTTTGTCCATTGACGCGGGGTCGGTCTGGCGTTAGGTTTTAGTTTAATCAAAAGTGGCTCAACGAGGAAAAATGATGGAAATCGTTCTGGTGACGGGTGCGGCATTTGCAGTTTTTTTGTTGTTTTTCCTGGTCTTTACGATCAAAAAGCGGGAAAACGACGAACCGGTACGCATCCACAATTGCCACAACTGCACCTGCGCCAAAAAAGAAGGTGATCACCTGGAGCGGTTCCGGGCCCAGGCCGATGCGGCCGTGGACGCCGGCGGCCACGTTCGTCAACGGCAGATGGACGATGCGCCGGAGAAACCCACCGATCCCTCTTGACAGAATCCCTTCGTTCGGGTACGTATGGCGCGCGGTTCGGCGGCGCAGCGAAATCTGCCAACGACCCTCTGACCGGACCCGCCACCGACGCCTGGATGTGACTGCTCTCTCTGACCGGACCGAATCCAGCGCAGCTTCGGCAGATTTCGCTCGCCGCCGACGTTTTTTCAGGCCCTCCTCCGCCCCCGACCCAAATCTCCTGATGCCGGCCCGTTTACCGAATGAAGTTTCTCAAGAGCGCTCTGCAAATTGAGCAGCGGCCGCGTTCTTTTCCCGAAGGATGGCGGTAAAATCGGCCAGGACCGCCGTCTCTTCGGCCTCGTTCATGAACCGCTGCGGCAGAGACGGCACATCCTTTCCCAACCGGGCGAACATCGGCATCCCCAGGGGGTTGTAAGGGAGAAGGGAGACGCTGTCCGCCCCGGCCCGGCACAGAAAATCGACGACGGCCGAAAGGTTTTCCCGGGTGGCGGTGATGCCCGGAACGAGCGGGATGCGGGGTCGGACGCGCACGCGCCGCTGGTGCAGCAGGCGCGCGAGGTTGTCCAGGATCCGTTCGTTTCCGACGCCGGTGTACCGGCGGTGGGCCTCGGGGTCTGCGATCTTGACGTCGTAATAGATCAGGTCCACCCGTGGAAGGATGCGGGCGGCGAAGTCTTCGTAGTCAAAGTGCCCGCAGGTCTGGATGGCCACGTGAACCCGGTGGGCCTTGAGCTGCTCGAGCAGCCGGTGAAGATAGTCTGGGAAAAAAGTGCATTCGCCGCCGGAGAGCGTGACCCCGCCGCCGGAGTGCCGGTAAAAGGCCCGGTCACGCAAAAGCTGCGCGCAGAGTTTCTCCGGGCCGAAATAGACGCCGATTCGCCGAAGGCCGTTTCCCGGGCAGACGTCGGCACAGTCGCCGCAGCGCCGGCAGATTTTCCGGTCGATCCGTGCAGGATCGGCCAGGTCGATCGCGCCGTTTGGGCATGCGTCGGCGCAGGCCCCGCATCCGATGCAGTCTTCGGGTGAAAAGGCGATTTCCGGCCCCGGATCGCGGGTTTCCGGGTTCTGGCAGAAAACGCACCGCAGCGGGCAGCCCTTGAAAAAGGCGACGCTGCGGATGCCGGGGCCGTCGTCGCAGCTGTGCCGCCGGATGTGGACGATCAGGGGGCGGTCGGCCATGGTCATTGGATCCCGATGCGCTTGAACAGGTCGCTGACCATGAACAGGAAACGGTAGACGTAGTTGACGTTTCCTTCCACGGTGACCTTGTTTTCGAGCATCAGGTCCAGGATATCGTGTTCGGTCGACAGAACGTACTTGCGGAGCGTCGCCGGGTCTGAGAACGTGACTTTCACGTTGTAGTCGGACAGGGCGTCGTCGAAGCGCCGCATGGCCCCGTCTGCAAAGGCGATCGACTCTTCCACCACACCGGCGCCGCCGGCCGGCTCGGTGGCAAAGACGTATTTTCCCCGAAAGCCTTTGATATTGCGGCGGAAATCCTTCGAGATCACGAACGCCAGGTCCATGACTCCCAACAGCAGCCCCAGCAGGTCGTCGGTGACCTGCACTTCGATCTGCCGCTTCAGTCGGCCGGAAAACAGCCGGGTCAACCCATCCGACCAGCGCGGCGGCAAAAGGCGAAAGATCTTTTCCAGGACCCGTTGGATGAGCGGGTGTTTCATGACGGGCTCCTTTCCCCGGGCAGCGGAAACGGGTTGTGCAGGATCATCCGGCCGCTGGAGAGGCGGTACTGGGTGCGGTCGATGATCTCTTTTTGCATCTGCGGATTCAGGTCCTTGAAATAGGCCGTGTAGCCGGAGACCCGCACCAGCAGCTCGGGGTAATCGTCCGGATGGCGGGCCGCAGCCTCGAGCGTCTCGCGGTCCAGGATGTTGAACTGAATCTCCATTCCACCGTCGCTGTCATCCAGGTCTCTGTCGAAGTATCCCTTCACCGAGGCAACGAAGCGGTTTAGCATCTGCTCTTTGTCTTCTTCGGGCGCGTATTTCAGGTTCAGTGCAACACCGCTTGAAAGAAACCGGGCCGGCTGCTTGGCCACCGAGTGAAGCGCCCGGGAGAGCTCGGGCGTGACCCCGGAAACCGGCGTGATGCCGCTGGTAAAGTTTTCCCGCGCCCTGCGGCCGTTGGGCGTGGCCCCCATGAGCCGCCCAAAGCCGGCGTGGTTGGTCATCGTCCAGTACCCCACGCGGTATCTTCCGCCCCGGTAGTTTGATTTTTCATGAAAAAGCGTGTCGATCGTTTCCAGCAGCCAGGTCACGTTGGCGTCCGCTGCCGGGTCGTCGTTGCCGTATTTGGGCGTCTTGGCCGGGTTTGCCAGCAGCGTGCGGAGGGCTTCTCTTCCGGCAAAGTCCTGCTGGAGGGCCGACACCATTTCCGGAAACGTCAGCGAGCCGCCTTCTGCAAACACGTGGGTTTCGAGGGCGCTGAGCGAATCGGCCACGTCGGCCAGTCCGATGATCGTCGCCGCCGAGGAATTGATGGCGGCACCGCCTTCGATGAGGTCCATCCCCTTGTCCATCGGACCCTCGAACAGGGAGGAGAGGATGGGCGTCGGATAAACGTCCTGGTGGACGCCGCCGAAAAAATTGTTCAGGTCCGTGGTCTGGTCGACCATCCACTGAAGCTGCGCCCTGAACGCATCTTTGAACGCGTCAAAGGTGGTCGGTGTGCCCGTTTCGATGCTGATCACCCGGTCCAGTCCGGTGTGTCGGTGCCGGCCGCTGAACAGGGTCAGCTCGAGCACCGAGGCCAGGTTGAGCAAAATGGCGGCCGTGTGGCCGTAGCAACGGCCGTTGCTGCCCGGTTCCACGCACCCCACGATGCCGTAGTCACGGGCGTGGGAAAGACGGTCTCCCTTTTCGGTGAGGGCGTGGATTACAGCGCGGTCGTTGTGGATGGCCGGGGTGGCGCCGGTGTTGATGTTGACTTCGCAGAGCCGTTGCAGGTACGCATCGCCGTTGACCTCCGGGTGGTAGCGGGCGTTGAGGTTCGGGTCCCGTAGCTTGATCAGCTCCGCCGCCCGGAGCATGACGTAGGTCAGGTCGTTGACCGCGTCGCTGCCGTTTTCGTCCACCCCCCCCAGCGTGATCGCCTGGTTGGAGCCCGACCCGCCGAACAGCTTTTCACCGGAGATCGGGATGGCGGGCACGTGGTCGCCGATCTTGAGCCAGAAGCAGCACAGCAGCTCGACGGCGTCCTCGACGGTGATGACCTCGTTTCGGATGTCGCTGATGTAGGTTTCGTAGAGAACCTGGTCGAGCCGGCCCAGGCTCAGGCCGATGTTGGGGTTTTCGAGGTGGACGGCCGTCCAGCAGATCCAGATGGTCGTCAGCGCCTCGCGGAAACTTTGCGCAGGCGACTCGGGAACGCGACCGCAGATCTCCGCAATCTGTGTCAACTCTTTTCGGGCCTCCGGGTCGGCTTCGCGGTCGGCCATTTGCCGGGCCCGGCGGCTCAGCCCCCTGGCGTAGGCGATGATGCCCTCCATTGCCACGGCCACCGCCTCGTAAAATTCCTCCTGCTTCGGGTCTTGGGCAAGCGACCGCTTCCGGTCGGCCTGGTCGACCACGGCCCGAAGGCCCTGTGAAACGGCTTTTGAAAAGTCCGGGATCGTGTGGGAGATGCACTGGGCCTTGCTTGCCAGGAAAAAGACCAGTTTTTGCAGCAGCTGGATCTGCTCGAGGTGGCGGTGGTTTCCGGTTTTTTTCGCCCGCTTTCGGGCAACCTCCAGGATGCTTGCATCCATCCAGAGGGGAAAGACCTTCCGGTTCAGGGTCCGGACGTCCTCTTTGGAAAGATAAAACGGGTTGCTGTCCCGCCGGGGCAGGCTCCACAGCTCCGGCCACAGTGTCAGCCCCAGAAATTCCGGATAGAGGGGCACCCCCTTGAACTTGCTGGTCGTGGAGCCGGCAAAAAGCTGGCGGTCGACAAACGAAAAGGAAGCCATTCCCTTTTTTCGGCCCTGCCCGTGCCACACCACCGGCGTCCGGTTTTCCAGCACGTGCCGGTAGAGTTTTGCCTTGTCCAGAATCGAGACCCGCTCTTTTTCAAACAGGCCGTGTTCCAGGCTGTAGCGGGTGATCAGCAGGGGCCGTTCGGTGCAGATTTCCGGAACGGCTTCAAAGTAGGCTTTGCGCAGCGTCTCGACCCGGGCCGAAAGCCTGCACTGGGGAAGCGAAAGATCGGTGAAGCTGATGTCCGGCATTTTTCCGTCCTCCGGCGTTTGATGCGCGGGGGCGGCAAGCGGCGGCAAGGTTCCGTTTAAAAGCGCGTGGGAGTCATGGGCGGCAGTGTCAGGTGGTGCCCCCGTTCGTCCCTCCACGAGGGAGGGGCTTGCCCTGAAGCGGGCTTGTTCCGTTATCTGTATTTGAAGCCGGAAAACGGTGCGATGTCAAGCGTCTTCTTTTTGATCCGCCTCAAAAGGGGGCATCGGCTGGATGCGCGGATGTCGACGCTTCCGAGGATGAACGCACTGATCGGCCTATCGGAACAGGCTCTTGTCAAGCGCTCTAAGAGCTGCACGACAGCATCGACGCCCCCGGGCAGTCGCGTGCCCAGTCCGGGCGCTTTGCGGCAAAACGCGCCCGCTCCGGCTGCTCGTCGTAGGGGCGGCGCAGCAGGTCGAGCAGTTCGTGGATCCGGGAAAAGTCGCCCTGTTCCGCCTTTTCGATGGCCTCCTGGGCCATGTAGTTTCGCAGGATGTACTTGGGGTTCGCCCGGTTCATGCGCCGGCGCCACGCGGCACACGACCGCCCTGGGTTCCAGCGCCGTGCGGCCGTCGTAGAACATCGCCTCGCTTGCCAGAAACTCCCGCACCGAGGAGCGCAGCACGGCCAGGCCGTCGGCCGTCCGCCGGTAGGGGGTGGGCCCGGCGCCCTTGAGCTGCAGGGCCCAGCGTCCGCCGCGGCCGTTGACCACGTCGCCGAGGTTGATGGCGCGCCCGTCGCCGAGCTGACCGGCCCATCGGCCGAACTGGCGGCCGCCGTAGCATGTGGCATAAGGGTCCATTTCCGGGAGCAGCCGGTTTCCGGTGAAGACCTGTGCGAATTCATCGGATCGGCACGTCTCGTCGGAAAGCCCCCGCAGTTCGGCCGCCTCCGGCGAATAGGCCACCCGCTTCGGCGCCGCCACCGGGGTGGGCAAAACGCGGCTGTAGCAGGCTCCCGTCACCTGGCGGGGAACGTTTTCCGTGGACGGATCCGCCGGCAGGTCCCGCACGAAGCGGTTGTCGAAGTGCATAGCGTTCAGGGCCCCGGCTTCAGGTCGGAGGGCGAGGCCGGATTCCATCTTTTTCGCCGTATTTGTTGATTTCATTTTTTATCCCTGTGAATGCACAAAAATGTGCATATATATCTGTAATTATGTAGTATACAAACCTATCCATCCGAGCCCGGAGGTCAATTGAAAGAAGCGGTGTACCAATACCGGAAAGAAAAGACTCGGGGCCGCCCCCCAACGCCGGCCGTCTGATGTGCGATGCGGGAGATATAAAGCCGACAGCGATTCTATCAGCGATGCCCACCTGCGATCAAAGCTGGGGTCGCCGGAGTGTCGAAATGATTCGCTATTCTGCCTTATTTCTTGTTGTTCTTGGCATTTTCGGATGCGAAAATGGATCGGAAAACGTTCGATTTGACAAGCCATCCGATTTTGAGCGCGTCTTTGTGGTCGACCGGGGCAGCTATCGGTATCTTCGCTTCGGATCCCCCGACGGGGCGAATCAGAGCATCGTTTCGCTTTCGAACCCTGAGGCTGTACCGAGCCGGTATATTCGAATCGCCGCCCTGGGTGTCGTGATGACGCCGAAGCTGGACCGGATCCTCATGCTCGGGCTGGGCGGGGGGACTTACGCAACCCTGTTGCACCGGCATCTTCCGGAGCTTGCCATCGACGCGGTGGAGATCGATCCGGTGGTGGTCGAGGCGGCCAAAGGGTTTTTCGGAGTGAAAGAAGACCTGCGGCTGCGCATCCACGTGCAGGACGGCGCGAAATTCATTCGGAACGCCGAACCTTTTTACGATCTGGTTTTTCTCGACGCCTACAGCGGAAAGGGCCTTCCCCGGGACCTGTCGAGCCCGGCCTTTTTCGATGCGGTCAGGGCAAAGGTGGCTGACAGGGGGGTGGTCGTCTTGAACCTGTTCAAACAGCGCGGCCGGGAGCAGTCGCTGCTGGATATCTTTCAGACCCGCTTTCCGCACACCGCCTGTATTCGCACCTCAGATGATCTGAACCTGGTCGTATTCGGAAAAACCGCCGCCATGCCGTCCCGCACCGAACTGACCGCTGCGGCCCGTCGATTTGCCGAAGCTTCCAAGCTCCCCTTCGATCTGGGCATCATCGCTGAAGATCTGAAGCTGAATTGCACCGGCACTGCCCGGGCAACCCCCCCTTGACGGGTCATCGGCGTGTTTTCCGCGACCTTTCGGCACATTCCAAATCCGGCGTTGCGTCCGGCAGGGATCGTGAGCCGAAAGCCCCTCCTCAGGCCAGCGGAGGGGGCGGGGGCGAAAGCTCGCCGTGTGCCAAGGCCTCCCGGGCCGCCTTGGCCGGGATCTGCGCCTCGCAGGGAACGCTCACCTGGCACAGCCCGCAGCCGTAGCCTTCGAATCCATAGGTCTTTTTAACGTGTCTTCTGGCGCGCACCAGATGATGCCGGCACTTTTCCTTGTCGTGGCCCGCCTCCGTGATCGCCCGGGCCGGACAGCGGTCGATGCATTTGCCGCAGGTGCCTTTTGCAAAGAAAAGACAGTAGGCGCGATGGTCCGCATACGGCCGCGGCGTCGGTTCCATCTCGATCTTGGCCACCACGGAGCCGGCCCGCATCGCCTTTCCCCTGGCGGTGATCAGACCGCCGCAAAGCCCGAAGGTGCAGAGACCGGCCGCATGGGCGGCGTGGCGCTCCGACCAGTTCGATACGTGGCTTTCAATGAGCGGCACCGATGCGGCACGCCAGAACAGCTATACGTGCATGACCGTGCAGATCGTTATGAGAATCGCTCCAAACAAGCGTTTACCGAGTGGTGTTGGGTTGAGACTGTTGCAGGGAAATTCTCGGAACCGTTTCCGGTCCGCCCGCTTGACTGGTCATGGGTTTTTTATCCAAAGGCGCCATCCGGGACGCTGCTCGGAAAAACCTGCTGCCGGATGAGCAGCCGCCCCGCGGTGCAGGCGCGGAAGGACCCGAATCGGAAGCGGGCCGAGTCCGACAGGGCCAGTACGCCGGTGATCGAAAAGCTGCCGGCGTCGTCTTCTTCCCGGGCGAAGAGCCGCTGGACGTAGTGTAAGATGTCGTACATGGAGAGCATGCCCACCAGACGGTCCTCGTGGTCGGTCGCCATCATGCCGAAGATCTTTTCCCGGCCAGAGCAGCCAAAGGAGAAGGCACAGCGCCGCCCCGTTTTGCCCGATGCCCATCGGCAGCAGGTTTTGTCCCACGTGTACGAAGACGGCGTCATTCGATTCCCCGGATTTCCACGATGCCGGGGCTGAAGAAGTTGCCCTGCGCCGTGTTGATCGTAATGCCGGTGACCAGGGCGATCAGACCGTCGAAGGATTTTTCCAGTTCCGTCACCATCAGGGCCATGTCCGATTCGATTCGGTGCTGCAAAAAGTGCGTGGCGGCCAGGATGTCCGGTTCTTCGCCCGCCGCTGTGCAGCGCTCGAGAAAGGGCAGCATCATCTGCTCGACGGCGAACTGCTGCCGGTCCAGGGGATCGAGTTTCTTGTCTTTCAAGACCGGGTAGCCTGCGGCAAGGACCGCCGACAGCGCCCCGCAGGAGGCGGTGACCCCCTCCTGTCCCCGCCGCGGGACCTTACCCCAGACCCCCTCGTGAAAGCCGATGTGCGTCCCTGCCAGCAGGAGGAGATTTTTGCGGCCGTCCACCTCCGGGACGTGGTGCGACACCGCCGCCAGCCCGGTCTTGCCGCCGTGGCAATACCCGGCCAAGCCCCCGAATTTGAACCGCTCCCCCCAGAAGCTTTCCATGTAGACCAGTTCGGGCTCGTTGATCTCGTCGCTGCAGCCCCCTTCGGCAAAGCGGGTGTTTTCGGGGGTGAACCCGTAGGTTTCCTCCAGCATGAGGTTGTTCCGGCCGAAAAAGAGCCTCGCCGGCTCTGCCTCGGGAAATGCCTTTCGGATCTCCTCCTTGAGCGCCTCCATCCGTGTCATCCTGTCTCCTTTCATTAAACGGTTCGATGGGGGGAAGCCAATTCTGCGGGCCAACCCGGCACGGCAGGGTAACGGTGCCCGATTTTTGCGCTTCGCCGAACGCGAACTCGTCAACAAAGCGCGTTAGCGATTCGATGGTCACACGGCCTCCATGGTGGAGGGCGGCTTCGGCGCGATGTGGTATGTGACGCTGACCACTTCCGGCACCTCCGCAAGCAGATCGACGGCCAGCTGCTGGAGCCGATCGAAGGAAAGCCGGGTGGGGGTGGCGGTCCTGGCGTCGACGCTGTCCCAGCAGCGCACCTCGATCTGCCGGCCGAAGTCGCGCTTTCCGTCGCGCATGCCGGTCATCCGGTCCTCGTGGAGAATGGCCATGTACTGAAAGGCTCCGGTATCGGACAGCAGCCGTTCAACCACTGCCGTCGCCTTGCGGACGATCTCGATCCGCTGCGGCGTGGCTTCCCCCACCACCCGGGCCGCCAGGGCCGGGCCCGGAAACGGGATCCGCTCGAACAGTTCGGCCGGAAGGCCAAGGGCCCGGCCCACCTTTCGCACCCCATCCTTACGAAGTTGGATCAGTGGTTCGATGATGCGGTAGCCGAAGGATTCCTGCGGGTCGATGCCGAGCTGTTCGAACACATTGTGCTGGCGCTTGATCCCGGCAACGGTTTCGTCGATGTCGGTCAGAATCGTCCCCTGAAGCAGATGTTTGGCCCCGCTTTGTTTGACGATGTCGCCGAAGACGTCTCGATAGAAGGTCTGGGTGATCGCCTCGCGCTTTTCCTCCGGGTCGGTTAACCCGGAAAGCGCGTTGAAAAACGCCTCTTTGGCGTCGACAACCTCCACGGAAACGCCCAGCTCCTTGAGCAGC
>Ga0272443_10002960_pt1 | contig 20752 bp, 18 predicted proteins | sample SSMAcet12_FD_193581 | JGI IMG/M metagenome (GOLD analysis project Ga0272443, IMG submission 193581) | Marine sediment archaeal communities from Little Sippewissett salt marsh, Falmouth, MA, United States - SSM-Acet-12 | ecosystem: Environmental > Aquatic > Marine > Wetlands > Sediment ... | reverse complement strand
ATCCGCCATGGTCGGTTCCACGATCTGATTCCAACTCGGATCATCCCACGTTCCCAGCCGCCTGTGCATGTCCAGATACTTCTGTGGGATCGGGTGGGTGCCGTAGATCACCTCCAAACCGTACTTGTTCGCGATGAAGTCGTGAAAATAGGTGATGTATGGGCATGGCGGGTAGCCCACGACCAATCCAGTGGCAAGATGGACTACTTGCGCTCCATTGCTCTTCATCTCTTGCACCGCATATTCCACATTCCCTCCGGGACAACCATCGCAGGTGGTATAGCCGACAACTTCGACCTCTCCCCCCTCGTACCGGCTGAATGCCCCCTCCCGGTTTCGCAGTGATCGAAAACATTTCCCGCCGGCGCACCTTCGGTAGCGGTCACAGATGATGATTCCGATCTTCGTCTTTTCGTTCATAGTTCTCTCCTGTATAAAGTCAACTGCAGAGCCTCAGGCCCTCTGCATCCAGTCTCCGATCGCAACCGGCGGGACAGAGTGAACGGCAGAGTAGGAAATCGAGGCGGAGCTTTACTGCAGCGCTGACGTGGGTCGCTACACTTTCTTCAGTACGGCGATATCCACCAGTCGCTCTCCGACCTTATGCCTCTGGATGAGACTAGTCAGGAAGTCGAAACGTTTCCCAAGGAGTCTCAGCAACCGTTCCATAGCCTGTAATTCCGTGGTGCTCACCACCGGTTTGCCGAGCGTCCAAGAAAAGATATACCATATCGCCCGGCCATCGTAAAGAAGCCGCGATACGATGAGAGAATACAAGACAGTAAAAATCTTTTAGAAAAATCCCCGTAAGTAAACCTTTTTCATGTTTTAAATTGCTTTGGAGTCTTGTAAAATGAGAATATTCTCATTATATTACGAGTGGAAGGTTCGATTCGGGAATATCTGCTCCCGGCATAAGCCTATCAGGAATGCAGACTCTTCGATGTGTCCGGTCAAAAAATGAGGCATATCCTCATGAATCAGCCGTATTGCCGGGGGAACGGGTAGAAGAGTAAGAAAAAGAAAATCGCGATCGCCGCAGGGGGGCTGAATGAGAGCAAGAAAGGGTTCTAGAGGCCGAGGCGGTATGGGCAGGGGCAGAGGCTTGAGCGGAGATAAGCAATCCGGTGCTTTCAGCACACCGACTGCCGGAGGGCAGGAGGAATCCGTGACTGTAGAGGCGCTGAAGCAGCAAATTCGAATCATGGAACAACAGGTCGGTGCGCTGAAAGAGCGAATTCGGGACAAAGAACAGCGCGGAAGTAAATCGCAACTGACTGCCCGAGTTCTTGCGGATCGGTGTACCGGATGCAGGATGTGTCTGGATGTCTGTCCTATGGGAGCCGTTTCTTTCGCCGGCTCCGTTGCCCATATACAAGTGGCCAACTGCAGAGGTTGCGGGCGATGCGTAGAAGCCTGCCCGCAAGAGGCTATTGTCCTGACAGCGCTCTAATTCATCCCGCAGCGCGTTGAGTTCATGAAAAACGCTCACGGTGAGTGAGACGAACAGGTAGTCGAGAAACGATAGATAGGAGTTATAAAGATATGAAGATAACAGTGGCGAGTGGGAAGGGGGGAACCGGAAAAACCACCTTCGCTGTAAATTTGGCCTATGCCCTGGCGGCCGGGGGAGAGAAGGTGCGGCTGCTGGACTGCGACGTGGAAGAGCCGAATGATCACCTCTTTGTAAACCCCCGGTTCACTGAGACCGTTTCCGTTGAGGTCCGCAAGCCCGTAGTGATCCCCGAGCAATGCAACGGCTGCGGAAAATGCAGTGAAGCCTGCAACTACAATGCGATCGCCGTGATCAAAGGCAAAGTGCTGATCTTCAATGAGTTGTGCCACTCCTGCGGTGTTTGCTCGTACGTCTGTCCGGAAGGTGCCCTGCGGGAGCAGCCGTATTCCATCGGCACCGTGGAGGCGGACTTGGACGGTTGCGGGGAAATCAAGCAGCCGTTTCCCTTTGTTCACGGGCTTCTCAAGATTGGCGAAGCCCTGGCACCGGCGGTGGTGCGCCGGGTAAAAGATTATGTGGATCCCGAAGCGGTCAACATCATCGACGCCTCACCGGGAACAAGCTGCCCGGTGGTGGAAGCGGTAAGGGGGTCCGACGTCGCGGTTCTGGTCACCGAACCAACTCCATTCGGGTTGAACGACCTCAAGCTAGCGGTGAATCTGGCCCTGAAGATAGGTGTGCCTACGGGTATCGTGGTCAATCGTTCGGACGGCAACGATGAGATTATCCAGGAGTACGCCGACGGCGTGGGTGTTCCCATTCTCGGCAGGATCCCCTTCAAACGCGAGTACGCCGAGGCGTACTCGCGGGGCGAACTTCTGGCCGTCGAGTTTCCGGAACTCAAGGAGAGCCTGCTTGCCATGTTCGGGCGTGTCTCAGGACTGATTGGAGGGGCGGTTCCCCCGGTTCAGGAGGAAGATCCGGTTCGGGTTGAGCCGGCAGCAACCACACGGGCGGCAAAAACAGAGGTGGCGGAGTGCAGGGAGATCGCGGTGATCAGCGGCAAGGGTGGAACCGGAAAGACCACGGTTGTCTCCTCTTTGGCCCAGCTATCCAAGAACAAGGTGCTGGCCGATAACGATGTCGATGCAGCGGATCTGCACCTTCTGCTTTCGCCATCCACCATTGAGGCCCACGACTTCATCGGCGGAAAAACCTATAAGATCGATTCGGCCAGGTGTAGCGGGTGCGGACAGTGCGCTGAGAGCTGTCATTTCGAGGCGATCTTTCCCGCTGCTCCGCCGGATGATCCGAGCGGCGAATCCTATAGAATCGACGAGCTGGCCTGCGAGGGATGCGGTCTGTGCTTGTACGTATGTCCGGTCGACGCGATTGATGCTCAGGAGAACATTACAGGAAGGTGGTTCGTTTCCGAAACCAAATACGGGCCTATGGCCCATGCCCGACTGGGAATCGCCGAAGAAAACTCGGGCAAACTGGTAACCCGGGTCCGCAAGCGGGCGGCTGAGCTGAGCCGGGAGCAGGGTTTTGAGAGGATCCTTACAGACGGACCTCCCGGAACCGGCTGTCCGGTGATCGCTTCGGTCTCAGGTGTTGACCTGATCTTGATCGTGACCGAACCGACGATCTCCGGTGTCCACGACATGCAGCGGGTGCTTCAACTTTCGGCACATTTCGGTGTTCCCGCCCTTGTGATCATCAACAAGGAGGACCTGAACGCCGATCAGGCCCGAAAGATACGCCGCATGGCCGAAGAGGCGGGGTCCCGGGTGATCGGGGCTATACCCTTTGACCACAACGTGAATGCAGCCCTCATGGAGGGAAAAACCATCGTGGAACACGGGAAAGGTCCGGCCTATGAAGCGGTCCTGGCCCTGTGGGATACGCTCAGGATCGAGGCATTCAAGGAGAACGCCTGATCCCAGTTTGTTTCATTCTTTTTCCACCGGAGATTTACCCCTACTTGGTTCGCTCAAGCGGGCGCTTAGGATGAACCCGGCCGCCATGATGATCAGAGTAACTGTAAAGAGGACCTTGTACGAGGTTTTTTGAACAATCAGTCCTCCGATCAAAGAGAAAAGCGATATGGGAAATGTCAAAGTGGCGGTCAGACTGATATAGGTGGGTCTGTCCTTCGAAGATGCTGTATCGAGTAAATAGTTGGTTTTTCCAATCAGCCTGCCTGAGACGAAAAAACCGATCAACATGAACAGTACAAAGAAGGCTATCCCGTCTCGTGATCCCCCAACCAGAGCGATCAGAGGGACCATCAATCCGGCCAGAGTACTTATCTGGATCACTCTTTTGTTCCCTACAAAGTCGGAAAGATGCGCCCACAGGATATTCGACAAAACCCTGCCAAGCATTTGGGCGGAGAGTAGGAGACCAACAGTTTCCAGTTCGATTTCCCGCACCTCTGTTGCATACAGCACGTAAAAAGGCATTGCCAGGGCGGCTGCGCCCGCCAGTATCTGGACAACAATGAAGCGTCTGTAGTTCTTGTCCTCTTCGATTATTCCAAACGCCTTCCTCAAAAAATCCCTGAAGCTCAACTGTCTCTCATAGACTTTTTCAACAGGTTCTTTCACCGAGCCTAGAGCAATGTAGGATAAGCTAACCAAAGTGAAGGTAAGCACGAACAGAAGGACAAAATTCAGGGGAAACACGATTTCGTTGCTTCCCAATATGAGCTTTGCAATAAATCCCGAGCCGATAGCAAGAACGCCTCCCCACATCTGGCGGTGGCCGAAAAATCTACCCCTTATCTGAGAAGGCAGCGATTTGCCCCAGATATCGTAGAAGGATACCGCCGCGATACCGCCCATAAAGGTGAATAGAATGAGAAAAAAGAACAGAAAAGCAATCGTCAGGTAGTCGTTTCTGCTGGCAAAAAAATACGTTGTCAACGCGAGGGCTCCCCAGCTCAAGGCGCGGATGGTGATGGCGAAGAGGAGGAGCGGTTTTTTGTGACTCTTGTTTTCCAGTCTTCTAGCGACAAACAGCTGCGGCAGCACAGAGCCTATGCCGCCAAGGCTGCCCAGAAGGGTGGCTGACAATCCTATCAGTGTCTTGGAATCGGTAAAATGACTGAGAAACACCGGAATGATCGTGTCCGGGTTGCTGAATGCCTGTCCGCCGGTGAATAGAATACCGTGGATCAAACCCATGGCGAAATTCCATTTCAAGGCATCGCCGGAGCTTGCTTCACGGTTCGATCGCGGGCCTTTAGCTCTACCCATGTCGTGTGGTCATAGCAGTGGTTGGGGATCTATTTCACTGGAAATAGCATGAAACTCTTTTTTTCCTCGAGCGATGGAGGATTGTTTGAAATCATCCATCCCGCTCAACCGAGAACCTCCATCTTCAAAATCTCGTTATCTCCCACGAGCACTTCCCTGTATCCGGCCAGAACCCGGTCCAGTTCCGCATCGCCGGTATCGATGCGCAGGGCTTCGAGCTTGTTGAGTTTGTCTACAGTTCCTAAAACGATGATGTTTTCCGTACCGACCTGTTTGAGTACTTCCGGAGTAAACTGCTTGTTCCCGCGGCCGAAAATGAACCCATTGCCGCCTATAGGGGTAACGACTATTCGTCTCTCTCTGAATTGCTCGATCAGGGAGAGAATTCCCTTTTCATTGATATCCGTGCCGACCAACTCACCGTTCGCCAGGGCATCCACGCCCAGCAGCGTCTTGGGCAATCCCAGCCGATCGGTTACGGCTTTCACGGTGGTCCCGGGACCGAGCAGGTATAAGATGTCCTTTTCCATGCGCCGGATGATGGAGTCGGCTATCCTCTGTTTGCTTTCAACAGCGGATATACCCGTACCGGATGCTTGCTTGCCTCCTTGCAGATAATCCCTGACCGCAGGTACTGAAAGATAGCCGTACAGCCTCGATGCCAACACGTTCTCCCTGAAAGCTTCTTCGTCGATATCCATCACCTCTTCCACCACAGTGCGTGCTCCTTCCACGAATGCATCCACCATCCTGGCCGCTGCCCTGCAATTCAGAGCAAACACTGCGCTGAAAACTTTTACCCCGGATGGCACGGCAACGACAGGTCTGTTCGGTCCAATTGCATCATAGATATCCCTGGCCGTGCCGTCGCCGCCCACGAAGATCAGCAGTTCGATTTCCCGATTCAACATCTCGGCGGCGATTTTCTTGGTGTCTTCCGCCGTACTTGTCTTTCCCACGCTGCCGACAACCGTGTACGGAATTTCAGTATCACGAATGAGCTGTTCTCCCATAGGACCGGGAGCGGTAAGGAGGTGTATCTGTGCTTTGGCGCGGAGGTGGCCGATCAGTTGTTTCGTCCTTACCGGAGTAACCGGTCGAGCGCCCAAGGCCAAAGCCTTCTCATATGCCGCCCCGTCGGTCCCCTTCAGACCGACGCTGCCGCCCATGCCGGCAATGGGATTCACGATCAGGCCTATCTTTTGCTTCATTCGTCCCCCCTTCTAAAACGGGTCTTTGACAGTTGAGCTATTTTTTTTCCTCAATCATCTGGACTGAAATTTTTTTCATTTCTTCAATGATGCTCTCCATCTTTTTGAAATTTTGTATATATAGAGAGCACTGCATGGCCTGTTTTTCAGCCAAAGACCGGGTTACCGTCTTTCCTTTTTCTTTTCTCGTCCAGATGTGATAAGGACCGTGTTGCATCTGTTCGCTCGCTTTGCAGCCACAATTTGGCTTTCCACATTTGCGATACACAGACATTACGGTACCGTTGCAGACAAAACCAATATCAGCGAGCTGTTTTTGAAGCTCCCCGTACCTCTGCATGAGGTTCCCTACTGCATGGTTCGTAGAGAGTTCCTGTTCATGTTTTGGAGAAATTTCCATTGTTGTCTTTAAGTAATATAAACTTAAAGAAATTACGGGTCAAGTTGATTTTTGGATCGTTCCCGCCCTTGCCGGTTTGCAGCCCCGATGCCGGTCACAGTACACAGATGTAGCAGATTATATTGATCAGCCTGTATCTGCCGACTTTTCAATCCTCCACGATCAACCGGATCCCTCTTCGAGTCTCTGTTCGCAGAACCGCACAGCCTTCTCCACGGCCCTCAGATTCACATCGATATACTGCTTTCGCTTGATCGAAACGGGAATGATCTGCTTCAGGGTGTCGACGCTCAACACCCCGGAGGTGTGAAGGTACACGGTCAGAACCACCATATTCGCCGCTGCCGTGAAACCGAGCTCCTTGGCCATGTCCGCCGCCGGAACGTAGAGGGCCTTCACATCCTTACGCTTTACCTTCCCGGCTACCAGGGAGGAGTTGACGATGATCAGGCCTCCCGGGGCGACGCTCGCTTCGAAGGCGTCCAGAGAAGGTCCGTTCATGGCGATCAGAACATTGGGAAAGTCCACGACCGGGGATCCGATCGGCTGTTGGAAAATCACCACGCTGGCGTTGGCCGTTCCTCCCCGCATCTCCGGTCCGTAGGAGGGAAGCCGGGTTGCGTTCAGACCCTCGTGGGTCGCACAGTTGGCCATCAGAACACCTGCGGACATCACGCCCTGGCCGCCGAATCCTGCGATTTTCACGAACTGATCCTTCACTCTGCCCTTGTCGCCGATCATTTCTGCGATCTGATTGACCAGAGCTTTTTTGAATGCCTTCCGGGCCCTGAGGATACGCGGAGCGTCGGCGATCAGGCTGTGGTGTTTTGGACAGCTCAGCTGCTCCACCACCAGGAACTCCTTGCCGTGCCTGTGGATATATTTTATTCCCTCGGGAAGATGTTATAGGAAGCGTAGTGGTATTTGGTGTGTTCTATCTGCATCCTATGCCTCTACAATACCGCACGCCCCTCGGTGGTCAAGCTTTTGCGGTGCTCTTCCTGCGCATTTTCCGGGATAAGCGGTGACCTCTCCCGGCCGGCCTTTCTCCGGCGCCTCCTCAACCGGTTAGATCAGGAGGCGTTCGGCGGCTCCGGGATCCTCCAGGGTAAAACGTACCACCGCGAGTTCCGGGCCGTCGTGGGCGGCGCTCAAACACCAGGTGCTGCCGATCCGTTGCCGCCAGTGTCCGCTCAGGCGGGCCGATTCATGGACGTGTCCGTGAAGGGTACAAAGAGGATGCCGCTGTTCGATAAAGCGGCGTACGGCGATGCTGCCCACATGAACATCCAACGGCGCGGAATCGACGATCTGTCCTTCCAGATCAGCTTGATCCAGATAGCTTGCGTAGGGTGGGACGTGGAACAGAATCACCCCCTGCTGCAGGTCAGCCTCTCCGACCAACTGCTGAAGTTCCTGTTGGATGGTTCGGTTCCGGATTTTCTCCTCTGCCACCGGCACGCTTCTCCAGCCGCTGGTCGGGGGGGAGGCTCCCACATCGACGTAGCGGGACACGTCGTAGCATTCCCAGTCCTTGAGCATGAAGGGACTGGGGGGGATGCAGGAGTAGCCATAGAGGGAATGCCCGCGATAATCGATTCTCCTGTTGTGGAGGTACCGCCAAAGCCCCGCCCGTTCTCCCTCCTGCAACGACGCTTCTTCCCGCCGGGGATCGTCATTGCCCAGGATCACGGCGATGAGCGGATAGTTTTTCTCCATCTCCCGCTGAAGCGAGCGGAATCCGTTATCGAGGTATCCCTCGATGAACGGCTGCGGTAAGCCCCGAGGCGGCCGCGCCGACATACCGCCGAAAGGCAGGATGTCTCCCCCCAGAAACACGACATCCGGCATCGAGGATCGAATCAGAGAGAACAGCTTGTCGAATCTGTCCGTGGAGCCGTGGAGATCTGAAACGAACAGACAGAGGCTCATTGCCCGAGGTTCAGCGGTCGGGCCGCATCGGTTACCGCCCCGATCTTGACGGCGTAGCTGGACTTGCGTTCGATATCATCGTCCGTGACGATGTGGATGTCCAGGAGCCGTTCGCTGCGGATGCCGGTACGCATGTAGTTTATCTCCGCGAGGCTCAGGCTCCAGCCGTCGAACCAGGCGAGCAGTTCCCGCTTCTGCGCCTCGGTGCCCCGAAAGTGTACCAGTAGATCGATGTCACTGGCAGCGGTGGCCGTGGCGTTCTTGGTGCTGCCGATCACGTACAGCGCTTTCACCCCGAAACGTTCCGGGTCCAGCTCTCCGGCGATCCGTTCGGCTACCCGCATCCGCCATCTCCACTGCTCTCCACTCTGGGGGATCGGCTGTTCTCTGCCGATCTCCTCAGTCACGACCGGGCCTCGGTCGCTGCAGAAGTAGGCCATGGCCTGATCCACTTCGCCGTTCATGGCGATACACAGCACCTGGCCGTCGGTAACCCGGGGAACGTCGATCACCCGGATGATCTCCTGTAAGGCGGCAAAATCGGGAACCAGCTCGGCGAGTATATTTTTGCTTTCGGTGAGGAAGGATTCGTTGAACAGAACACTCGGCTCATCGGGGTACAGGGGCAGGTAGCGGATCGAGGACTCCAGCAGATCCTGGAAGAAATGCGTGCCGAAGGAAAGATCCGGTACGTAGTTGCCCTTCTGCCGGGCGATTTCGATCAACACCGCCGTATTATTGATCTCCGAGTAGGTTACCGGAACGCCCAATTTGACGTCCCCCCGGCTGCCCCAGCGGCCCGGTCCCATGAGGATGAACTGTCTCTTGGGCAGCAGGGAGTTCAGGTGTCCGATGACCCGGCCCACGTTCTTCAGCTGTTCCAGGGTTTGCAGGCCGCTGTAGCCCTCGGGATCAACGTAGACAATGTGGGTGATTTCAGGGACCAGGCCGTTGGACACGTGCCTGCGGGCTGTGAACAGGATCTTCTCATTGCTCAGGTCCTTGGGAATCACCGCGGGGCGGATCTCGGCGCTGCCACTCTGGGCGCGGCATTGCAGCAGATAGATCGTTTTGTCATCCACTGCGAACTCGATGTCTACAGGCTTGCCGATTTTCTCCTGAAGCAGGTCCAGCAGGCTCTTCATCTCCTCGGTGAAGCCCGAGCCTGTGATCACCCCCTCGAAGGTGGCTACCAGGTCGTCCCTGTCGAAGTTCAAGGAGAGTTTGTTCTTTCTGCGCAGGAGCCCGTCCTGGTGCACGCTGACGATATTCTCGATGTTGGGGTATTGTTCCCCGGCTTCCCGAAGCAGCTTGCGGAGCTCAACGGTGGTGAAGCCGCCTTTCTTCAGATCGATCACGTCGATCAGCCGGGGGGAGTAGTAGAGGGTCTCCTCGACCGTGGTGTTCACGTTCAGCCCGGGCTGCCCCGGGGCTACCAGCCTGGGGTAGTCATCGGCCAGGCGATCCACCGCCCGGGTTCCCAGGCCGGGCACCAGGCGAAGCAGACCGTCCTCCCTCCGGATCCGTGGCGACCAGCGGAACTCGTTGTGGCTGAAAGCCACGCCGGAGAATGCGGGAAAGAAGTATCGTCCCACCCGGCGGCCGATCACCTCCTGGATCATAATGCCCATCTCCTCGTGGAAATGGATCAGGCCCCGTTCACGGCGATACTCGATCGGGTCGGGGGAAAACACCGAGGCGTACACCTCGGCGATCGCATCCATGAGGCCCTCCAGGCGCTGTTTCTTGGAACCCTGGTTGGCCAGGAAAAGGCTCTTGTACTTGCCGGAAAAAGCCGAACCCGTACGATCTTCCAGCAGACTCGAGCTGCGCACGATAATCGGATGCTTTCCCAGATCATCCAGACAGGCGGAAAGCCAGTTGATGATTTCCCCGGGAAACATCGAATTTTTAAAGATCTGGACGATGTTCGGATACTCCTCGCGGATCTGCTCGATGGACTTGTACTTCTGCTCGAGGATCTCTTCCAGATCGTTGTAGTTGAGAAATGTTTGCAGCGTGTCAGAGGTGACGTACCAGGTCTTGGGCAGGCGGATCCGGCCCAGGTCGGGGTTGTCCTGCGCATTACGCTTGAGGATCTGCTCGGCGACAAACAGTCCCGCACTCTTGCCGCCGAGTCGCCCGTGGCTGTTCTGGGGAAAAATCGTCCGTCTTAGAATATCGTAGAAGTCATCGAGGTTCGCGTAGTCCTTGGCGATGTCGATGAAATCCAGCTGTTCGGTAAACAGGCGATGGATCAGCAGAACATTGATGTTCTGACGGGAATAGGGGGTGATTTCCACTTCCTCAGGTTTTATGAAGTGATAGCGGGCGATTGCATCCAGAAGATCCCCCAGGGAGGTATCCAGGTTCTCGAGGGTCTTGACCAGGAAACCCACTCTGTTTTCCTTGACCCATCTCTGGATCAGGTCCAGCATCTCCTCGTCACTGAGGTTTTGTTGAGCGATGGAGAAGATCTGGCGGGTCAGGTTACCTTCGGTAAAGATGGCCCGCTTGCGGCTTGGCTTGTTGTCATTCAGGATTGTGTCCACGGCGTTGACCTGTCTCGGCGTAACGGTGCCCTCCTCACCCTCCAGGCTGACACTCTGCAGCAGCTCCCTGCCCTCTTCGATTCCGACCCAGCACAGGTAGTTCAGCATCTTGCGGGTGATTCTGGACAGCAGTTTGGTGTCGCTCTTCTCCAGCAACTCGATTACGATCTGCCACTGTTTTTTTGTTTGAAAGTCGAGCTGTCGCCGGGCATCGCTCCACTGATCCACCGCCGCCTTGAGCTTACGCTGAAACAGGTAATGCCCCAGGCGGTCGGCTATGGTGTTGAGCAGCTTCTGTTCCTCCGGCAGGAACGGATCCCGATCACCGGCGCGCCCGACCTCCGAGACGTAGCAGACCACGATCCGCCCGATTTCCTCTCCCTCCGTCACAACCGGGGCGCTCTGACAGCAGCGGCTGTTCTTGAACCCCTCGGTTTCGTATGTCCTGCCTTCCAGGTTCAGATGAGCCCGGCACAGGGGCGAGTACTGCCACCCGGAGGGGATGATCTCTACGATCTTCTGCAGCAGCTACTCCAGGTCCGAGTCGGTGTTGCCGAGAAGTTCTTCGATCTGGTACAGGCAGTTCAGCTCCCTTGCCCGCTCGGTCAGGTCGTCGATGATCTGCTTCCAGGGTTTTTCGTTCATTCCAGGATCAATCCTTTCCCGCTCCTCCCGTCTATCCGCACGGATAGGGGAGCGGCTGAGCGTACGTGGCGCAGGTGTTCGCTTTGCCGAATCACAGGCTGCTCCCGGAGCCATGCCCAATCGATCGGAAATGCTTTCGGATCGGATACGCTCAAGTACAGTATGCCGAGGGAGGTCATGTTGTGGAAGAAGTGGGAGCCCTGGCTGAGGTCCGGATTCATCTGTTCGAGCGTGGTCTCTACGATGACCCGCGCGCCGGAGATCTGGCCCCATTGTACCGGTACGCCCAGCCAGGGATCGGCGCTGCCCCAGCGGCCGAATCCGATCAGTATGTAGGGAACATGCTCCTCGATGAGGTACGAATTGAAACGCTCCACTTCCATGGCTATCTCCCGCGTCTGCTCGGCACCGAAGGTCTCGGGTCGGAGGTAGAGGATGTCCCGAATGTCGTTCAGCACGCCGTTGCCCATGGCGCGCTCGGAGTAGATCAGCAGTTTTTCTTCGTCGAAATCCTCCAGGTCCACTACCGCCCCCTGGGAGGCCACGACCATCGGCCGAGTCTGAAGAAAACCGAAGCGGCTGTCCCGCTGCCGGTGCGGGTCGAAAGCCAGTGCGAACTCGATCTCTACCGCCTCTCCCACTTCCTTCTCCGTCAGCCTCAGCAGCTCCTGGAGCAGCTCGTTGAGGGCGGCGATTCGGCCCTGCAGCAGAGGGGAAAAATCCACCAGGCGGGGCCCCTTGGCTGCGCTACCCATGCGCAGGCGATCGGAAGCCGCATCGTAGGTCGAACACACGTACCCGAGCGTGCCGTCCGTTTCGGCCTCTGCCAGGGAACCGTCGTAGAGGTACTCGGTCTCTTTGATCGGATCGTACTCCTTGGGTGTTCCCATGAACACCGACCAGAAGCGGGTCTGGGTGTTCTTGAGAAGCTCCGCGATCGAAGAGTACGGAGGCAGGGCCCGGGGCAGGGCGGGGCTGTAGCTCCACACCCGCCCCCCGTCCACGATGGTCTTTCCCAATCCCAGAGCCAGATCTACCACTCCCTCCCGGGCCTCGGCGTTGCCCATCGGATAGAAGTTGTACGAACGGGCTACCCCGGAGATTGTGGGGTAGTAGCGATCTGCGAAGCGGTAGCCGACCACCTCCTGGATGATCACCGCCATCCGTTCTTCCCTGATGTCTCTGCCGATGGCGCGGAAGTACTGCCGGGCGGCTCGATAGTAGGTGGAAGCGTAGACAACCTTGATCGCCTCCACCAGCCTGCGGAAGCGGCTCTCCGGGTCCGGTTGATTGTTGGGGATCATCTTGGTCTCATACACCCCGGCAAACGGCTGGTACAGGGAATCCTCCAGAAGACTTGAGGAGCGGATGGCCAGGGGTTCGTGGATGGAACCGATCAGGGACAGCAGGTCTCCGACCACGGTGGCTGGAAGGTCGGCTTTCTGGAAGACATGAGCCTTGCGCTCGTCCTCCATCTCCGAGAGCGCCACCTCATAGAGGTTGTTGAGCTTCATGAACTCCTCGAACACCCCGGTCAGCAGTACGGTCATGCGAGGGATCGAGATTCGGATATCTTGGAACAACCCTCCGGGAAAGGCACGGTCCAGGCTGGAGTTGATCGATACCAGGCCCGCCGCCTTGCCTCCGGTTTCTCCCTTGCCGATGTAGGTAAACTCATCCGCAGCCCCGCGCGCCTCCCGTGAGCTACGCTCAAAGCGTACGACACCTTCCGGCGGGGAGCTAGGCTCCGCCGGTTCGGTTTTGGGTTTTTTCTCCGCTCTGGCCATATCAACCTATAGTATACGTCCACAGCGGTTGATGTTGGAAGGGGGGCGGGGGCGCCCCGGTCGGGTCTCTACACCCAACCCCGTTCCCGGCAGGCCTGGGCTACCCGGTTGATGGCGATCACGTAGGCGGCGTCGCGCATGTAAAGCTCTTTGCTGCGAGCCAACTCGGATACATCCAAAAATGCACCTGTCATGCGCGTGTCGAGCCTGCCCAGTACCTCGTCCTTTTCCCAGAAGTAGTTCATATTGCACTGCACCTGCTCAAAATAGCTGCAGGTCACTCCTCCGGCGTTGGCCAGGAAATCGGGAATAACGAAGATTTTGCGTTTGCGGATGACCTGATCCGCTTCCGGTGTGGTGGGGCCGTTGGCTCCTTCGGCGATCACCTTCACCGAAGAGGGTATCTTGTCGACGTTTTCCCCGTTGATCTGATTTTCCAGGGCGCAGGGAAGAAGAAGGTCCACCTCTTGCTCCAGCCAGGCTTCCCCCGGAAGCACCTCGTAGCCCGCCTCTTGGGCTTTGTCTTTGTCGATGCCACCGTATCTGTCGGTGATCTCGAGCAACTGATCCAGGTCGATCCCTTGCTTGCGCCGATAGCTGTAGGACTTCTGATCATTCTGATCCCAGCAGGCCACACAGGTTACGGTCCCGCCGAGCTGCTGGTACAGACGTATGGCGTAGCGGCCAACGTTTCCGAATCCCTGCACGCTGGCGGTTGTCGATTCGATGCGGATGTCGAGTTCTTTGAGAGCCTCCCGGACCGTGAAGATGATCCCGTAGCCGGTGGCTTCGGTTCTGCCCAACGAACCGCCCATGCCCACGGGCTTGCCGGTGATCACTCCCGGATACCTGCCCCCGGTAATGGTCTCGTATTCGTCCAGCATCCAGAGCATGTGCTGGGCGTTGGTCATCACGTCCGGAGCGGGAACATCCCGCACCGGCCCGATATCCCGGGCCAGCTGTCGGATCCAGCCCCGGCAGATCTGTTCCTGCTCCCGGAGACTCAGGTTGTGAGGATCACAGATCACCCCCCCCTTGCCTCCGCCCAGGGGAATATCCACCACCGAGCACTTCCAGGTCATCCACATGGCCAGGGCGCGCACGCCGTCGGCGGTTTCCAGGGGGTGGAAACGGATTCCCCCCTTGGCCGGTCCCCGGGCATCGTTGTGCTGGATGCGGAAGCCCCGAAAGACCCGGGCGCTGCCGTCGTCCATGCGCACCGGGATCGCGATGTGGTACTCCCGCACGGGAAAACGCAGAAGATCGCGCGTGGATTGTTCCAGTTCGAGTATGTCCGCCACCTGATCGAACTGCTTCTGGGCCATGTGAAAGGGGTTATAAGTTGGTTCCGCCATTGACAATTCCTCCACTAATATTTCAACAAATATTTGAAAATCAATTTGAATTTATACCGCCCTGTTCTATTTGTCAAGAATATATTCTGAGCTCAGGCGCAGCGACTACAATATTGTCCGTGACTTCTGCGTCTGTATAAACAGGATGGCAAAGTTGTTTCGAGTGAGAGCAAGACTGACCCAAGGACCGGTGCTCTGTTTCGTGAATCGCAGCACGGAGACCGGAAGTTATGCCCTGGATGAGGGTTTCAGCCGGGCAGAGGCAACCAGTCTCGAGAGGCTTCTGAAGAGCAGGAATCTGGAGTGCCGGATCCAGGAGATTTCCGCCGGCAGCGCAGCTGATCGGCTGGCCTCTTGGAACATCATCGGGCCGCTAGTCGAATTGGATCCGGGGGATACGGATCGGCTGCCCTTTCGTGTGGTTGGCTGTTTGGAGCTTTGAGGCTACACTTGGCGGGTTGTCGGGTACCGGGGGGTGCAAATGAAGCGAAAGGGAATTGGCAAAAGGATCGGTCTTGCCCTTGGGGGCGGAGCGGCCAGAGGTTTGGCCCACATTGGTGTGTTGAAGGCCCTGGAGGAAGAACAGATCGACATTCACTGTGTCGCCGGCACCAGTGCGGGAAGTCTCATCGGCAGCCTGTATTGCGCCGGTATGAACTGGAGGCAGATAAGGCAGGTCGCCGAGGGGATAGACTGGGGTGATCTGGTAAGCCCCACCTGGCCCACTTTGGGGATCGTGAATCCCGCCAAATTGGAACAAACGCTGAACGGGCTGCTGCGGCGCAGGCGCTTCGAACAGCTGGATATTCCTTTTCGGGCCGTGGCCGTGGATATTGCCAGCGGGGAAGAGGTGGTGCTGAGCAGCGGACCGGTTGCCGTGGCCGTGCGGGCCAGCTGCAGCATACCCGGAATTTTCGAACCTACAGAGTTGGGGGGCCGCTTGCTGGTGGACGGGGGACTTGTAAACGACGTTCCCACCGATGTGGTCAGCTCAATGGGGGCGGACGTGGTGGTCGGGGTCGATCTGAACGCCGACCGGGTGATCAGGAAGAGACCGGAAAACCTGGTCGAAGTTTTTTTCCGCAGTCTGAACATCCTTATTCACAACAGCGCGCAGAGAGCCAGACGGGTTGCCGATATCATGGTCGTGCCCCGGCTGGAGGGGTTCGCCTATCACGATCTCAAGAGGCTGGATGAGTTGATCGCGGAAGGAGAACGGGCCGCGCGGGAAATGATCGAAGAGCTGAAGAGTCTTACCGCCTAGTCTCTCTGCCCTTTTTGCGGCGCGCCTATCCGATACAGGTACAGGTGCAGCTGCTCATCCACAGCAACCAGGGGAAGAGTTGAAAACACGAAGGTGTTGGCGATGATGCGTGTTCCCGGACGAAGCTCCCGGCGAAGCTTGTCCTTCAGTCTGTCGTTTGTGTCCTGTAGCAGGTAGGCGAACACCACGTCGGCTTCTCGAAGATCTACTGAGAACAGATCCCCCCGGATGATCCTCACCTGTTTCCATAAGCCCATGAGAGTAACGCAGATCACACTCCAGAGATAGCGGGAAACATCCACTTCGATCCCAACGGCCCGAGCTCCGAACCTGCGGGCGGCTGCGATCAGCACCCGACCGTCACCGCAGCCTAAATCGTAAACAACCTCACCGGCCTTGAGCTCTGCCATCCGGAGCATGGTGTGCACAACCTGCCTGGAAGTTGGCACCCAGGGGGCGCCTTTGGAGTTGGTCGAGACCAGGGACATGAGAAAAATCATCACCAGGAAAAACAGAATGGAGACGAGAATCTGCATAGGTGCAGTTTCTCATGCAAAGGGCCGGAAGGGGAAGCCTCGTTGCTCGTGCATAGAGATTAGAGGAGCGCACAAGCGTTGATATCGATGCCAGCCGGCGGGGCGAAATCTGGGGCAGGCGGCCGGGCTCTCGAGGCACGGCCCGTGAGGGTTGCCCAATATCCGGGAAGCGGGTAAAACAGAAGAAAATGAGTTGTATTCGTGTTCTTGCCGGGGAATGAAGACAGAGGAGCGGTAGCATGAAAGCTGTTGTGCACGATCGCTATGGAGAACCGGAACAGCTGTATTTGACGGAGCTGCCCGAACCGCGTGTCTCGGATCAGGAATGCCTGGTGAAGGTGGCGGCGGTGTCGGTCAACCCATCGGATTGGAAGACCCTGGCCGGCAAGTGGCGTTTCGCCACGGGTAATCGTTTTCCCCGTCGGACCGGCATCGATTTTTCCGGCACAGTCGTGCGTGTCGGGGCGAAGGTCACCCGGTTTCGCAGGGGAGAGCAGGTGATCGGCTCGGTTGTTCCTCTACGCACAGGCTGTTTAGCCGAATACGTGGCGGTTCCGGAAGGCCACCTGGCCGGGGTGCCGAAAAACCTGGACCCCGCCGACGCCGCCGGGATTCCGGTGGCCTGTTCCACAGCCTACGTAGGGCTTCGCCATCGCCGCAGGGATCTGCAGCGCAGGCGGGTCCTCCTGACCGGCGCAGGCGGAGGGGTCGGTCACTTCGTGATCCAGCTGGGCAGGGTGTTTGGCGACCACCTCACGGCGGTCTGCTCGGCAAGCAAGATGGAGCTGTGCAGGGAGCTGGGAGCGGATCGGGTGCTCGATTATCGAAAGACCGATCCCCTTGCAGCAGCAGATCGCTACGATCTTGTCTTCGACTGCGCCTCGAGCATCTCCTACCGGGAAGCCCGGAGGATCCTCGAGCCCGGCGGGGAATATCTGCTGCTCGCTACACAGGGGCGGATCTGGCTGTTTCTCTATTCGTTTTTGAGCCAGATAACCCCGGGCAGGCACCTATGGGCCTTTCTGGTCGGTCCGGATGGAGAGCGCTACCAGCGGCTGGTCGATCTGTTCGAGGAAAACGATCTGAAGGTGGTGGTGCGCAGCCGCTATCCTATGGCGAGGGCGCCGGAGGCTTTCCGGGAGAGCAAAGACGGCCATGCAACGGGCAAGATCATCATAGATGTGGCGGATCGATAGACGTATTGCGCATTTTCCGTTTTTTTTTTGCTCGCTGAGTGCGAATATCGGGAATAATCGTTAAAAATATATCGATTACGTAGTTTATTCCGCTTAATTTGTGTATGATTCGTTGAAAATTTATCGTAGACAGGTAATCTCCCATCATGGGTGCGCAAACCGACAGCTACGTGGCACAAGTGGTGAAACTCGGCTACCCCCTTCTAGCCGGAATGTTCGCCGAATACATCATGTACATCGCAGACTCCATCATGGTGGGCAGGCTGGGTACCGAGTACCTGGCAGCGATCGCTATCGGGGGGTTGGTCGTGGAGATCCTCTGGGTCTTTGCCTGGACCGTGGCGCCCGGTGTCCAGACCATCTGCTCCCGCAGATTCGGGATGCAGGGCAAGAGGCCCGCTGAGTTTACAGGGGAAGTGTTCAACGTCGGACTGATCTTCGGGGTGGCTGCAGGTCTGATGACCCTGGCCGCCTCTTTCGCCTCCAAGGCGGTCATTTCCGGATTGGTTCAGAGTCGCAGAACCGTGATCCTATCCATGGATTATATCCGCATCATCCGCTGGTCCATACCCGTATCTGCTCTGTTCTACACGATCTACGGCTTTCTGGCGGGAATCAACAAGACCAAGCAGGTGATGTACGCAACCATCGGCACGAACGTGCTGAACGTGATTCTCAACTTCATTCTGATCTTCGGCAAACTGGGTTTTCCCGCCCTGGGGATCCGGGGTGCGGCCTGGGGAACCCTGGTCGCCCAGATCGCCGGGCTGTTGTATTTCGCTCTGATCGTAGCGATCCGCCGGGAGTACCGGATCTACAGGTTGTTTTCGTTTGCCCGTGTCCGGTTACCCCTGATCGTCGATATCGCCCGCACCTGGATTCCCCTCTGTATCCAGTACGTGTTCTCCTTCACGATCTTCCTGTTTTATGAAGGATTTGTCAGCGAATTCGGCACCGCCCATCTGGCGGCAATCCACATTGTCTTTTCCCTCTTCCTGTTCGGAAGAACCATTGCCGGGGGATTCGCAGATGGAGCCGCCATTCTGGTCGGGAATTCCTTGGGACGGGGGGACAGCAAGGCGGCGATTCATTACACCAAAGTGAGCATGGCAATCGGAGCGCTCATCGGCTGCATCACCCTGCTGCTGGCACGCTTCACCCCCGCTCTGATCGTAAGAGTCTTTAATAGCGAGATCGATACCCTTGCCGCCGGTACCCGGGCGTTGAAGTTTTTTTCAGTGTTCTTCCTGCTGGGCATATTCGGCCATTCCATCGAAATGATCTTTACTCACAACGGCTGGAGCAGCTTCGTATTCATCTCCGATGCGGCCTGTAATGCCGCCTTCACCCTCGGCTTCTCCTTGATTGCTCTCAGAGTGTTGCAGAGCGATGTTCGGACCGTATGGTTGGGCTACGCCCTGTACATGCTCGTGTTTACGGGATTGCTGGTGGGCGGTTACTTGTCCAAGCGCTGGACTCGTCTGCGGGTAGACAGAGGGGCGGAATCCACGTCCTGATCTGTGCCCCTGCGCACTGCTTTCTCTTGCCTGATCGAGGGAACAGTCGAATCGGATGTTCTGTCGCGGATGTAGCGAGCCGCGGCCAGGCCGTGTATAGGCCCGCTTCGGTGCAACAAATTCCCTCCAGCCTCCAGATGGGGCCCGTTTGTTGACAGGCCGCGTTTCCTGAGATTAGAATCGTAGAGGCCCCTGAAACGCCGGCCGGAAAGGTTGATGAGGATGAGTCACACCGTATTTACCCGCATGGGTGACGGAGAGCGAATTTCGATCGAGGTAGGGGAGCTCAGAGAACAGCTGCGCAAGGGCACTGAGGATGCCTCAAACAAGGGCTCCGTACCGCAGCTGGACGCCGCTGAGCTGGAAGCGCTCTGCGACATATTCTGTGAACCGGGGCGGGCGGTCAGCGTGCCCCACGGGGAGGAGCTGATCGTAACGGATGACGGGGTCGCCGAAAATCTCCAGGGCAGCGAGGCGGACGGAGGAGCGGGAATCGACCTGGGAGTTCTTTCCTCCCTGCTGGCCTACGAACGCAGCACCGCCGCCGACACCGCCTGTATGGGCCACGAGGATTTCAGCTTCAAGCCGGTGAAGGCCATCATCGACTACACGACCACGACTTACTACACCGCCTCTCAATCGGTCACCGTCCCCCTGTTCTACGGGGCCCAGCCCAATTTGGGGCTGTACTTCCAACCGGACGGTCCTTTCCCCAACCCGGCCGACCTGTTGCCGGCGGGAAAGATCGCCGAAGCCCGTAAGGCCCAGGAAGATGCGGCTGAAGCCCTGCGATCGGACATGGTATTTGTGGGCCGGGAGTTGAACCAGGTGGGTTGTGAGGGGCTCAACTTCGATACCGCCGGCTCCTCCGGAGACCCGGATTTCTACGCCACTCTACAGGCGGTACGTGAGCTGAAGGCTTCATGCCCCGCCATGCCCATTATCGTGGGCATGGCCGCAGAGTTCGTCCTGGGCATGCACGGGGAGATCTTTTTCGACGGGCAGCGCCTTGCGGGCATGTTCCCGCACCGGCAGGTGAAGATCGTTGAGGCTGCGGGGGCGGATATTTTCGGCCCGGCGGTCAATGTCAACACATCACAAACCATACCCTGGAACCTCTCCAGGGCGGTGACTTTCGTCAAAGAGACGGTGAAGGTTGCCGAAGTTTCGGTGCACCCAAATGTGGGTATGGGAGTCTGTGGAATTCCGATGATGCTTCAAACCCCGATCGACTGCGTGACCCGGGTCTCAAAAGCACTCGCCCTGATTGGCAAGGCGGATGGGTTGTAGCTGGGTGTAGGCGATACCTTTGGTATGCCCATCGCGCATATCATGGCAACGGGCATGGGTGGACTGCGGGGCGCCGGAGATCTGGTGGCCTGGATGCAGATGACCCGCAAGATGAAGCTGCCCGAAGCCAAGCGCTATGTTGCGGAGAAACTGGGTGTGTCTGTGCGAGATCTGACGGATGAAGATGTGATGTATCCGCTTCGGGAAAAACTGGGAATAGGGTTGATAACGGCGAAATCCGGTGCGGCTGCGGGAATCATAGCGAAGAGAAGAATAGCGAAGTTGTTGGATATCGAGATCAATTCGGTGAACCTGTTTCAGAGAATGCTGGCGAAATGAAAGCAGGGCAGT
>Ga0272443_10002956_pt1 | contig 20770 bp, 15 predicted proteins | sample SSMAcet12_FD_193581 | JGI IMG/M metagenome (GOLD analysis project Ga0272443, IMG submission 193581) | Marine sediment archaeal communities from Little Sippewissett salt marsh, Falmouth, MA, United States - SSM-Acet-12 | ecosystem: Environmental > Aquatic > Marine > Wetlands > Sediment ... | reverse complement strand
TGGCTTTCTTATAAATCTCTACCCGCGCAAAGCACCCTTATTCACCTATCAGGCCGTCGATTATTTTAAAGCCAACGGAAGCGGGTTCTTTCATTGGTCCGGCTCTCTGGGTATTATTGGAATCCTTCCGGGTATTCTGGGTATATATGGATTGATAAGAATGCTAAAGAAGAATACCCGGCTAGCCCTGGCGCTAACAGCTCTCTGGTTGGCGTTTTCCATAGGGGCAATAGTGTATTTCAATATCCCTGAGAACTTTTTTCGATCCATGTGGCGCCATTATCTTCCGGGTTTGGTTATTTTAACTGTATTTGTCGCTTATGGAGCGGCCGAGATGGTGCAACTGGTCCGAATTAAATCAACCCGGTCAAAAAATATCGCTATGGTTTTAGTCATAATTATCCTGCTCGCCCTGCCCCTTAACAACCTGTTGTCCTACTATGAAACTTGCGATGCTTCCGCGGATTTTTACGCTCATGATTATGCCTCCAATATAATGGCCAGCCTGCCTCTTGATGCGGTCCTGTTCACTTTTGGGGACAATGACACCTACCCGCTCTGGTACCTGCAAGCCGCCGAAAATGTCCGCCCCGATGTGACAGTAATTAATTTGCCGCTGACCAATACCGACTGGATTATGCGACAGATCATAGAGCGTCATCCGGATTTCAATTTGGATATTTCCCCGAAGGAACTGCAGAGCTGGGGACCCCGGCGCTGGCAAGATACGGTTATTACTGTAGCGGTTGAGACGCATACAGAGGATCTGTTTTTGCCTGACAGCATAATTCTGCCGCCAGCAGTAGATTTACAAATTAAGCCCAGCATAGCCGACCATTGTATCATGGGTCAGGAATACCTGGTGCTTAAATTGGTTGAGTCTTTCAAATGGCAAAGACCTATTTATTTCAGCACCGGAGGGGTACAGTATTTGCCCGACTGGATCGGTGATCGTTTGCGTCATGAAGGTTTTGCTTTTCGACTGTTGCCAATAACCGATCCCCTGCTGAACACCGATATACTGAAGATCAATCTTTTCGAGAAATATACTTGTCGGGGATTTGATCGACCCGACCGAGTCTTGCTTCAGCCTTATGGTGGAAACGGTATAGTCTATTTGTCAGCCCTAGTTCAGCTGGGAATGGCTTTTGCCGAAGAAAACAACTCGGAAGGAATAGCCCGGGTGAACCACTTCATTGAGGACAACTTCGCCTGGAAGGATATGACAGCCCTGCCTCGATCGCACCAACAGGCGATAGAATATTTAATTTCAATGGAACGGGAAGTTCCGCCAATAACGGATGGCAACTGATTTAAATATTAAAATTTGAGCCGGTTAGCGGGGGAGATGCTCAGATAATCCTGAAATTTCATTTTAAGGTAAAAGCCCCGGCCGATATAACCGGTCAGATCGGTCAATTGCTGGGTGGTCAGATAGCCGGGCTGACCCGCGATAATACGCCCTTCCTTATCAAAGAAGTATGTTGCCGGATAGTCGCTGACACCCATCTTTTTAGCCAGTTCGACATAAGATAAATCTTCCCCTGTAAAAGAAGTTCGGCCATTCTTTTGCGGATTTATTACCATACTGATAAAATGCTTATTCAATATTTCCTGTACTTTTTCATTCGCCAGGGCTTCGTTTTTCATTTTGGTGCAGAAAGTACACCGGTCCGTCTGGAAAAATACAAAAACCGATTTGCCCGTTTGCACTAACTGCTCGTGGGTCAGCGAACCCGGATCGGTCCAGGTGATGTTTTCTTTCCAGGCTTCTCCCGAGGCACTGGAGCAAGCGTTGATTAAAGTCATAGTCAGGACTATAAGGATAGTGATAGTGGATACTATAAGGGTCTTTTTCATGTGTCTCTCTTGGTCTTATCCGTACCCGACGGATTGATTAAAAATTAAGCGCCTCAGGTGAATCCGCCACCGCACCCACCTGTATTGTACCCCGATGACGACGCATTACCGGTTAGGGCGGCAAAAATCGACAACAGCCGCCGGGAATTTTCTTCCCCGCACTCAGGGCACTTCTGCGGCTCATCGGCACGGTCGGCGGCAATCAATTCCTCGAATTTATTTCCGCATTTCAGGCATTCATATTTATACAATGGCATGGCTGATTGTCTCCCTCAGAGTTTAATTGCCAGCGGCGGCGCGGTCAACTATTTCAGTGATAATTCCGTCAACTTCAGATGCTATTTTTTCCAGCCCCGATTCGGGCATAAATTGAGCAATAGCGGCCGGACGCATGGCTTTCAAATGAGTTTCTCCGTTTTCGGTATAAACGTTTATCTTACACGGTATAAACAATGATACCCCGATGTTTTTGCTCAGGGCTTCATGGGCGAATTTACCATTGCAGATTTCGATAATTTTCAAAGGCTCCCTTTCGAGACTTTTCTCGGCCAGCGTGGCCTGAACATTGTGAATGTGCAGAACTTTAAAGTTTTTCTCCACGGTTAGCTTTTCAACCGCGGCCACCACGTCATCGAATGAACGCGTGGATGATTTATCGTAAGTTACTTGTTTCATCATGGATCAAGTTTTCCTCTATGATTTTATATTCATGACTGATCTTGGCAATGCCCTTCATGGTAGCCGCCACCGTACAGTATCCGTTCATACCCAGGTCTATTACCCTCTCCAGCTTCTTAGGATCAATATCTCTGCCTATTACGGTATAGATTACATGGACATTCGTAAAGGGCCGAGGCGGTTTTTCATCCTGCTCGCCGATAATTTTGATATTGACGTCTTTTATATCCAGCCGCATTTTACGACCAATGTTTACTATATCTATACCGGTACAGCCGGCCAGGGCAAAAAGCATCAGTTCGGCCGGTTGATAACCTTCTTCTGCGCCGCCCGCTTTTTTGGAGCCGTCCGTAGTTATTTCATGGCCCCAGGTTGAATGGCCCGAGAATTTTAATCCATCTTTATAGTCTAGCGATATTTCCATTGTCCTCTCCTGATTCTTTTGGCTTTAGATGAACAAGAGTGCGAAACGATTCAAAATTTCCATCGAAATATATCAATTAATTCCTAAAATACCCTGTCAGGTTAAAAAGTTCATAAAAAATCGCCATTTAATTTTATTCCCTAAAATTTGGGAACCAGGACTATGGCTTACAGGTATAAAAAGATGAAATGAGAACGTTGTTGCTAATTTCAAATATATAGAGAGAGAGACATAATTCTCCTTTTTGTCGGTGAAAGCGGGGTCAGGACGCCCCGCTTTTTTACTGAACTTCGAGGTTGACGTAAACAAGAGGTAATTCGGATAACCCCAAAACCCGCGTTAAAAAAAAGCCCCCATGAAGGGGGCTTTTTTTGATAATCACAGTCTAAGTGGTAGGGGCAGACTGCGATTATTCAGTGTAGCAGGGTGGATTTCCACCGAAGAAAATGTAATTCACCAGATAAGACGCGTCGGCAATATTCATCGATCCGTCGGCATTGGCGTCGGCCGCTTCTATCGGATCAGGTTGGTTACCTCCGAAGAAGATAGCATTTATTATGTATGACGCGTCAGCGATATTAACCGAACCGTCCATATTGGAGTCACCGCAAATATATGCCAGGGTAATATTACCATCATCGGTTTCAGGTGTATATTCAAATCCGTCGCTGGTAATGTTAGGCAACTTGTCGTCGAAACCATCCAATGATATTACTGTTCCCTCGGAACTTGTTTCTATTACATCAAATACGATATTTAACACTGGTCCGCTTCCAGCCGGAAGATATTCAGGGTTCTCTAAATCGGATTTGATGCTGAACAGCAATGTCTTGGCTGTTCCATCCACGGTCACTTCAATACCGGTAAAACCATCGGTGCGGCATCCGGTAGTATTATATGAGTTGTACTCCAGCTCGATATCCCCGCCAAATTCAACGGGCAATAGAATTTCCCGGGCCGGTGCATTGTTCACCAATTCTATTACGGCTTCGATTTGAGTTGATGCTGAAGGGCTATATTCAATATCCTCAGTCTTAATCGTGTCAGCCAGGGCGTAGATAGGTTTGATATTGGTTAAGGTGTCATTTGCTGTCGTTACGGCCGCCAGGACGACATCAAACTGCCCCGGAGTATCGAACACGTGAGAGGTTACCCGGACAGAGCCGGAATCGCCGTCATCAAAATCCCATATCCAGTTGCTTATTTCGTCGCCGGCCTGGGCTTCAAATGATACGCTGAGTGGAGCCAGTCCGTAGTTTACATCCGAATATATTCTGGCCGGATGAAATGGGAACGCACCGGGCCCCCCATAAGCGCCAATATCATTGGTTAAACTGCCATAGGCCGGCCACAGGGCTGTGCCCGGGTCACCCGGATTTTCGACATCATAATAAGCTGTGGACGGATCGCCACCGTCAATATCCTGGGAATCGTCGTAAGGATACATCCATACACTCATATCCAGATGAGGTTCGACACTAATGTTGCCGGTTCCGATAAGGTTATTGATTTCAATATTGCAATAGTCAGCAGATGTGTAGCCATTAACATGTGGGGGGGGGCCTTCATTATACCAGATAAGGTTGTTACGCATCGTCGGAGTGGAAGTACCAAATATCCTGATAGCCGCCCCGGTCAGCGGGGATACATTGCCGACAAAGGTATTATTCTCGATTGTAGCGGTTGAGACATTTATTTGAATTCCGCTTCCGGAATATTTACTCCCGCCGCTGTTATAGGCAATTACATTATTCTTGATAATGGGGTTACAGTGATCTATGCCTATCCCGGCGCCATAGGGACCCTCATTGTAGGCAATGATATTATTACGAATAGTGGCACTGCCTTCTGCAACCTTTATGCCGCCACCTCCACCGCTGTAAATGCCCTCAACATTATTACAATTATTTCCATATATGTAATTGTACTGGACTATGGCGGTTGAGTAGCGCAGGTAGATACCTCCACCGACCCTGTCAAAAGAACCTCCCTGCCATTCATATAGTGTACCAGTCCCACCGGTTATGGTAAATCCCTGTAATATCGTAATTGTTGCTTCATAATTTACGAGCAGTACGGCTGATCCGGTATCCGGGTGAGATTGATTACTGCCGTCTATTATGGTATTGAATATGTAGTCGGTGTCCTGATCAAACATGAAATGGCTGGTCAGGACAATATTTTTCCCTTTGAAATTGACATTTTCCACGTAGTGTCCTGGCGCAACCAGGACCGTATCAAAGGTGTTCGATGCATCAATACCTGCCTGGATGGTTGAGTAATCATCCGGGATATTAATAATTGTCGCCGTACTAAAGGCGGTCATGATGAAAATTGCGCCGATAGTCATCAGACTTAAGTAAATCTTCCTTCCTTTCAAATAATTAGTAGTAATCCTGAACATATTGCACGCTCCTTTCGTATGTAACCGAAATTGTCTTCGATAGCTATTACCTTTTTGCCAGATCGTATTTCTCAGAGAACCAGTTTACGCCAGTTGATTATCTACTGTTACCGTGTGGGCTCAGATCCTCCCAGGAAAAAAGAATTTACCAGATGACTCGTCACGAATGGTTAGTAGTTTTGCATCATTTGCGGTACCGGATTATTGAAACCTCCGGGTAAAATCAACCTCAACTACCCGACACAAAGCCATATAAACTGATGACGAAGTGAGCGGGATTTTGTCGCAATAATATGTAAGAGCTTACATAAATATGTAAATTACTATGGCAGTGCCGGATTATTGCAACCTCCCGGCAAAATCAACCTTAATTGCCCGACACGAAGCCATATAAATTGATGACGAAGTGAGCGGGATTTTGTTGCAAAAAATATGTAAGAGCTTACATTAATGTTTAAATAAAGCCACACTTGATTCCCCCTGTATACATCTCTAGGTAAAGGAGTTAGGCTTATAAGGAGGCCGTTTTGCGGCCTCCCCGTAAGTCCTTGAATCTGTTTCACTTTGAACAAGGCGGCGATCCACCGAAGAAAATCCAGTTAATTATGTAACTTGCATCGGCGATATTCATGGTTCCGTCATCGTTGGCATCGGCGGCTTCTACCGGATCAGGCTGATTCCCTCCAAAAAAGATGGCGTTAATGATGTAGCTGGCATCAGCGATATTAACTGTTTCATCGCCATTGGCATCGCCGCAGATATACTCGCAAATATCTCCGATGTCGTTTTCATTGAGATCCTCCTGACCCGGATTGGGAACATCGGGGCAGTTATCACAACCATCGGGAACCGTATCCTCATCGGTATCGATATTATCATCGAAACCTTCACACAGATCACAGCCATCGGCATAACCGTCTTCGTCGGTGTCGACATTGTCATCATAACCGGGACAAACGTCACACCCGTCCGGGACACCATCTTCGTCATCGTCATCATTGTCGTCATAACCGGCGCACATATCGCAGGCATCAGGGACCCCATCATAATCTTCATCTATACTGTCATCGTATCCGGGACAATGGTCGCAACCATCGGGATAATAATCACCGTCGCTGTCAACATTGTCGTCATAGCCGGGGCAATAATCGCAAACGTCACCAACCCCATCGCCATCACTGTCCTCCTGACCATCATTCATAGTATGAGGACAGTTATCGCAGGCATCCCCGATACCGTCCTCATCATAATCGGCCTGATCGGGATTATAAACAGTGTAACAGTTATCGGCCACATCGATCAATCCATCGCTGTCACTGTCGCCGTTTTCACATTCATCGGGGATACCGTTTTCATCGCTGTCATTGAGCAGGCCCAGGGCCAGATCGCAATCATCGGGGACACCATTCTGGTTACAGTCGTCTCCGGAAGCGGGTCGGAAAGCCAAACCGACTGGAGCTACCAGGATCGTATCACCGCGCAATAGAGTGCGATAGAAACGCCTTTCATCGGGTAAATATTCGTGAGTGCGGTTGTTACCCTGATTTACTATATAAATGTGTCCATTAGGACCCAGCTTGATAGCCCCCGGACCGACCAAACCATACTCATCATTAAACTGTGTGACATAACTCCCGGTGGTACCGTCATATTCCAGAGCAACGAGATTGTTATAACTAATTACCACCAGATTGCCATCCGGTTTGAAAGCCATCGCCGTGGGATTATTCAACTGACTGGTTGCGGCTGAAGTGAATTCACCCACGAAGGACCCGTCACTCCCGGAATATTCCAGGATATTATTGGCGGCCGTGGCAACATAAAGATTGCCATTCGGTCCCAGCGCCATACACTGCGGGTTGGTTAACCCTCCGCTCCCCGAGGCTACGAAATCGGCCAAGTAGGTTCCGGTACTGCCGTCATAACTCCTGATGCAATTATTGGTATAGTCGGCCACCAGCAAAATTCCACCGGGAAGAAATAATAAATCGCGAGGGGTACCAAGACCACCGGTTCCCGAACTTACGAAAATCGTGGTATTGTGCGCATCAACATCGATTTTTATTATACCTGTGACAACATTATCAATCGCATACAACTGGCGATCAGGGCCGAAAGTCATAAAGCGCGGATTAAAAATTAAACCGCCAATATAGGTGTCCACCGGAACGCCGGAAGCCTCATGGTATTCGCGAACAAGAGACGCGCCGCCATCGCTGATAAAAGCGTTGTGTTGTCTTCCCAGATCAATCCAATCGGAGATTCCGTTACTATTGCAGTCCTGGCAAACATCAGGTACTCCGTCACGATCAAAATCGGTGTAGGTATTATTCTGAATGTCCATGAAGTCAATAATACCATTGCCGTCACAGTCAGGCTCGCATTCGTCGGGGACATTGTTGCCGTTGTCATCATCAGCCATGGCAAGGGATATTTCGAATTCATCAGGATAACCGTTGCCGTTGCAATCCGCTTCGCATTCATCGGGAATGCCGTTGCCATCTATATCCGGCATTCCTCCGGCAATATCGTCATCGTCCAGAATTCCATTGTTGTTACAATCTTCACATTCGTCCGGTACAGCATTTTCATTGATGTCCTCACTGTCACCGAAGGAAATATCTTCCGTATCGGGAATACCATTACCGTTACAGTCGAATTCATAACAGTCCAGGTATGACAGTTCTTCGGCGATATATGCCTGAACCCGGGCGTGAAAACGCTGATCGGTATTTAGAACATAACCGGGATTACCGTGACAGTAACTCATGATCGTCCCGCGCATCCAGACATACTGCTGACCGCTCAAATCATTACAGGAATCAATCGGTGGATCGTAACCGTCAAAGGTGTGATATGTCCCGAAATTATGACCCCATTCATGGGCCGCCACCTGTACATCCCAGTTGCCGCCGTGGGGATTGTCAATATCACCGAAACTCCCATTCATATAATTCTGGTAACTGAAGCCATATTGATAGCATGTTCCACCTACAAATCCGAGACCACCGTAACCCTGCCGCAGGCCGTTCCAGAGCGACACAATCCTCAAACCTGTCATATCTTCATTGCTTACCCAGTGATTGCGAAATTCGTATAAATCCAGAACATCAAAAGGTTCGCCGCCGTTTGGCCAAAGCCTCAGGAAATCAAGCGTCAGGTGAATATCGAGATCGCGAACATAGATATCGCTGATAGCCCCGAAAAGCTGAACGGCATAACCGGCACAGGCATAAGCGTCCCCGCCGAATAGATTAACGAAAGACTGACTGCAGTCTATTGCCGAAGGTGCCAGCCTTGTCCCGGAATAAAACAGATCAGAAACCAGTGATACTTCGCTTTGACTTTTCGGTTCATCGATAGTTAAAATATCATCGAAGGCGATATCGGCATCATCGGGAAAGGCCGCCGGGAATTTTGCTTCTTCATAAATCGTAAATTCGCCAAAATCGCCTTCCGCAATTTTGCGGGCCGGGTGAGCTAGGATTAACCGGCTACCAGCCTCGGGAGTAACATAGCCGTTAGCCGATCCCTGCTCGGTAAAAGCGATGAAAACATGAGACAAAGGTTGGTCTAAAATTTTTCCCCGAAATAATTTAACTTCCGGAAATTCTGTCGGCATGTCGGCTAAAAAGAAACGAGATTTTTCGGTTACAACAGTAAAAGGTTCGACTTCAAGGATTAATTCCTCGCCATCAGGCGTGGGAAAAATCAAAAGTGCCGAACCTTCTGTTGCCGCAACCGCTTCGAACTGGGCTTTGTCCATACGGACAGTCACGAGACCATCGCTAGCGCTTTTGTCCGGTGAAACCGTTAATGGCCGTAGAAGAGCCTGGGCCGATACATCAACTGCAAATCCCCCCAAAATCATAAATGATAATAATAGCCAGTAAAGGGATATAAAGCCTGCCAGACATTTTTTCCCCTGCATGATTTTTCCTCCTCAGGTGAATATGTATTTTCCGAGTGTCTGAATAGGCGGTGGTTGGGGGTTAATCGCGTAACCTTTCTCTAATTAAGGTAGCTCACCAACCCTTAAAAACAATATAACTGCATCTCTTTTTTTGTCAACTGCTTAATATTATGGCTTTCCAAAATAAAAGATTCAAAAAAATTAAAATTCAGGCGTTGATTACAAAATTGCTCAAAATCTGACCGCGAACACTTATTACGATTTCATCATAAGACAACTTCTGGCCGCTGTCTTCAAGAGCTTGTCGCGCGGCAGTCTGAAAACCGCCACAGCAGGGAACCTCCATGGTGAGAACCGTTACACCGGTACAGCCCGAGTTTTTAAATATCTCGGTAAGTTTTTCTTTATAAAACGGCAGATTGTCCAGCTTGGGACAACCAACCAGTACAGCGTTGCCTTTCAGAAATCGTTCGTGGAAATCGGGACGGGCAAATGGAACACAATCAGCAGTTAACATTATATGACGCCCGCGCAGAAAAGGTGCCATCGGCGGAACCAGCATCAGCTGTACCGGCCAATGAGAAAGTGCGGACGGAGGATCATCGATATTTTCATTTATTCCGATTTTATCGTTATCCAGGCTTTCTGAAAATATTTGCATTCTGGCACCGGGACAGCCACCCCGATGAGGCGGCACCTGAGGAGCATTTCCCACCGTGATCGTCCTCGATTGCATCGGGGATTCCTGTTGTATATGGATCTCGGTTTCATTGAAATCATCGGCCGGGCGCTCTTCGATGGTGATAGCTCCCTGAGGGCAGATGCCCAGACAGGCCCCCATACCATCGCAGAGATTTTCGGCCTTAAGACGGGCTTTGCCGCCGATTATTTCAATAGCGCCCTCGGCGCACGAGGGCAGGCATTCCCCGCAACCGTCACAAAGCTCCTCGTCTATTTTAACAATCTGTCTGATACTGCGGGACATAATCTTTCTCCTGTTTTAATTTACAGGATAAAGATCGTCCCGGTGGGCCTGGAAATCCTTGATTTAGGTCAAATCAAGTCAGATTTTCCGGCCCTCGGCGATTTCGGCCAAACGGGCGAGATTTTTGATAGTAATGCGGGATCCATTGACAGCCACAATATCCAGATCGGCCAGACGCGCAAAAGTACGCGAAAGCGTTTCCGGGATAGTCCCCAGAAGAGACGCCAGTACGGTCTTTTTCTCGGTGAGTTCAACTTCAATCGGCCCGCCATCGGCAGTATTTTCGGGAATTAAATCTATCAGGTACCGGGCCAGGCGGGTTCCGACATCTTCCAGCGACAAGCCCTGGACCAACCGGGTCATATGATGCAACAGGGTTGACAGCCGCGAGATCATATTAAAAGCGAGTTCCGGCCGCTCTTTCATCAGGGCCATGAATTTATTACGGTGGAAAGCTATCAGGGAACTGTCGATCAGGGCTTCGGCTCCGGCCGGGTAATTTACTCCGGCAAAAAAGGCCGCCTCACCAAAACTGTCGCCCGGTCCGGCCAGCATCAGGATTTGTTCTTTGCCGTCCGGTGCAATTTTGGCGATTTTTATTTTTCCTTCAATGACAATGAAAAACAGATCGGCCGGATCCTCCTGCATAAAAACAAATCTGCCTCGCTCAATTTTCAATTTTTGTCCCGTCGCGGCAATTTGTTCCAGTTGCCCGGCGTCAAATCCGGAAAACAGAACCGATTCGGCCAGTTTACTTTTCATGAAAAAAATATACGGGATTAAAAGAGAGGATGCAAAAAAAAGGGACCGGTAAAAAACGGAAATTATTTGATGATAGTATCCAGAAGGTTCTCGATATCGGCCATCTTGAAAGGCTTATTCAGAAAACCGTCAGCCAGATTGTGCAGGAGTTCATTACCGTCTTCATCAAGAGCATAACCTGAAATCAAGACCACCGGAAGATCGGGATTGGATTCCTTGATTTTTTGGAGTAAATCCAGGCCCGACATCTTGGGCATACGCATATCGGTTATAACCAGTGAGAAATCGCCATCTGATATTTTGTCGATTGCCTCCAAACCGTTGGATGCCCGGACGGATTCATATTCAAAAACTTCCAGCATCTCGGAAAGCAGAGAGGCCATATTGGGATTATCATCTACAATCAGAATTTGTTTATTCATGGGCATAAAACCTCATGGTCACGATATCGGCAATTTAACAGTAAAGTTAACCGGCAAAAAACCTAATTACCCGAATCGAGATATAATTTCGGTTTTCAGGCGGATGAGGCCTTGCCCCGAAAGAGCGGAAATAGGCAAAATACTATTGGTCAGCAGTTCCGGGGGATTAGTACCAGAAAGTAGATCGATTTTGTTATGTATAGTCATATATGGTATTCTATCGGCCCCGATATCGGCCAGGACTGTCCTGACGGCGCTGATTTTTCGCTCCCGATAAGGATCACTGCAATCAACCACAAGCAATATCAAATCAGCCCGCTGGACCTCTTCCAGAGTTGATTTGAACGAAGCCACCAGTTGGTGGGGCAGTTTTTCTATGAAACCGACCGTATCGGTCAGTACTACTTTTTGAGGATAACGAACCGCCATGACCCGGGTAGTGGAATCAAGAGTCGAAAAAAGCTGATCGGCCCGGCGCACGTCTGATTTTGTTAATTGATTGAATAATGTTGATTTACCGGCGTTGGTGTAACCCACCAGAGCCAGCTTTTTATAACCGTCCCGGCCTTTGCGCTGAATCTGGCGATGTTTATCGACTTTTTTCAGCTTCTTTTTGAGAATCGATATACGCTGACTGACCTGACGGCGGTCAACCTCAAGCTGAGTTTCCCCGGGACCCTTGGTGCCGATTCCACCCCGCTGGCGGGAAAGGTGCACCCACAGGCCGGTCAGGCGGGGAAGCAGATATTCCAATTGGGCCAGTTCCACTTGTAGCCGGGATTCGGCCGATCGGGCATGGAGGGCGAAAATATCCAGAATCAGCATAGCCCGGTCGATGACTTTGACGCCGAATTTCTGACCCAGGTTTCTCTGCTGATTGGGGGATAGCAAATCATCGAAAACCACCAGGTCGGCCTTTTGTTCTTCAATCGTTTGTTCGATTGATTCCACCAGTCCTGACCCGACAAAATAAGCCCCGGAGGGTTTAGCCCGTTTCTGGATAAACCGGGCCGTTTCGACCGCACCGGCAGTAGCTGTCAGCCGGGACAATTCGTCGACGGAATATTCGGCGTTTTCTTTGGAATCTTTCCCCAGAGCCGTGCCGACCAGAATGGCCCGCTCGGCGGTATCATATAAACCGGTATCATACATAGGCTGTGCTGTAATATAATACGGAATTTGCTTTCAGGAGTTGTTTTTTTCAGGCCGCAGAAAGGCGGGAGAAGTGAAAAACCGCTATAGAATATGTGTTATTTACCGAAACAATAGGTTGACAAAATGGTATAATATATATATATTGTAAACTAGGAGATAAACCAAATGTTTGGACAGAAATTAAAAAGCGCCAGAAAGGCTAAAGGGTATTCACTACGCTCTTTGGCCGATAAAGTCGGTATTTCACATAATGCTATTGCTAAGTATGAAAACCAAAAGGATGTACCTGGAAGCGTTATACTGTTAAAAATTTCAAAATTACTGGATGTACCTTTTGATTATTTTTTTCGAGAAGAAAATTATAGTATTTCATCTGCATCATTTAGAAAACGCCATAAGTTTGGTAAGAAAAGGCAAGGACAGGTCCTACATTCAGCTTTGATATTTTTGGAAAATTATTTACAAATCGAAGAGTTATCCCCGGGTAGCAATAATCCATTCCAAAAACCGAAATGTATTCCGAAGGTGATTGAGGAATATGATGAAATAGAGAATTTCGTATTATCGTTGAGACAAGAATGGGAATTGGGGGTTGATCCCATTTGGTATCTTATAGAAGAATTAGAACGCCGAGCGGTCAAGATTGTATTTTTAGATATAGAGGATGAAGGATTTGATGGTTTTTCAGCCTGGATAAACAAAAAGATTCCTGCCATAGGGATTGCCGAGAACTGGCCAGGTCAGAGGCAAAGATTCACTATTGCACATGAATTGGGGCATCTATTATTATCTGAAGTAATATCGGATAATTTAAAAATCGAAAAATTAGCTAATAGGTTTGCCGGTGCCTTTCTGGTGCCTGAACAATCCGTTAAACAGGAATTGGGCGAAAAGAGAACCCGATTTACTCTAAACGAGCTTAAAGAATTAAAAAAAAAATACGGAGTCAGTATCCAAAGTTGGTTAATAAGGGCCAAAGATTTACATATTATTAGTGATTCCTTTTATAGGCAAATAATGATTGATTTTGCAAGAAAGGGTTGGAAAAGAAATGAACCGGGAGAAGATATAGATCAAGAAAAGCCAAGAAGACTTGAGAGGCTTGTGTTTCGTGCATTAATGGAAAATATTTTACCGGAAAGTAAGGCTGCGGAGATATTGCAGAAATCTATTCCAGAATTGAGGCGTAGTATTATGCCGCTTCGGGGGAACCTTGCCGATTCTTGTTCTTGATGCCAGCATTTTAATTGATTTGAGCGAAGGTGATTTGATAGACACAATATTTCGTCTTGATGACAATATAATTATATCTCATTTACAGGTAGAAGAGACTAAGGATGTAACAGGTATAAATTATGAGGTTTTGGTTAAACTAGGATTAAAAATTATTGAACATGATGGCGAAGAAGTAAAGGAAGTTATACAACTTGCTACAAGATTTGGAGAACGACATATAAATGATTTATTTGCATACAATACAGCAAAAAGAAGGAGAGGGATTTTGCTGACTGGAGATTCCGGATTAAGAAAAATTGCGGTCGAGAATGGCGTAGATTGTCATGGTTTGCTCTGGTTGATAGAATTATTAGTTAAACGGGATATTCTTACATACGACATGGGTTGTAAATCGCTTAAGGCGATAGAGAGAGCCGGAAGCTTTTTACCAAAGACTCAGGTAGACTCTCTACTTAAAAAATGGTGCACAAATTCTTAATTCCCTATCTTCGCGCCGAGGCAGACGCCGGTTGATATGGCCATTTTGATTAAGTAGGAATCCATGGTGACCTTGCGGATTTTGTTGGCGATATCCGATAACGGTACCGAGTCAATATCAACACCTTTAAGAACTACCAATTGGTCGAATTTCTTCGCCGCCGCCAGATGAACCGCTTCGCAACCGAATCGTGTCGCCAGAAGGCGATCCGTTGCTGTCGGCGATCCTCCGCGCAAAAGATGGCCCAGAATAGTCACGCGAGCTTCCAGTTTGGTTTTAGCCTCGATTTCTTCGGCCAGATGGCGCGATACGCCGCCCAGACGGATAGTGTCGGGTGAGGTTTCCACATGTTTTTTAACCACCATATCACCGCCAAATGGCTTCGCTCCTTCACCAATAACGACAATAGAGAAATTCTTGCCCTGCTTATTGCGATTTTTAATCTCTTCGCAAATGACATCTATATCATAGGGAATTTCCGGGATTAATATAATATCACCACCGCCGGCCAGCCCCGAGGCCAAAGCCAGCCATCCGGCATAACGGCCCATGACTTCAATTATCATGGCCCGGTGATGAGATTGCGCGGTGGTATGGATTTTGTCGATAGCTTCGGTAGCCGTAGCCACGGCCGAATCGAATCCGAAGGTCTGGTCAGTGCCCATCAGGTCGTTGTCGATAGTTTTCGGTACTCCGACAATATCAACACCCAGTTCGGCCAGTCGACTGGCGGCCGCCATAGTGCCGTCGCCGCCGATAACGATTAAACCATCCAGCCCCAAAGTTTTGTAATTATCGGCCAGCATGCGCGAGCGATCCTCGAAAATATAATCATCGCCTTTGGCCACGGGAAAATTGAACGGATCGGCTCGGTTGGAGGTCCCCAGGATAGTGCCTCCCAGGGTCAGGATATTGGCTACATCCAAGCGCCCCAGGTTGATATATTTATTTAAAATCATGCCTTCAAAGCCGTCTTTGAAACCAACTACCGATATACCGTAATCATTTTCAGCGGTTTTGACCACTGCCCGGATAACAGCATTGAGACCGGGACAGTCACCGCCGCCGGTTAAAACGCCCAAACGCAATGTCTTCGCCATATTCCTGTTTCCTTTTTTTCGGTCTATGGGGTAATTTTATGCCGCAAAATACGCAGTTTTAGTTTAGGTAAGTTAAAAGCCTTTGTAAATAATTCTTGTATTTGAATGTGGTCTGCGTACATTTTGAAAGGTGGCCTCGGAAGGGATAAAAAAAGCTGTATCCGAGCCGATAACTAAGGGAAAAGCCGTAAAAAATCTTTTTCCGACAGGGAAGTATGGAAAATAGCAAGATGGACGTTATGATTGTGGGGGCTCAGACAACTCGCCGTTCGGTCATCGTCCCAAAAGTAAAAAAGCAGGTGTAAGCTATGAAGATAAAACCGATTCTGATACTGCCATCTCTGCCCGACAGGATTTCCCGTTTGCAGGATCTGGCCCACAACGTCTGGTATTCCTGGTCGCCCGACCTGGTCGCCCTTTTCAAACGACTCGATCAGGATTGCTGGGCGCAATGCAATCAGAACCCGGTTCAGATGCTGGCAATGATTTCGCAGGAAAAACTGCGGGCCGCCGCCGAAGACGAATCTTTCGTGGCGCATCTGAACCGCGTATATGAAGCCTTTAATAATTACATGGCGCAGAAAAAATGGTTCGAGACCCGCTATCCCGTCTGTAAAGACAGCACCATAGCTTACTTTTCCTGTGAATTCGGCCTCGATGTTTCGCTCCCGATTTATTCCGGGGGATTGGGGGTTTTATCCGGCGATCATCTTAAGACCGCATCCGATCTGGGTCTGCCGCTGGTCGCTGTCGGACTTTTGTACCGTTTCGGCTATTTCAATCAGACATTATCCGCCGACGGCTGGCAGTTTGAAAGCTATACCGAAAACGACTGGTATAATATGCCGGTCAGTCTGGAAACCGATAAAGACGGCAAACCGATTACAATAACCGTGGAAATAGGTGATGCGCCGGTCAAGGCCCAGATATGGCGCGTGCAGGTGGGTCGCATCCAGCTTTATTTACTGGACTGCAACTTGCCGGAAAATCCGTCGGCTCATCGCGAAATAACTTACCAGCTTTACAGTGGCGATAAGGATACGCGCATTCGCCAAGAAATCCTGCTGGGCATCGGTGGTGTTCGGGCTCTTGAAGCGCTTGGTTATGAACCGAGCGTTTATCATCTCAACGAGGGTCATTCCATGTTCCTCTGTCTGGAACGGATCAATGGCCTGATGAACAAGCACGGCTTGTCGTTCAACGAAGCGGTCGAACTGGTCTGGTCCACCAATGTTTTCACCACTCACACACCGGTTCCCGCGGGTCATGAGAATTTCGACGAAAAGCTGGTGGAGAAATATTTGACCCCGATGGCTAAAAGCCTGGGACTGACTTTCAAAGACCTGATGCAACTGGGCCGCAACGGAGGCGATACCAAATCGCCGTTTTCCATGACTATCGGAGCTCTGAAATTATCCGCCTATTGCAACGGTGTTTCGAAACTGCACGGGCAAATTTCCCGCGCCATGTGGCGCCATGTTTTCAAAGGCTTTACCGAGGAAGAAGTCCCCATCACTCATGTCACCAACGGCGTTCATACCTACAGCTGGATTTCGCCGCGCATGCATGAACTTTTCAATACTTATATGGGACCGCGCTTTATCGAACAGCCCGAAGACAGTACCTGCTGGGATAATATTATGCGCATTCCCGACAGCGAGTTATGGCGCGCTCACAATCACAATAAGCGACGTCTGGTTTTTATGACGCGCGAAAAGTTATATAAGCAGTTGGAAATCAAAGGTAAGTCCCAGCAGGAACTGAAACGCACCGAGGAAATCCTCGATCCTCAGGCCCTGACGGTCGGTTTTGCGCGTCGCTTCGCGGCTTATAAGCGCGGCTATCTGCTTTTCTCCGATCTGGAACGGTTGAAAAGAATTATTTCCAACAGCGAGCGGCCGATTCAATTCGTCTTTGCCGGTAAAGCTCATCCCAAGGATAATAACGGCAAAGAAATTATCAAGTCGATCATGCACATCGCGCAAAGCGAGGAATTCAGGAATAATATCGTGTTCCTCGAAAACTATGACCTCGATCTGGCCTATAAACTTGTGGCCGGAGTGGATGTCTGGCTGAACACACCCCGTCGCCCGGAGGAAGCTTCGGGAACATCGGGAATGAAAGCGGCCCTCAACGGCGCTTTGAATCTGTCTATCCTGGACGGCTGGTGGGACGAAGGCTATAATCCCGATGTCGGCTGGGCTATCCGCGGGGCGTCGCATTACAATGATCCCGGAGAGCAGGATTATATCGAATCGCAGGCCGTTTATGATGCCCTGGAGCGTGATATATTGTCGGTCTTTTATGACTGTAACAGGGATGAGATTTCCGAAGAATGGGTGCGCATGATGAAACATTCCATCATCATGGGCGGCAAGGAATTTTCATCGCATCGCATGGTGCGGGAATACACCGAAAAGTTCTATATTCCCGGTATTCAGTCCTATGACAGCCTGACCAAGGATAATTATAATCTGACCCGCGATATCAGCGCCTGGAACCATCATGTTAAAAACGTCTGGAACAAGGTTTCGGTGTCGTCGATTGACTTTCCCGAAACGGACGGCTCGGCGCGGGTAGGGCAAACCATCCCGGTTAAAATCGATGTTTTTCTGGGAGACCTGACCCCCCAGGATGTTCGTGTCGAAATCGTGCGCGGGCGATTAAACGTTCGCGATGAGATCGAAAACAGTGAAAATTTCACAGCCACCCTGGAAAACTCGCGCGAAGATGGTTCGCATACTTATCATGTCGATATGGTCTGCACTAAATCAGGGCGGCTGGGAGTAACGGCTCGCATCCTGCCCAACAATGAGCGCCATATGATAAAAGAACATCCGCGTCTGGTGGCCTGGCTGAATTAATGAGGGCACATTTGAAATTACACGGCCGGTGAAAAATTCAGCCATGAACAAATTATGAAACGGGAACCGTTTGATCTTCAGCCGGGCCGCACTCTCGGCCCGCATTACCGAATCCTGGAATACCTCGGCGGTGGCTGGGAAGGCGAAGTTTATAAAATCGAAGAGCGGCGCACCGGGATTATCCGGGCGGCCAAACTCTTTTACCGGCGCGATGGTTTGAGACGGGAACCACTTTTGCGTTATGCCCGCAAGCTGTACCAACTTCGCGAATGCCCCATAATCGTCCAGTACCATCATCGCGGCACGGTGCGCATCGGAAAGAAACAGGTGGATTTCCTGGTATCCGATTTCGCCGACGGCGAACTGCTGTCATCGTACATCGCGCGACAAAAAGGAAATAAACTAACCGAATTTGAGGCCCTGCACCTTTTTTATGCCCTGGCATTGGGTGTGGAACAGATTCATTTTCGCGGCGAATATCACGGCGATATTCACAGCGATAATATTATGGTCAAGAGGCGCGGGCTGGGATTCGATATTTACCTCGTCGATTTTTTCGACCTGGGCCGGGCTACCAAACAGCGCATCCAGGAAGATATTTATGATATGATTGCGGTTTTATATGAGCTGATCGGCGAGGGAAATGGTTACCGGAAATGCGGCGACCAGTTACATCAGATTATCTGCAACCGCCGTCACGATCTTATCCGCAAAAAATTCAAAAACGCCGGCGATGTCCGCATCTTTCTGGAAAACATGGGCTGGGATTGATCGAACGTCGGGCTGTATTTCATCTCCTGCATTTGCATATCAAATGGGTTCGAATGCCTATATTTTAAATTTTGTTTTCCCTCCTCTCTAAATAAATCGAAAAATGAAAATATCTAATAATCACTCCCGATAGTCAATTAACAGTGATTTTGATAGGAAAACGATCTCGTTGGGGCATAAAATTTCAAGATTCATAATCATAAGTCTGCCTTAGGTGGGTTAAATGGCGAATAAAGTGCAACTTCAGGCTGGGGAATGTAGTCTAATATTTTGAGTGCGATTGGCCTCTTTGGCGATTAGCCGCATATACTTTGACGTTTTGGATAAGTGAGGAGATTATGGAAAAGATCAGGCTGTTTTTTTTGTCAGCCGTTATTCTACTAGGCTGTTGTTTTTCATGTAATGCCCAATCCACACCGGCACCATCAATCGAAATACACCTGACTCTTACGTCGGAGATTTCTGATACGGCTCTGTCCGGGCGTGTTTATGTGATGTTTGACCGGAACGTTTACAGCCAGCCGCTGCGAAGCGAGATGCCCGAAGAGAACAACTTTTGGTTCGCCACAGATGTTTGCAAAGTGAAACCCGGAACTGATATTATCCTTTCCGGTGATGTTCTCGGTTACCCCTGTAAGTTGGGTGATCTTCCGGAAGGTGATTATGCCGCGCAGGCAATTTTTGATATTAATATCACCGAACGTAATTTCTCGGATGCACCGGGCAATATATACAGCGATGCCATAGCCGCAATTATTAAAGGCGGAGAAAAGAGTGTTATCGAATTTTCTCTGGACCGGGTGGTGGATAAAAGAGAAATTCATGAAACCGGGTTTTTGAAAGAGGCTAAAATTGAAAGCCGTTTTTTGAGCGATTATCTGGGCCGACCGACCGAAGTAAAAGGCATAGTCGTCCTGCCGCCATCGTATTACAGCAATCCCGAGCAAAATTATGCGACCGTGTTTGTTATGCCGGGATTCGGGTCGCCCTATACGGCAGTTCTTGAGGGCACTTTTCAGCTTCGTCGCTACGGGATGAATTCGGTAGGGCGGGAAAAGGTTTTTGTTTTTCTGGATCAGGAATGCCCGCTGGGTTATCATGGTTTCGCCAATTCGGAAAACAACGGTCCCTGGGCTGATGCATTGATCAAAGAATATATTCCTTATCTTGAAAAAAACTTTCGCATCTATAAAGACCCGGCGATGCGTTTTTTGACGGGGCAGTCGTCGGGAGCCTGGGCCGGTCTCTGGTTGCAAACCATTTATCCCGATCAGTTCGGCGGGGTGTGGGCCTGTTCACCGGACCCGGTTGATTTTCAGGCTTTTCTGGGGGTGGATATTTACGAGCCCAATTCAAATTTGCTTTTCGATACTGCAGGAGTCGCTATTGAACTCAATAAGTACTTCTCTGATGTGAACCGGGTGGTGGGCGATGGCTGGGTGCTGAGTACTTTTGAAGCAGTGTTCAGTCCCCGTGGTTCTGATGGCCGCCCGCTGGAATTGTGGAATCGGGACACCGGAGTTATCGATGCGGCTGTTGCCGCGGCGTGGAAAAAATACGATCTGAGTCTTATCCTGCAAAACAACTGGAGCGATCTCGCAGACAAACTGGCAGGGAAGATTCATATTTATGTAGCCGATAATGATCCCTTCGGTCTCGATGATCCGGTACGGCTGTTACAGGAGGCTATGACCGGCGTTGATAACGATTTGGAAATC
>Ga0272443_10002955_pt1 | contig 20783 bp, 18 predicted proteins | sample SSMAcet12_FD_193581 | JGI IMG/M metagenome (GOLD analysis project Ga0272443, IMG submission 193581) | Marine sediment archaeal communities from Little Sippewissett salt marsh, Falmouth, MA, United States - SSM-Acet-12 | ecosystem: Environmental > Aquatic > Marine > Wetlands > Sediment ... | reverse complement strand
GAACCGACACGGAGAAAATTCTCCACCGGATTTTAAGTCCGATGCGTCTACCGATTCCGCCACTCCGGCTAACTCTGTAATTTTACCTTATAAAACTAATATGTCAAGACCTCTTTCTCGCCTGAACGTTCTTCTTTTTTTTTCTTTTCTATTTCACTTTTTAGCTTAAGAAGTTTTTCTTTTACTCTTTCCACATTCAGCATTTCTTTATTTAATTGTAAATTCAAGGCTGTTTCCACCGCCTTTAACGCTTCTGCGAACCTCCCGAGCTCAAAAAGTATTTCGGCTTTATAGTAATATGCTTCAAATTTTGAATAATTATTATCCGCGGAAATATCGATAAGCCTATTCACAACTTTGAGAGCATTATGATAATCTTTTTTGCCATAGTAAGCCTTAAGAAGAGGCCAGGTAAAAGTTCTCGAATCCGGGAAAGTATCTATCAAAGGCTCGAGATACGATATGGACTCGTCATAGTCCTCTTCACGATTACAAATATTAGCATAAGCCAGAGTGGAATAAAGCGAAACAAACTTTGAATCGTCGATGGCTTTTCTTAGCATTGCAAGTCCTTTTTCTTTATTTTTACCCATAAAAGGAAAATGCCCCTTCATATACTGCCATCCTCCCAAACCCAGATAAACATCGGCTAACGTAGAATCGAGGTCCCGCGCTTTTTCCAGATAATAAACCGCAGGATTTATCATAACAAATGCGCCGAAATAATCTTCCTTTAAAACATAATAAAATATTTTCAACGTATAACTACCACCGATAAAAAAATATCCCCAGGGGTCATCCGGATATTCTTTTGTCCATTCTTTCGCTTTATCCATAGAGGAATCGGCGTATATAAAAATTTTATCTTTATAAGAATAATCTCCGAGATCTACCCACTTCATTTCATAGAGCGAAGACATTAAAAAATATGAAACCGGATGATCTGGTTTTTGTTCTTTAACAACTGTTAGCAGCGATTCCGCCCGGGCGAAATCTTCCACATAAGAACAATTAATAGCTGCACTTAGAAGAGAGTCGACTTCAGGCGAAAAAGCGAAAAATAACAGAAATAAATTAAACATACTCAAAAACTCCTCTCTTCTCCGCTAAACACGTTCGGATAATCTATATTGAACTTATTTTTATAATAAATCTTTTGAACCCCTAAAACCGCCGCAAAAAGCGGAATTATTACAGGAGTTATAAAGAAAACAATAATTGCCAGTATTCCGGGAATCGCCCTAAAAGAAAATAAAATAGATTTTTTTGTCTGTTTAATGTAAGCAAAAACAAATATCGGGAATGCCAGCCCCGCGCCTATGAGACATATATATCCTCTTTCCCCTAATAAATAAGCGGTAACTATAGCCAACAAATCGAGAGCTACTGCCAGAAAAAGAGTTTTTCGTTTCCCTAAAAAAACACCGGTGGTAAGCTTACCTTCTTCTCTATCTCCTTCTATGTCCGGAATTGTCGTATTTACAAATACCGCCGCCACCGCGAAGAAATAAGGAATAGCGGTAAGAAACATAGAACGCGAAGGCTCAGCGACAGCCAGCCAACCAACTATTAAAGCAAGCACACCATACCCCGCGGCATTCCAGATTATATCGAGGAAAGGTTTTCCTTTTGTCTCAATTTTAGGAAGGGAATAAGTGATTCCCATAAAAAGAGAAACCAGAAAAGCCACAAAAACATCCAACCCAAACAATAATGCCCCAAAAATAGATACCGCGAAAAGAATTCCCATTTCTATGTACGCGTTTTTAAGAGGAATAAGTCCATCGGAAAGCAAAAATAGCTTTTTGTTTCTCTTATCCGATTCTCTATCGACTATCTGATTAAAAATATAAACACCCCCCATAAGCATGGTATACAGGATAAAAGTACTAACCGCCCCAAGCGAAATCTCCCCGTCAGCGTGATAAGCCCCTAGGAGAAAAAAAAGCCATAAAGGGAGGAATAAAGTGGGACGAAGCAGCATAAAATAATCCATCAGGAGGAATTATAAATCATATAAACTAAAAGTCAAGGCGACCAAAAATGAAACACAGAGCACACAGAGATTTTTTTGTTTTTTAAAAAACACCCGACAACTCCACATAGGAACCACAGGATTGCAAAGATTATCACAAGATTTTCTATGTCACAAAGACACTAAAACGCGAAGAAAAACAACAAAATTAATATTACTGGTTAACAAAACACCCCCATCCCTAAAAACTAATTGAACCACAAAGACGCAAAGGACACAAGGTTTTATTTTTTAGCCAAAAGCCACAGGCGAAAGGCTAAGAGCTTAGTTTAACAACAAATTACACAAATAGCACGAATTTTTTATTTTTTTTACTCGAAACATGGAACTTTAAACCCGAAACTATAATTTACACGAAAAACACAGAGATTTTTTCTTCCCAACCTCCTAACTTCCTAACGCTTCAACTATATTCTTCCTTGACAATAAACAGAAAATCCCTTAAAATAAGGCAAGAAGTATTTTTAATTCTTTCAAAAGCTAACAAAAAAATATTGTAACAACTAAATTAAAAGGGGGTATTTATTATGAAGGCAAAAATCACCATAATTGTTTTAATCCTATTGGTTGCCGTAATCGCTGTTTTACTCGCTACAGATGTAATCGTTATTACAAAACCCGTCGAAAGGACGCAGGAAGTAATTGCTCCGGAAGAAAAACCCATTAAAGAAGAAACAACAGTCGAATCCTTTTCCGGCGAGTTAGGTCTTTCCAATATTGTGTTTTGCTCGGAAAGGCCCAGGGGTTACATGGACTATGAAGAGCAACCCGATGCGACATTCGAACCGGGTGATGTTATCTGGATTTATTTTAATTTAGACGGCGTAAAATACAATATAAATCAGGACAAAACAAAAGAAGTGTGGCTGAAATTGCACTTAACGCTGAAATCACCCGAGGGAGTTGTTCTACTGGATGAAGATTTATACAATGAACACAAAAATTTTGAAGAAGAGTATAATCTGGATGAATTATTTTTAAGGGTCAACATAAACACAACAGAAGAACTCGCCGAAGGCAAATACATCGTAGAAGCGACCTTAATAGACGAACTCGCCGACAAGGAGGCCACCGCTTCTTCGAGCTTCTGGCTTAAGGAATAGAAACTGTTGGCCTTTCGCTTTTAGCTGTTAGCTTAAAAACAGGTAAAACTTTGTGTGTTTGTGTAAGAAACGGAGTTCCGAGTGCGAAGTACTGAGCACCGAGTTAAAAAACAACTAAATTCTCTATATGTTCTACATGTGAATAATGGGGTTGTAAATGGAGTAAAAACCAATAAAAAAATCCGTGTTTATCCGTGCAAATCTTAACAATATTCTTAGATTTAAAATTTTGGAGGCGGGAAATATTTCAGACTTCGGACTCTGGACAAAAGACTCCGGACTCTTAAATTTGCTATTTTGCAAATTAAGTGCCGGAGGAGGGATTTGAACCCACAAGTCCTTTAAGGGACAACGGATTTTGAGTCCGCCGCGTCTGCCAGTTCCGCCACTCCGGCTCAACCTGAAAATATATAAAACCAGACACATAAGTCAAGAGGTCGATACAAACTCATATAGATGCCACAGCTCAGAAAGGATTTATGCTTAAAAATTGCGAATCCCGCATGCTCCACAAGTGAAATGTTGGTTAGGATGTTAGAACGTTAGGAGGTTAGGAAGGGAGAAACAAAAAAATCATTCGTATTATTCTTGTTATTTATTGTTACTCTTTTTTTTAAATTTCCAATTTGTAATTTAAAATTTGCAATTTAAAATGGTGTAACCCACGGGGAGGCTTGACATGTTTAATTATAAGATTAAAATTTAAAGGAAATGAGAAGCGAATTAAAAGACAAAGAAGGGGTGGCTATAATCTCCCACGAAATAAAAAACTCAGTTGCCGGACTTAAGACGGGGATCGAAATGCTCAGGGATATGGGAAGCGGTGATGTAAAAGAAATAAGCGAAACGTTATTCGAAGAATTAAAATATTTACAGGAAATAACGTTCGATGTTTTAAGTTTAACAGGCTCTCTTGATTTAAATTTAGAAAAGGTTAATATTAAGAAATTGAGCGAAGAAAGCGCAGAAATTGTCACCGGCGATGCTTCTTTTGTGGATATGAATTTCGACGAAAAATTCCCGTCTGTTATTTGTGACAGGAATTTGATGAAATCGGTTATCATAAACCTTATAAACAATGCCTACGAAGAGGTCGGAAATGCGGGCAAAATAGAAGTGGGAGGAAAAAGCTTAAAACAGGGAATGATAGAAATCTGGGTTGAAGATAACGGATCGGGAATAAAAGGTAATATCGGCTCGATTTTTAAGAATTTTAAATCACAAAAGAAAAAGGGAACAGGCATCGGCTTAGTTCTGGTGAAGAAAATAGTTAATGAGCATTTTGGAAAAATCAGCGTAGAAAGTGCCGTAGGGAAGGGAACGAAATTTATTATCGAAATGCCGACGGATTTTCATTATGTTGACAGACGTTCAGGCAGAGAACGAAGAAAAAGCAAAGGTAGACGGAAGGAGGACTAATGATTTTAGTATTAGAAGACAATAAAGCCTTACGTATGATTATAAGGAAAGCCCTCGAGAAAGCTGGATACGACGTTAAAACAGCAGAAAACGGAGAAGAAGGGTTAAAAATCTTAGAAGAAGAAACCCCCGATTTGATAATATCAGATGTTATTATGCCTGAAATGGACGGATTTGAATTTTTAAAGAAAATCCGAAAAAAACATCCCCTTGTTCCCTTTACTTTTCTTACGGTGAAATCCGAACTCGAAGACTATTCCAAAGGTTATGAACTCGGAGCAACAGATTATATCACAAAACCATTCGATGTCGAAATTTTACTCAAAAAAGTAGAAAAAAGAATCGCGTCCGGCAAAATACTTAAAGAAATTATAGAAGAAGGGAAAAACACCGTGGATCTCGGAAAAATCCTGCCCGTAGACCTTATAACCAGGTTAAAGGAAAATAAAATCGACTGCAAAATCACAATTTCTTCACCGGACGGCAACGGAAGCATCGAGATTAAAAAAGGTAAAATAAAGAAGAGCGCATTCGACGATTTAGAAGACAAACAGGCTCTTCTGAAAATCGCGGGATTACATAAAGGCGAAATTGAAATTGAACGTTAATTAAGCTTCTTAAATATTTTTGGTTAATCTTCTCACCGGTTAATGATTTCTATTAAAAAAATGCGAAAAAATCTATGTTAGATCTTAAAAAGGCAAATATTAAAAGTGCGGACAACTTCGTGTCTTAGTGCCTTTGTGGCTAAAATTAATTTAAAATATGATTAAGATAGAAAAGGTAAAAAAGAGCTCCATCGCGGATAAACTCGGGATTGAAGCCGGCAACCATCTTATTTCTATAGATAACAAAGAAATAAACGACTCCCTCGATCTAAAATTCTTCGAAACCGGTATTTTTTTAAATGTCGAAATATCGGACGGAAGAAAAACCCGGATTTACAACATTGAAAAAGAAGAAGCGGATACCCTGGGTATAGAACCCTCAGAATTCAAAATGAAATTATGCAAAAACAACTGTATTTTTTGTTTCATAAACCAGAACCCGGATGATGTGAGGGAATCTTTGCTCGCGAAAGACGACGATTACCGGATGTCTTTTCTTTACGGGAATTACCTTTCTCTTACCAATTTTACCGATAAAGATTTCAAACGGGTTTTAGAACTAAAACTCAGTCCTCTTTATATTTCCGTCCATACGACTAACGGGAAAAAGAGAACAGAAATGATGAGAAACAAAAAAGCGGGCAAAATCAAAGAAAATCTGAAACGATTAAGCAAAGGAGGGATAAAGCTGCACACCCAGATAGTCCTCCTGCCCGGAGTAAACGACGGCGAGTTTCTCCATGAAACAATCGAAGATCTTCTATCCCTGTCCGCGGTGGAATCGATCGGTATCGTCCCCGTTGGATTGACCGTCATGAGAGATAGTTTACCTCATATCGAACCGCCGACCCTCAAATGGATGAACGAAGTGATAGAAATGACAGAACCGTATCAAAAAGAAATAAGGATCAAGAAAGGGAAAACGCTTATTTATCTTTCTGATGAATTCTACATAAAAACAGGAAACACAATCCCAGCTGCCGAATATTACGATGATTTTCCTCAGTTAGAAAACGGAATAGGAATGGCAAGGAAATTTCTGGAGGGTTTAAAATCCTTAAAAGTTCCCGATTTCGAAGGAAAAGTTCTTCTTGTCACCGGGACACTCGCGTATAATTTAATAAAAAAACTCGCCAATAAATTCAGAAAAGCAGGAATAAAAACCGAGGTAATATCCGTAAAAAACAGATATTTCGGAGACTCCGTGGAGGTTGCGGCTCTGCTCGGAGGTTGGGATTTAATGGGGCTTATTTCCGTAAAGGATTTCGATACCGTGATTTTACCTCCCGATATCGTAAACAGAGACGGAATGTTTATAGACGGATGTTCACTTAAGACTTTAAAGGACAATTTACGAAAAAAAATTATCATCAGTCCTTATAACATCTTAGAACTCGAGAATATCAAATGAATACAATAGCAATAGTGGGGAAACCTAATGTCGGAAAATCGACACTTTTTAATCGTCTACTGAACAAAAAAAGCTCTATAGTAGATAGAACACCCGGAGTTACGAGAGACAGGGTTTATGGCGTCGTGGAGAAAGAAGGCAAACCTCTGATTCTAATCGACACCGGCGGACTTCAGTTTTCAGAAGATCCTCTCGAAACACAGATTAGAGAACAGGTAAATTTTGCCCTGGAAGAAGCCGATATTGTTCTGCTGCTGGTCGACGGTAAAGAAGGGATTTCACCTCCTGACAGGGAAATTGCCGATTATGTTCGAAAGACTAATGGAAAAAAGGCTCTGGTAATAAACAAAATGGATAAAGGAGAAGATTGGAGCGCGCTGGGCGAATTCGAAAGATTAATTCTGGACAAGACCTTTCAAATCTCTGCCCAACATAAACACGGCATAGGAGAACTGTTAAATTGGATTCTTTCAAACTGTGAAGAGGGAGAGATAGCCGGCGGAGTAACCATCGGAGTTATAGGGAAGCCCAATACGGGAAAATCTACTTTTGTTAATGCCATTATGGGATACGAACGGACAATCACAAAAGAAGAACCGGGAACAACCCGGGACAGCACAAATTCTTACCTGGAATATAAGGGAAAGACTATTGTTCTTGTGGATACCGCGGGGCTAAAGAAAAAATCGAAACTAAAAGACTCTCTCGAATATTATTCTTTTCTTAGAGCTATACGGACTATCGAAGAATCCGATATTGTTTTTGTTCTGATAGACTCTACAAAAAAAGTGAGCAAACAGGATAAAAGCATAATCAGATGGGCGGCGGACAGGGGAACCCCTCTTATTATACTACTCTCGAAGTTCTATCTTATTCCGGAAGAAAAAAAAGAAACAATTCTCAAGTATTACAAAAGAGAACTCTCGATTTTCGATTGGATACCGAGAATAAATATTTCGTCTTTAAAAATGGAAGGCATAGAAAAAGCTTTATCCTCGGCTCTGGATATTGTGGATAAATTAGATAAAGAGAAACCGGAACTCGAATCGGTTGTAAAAAAAGCCATAGATTATCGTCCGCCGCCGGGAGCCCGAAAAAAAGTCGAATTACATTCAGCAACAGAACACCGCGGAAAAATCAATCTAAATACAAACTCTAATAAAGATTTTGATGAACAATACCTACGATATCTGGAAAACAGGATAAGGAGAAAAATCGATTTTAAAGGAATCCCGATTTCATTGAAATTGGGAAGGGGGTAATTTTTTATGTGGGAAGCGTTAGCTTTTATCGGCTCATATTTTCTGGGAAGTATTCCTTTCGGTTACCTTGTAGGCAAAGTCAAAGGGTATGATTTAAGAAAAGAAGGCAGCGGAAACATAGGGTCCACAAACGTTTTTAGAGTTGTAGGAAAAAAAGAAGGAATTTTTGTTTTTGTTCTGGATTTTCTTAAAGGGTTCCTTCCCGTAATGTACTTTTTCGACATCTCCGTTCCGGCGGCTGTTCTCGCTCTTATCGGAGCAATTATCGGACACATGACGACACCTTTTCTACGTTTCAAAGGAGGAAAAGGAGTTGCCACTGGCTTCGGAGGAATTGTGGCGCTCATGCCCATACCCGCGCTCAGCGCCTTCGGTGTCTGGATAATACTTATGGGCATAACAAGAAGGGTTTCCGTGGGTTCTCTGGGGGCTGCCATATCCCTGCCTATTTTATATTTCTTTCTTTCAAATCCTGTGAATAAGATCGTTCTTTATATAACCATTCTTCTCGTGATCTTAGTTATCTTCACGCACAGAAAAAACATAAAAAAACTCTTAAGGGGCGAAGAAGAACCTATATTTTAATGAGGAAATTATGATTAGATGCGGAGTTATAGGAGTAGGATATATGGGAAAACACCACGCCCGGATTCTATCGTCTATAAAAAATATCGAGCTGGTGGGGATATCCGATCTCAATGAAGAAAGAGGAAAAGAAATAGCAAAAGAATACTCGTGTGATTTCTTTTTGAATTACGAAGAACTTCTCAAAAAAACCGACTGTATTTTTATAGCGACTCCCACCAATACTCATAGAAATATCGCAATCGAAGCCATTAAATTAAAAAATAACATTTTTATCGAAAAACCGATTTCATTGGATATCGATGAGGCTGAAGAAATTATAAAAAACGCAAAAAAATCGACCCTTTTTTTACAGATCGGGCATATAGAAAGATTCAATCCTGCCATACTCGCCGCGAAAAAGTTTATCGAAAAACCTCTTTTCATCGAAGCTCATCGCCTTTCTCCGTTTTTCGGCAGGGGGACAGATGTCTCGGTAGTTCTGGATTTGATGGTGCACGACCTGGACATAATACAAAAAACGGTTAAATCCGGAATAAAAAACATATCCGCCGTAGGCGTACCGGTATTGACCGATAATATAGATATAGCAAACGCCCGAATAGAATTCGAAAACGGTTCCTTAGCAAATGTTACCGCTTCCAGAATCTCACAGGAAAAAGTCCGGAAAATTCGGTTCTGGCAAAGAGACTCTTATGTTTCGGTCGATTCCCTTAACAAAAAAGTAAATATCTTTCGCAAAGAAATAAAAAAAGGTAAACCGGAAATAAAGGAAGAAAAAATTCAAGTATCTTCAGAAGAGCCTTTGTTTTTACAAAATAAAGCTTTTCTCGACGCCTGTTCGGGTAAACAGACACTCCTGTTCAAACCCGAAGAAGCCAGAAACGCTTTGGCTCTGGCTCAAAACATATCGGAAGAAATAAAAAAACGCACGGAAAGAGTCAACTTAAAAAAATCTCCGAAAAAATAGACGATGAAAATTTTGTTTATAACCGGGGAAGCATCCGGAGACCTTCACGCTTCTAACCTAATCGGCTCTTTTAAAAAAATTAATCCCGATATCAAATTCTACGGAATAGGCGGGGAAAAAATGGAAGAGTCAGGAGTGAAAATAATTTATCCCTGCGAGAAAATCAGTGTCGTAGGATTTAGCGAAGTCGTATCTAAAATATCAAACCTGCGCGAGGCAAGAAAACAAATATTTTCCCTAACGAAAAAAAACAAAATCGATCTCGCGGTCACAGTCGATTCCCCGGGATTCAACCTTTCCATAGCTCGCTTACTTGTAAAAAAAGATATACCTGTGTTCTATCTCATTCCACCGCAGGTATGGGCATGGGGCAAATGGAGAATCAAAAGCTTATCTAAATATTTTAAAGGTTTATTTGTAATCTATCCTTTTGAAAAAAGATTTTTTGACAGAGAAGGAATAAAGTCTTTTTTTCTCGGTAATACCCTGATAGAAATCGTTAAACCGGAAAAAAAATTTAAAACAAACGATATCCCTTCCGGAAATCCGCTGGTAGCTATCCTGCCGGGATCGAGAACGGCAGAAATCAAAAGACTGCTTACACCTTCTTTAAAAGCTTTTAAAATTTTTAAGGAAAAACACCCTTCAAGCAGAGCAGTGATAGCATTACGCAAGAAAAAAGACCTTTCTCTGATTCCAGGAAACGGGATAAAATTGTTAAATGATGCTAAAATTTTTTACGGGAGAACATACGATATTTTAAAAGCCGCCGACCTGGCAATCGTATCTTCGGGAACAGCCACGGTCGAAGCAGGAATATTACAAACCCCTATGGTCATAGTATATAAATTATCGTACATTTCCTGGATTATTTCAAAGATTTTAGTCAGGGTTAAACAATTCGGTCTGGTTAATATAATTTTATCAGAAGAAATAGCGCCGGAACTAATACAAAAAGAAGTAAACCCCGGAAGAATCGCGAATGAGCTGGGAAAAATCTACGAAAACAGAGAAAAAATTGCAGATCGATTGAAAAAATTCAAACAATTGTTAGGTACAAAAGGAGCTTATGATAGGATCGCCGAAAAAATCCTTTCTATCGTTCATTGAACCCTTTCTGATAGCCCTGATAATTCGCGTTTTGGGATTAACCTGGAGAATAAAATTTAATGGGACTAAGCGCTTAAAACCTTACAATTTTAAAGTTCTGTATGTATTCTGGCATGAATACTACATTCCCGCGGTATATTCCAATATGGGCTCGGCAGCAGGGGTTCTGGTAAGCTCTAGCAGAGACGGTCGATTATCCGGAAGAGTGCTAAAAATCCTGGGGTATAAGCCTTTTAGACCCAAATCCGGGGAGAAAGAAATAAAAGCGTTAATAAATTTTATAAATTACGGAAAAAAAGGTAATCATATTGCTGTTACCCCCGACGGACCGGCGGGACCGAGAAGAAAAGTTAAAAAAGGCGTGTTACATATAGCCAAGAGAACCGGGCTGCCTATCTTCGCGGTATCTATTAGGGCTTATCCTGTTATCCGTTTTTCTTCATGGGATAAACTCATGCTGCCTCTGCCTTTCGCGAAAATTGAAATTTCAATGAAAGGTCCCATAAAAAATCCCGGCATTGAAACTTTAGAAGTACATCTTTCATAAAACAATTATATCTGCTATTACTCACCGAAATGTTGAGGAAAAAACTCTTTAGATTGCTTCGCTTGAGTCAAACGGAATGCCAAACTCGCAATGACATTTTTTATTGTCCTTTTCTAAAATAAAATTTAATGAAAATGTTGGAATCTCGTGTTTTTCTTGTGCATAGTGGTTAAAAATATCCTGTAAATCTGCGTACTAAATAGTAGATTCTTCGAATCAGTAATATAGTTAAATTGTCACATCGTTAAATATTAAAAAAAAAATCTTTGTGTCCTTTGCAAACTTTTTGGTTCATATTATATATCAGAGGTTTTACCGGAATCACCAAATTGAATATCATAGAGTTTTTTATACAGCCCTCCTCTGCTTAACAACGTCTCATGCGTACCCTTCTCTACAATTCTGCCTTCGCTTATAACAATAATCAAATCCGCGTTTATTACCGTCGAAAGTCTATGGGCGATTATTAAAGAAGTTCTACCGTAAAGCAGCTCAGCCATAACATCCCTGAGCAATTTTTCCGCCTCGGCGTCCAGCGAAGAGGTTGCTTCATCCAGGATCAAAATGGGCGAATCCTTGAGTAAAGCCCTGGCTACGGCGATTCTCTGTTTTTCTCCTCCGGAAATTCTGCCCCCCTTTTCCCCTATTACAGTATCCAAACCCTCGGGCATCTTCTCGATTAAATATTCCAGATGACTCTTCTTCAAGACTTCTAACATCTTTTCGTCTGAAACATCCGTTTTCCCGTACTTAAGATTATCTCTTATAGAATCGTTAAAAAGTATCGCATCCTGAGTTACCATACCTATATTATCGCGGAGACTGGAAAGGGTATATTCCCTTATATCCTTCCCGTCGATTTCCACTCTGCCTTCCTGCGGATCAAAAAAACGGGGAATCAACTGGACCAGTGTTGTTTTCCCCGCGCCTGAAGGACCTACTATAGCAGCGGTTTCTCCTTTTCTTATTTCTAAATTTATATTTTTCAAGGCGTAGTGTTCATCGTTATAAGAAAAGGAGACTTTTGAAAATCTTATGTAAGATTTAAAAGAATCGAGGACAAATTTCCCCGAATCGTCTATCGTATCTCTGGCTTTAATAATCTCAAGCGCGCTCTCCATAGACGCCAGACCGTGCTGAAGATCTCCGAAAGCTAAATTTATCTGACGGAAGGGATACTGCAGAAGAACCGCACATCCCAGAAAAATAAGAAATTTATCCGGGGTAATAAAACCCTTAAAAATAAAAACTCCTCCGAAAATCATTATGCTCCCCGCCAGAATAGCTCCTAAGAATTCACCCGACACGGGTAAAAGCCCTTTTAAAAGATTGCTTTTCACATAACTTTTTCTGTATACATCGGATTCTTTCTTAAATTTCTGAATTTCGTGCCTTTCCATACCGAACAACTTTACTATGCTTATACCGTAAAGCATCTCGGAAACCAGAACGTTTAAAAAAGCTTTTTGTTTCCGTAAACTTGTAAACCTTCCCCTCACTCCTTTCCCAATAAAGTGTACTATAAGGAGAAAAAAAGGAGTAAGGATAAGAGATATTAAAAACAATCTCCATGAAGCCCACAAAGCCAAACCCACATACACAAGAACTATAAATAGATTTTGCCCCAAATCCATAACACCTCTTTTTAAAGCGAATTGAATTTTCTCCGTATCGTTTGTAATTTTAGAAAGCAGATTTCCGGTTTCTGTTTTATAGTGAAACGTGAAGGAAAGTTCGGTGAGTCTTGAAAACATGTCTACTCGTATATCGGCAATTGTTTTCTGTTCCACTGAATCTGAAAGAAAATATAAAAGAAGCGTAAACGGAGCTTTTACTCCGTAAATAAGAACGAGAGACACAGCCAGTCTTACAAGAGAATTCATTTTATCGCCTTCTTTGATCCAATCTATCAGCCATCGCAAAATACCCGGTCCCACGCTCGCGTTCTCCTCACCGAATATGGCTGAAACGACAGGAGTAATCATCCCTATTGTGAATCCGCTCAGAATGGCAACGATTATCATGGTAAAGAGAAGTAACCCGAGCAGAATCTTGTACCTGAAAAGATATTTCTTTAGTTCCTTCAACATATTCACATTTTACCATCTTTGTGTAGTAAATCAAGAGACCCCACCCCATTATTCACATTTAGAACATGTAGAAATTGTAGTTGTTTTCTTCCAAAAAAGTCAATAATATAATTTTTAGTATTTAATTGTAACTTGCAACTCGCAAATTAGAACTCGATACTCCGCACTATTTTTTACACTCTAACTCTTCTACGCATTTACGCACCAACCATGACCGAACTTGACACTCACTCCGTTTAACTTATATTGGCTATAGTTATATAAAAAAGGGGGAGTGATCAATGATTAAAGTACGAGTGCATATTTTTCTAATTATAATTTTTATCTTTTCACTAATACCGACAACTTTATTTGCTTTACCCACAGAGGAATCTCTGATCGAAGCATGGGAGAATTTCCAGGAAAAAGATCCCAAAACTATCACTTTTGAAAAACTAGATAAAAATCACTATCATTTTAAGACAGAACGGTTTCCCTTCGACGGAGAACTAAAAATCCTCAATGTTACAGTGGATGAACAGACTTCGAGTTTCGAAAATGGATTTGTTCTGGGTGTGGTGGAAACCGAACTTGTGGACTTGCCGAAGGATTTTATGGAAAAATATTCTTACAGTTATTCCGCCTGGGTTCAGGATAATATACTGTATTACGACAAACAGGAAGAGAAATGGCTATCGGACGAAGGATATTACGGCAAAATGAAAGAAAAACTCCCCACCAGTTATTTCATGGACATACTAAATTATCTTCCCTTCTTATTTTTACTTCTGATTATCGCTATTTTCCTAATAGCTTTTAACGTACAGCGAAAAAATAAAAAGTACCTGGATCACGCTTACGACCTGACCGAAAAACAAATGAAATTCATGGAAGAATCTTTTAAACTGGAGAAGAAAAGCACCAAATTGCTTGCCGAGATACTAAAAGAATTAAAGAAAGGCAAGAAGAAGAAAAAATAAAAAAGGAGTTAAAAGTCAGAATCATTCCGCACATCACGTATTATGCACATTTAGAATATGCAGAAACTGTAGTTTTTTTTAATGCTTACAAATTAATACTTTCTTCTAACTATTATTATTTCTTTATTTTTAACTTAAATTGTGTGAATGAGTGTGCCGGGAAAGAATATAAAAAGTTATTTCCCGCGACTTCCATTTCTTTAGTCTCGGGTATATATTTTTGTCTTTGATTATAGATAAACGGGGTATGAATGTCTTTCCTGTTCACCTCGCTTATCGTCGCTTTTCCGGTAAATGCCCCTGGGTTATTTATAATTTCGGCGAGGATGGATTTATCTTTATGTCGGTTTACCACATTTATAAAAAGCGTATTTGTTTCCTTAGAATACACGGATGTAACATCGAGATAAGGTATATCTTTATAATCTCCCGCGTCAAACCTTTCACAATCTACGTACACATCTACGGAAGCTCCCAGACAATTATTCGAAAATAATTTGAACGTATGGAAAAGGGGCGTTTTAAATGTTCCTTTGTCCTTATCATTTGCTAAAAGCCCGGTAAGAAGAGTGTAGTTTGCCATTTTAACAACATCGGCATGACGTATAAAAGAGTTGAAAAACTGAGCTGCCGCCAGAACCGATAAAATATCCCTTCCGAAAGGAGCCCACTCGTCAAATGATATATATATTGGTTTTTCGAGTTTATATTTAGTTTTAACAATTTCGATCTGCGCGGCGGTTGTATTAATTTTTTCTTCGATATCCATTGCCCAATGTCCCATATACGAGTCGTAATCCTCTGTATATTCCCAGTAACGGTGTATGGAAATGTAATCGATAACGTTTCTTAATTCGGTTAATATTTTCCGGTTCCAATCTATCCATTTACCTGAAGGTTCGTAGTATGATGAGCCGCACGCTATAAACTTTATTGTCTTATCCGTTTGCCACATCGCTTTGGCAGTTTCTTTAGCTATTTTACAATAGTCTTCGGCATTTTTATATCCGATTATCCAGGGTTCACCGTCGACTTCATTGCCCAGACACCAGTATTTTATATTATACGGTTTCTCGTTTCCGTATTTTGCGCGTAAATCTGAATAATAAGTTCCTTTTTCCAGGTTGCAGTATTCAACCCAGTATCGGGCGTCGTTTATGTTACCGGTTCCGAGATTAACACAAACGACATTTTCAGTTCCCATAGATTTATTTAATTTAACCCATTCGTCTGTACCTACATGATTATTGTCGATCGCCCCCCATGCCAGGTCTTTACGGATCGGTCGTTCTTCTTTCGGTCCGATACCGTCCTTCCAGTTATATACCGCGGTGTAATTGCCGCCAGGCCAGCGCATATTGGTTATCTTTAGTTCCTTTACAGCCTCGATATAATTAACTTTAAATCCGTTTTCATCGGCGAGGGGAGAGGTAGGGTCATACAACATCCCGTATAGTGTGTTATGTACAGTCGCGTCATCCATTCCGAATCTCTTCGGGTCGATTTGTATGGGCTCCATGAATACTCCGTAGATTTTCGGATCGATTTCGTCTATTATTCTGTCACAATCGATTTTAATTCTCGCTGTTCTGGCAGACAGAGAAAGGGCAAGTACGAATACAAAGATAAAGATTGTGATACCGTTAACAGTTTCCTTAATCATGTTTTTAATTGTAGAGATTTTTGGTAAAATGTCAAGGATTTTTAATCGTCAGGGCGTTAGAAGGGTTTTGTTTTGATTCAAAAAAATCATAACTCGACGTCCAAAATTATCAAATTATAAAATTTTTTCCCTGTTTATTTACTTATCTTATGAGGTTAAAATGGAGTTTTGGCCTATTGCCCTTCCGGTTTTCCGAAGCATAAAAAGAAGCGTCGATTGCGCCTAACGGACGGATTAGCAACCCTTTTGTTTTTCCGTCAAGCAAACGCTGTAGAACCGGCTTTGATATTGTAATAAAGTTTTTACCTCCGGGTTTATCATTTACATCTAAATCGTAAACCATTTGAGTGTTAAAAACATCAGCATAGTTTTTCCCCCGTACAAAATTTCTGTACGTCACGGTATTCTGGTCCCATAAAGGATTTCCGCCAATAATTTCGATTACTCTCACCTTGCCGAATTCCATACCGAAGTCTTCGCCGAAAGTTTCGATATAATTTCCACCTTTTGCGGCGGAGTATGTTGTTAATTCTAACAGGCCAGATCCGTCTATTTCTAAATTCTTATATTCCCCCAAATCCCATCTTAAAATAGCCCATTGATTTGCGTTAATTGTTAATGCGCGAACCACCGCTTTCTCCCCTTGAATGTACCAGTCGTTAAAGTTTACATCAGGAAAATCGGAGTTAATCAAGCAGTCGTGAGTAACTTCCAGATGTTCCAAAAAAGTGTTTAAAGGCGGAATCGGCGGATGATAAGGTATAAGCTCTCCTTTATCGGATCCGGCAGAATCCACATTTACGATATCGGCGCGATAATAATCCACATCGACATAGTACTTGCCCAATCCCCAATCGGTTACATTCAACTGCACATAAACGTTATCACCGGGGACAGCATCAAATTTTTTAGTGGTCATGCTGACTATATGCCATTCGGAAGTATCCGGTATATCAAACTCCATTAGATCTATATGATAATTTGTTGTCCTCTGTGTATTCACCATCATGTTAATCCGGCGCGGCGCATCACCGATACGCACTTTTGCCTCGACACGCAACTGATAAGAGGTATCTTTTAATTTGTTTAAATCCAGGCAATCAGATACATCACGTTTAATAACCGCCCACCAGACATTATGCTTATCTTTTATAGCATCCACTAAAACGCGCGCGTAACCATCCTTCTGCACAAAATCCATTTTTGCGGCACCATCTCCGGTAAAAAAGAACCATCCTTCTATTTCCTTTCCGTTAAAAGTATCCAGAAATTGCGCCTGACATACCACGGTAGTGGTAAAAATTAAAAGTAATATTTTCAATTTTTTCTCGATAATAAACATTCAATTCTCCAAAAAAACTTAAGATCTGCCCGCTCTCTTAAATACTATGCTTAATAGTGCTCCGCTTATTATCAATGTTAACCAATCTATGATTATGACGGCGCATTCAAAAATGTATTCTCTTTTTATTCCGTATATGATTGAAATAAAAATCAGCGAAATAATTGTGAGAATAAAACTTATTATAAAAATCAAACTTACGCTATGTTCCAGCTTGCTTTTCTTATAAAAAACCGGTGCTATAGACAGGAATGACAAACTCATAATCAGATACCCCAGGTCTTCAAGAGCGATAAAAACCCCGTGAGGGTTGTACTGGGTTAGTATAGAAATACCGTTGGTTTCTCCATTTAAAAGGCTTGGTTGTACTACGGATATTTGAACGAAATAATCTACTGTTAGAATGGCTGCGGAAATCAAGGCAAAGGATAATCCGATTTGACTGAACACTTTTTTCTCATCTGAGGTACCGCGGTGAATACAGACCATAAGTACAAGGTAAGCCAGAGTCAGCAAGATTGCGGTGTACATCCAGATATAATCTATCGGAAAACGGGAAATAATATCTGTGTAAGGATACTCAATACAAGAACCTTTACAAAATGGACCGGATATCGGTGGACGAACGACAGAGAGTGTCACCACGGTTAACACAGTCGTTAATATTGCCGCGTAAAATCCTATTCTCACTGCATTTTTTTGCTCTTTAATTTTATTCGATTGAAATTCCGTATCTATTTTTTTCATCAAAACCCTCCTTAATTGTCATATATCATAAAGAAAACAATATTGAATGTCAAGGATTTTTAATCGTCAGGAGTTTTTTTTAATTAAAAATTCATAATTCAAAATTCTTGTTAGCACAAAGCCGTAAGCTGAGAGCGTTCTTTTTCCTGGTAAATATTTTTTCAGACAGAGAAAAAAAAGACAGCTACCTCCGGACATGAGACCGAGAAACAAAGACCAGAGGTCATGCTGTCTTTTCGTATTTCAAGAATCGCTTTTATTGACACATTTTATGGACTGAATATAGAATTTAACACAAACCAGGGATAGGCTATTATTAATGCGTCTAAAACAAAACCCAGCATTAGCAGATTCCGCGTAGCATGTTTTTTGGACTTTATCTGTATTTGATCGATGTCGTTTAAATAAATAAACTTCTCACCTGCAGCACTTTCCGCCATTGTATCCCTCATATATTTAAAATCTTTTATTGATATTCCGGATAAAAATTTATTGGGAAATTTACCTTCAGATATAAGATTTCTTATTGTTTGTCCTTCGGTTTTATTCCCACGGTTGTCAGTTATATTTTCAAGGTGTTCTAACTCAAATTTTGTGGGACTGTTTATATCTAATGGGCTCAGAATTATGTATTTTTTATCTAATCCTGAGAATTTTACATTATCATCAGTTATGAATTCTGACGATGTCTTTATGGTATCCCCTTTGGTTGGCAAGAAACTTCCCTCAGGTATTTGTTTTTGGAGTTCCGCGTACTCCTCATCATATTTTTCATTTGGAATGCTGTCTATCCCTAAATATTTCCCTTCGAGCATAGTTTCGTCTTTCAGATTAATAATTACTTTTGACCCCGATTTTATTTTTCCCGCTTCCATTCCCTGAATTGTTTCGGCAATATCCGGCGTTCGCTTGTCTTCTGCTTGACCTATCATAGCGAGCGTAGCGGTACAGCTATTTAAGCATAGTACAAATACAAGAGTTAAAAACAAACTTATTTTGGACGATATTTTACCTATCATTTTTATATACTCCCTCCTCTTTTATGCGGTTACCGATTTTAATCTTTTTGCCTTCTTTTAAATTTCGCATAAACCATACCTCTTTTTAATAACAAAGTGCTTTGTTTTATAAAGCAAAATAATAATTTTTTCTGCTTTGTCAAGGGAGGGTCAAGACTATTATCTCTCTGCTCTCTTCTCGCTAATAAGAATTATTGAAAAACAAGCTCTGTATCTTTTAATGTCGTTCGCCGTTATTTCCTTTGGTTTTTTATTCTATATCAAATTCAATATCTTTCCCGGGTTAAAACCTTTTACGTTCTTGAAACGAATCCCAAGATCCAACAGGGTAAACCCTGAAAGTGAAGGCGATTTCAAAATAATTGCGGAAGTTGTAACGGTACTTTAAAAAATCAAAAGATTTTTTAAGTTAGAGCGTAAGGAAGAGTGCGAAGTACCGAGTACTGAGTTTTGAGTTAAAAAAACAACACAAAAATCTCCTTGTGTATCCGTGTTAGTCCGCGTTTAATTTTTCCTTGACATTCACCCCTTTTTACAATATTATTAAAATAGAAAAGAAGAAAATATTATTTGTAATTATTTTACTTTTTTTAAGTTTATTGAAGGCTTTTAGTTCTTCATTTGTGTTAAGAATGTCAAGAAGGTCAGAACTTGGATTCGAAAAGGGGTTTTTTAAGTTGGAGCGTCAGAAGGTTAGAAAGGAATAAAAAACTATTATGAATAAAAAGAAAATTTCCAAAACAGAATTTATAGATAGGTTCGATAGATTGTGCGGCAAGGGCGACTTAATTCAGTTCCCTAAAAGCAATACAGATAGACTGATACTACTAGGATCGATAATTATACAACTCGAACCCCAGAAAGAATATTCCGAAAAATCGATTAACGAAGCTATTGTAAAATGGATTGATAAGATGGCAAATCAATCATACCTCGATCATGTTACACTGCGCCGTTACCTTGTAGATTTGAGGCTGCTTGAAAGAAACCGCGCTGGTGATTGTTACCGTGTCTCTAAATCCAGGATGTCTGGTTTGTTTGAAGATGTTATTCTCACAATTGATCCCTTCTTGCTTATAAAGAACTTTCGAGAGGAAAGAGAAGCTCGAAAAAAAGAATGGAAAAATAATTTAAAATGAAAATAGCTCTCAGCTGACGGCTAATGGATTTTTCGAATCAGTGTATTAGTTAATTGGTTGAGTAGTGAATTAGTTGAAAAAAATAAAAAACCCCGCAAACCAAAGTCCTGTTCTGTTTTAAAATTTCTAATTAAATACTGATAAATGTTTCTGTGTAAGTATTGGTTATTTTACCCCAATTCTTCCCTTTTCAATTAAAACAATTGTTTTGCGGACTGTGAAGATTAGTAGGGCTATTAATATAACATTTGTGGAAATGTCGAGAAGTAAAACAGATGTTTGCTTTGGATCGAGCCAAATCGTTAATAGTCTTTCTGCCGCCGCGATAAACGGTATAATCTTATTGAGGTTAGAAACGGGGAACCCGAACCCGAAGAGAAATAAAGCTATTCCTGTAATCATAAGAAGTAGAATTGTTATAGCGGATTGGAGGATAAAGCTTGAGCGTACGGCTGTCTGTAAGGCAAAGATATCGTCAAGTCCAGCGTGAAAGAGTATGGTGAGCAACAATCCTGCTAATATAACAAGATTTAATTCATAAAATAAAATAATTTTCGCTCTTTTTCTCATTTGTTGAACTTTAGTAAAGAATCAAATCAAAGTCAAGGGAATATTAATAATTATGAATTATAAATTTTGAGTTTTGAATTAAAAACAACGACAAGTCCGTGTTTATCCTTGGCTGATTATACGGTTATTCTTATATTATCTCAGTATAACGAGTTTCTTTGCGTCTACGGATTTTCCTGCCTGAAGTCGGTAGATATAGACCCC
>Ga0272443_10002954_pt1 | contig 20795 bp, 18 predicted proteins | sample SSMAcet12_FD_193581 | JGI IMG/M metagenome (GOLD analysis project Ga0272443, IMG submission 193581) | Marine sediment archaeal communities from Little Sippewissett salt marsh, Falmouth, MA, United States - SSM-Acet-12 | ecosystem: Environmental > Aquatic > Marine > Wetlands > Sediment ... | reverse complement strand
AGACCTAAACGGAAGCGTCCCTTCAGAGTAAAAGCCGAATGCGTAAGACCCTAAACCGTTAAATCAGAGATTTTTTTAATACGGACACCTTATACCCTGTTAACGGACACAAACACAAATGACCACAAGCCTCCTTGACTTCTGCCCTAAACAGGAAAACCCAGAAAAACAAACTAAAACGGAGCAGACGCCATCAAAGCCCTCCACCACTGAACAAGCAGCCCCACCACTGCCAGAAAAAAAGGCTCAAACAAAAAAGGAAAGGATTGTTTACTCCGATTTCCCAAAAGACTTACCCTTATCATACCTTGTTTCGATTAGCTACGATGGCAAAAAACAGCTTGCCACTCTCGGATTATATGAGCCTGAGTCACAGAAAATCTATTTCTGGGACGACAACACTGGACACAAGCCCTACTGCCTCACAAGCCTCCCCCCAGAGATGCTGCAGAAACTCAGCCGCGTAACAGGACACCCCGGCTTCGACCACTTCGAAACTATAAAAAAGTTTGACCCCCTTATGGACAAGGATGTTACGGTTACAAAGGTTGTAGCTAAAGACCCCTTGGCGATTGGTGGTCGACAAAGCGGCTGCATGAGAGACATAATCCCTGAAGATTACCCGAAACTCACTGGAATACAGGACCCGCCTAAAGTCTGGGAATCCTACATACGATACTATCAATCCTACATCTACGACAACAACCTCGCCCCAGGCATGCTATACAAAATACAGAACGGAAACTTGATAGCTGTACAACAGAAGTCGGATGAAGGCAGTGTAGAAAAGATTCTTAAACTGTTCCCTGAAGTAGATAAGGAGTTTCTGAAGAGCGTAGAAAAGTGGGCACGGCTGCTCGAGTCTCCTGCTCCAGAATTCTTGAGAGCTGGTCTCGACATTGAGGTCAGTTCACCTGTGGCGACCCGTGTTCCTGACCCAAATAAAGCTGAAGACCCTGTTGCCTGTGCGGCACTGTATGGTTCAAACGGCAAGAAACAGCTTTTTGTTTTGAAACGAGAAGGAATAAGGCAAGGCAACAAACAGTTGCCCCCAGACGCTGTTGTCACATATTTTGATACTGATAAAGAAAAGGAGCTTCTTCTCAAACTGTTTGAGGCTCTTCGTGAGTATCCTTTTATTTTAACCTTCAACGGCGACGACTTTGACCTGCCGTACCTGTATAACCGCGCCAAGAATCTTGGTATTGCCCGACGCCAGATTCCCATAGACGCTGGACGAAGAGTCTTTCATGTCAGCCACGGCGTCCACATCGACCTCTACAAGTTCTTCTTCAACAGGTCAATCCAAATCTACGCCTTCGGCAACAAATACAGGGACATAAGCCTAAACGAAGTCGGCACCGCAGTGCTGGGACTCCCCAAAATAGCGTTTGAGAAGCCCCTGTCAGAACTTAGCTACACAGAACTTGCCGAATACAACCTGCGAGACTCAGAAATCACCCTAAACCTAACATCCTACAACGACAACCTTGTCATGAAACTGATTCTAGCCATCTCAAGGATAGCCCGAATGCCGATGGAGGACGTGAGTCGCCAAGGAGTATCCCGATGGATACGTAACTTTTTGTATTTTGAGCATCGGCAACGAGGTATGCTGATTCCAAACGCCGAAGACATCCTTGCCATCAAAGGGGGAACATCCACTACAGCCATCATCAAGGGAAAGAAGTACAAGGGCGCCATAGTGGTTGATCCTGTACCTGGAGTCCACTTTAATGTGGCAGTTATGGACTTTGCTAGCCTATACCCGTCCATAATTAAGGTTTACAATCTTGGCTACCAGACACTCCTCTGTAAACATGAAGAATGTAAGTCAAACAAGGTGCCTGAAACCGACCATTGGATATGCACAAAAGAGAAGGCTCTTGAAAGCCTGCTGATTGGTAGCCTCAGAGACCTTAGAGTCAAATGGTACAAACCCAAAACTAAAGACAAAACTTTGTCAAAGGACCTAAGAAGCTGGTACAACGTGATTCCAAGCGCCCTCAAAGTTATCCTGAACGCCAGCTACGGAGTCTTCGGGTCACCCGCCTTCGGACTATACTGTCCACCTGTTGCAGAGGCTACAGCCGCCATCGGACGCCACGTCATAACAAAAACCATAGAAAAAGCCAGAACATTAAACATCGAAGTATTATACGGCGACACAGACAGCCTCTTCCTGAAGAACCCCTCCCATGAACAAGTGGAAATCATGGCAGAATGGTCCAAAAAAACCATGGGCATGGAACTAGAAGTAGAAAAATGGTACCGCTACGCAGTCTTCAGCAGCCGCAAAAAGAACTACCTAGGCATCCTGAAAGGAGGCGGCGTTGACGTCAAAGGAATGACAGGAAAGAAACGCCACATACCAGTCTACATCAAAAAAGCCTTCTACACGCTAGAAGATCGGCTAGAGCAGGTGCAGTCGCCCGCAGAATTCGAGGAAGCAAAAAAGGAAATCAAACAAATTATCCGAGACCGTTACTTGCGACTGAAGCAAAGGCGATGGGGAGAAACCCCCGAGGAGCTGGCTTTTCATGTTGTTCTCGGAAAACCTCCTTCAGCATACACCAAAACTACTCCTCAGCATGTGAAGGCAGCTCTTATGCTGGAGAAGTTGGGCTATAAAATGACGGCTGGAGACCTGATAACATACGTCAAAGTTGTGAAGGGTGTTAAACCCCTGCAGTTAGCCTCCAACAGTGAGGTGGATATCGACAAGTATGTTGCTTACCTGCGCTCAACCTTTGATCAGATTCTTGATGCATTGGGGCTGGATTTTGAGGAGATAATTGGCTTAACAAAACTTGAACGATTTATGTAAAAAAGATGCTGCTTCCAAAAAATTGGTGTTTCAGCAGCTGGTATCATTGACGAACTTGGATTTGTTTCCTATGTGTCTGATTTCTACCCCTTCGTCGATGGGTTTGCATGGCAGCTTATACTTTTTGAATAGCCACACTAGCTCCTTGTAGGCTTTCTCGTTAACTTCAAGCTCCACAACCTCTGTCATCTCTTCTATGATGGCTGGATGTTTAGGGTTAGCTTTGTAGAGCATCATAAATTCGGTGTCTTTTTCAGAATTAGGTGGAACTGCTATAATCTCCCACAGAGACTTGGCGGGAAAATTTCGAGGAGGGTACCGTTTTATCCTTATCTTCTTCATGTCTACAACCCTTGTCAGAGGAGTATAACAAATAACCAACAACAGCCTTTTATATAAAAGACCATGGATGTTTATTCTATAGTTAGTTTATAGACAATTACGACAATAAATCGCAACAGTTGCCAGATGGCACTCGATTCTATTACATGAAAACCTTAATCCGTCAATCATCCACAAATACTCTTTCAGGAACGAAACCAACATTGATACTATTCATTGCATCAACCAAAGACACAGCTGGCATGAACATCGCCAAAAGCCTCATAGACCACTACAGCTTCGAAAAACATTCAGAAACCTTCCACAACAGCCCTGTTTACACAAAAAAGCTGCACAACAAAGAAACCAAACTACTTTTTGTCAACACAGAAATCGTGAACACCCAATTTCTAGGCAGCCTCTTCAGTCCCAGCATGTTTGTTTTCTTATCTAGACACAGCAGCGCCAAAGGAATACCCACCCTGTCAGTGCACACGCCCGGCAACTTCGCAGAAGCTCAATTCGGCGGAGAACCCCGAAGAGTCTCTGTCTCCCCTGCAGCAGCCATGAAAAATGCCCTCCAACAAATGGCAAAACTAGTAGATGAACGAGGACTGGACTACGAGGTTTCCTATGAATGCACTCACCACGGTCCCTCCTTGGATACCCCCGCCATGTTCGTGGAACTAGGAAGCTCGCCAGAGCAGTGGAAGGACCTGAAGGCTGCTGAGGTTGTGGCCCACGCCGCGGTTGCGGCTGTTGCTGAACGTTCCAGCTGTCCTGTGGCACTAGGAATCGGTGGACCCCACTACAACAAAAAATTCACAAAACTAGCATTAGACAGTCAAACAGCCTTTGGCCACATGATTCCGAAGTATGCTCTCGCAGAGGTTGACCCAGAAATAGTTGGACAATGTGTTGAAAGAACATTAGAAACGGTGGATTCTGCACTTCTTGACTGGAAGGGAATCAAAGGCGAACACAAACTCAAGATAGTTGTTGCGCTGGAGAAGCTGGGTATATCCTCAGAAAAAATTTAGGTACATTATCAAAATATGTTAGAAACAGGAAGTTCTAGGGATAACTTTACATACTAGAACATAATTTGGAAAGGAGCGAGGAACATTGGGACTAAAAACATTCTTTCAGTCAGCATCCAGGTTGCTGAAACTTGCAACAAAACCTGGCAGAACCGAGCTCTGGCTATCGATAAAAATCTGTTTCCTAGGCATTCTCGCAATCGGCGGAATCGGCTTCATAATCCAACTCATAGGTACCCAAATATGATGGTGATTACTCATGGGTGAGGAAAACAAAATTTCAACAGCCGTCTTCGCTGTACGAACAACTGCAGGACAAGAAAAAAACGTGGCAAACCTTATCGAAGCAAAAGTGAAAATGAATGAGCTTCAGATAAAAGCCGTTCTTGTACCTGAATTGCTGAAAGGCTACGTTTTCATTGAAGCAGATGGACCCCACTCTGTAGAAAAAGCCATAGCCGGAGTTAAACATGTCCGATCTCGAGTTCCCGGTGTTGTAACTTTTCCTGAAGTAGAACGATACATAATCGTAAAACCGGTAATCGAAGAATTAGACGAAGATGACCTCGTCGAAGTTGTTGGAGGGCCATTCAAAGGAATGCGAGCCAAAATCACACGGGTAGACAAAGCAAAAGAAGATGTGACTCTTGAGCTTTTGGAAGCTACATTCACTCTACCAATCACAGTTCACGCAGACTACGTGAAACTTGTTGAAAAAGCCAAAAAGGAAGAATAGAAACATGGGAGAAAAGAAAGTTGTTGAAGCATTGGTTAACGGTGGACAAGCCACAGCTGGACCACCTCTAGGACCCGCACTTGGGCCTTTAGGAGTCAATGTTTTGGCTATAGTGAACAAAATCAACGAAATAACAAAAGATTACGCCGGCATGAAAGTGCCCGTGAAAATTAGCGTTGATACCGATAACAAAGAGTTTGAAGTAACCGTAGGCACGCCTACAACTGCAGCCTTACTTGTCAGTGAGTTAGGTGTAAGCAAAGGATCAGGAACCCCTAACACCGACAAAGTTGGTAACCTGTCCATGGAGCAGGTGGTAAAGATCGCCAAAATGAAGAGTGCTGATGTTTTGGGCAGAGACCTGAAGGCAAAGGTCAAAGAGGTTTTGGGCACTGGCGTCAGCATGGGCGTAACCGTTGAAGGCAAAGACCCGCGGGAAATTCAGAATGAAATTGTTGAAGGAAAACATGACGCACTACTAACTGAACAGGCTTAAAAGTAATAAGATTTTTATAACTGGCTCTTGTACGTCATTGGCGCGAGGTTCATAGTATGCCGTTGAACATGAAAAACCTCCTTGCTGCAGTGAAAGAGGTTAAAAGCAGCTCAAAAGAACGAAAGTTTTCTCAGTCGATAGACCTCGCCATAAACCTTCAGAACATTGACATGAAGAAGCCTGAAGGCAGAATTCAGGAACGCATCGAATTACCGCATTCTGTTGGAACAGCCCTTAAAGTCTGCGTTGTCGCTACAGGTGAGATGGCGCTGAAAGCCAAAAAGGCTGGAGCAAGCTTGGTTCTTGAAAAAGCTGCTCTAGAGGCTTTAGTGGGGGATAAGAAAAAGCAGAAGGATATCGCCAAAACTTATGACCTGTTTATAGCTGAGGCTCCTTTGATGCCCCTTGTAGGTAAAAGCCTTGGTGCCTCCCTTGGACCCAGAGGAAAAATGCCTACACCTGTGCCTCCTAACGCTAACATCGCAGAACAAATTGAGAGGCATCAAAAAATTGTTTCTGTGCGGATGCGGGGACAACCTGTTATTCAGTGCCGCATAGGAAACGAAAAAATGGAAGATAAAGCGATTGCAGAAAACGTTCAGACGGTTGTAAGGCGAATCGAAGGAAAACTCAAAAGAGGAATCAAAAACTTCAAGTCTGTCTACCTGAAAACGTCAATGGGTTCCTCAATAAAGGTGGCAATGTAGGGAAAAACTATGGTGGTCCGTCAATCAACTCTCCTAAAGGCTGACAAAGTCAAAGAGCTAACAAGTAGCCTAACTCAATACAATGCTGTGGCAATCGCCAGCCTAGAAAAGGTGAGGGCTGCCAACCTTCAGCAACTGCGAAAGAAGTTGCAAGAAAGCGCAGAACTGCGTGTTGTCAAAAATTCCCTCATAAGACGAGCTGTTGCCCAAGCTAAAGATAAGACTGGAATAGAAAACCTTGAAGAATACTTGACAGGACCAAACCTGTACCTTTTCACCAACCTGAATCCCTTCAAGCTTGTTATTCTTCTTGAAAAAAGCAGAGTCAAAGCGTCAGCTAGGTCAGGTGACTTAGCTGCCTTCGATGTTGTTGTGCCTGCTGGAAACACTGGATTGCCTCCTGGTCCGATTATCAGCCAGTTTACTGCTGTGGGGTTGCGTACCCGAATCGAGGCAGGAAGCGTCTATGTAGCTAAGGACACTATGGTTGTCAAGAAGGGTGAGCCTATAAGCCCTCAGCTGGCAAGTTTGCTTTCGAAGCTTGGAATCAAGCCTGTTGAGGTTGGTCTCAGCCTAAAGGTTGTTTACGATGATGGCGTGATTCTGACAGAAGAAGACCTGACTATTGATCTTGAGGGTGTTAGGCGAAGCATTGAAGAGGCTCATCAGTTTGCTTTCAACTTGAGTATGGAGGCGGCTATTCCTCTTCCAGAAAACATCAATTATCTGCTCAGTTCAGCCCATCAAAAAGCCCACAGTTTGGCTTTAAGCGCAGGCATAATCAACAAGGACACTGTCGCTGACCTTGTCCGAAAGGCTAACGCAGAAATGCAGAGCCTAAGCAAAAAATTGGATGAAATCGAGAAAAAGGGTGAGTCAGCAAGTTAGGTTTCAGAAAAGTTGAAAAGTAAGTATGTTGGAAAAGATGGAGGGAAAAGAATATGGAATACGTATATGCTGCAATGCTCCTGCACAAAGCTGGAAAAGAAGTAAGTGAAAAGCGCGTGTCTGAAGTTCTCACGGCAGCCGGCGTTACTGCTGATGCTGCTCGGGTTAAAGCTTTAGTGGCGTCCCTTGCCGAAGTTGACATCGAGGAAGCAATCAAAGCTGCTCCTGCAATGATGGCGGCGGCACCAGCGGCTGCAGCTGCGGCACCAGCCGAGGAAGCGAAGAAAGAAGAAGAACCAGAAGAAGACGAAAGCAAGAAAGAAGAAGAAGCAATGGAAGGTCTAGGTTCCCTGTTTGGATAAGCGGTCTAGTATCGTTTTCCTGAACATTCAGGAGGCTTTGCCTCTCTTTTGTGCTCTTTTTGATTTTCTTTTGTTTTGCTAGCTACTGCAAAGTTGTTCTTTGTTGAAACATTTACAGTAGGAATATATTGTAGTTTTGACCAAAACCCTATCTATGGTCATAGATTCCAAAAAGTTAAGGACGCTGTTCTTGGATTTCTTTAGTGAAAACAGTCACAAGCTGATTCCTAATTCTCCTCTTATTCCAGAGTATGACCCTACCGTTCTTTTTACTCCCGCGGGCATGCATCCCCTTATTCCATACTTTTTGGGGCAGCCTCATCCCCTTGGAAAGAAGCTGGTGAACGTTCAGAAATGCTTCAGAACAGGGGACATCGAATGTGTCGGAGACAGTTCCCACTTGACCTTCTTTGAGATGTTGGGCAGTTGGTCATTAGGTGACTACTTCAAAAAAGAAGCCATTAGCCTAAGCTATGACTTCTTGACAAACAAACGTTGGCTCAACCTAGACAAAAACCGTTTGTCTGTGACGGTGTTTGCTGGAGACATGGCTGCTCCACGGGATCTTGAAAGCTATGAGGCATGGAGTAGCCAAGGCATCCCAGACAACCGCATTGTCTTCTTGTCGAAGGAGGATAACTGGTGGGGGCCAGTCGGCAATACGGGACCTTGTGGACCATGCACCGAAATGTTCTATGATACAGGAAAACATGCTTGTGGTCCAGAGTGTGGACCAGGCTGTGGGTGTGGCAAATTTTTTGAGCTTTGGAACGACGTTTTCATGGAATACAACAGAACCAGTTCGGGCGCTTATGAGTTTCTTAGGCAGAAGAATGTTGACACTGGGATGGGTGTTGAGCACACTGCGGCGATGCTGGAGGGGAAGGAAACCGTTTTTGGCATTGCCGCCATTCGTCCAATAGCTGCGAGGGTGGAGGAGATTGCTTCCATAAATGCGCCGACAGTGGTTCAGGAAAAGTCAATACGGATTATCACTGATCATGTTCGAGCGTCGACATTCTTTTTAGGTGACGAGCGGGGAGTCAAACCAAGCAACGCTGACAGGGGCTACGTTCTCCGTCGCCTAATCAGAAGGGCAATACGGTTTGGGCGCCTAATCGGTATTGAAAGAGACTTTTTGCCTGAACTTGCTGAACTAGTCATAAAAATCAACCATGTCGAGTATCCTCTACTCAAAGAAAAACAAGCCAGCATATTCGAGGAACTAACCAAAGAAGAAACCAAATTCAAACGAACACTGGAGAAAGGCTTGAAAAAGTTTCAGCGACTGACCGAAAACAGCCCAAAAATCGACGGAAAAAACGCGTTCCTGCTTTTCCAGAGCTTCGGCTTCCCCATCGAACTGACAAAAGAGCTTGCAGCAGAGCAAGGCATCCACGTTGACGAGCAAGAATTCAGGAACGAGTATGAACAACATCGAAAGGTTTCAGCTGCAAGTGCCAAAAAACTGTTCAAGGGCGGCCTAAGCGACGCATCAACTGAAACAAAAAGCCTCCACACCGCAACCCATCTGCTCAATGAGGCACTGCGGATAGTGCTGAAGAAGAAGGACATTGTTCAGAGAGGCTCCAACATCACTCCAGAGCGGCTACGTTTCGACTTCAACTTCGACCGAGCCCTAACACTCGAAGAAATAGCGGCTGTAGAGAAGCTGGTCAACGAACAGATACAAAAATGCCTGCCTGTAAAACGAACAGAAATGACTGTAGATGAGGCAAAAGCAAGCGGCGCACAGGGCGTATTCGACGACAAATACGGCGACACAGTCTCAGTTTACAGAGTAGGCAACTTTTCTGCCGAAATCTGCGGAGGACCCCACGTCAACAACACCAGCGAGTTGGGCGTATTCAAGATAAAGAAACAAAAGGGCATCGCAGCTGGAGTCAGAAGAATACGGGCAGTGCTTGAGCACAAGAAAGGGAACTAATACAGCTTCATAATATGCCGTGTTACTTTCCCCATTTCATCATGTTTCTTCTTCTTTTGCTTGTTCTTTTTCGCTAACGAAGGCATACCCATCATCTCCCTTTAGACTACGCTTTCACTAAAAGACTGTACCAAACGATACCCTATATTAACTTGATAACAGTAACACCCAACCCTATTAGGAGCCTAATAGCAGCAATATTGTTTGAAACAATGTTTTTTCTGGAAATGATAACATAGTTGAAGGATATGTAAATAGGTTGGTTGCTGAATCATTCTTTTTGTGTGGTCAAGTAGATGAGAGTCGATTTTGGTGCTTTGATAATTGAGTTAGAATCGCTTGTTTCTAGTTCAAAGGAAGATTTTGCTAATGAGTTCTGGAGCAGCTACGAAAACTACATCCAAACATACAACAGACTACTCAAGGACCTTCAGTCTCTAGGCTTCTACAAACAGCTGACCCCCATCGAAGAGGTTCCCTTCAGCGAACAAGCCTTCGACTCTGGCTATACTAAACAGGAAAAGGCGAAAATGCGGGAAATAGTCAACCAGTCCGACGTTCTGTTACAGAAAGTGAAGCTGCTTTTGTCTCCGCCTGCCCCAACTAAGCTGAACAGTCAGGTGCGGTCAAACCAAATCTTCCTAGTCTTCGAGAAAGTCAATCCAATGGTGTTCGACGTAACCAACACGCTAGAAAACCTAGACCTAGAAGTCATCACCGTGAATAGTCCACAAGAATTAACCGATAAAACTGTTACCTATCCCCATGTTTCCTTTGCTGTGGTCATCTTATCTCTAGACCAAGGAAAAAATCAACCAACACAAAACACCATCTACACACTAGGCTACCTAGTAGGACGTCTAGGAAACACGAACGTGGTTGCCATATACCCCCAGAAACAGGGATTGGAAATCCCAGACGACAGCAACATTCTGTGGATTGAATACAAAACAGGCTGGTACCTAAAACTCGTCAAAGAACTAGAAGCCGCTAACTTCGAAGTCGACTCAAACAAACTAAGCTGGCTATAACCAGCCATATTAGAAGCCTAATAATAGTTCATTGTTGAAAAAATACTTTTTTCAGAAAAATCTGACAGAAGCAAGTTTGGTGTTGAGTGAAAAACTTTTAACGTTCTGGGTACTCCATTGGCTTTAATGACATCCTTAAAGCAGACTGAAGAAAAGTGGCGAAAAAAGTGGGAAAAAGCGAAAATATTCGAGGCAAACCCAGACCACGCTAAACAAAAATATTTTATCACTTTTCCCTTCTCTTACATGAACGGTCCCCTCCACGTTGGACACGGCTTCACAGCCACCCGTGTCGACGCCCTCGCACGCTTCAAACGCATGCAAGGCTACAACGTCCTGTTTCCATGGGCTTGGCACTGGACAGGAGAAACCATAGCCGGAGCAAGCGAACGCGTAAAAAACGGGGACGAAACCTTAATCCAAGCCTTCAGGGAAATGGACAGCGTCTCCGAAGAGAACCTCAAAAAGTTTGTTGACCCAGTCTTCATGGCACAATATTACACGGATGATAGCCGAGAATCCGTGAAAAGAATCGGCTACAGTGTGGACTGGAGAAGAGAATTCACCACAACCAGCCTTTATCCAGCTTTTAGTAAATTTGTTGAATGGCAAACTGAACGGCTCCGCGAGAAAGGCTACATCATAAAGGGAACCTACCCAGTGGTCTGGTGCCCCCATGACCAGAGCCCAACAGGAGATCATGACAGACAAACAGGAGAAGGCGTAGTCCCCGAAGAATACACCTTAATGAAATACCGTATGCTAGATGGCACATTTTTACCATCCGGAACCTTCAGACCAGAAACAATCTACGGCATTACAAACATCTGGATAAATCCGGAAGTCGACTACGTCAAAGCAGACGTAAACGGCGAAAAATGGATAATCAGCCAAACAGCAGCAAACAAACTCAAAGAACAGCAAAAAACAGTCAAAATCTTGGACACCTTCAAAGGCAGAGAAATTATCGGAAAACAGTTCACCAGCCCCCTCAGCGACAGAAAAATGCTGATTCTGCCAGGCTGGTTCGTAAGCGCCGACAACGCAACAGGAGTAGTCTACAGCGTCCCAGCTCATGCTCCCTTTGACTGGTTAGCTCTAAGAGACCTCCAAAACAACCCAGACCTCCTCAAAGACTTCAACATCGACCCAGAACAGGTCAAACAGATAAAGCCCATCTCCCTCATCACCGTGGAAGGTTACGGCAAATACCCCGCCCTCGAACTCGTTGACCAACTGCAAGTAAAGGACCAGCATGACCCCAAAGCAGAAGAAGCAACAAAAACCCTTTACAAAAAAGAATTCCACGGCGGAACACTAAAACAAATCTGCGGAAAATACGCAGGAAAACAGGTCAAAAAAGTAAAAGACCTACTCATCCAAGATTTTAAGGAACAAGGCATAGCAGACCAAATGTATGACCTACCCGAGTCCGTGGTTTGCCGATGTATGACGCCCTGCGTAGTCAAGCTCCTCGAAGAACAATGGTTCATCAAATACTCAGATGAAAAGTGGAAGCAGGAAACCAAGGACACACTGGCTCAGGCTTCCATCTACCCTGACTCAGCCCGCCAATGGTTCCTCAACATAATCGATTGGCTTAAAGAGTGGCCATGCGCCAGAAAAAGCGGCTTAGGAACACCCCTCCCCTGGAGTCCCGGCTGGATCGTCGAAACCCTCACAGACTCAACCGTTTACATGGCCTTCTACACCATAAACAACCACCTCAAAAAACACTGCATAACCGCGGAACAGTTGCCTCCCGAATTTTTCGATTATATTTTCTACGGAAAGGGCGACTCCAAAAAACTTTCAGAGCAAACCAAGATAGACCCAAAAATCTTTGAGGAGATGCGGAACGAATTTCAATACTGGTATCCACTGGACATGCGAATCTCAGCCAAAGAATTGCTTCCCAATCACTTGACCTTCTTCCTTTTTCAGCACACAGCCCTGTTTCCCGGTAATCTGCCCAGAGCCGTCGGCGTAAACGGCATGCTAAGCATCGAAGGAAAGAAGATGTCAAAATCGAAGGGCAACTTTATCACCCTCAAGGATGCCCTTAACCAGTTCGGAGCAGACGCTACCCGCTGCGCTCTACTCTTGGGGGGAGAAGGAATGAATGACCCCGACTGGAGAAAAGAAACAGTCGGAGACGTCAAAGGCAAGCTCCGGGGCTTCCAGAACCTAGCATACAAAATAATTGATAACGCAAAACAACAAAAAACGGGGCATCTGGAAACATGGCTCACAAGCATGCTGCAGCATAGAATCAGGATTGTCACAGAAAACTTGGATGCCCTAAAGACCCGAACCGCCCTAGAAAATGCCCTCTTCGAAGTCTGGAACGACTTCCGGTGGTACATGCGAAGAGCAGAAGCCTTTAACTCAAAAACCCTAAAAGATGCTCTAGAAACGTGGGCTCGGCTGCTGGCTCCCTTCTTGCCTTACATGTGTGAGGAAATCTGGAGCAAACTAGGTCAAACAGACTTTGTTTCCTTGGCTGATTGGCCAGCCTACAACCCAAAACAAGTCAATGTTGAGGCAGAAGAAACCGAAAACCTAGTCAAAAATGTCCTCGAAGACACTTCAAATATTCTCAGAGCAACAAAGATGGTGCCCAAAGAAATTTACTACTACTCCGCTTCATCATGGAAATGGAAAGCCTACTTGGCAGCCCTCAAAAAATCGGCAACAGGCACCCTTGCAGTAGGCACTCTGATGAAGGAATTGATGGCTGACCCTGAACTGAAACTCGTAGCAGGAAAAGTTGCCAAATTCGTCCAAGGAATCACACAAGAAATCCAACGCATGCCCGAAGACATGAAACAGAAACAGCTGCAAATTGGCGCCTTAGATGAAGACACCTTACTAGAACAAGCTGAAGCATTCTTTGGAAGAGAATTCAACGCAAAAATCCACACCTACAGCGAAGATGACGAGCAGATTCATGACCCCCAAAGAAAGGCTAGATATGCCAAACCCTATCGTCCAGCAATTTACGTCGCATAACCCTCGGCTTTACCATACTATTTTAATGAAAGATTATATCTAGGCAATTCTTAGACTATGAAGGTTCATGGGTCCGTGGCCTAGTCAGGATAAGGCGTTGGACTTCTAATCTACGGAAGAAGAAATCCAACGATCCGGGGTTCGAATCCCCGCGGATCCGCCACCTTCCTTTTTACACCTTCTTGTTTCTGATAGGTGACTGTGTTTCTGCTTGTTATTTTAGATACGCGAGTTTGGGACTGTCGAGTTGAAACATGAGATATGATTATGGGTGTAACCACCTTTGTGCATCTATGAAAACACTTCTCTGCCTGTATTACAGCTTAACTGTTCGTCATGTTATACGGAAATTATAAATCTGTCTAAGTTAAAATAGGTAGGTTGTACATTCACAGTTTGAGTTGTTGGTGTACAAAGAAAGTGATAAGAGTATGAACACACACGCAGAAGACCTTAAACTTCGGCTAATGACTATCGAGCTGCTTCGAACAGCAAAAAAAGAATACACGTACAGAGAATTATCCGCAAAAACCAACCTGCCTGTCACAGTTTTAAGTAGGTATGCAAAAGGTCATGTTCTGCCAAACGCTGAACGCGCCAAAGAACTCTGGAACGTCCTAACCAAACTCGTCGGCTTGAAGGCTGAGCTTCGTAGAAGAATAAAATTCAACTCAGCAGGATACTTCAACAACACCTGGATCATAGGCGACCACAACATCCTCCAGCAAGCCGCTCATCACGCCCTCGCAACCTTCGCTGGGGGACGCGTGACTAAAGTTTTGACTGCTGCTGTTGATGGCATCCCCCTTGGTGCGTTGGTTGCAAACTCTTTGGGTGTTGATTTGTTGATTGCGAAGCGGAGTAAGGAAGTGGGAGTTCCAGCTTTTCTGGAGGAAACATATGTTCTGCGGGGTTCAGGCGTAACCATGACTTTGTATTTGCCGAAAGATGCTTTGAAGCGGAGAGACAGCGTCCTCATAGTTGATGACATGATAAAGTCAGGAGAAACTCAGGCTGCATTGGTCAACTTTGTTAAGAAGGCTCGCGCTGAGGTTTCTGGAATTTACTCTCTTATTGCTGTTGGCGACGATTGGCGACAGAACCTGAAGCTTCCTAAGGGCAGCCCAATTGAGGTTGTAATAAAAATCAACAAGAAGACATAATCACAAATCATCAATGAGCAATAGTGCTCATACTAAAGAATTGTTTATGGTGGAACTCTGGGAAGCGCAGGTAGGGTAAAATGAAAAACCATCCACGTCGTCGCCGAACGTGAACTCTTCCCATATCCACTAAAATTTCTGGGCACATCAAAGTAAGTAAACTGTAGGTTTGCATTTGATCGTACTGTCTTGCAGTCACTAACGGCAAGATTGAATCTTTATCTTCGCAGAAAACATATTACCTAGCGGAACAAAAACAGCATAAAGGCGGTGTTGAAAAGATGCGAACCATAGAATGGAAAGATGGCACAGTCATAATCATTGACCAAACAAAATTGCCCAACGAAGAAGTCTGGGTGAACATGAAAAACTCTGACCATGTTGCCTCAGCAATCACAGAAATGAAGTTGCGGGGTGCACCCCTCCTTGGTGTAGCAGCTGCTTATGGTTTAGCTCTCACAGCATTCCATTCAAAAGCCGAAAACAGGGAGACTTTGATTAAGGAGCTGGAAGCTTCGGCTGCGGTTTTGCGGAAGACGCGCCCAACAGCAGTAAATCTTTTTTGGGCAATCGACAGGGTAATAAAAAAGGCGCAAGAAACCTTGGGGACTAAAGAAGCTTTAGCAAAAGCTATTGTGACTGAGGCTCAGAGGATGGCGGATGAGGATGTTGAAGTCAACCGGAGAATGGGCAAGCACGGAGCCACTCTCATAGAGGACGGCGATACGGTTCTTACTCACTGTAACGCAGGCAGTCTAGCTACGGTTGATTACGGCACAGCCCTTGGGGTTATACGAGCTGCCATCGAAGAAGGTAAAAATGTTAAGGTTATTTCTTGTGAAACCCGACCAAGACTTCAGGGGGCTAGTCTCACGTGTTACGAGTTGATGCGGGACAATATTCCAGTAACGCTTATCACGGACACCATGGTGGGCTATGTCATGTCTGAAGGTTTGGTGGATAAAGTGGTGGTTGGCGCAGACCGAATTGTTAAAGATGCGGTTCTGAACAAAATTGGAACATACAATGTTGCTGTTTTAGCAAACGAACACGGCATTCCCTTCTATGTAGCGGCTCCCATGTCAACGATGGACCAATCTCGCACCTCAGCAGAGGCAGTCATCGAAGAAAGAAGCTCAACTGAAGTCACAAACGTCCGCTCGGAAAGAATCGCACCTGAAGGCATCAAAGTGTTGAATCCAGCTTTTGACATAACCCCACTAGTATATGTTGACGCGGTCATAACCGAACACGGCATCCTAGTTCCAGACGTTAGCTTGAAGCCAAAACCAAAAGTAACCAAAAAAGGTAACAATTAATGCTGATACTTTGCTTTCAGATTTATGACCTGAGTTTTGGATAGTAACAGACGCTGGGAAAAATAGAGTGCAATCAAACACATTGCGTAAACAAACTCTAACGGCTACTGCCAGTCATGGAAACGAAAATGGTTTAATCTCTGCACATTCAAACGAAAACCCACACCTGAACCGGCAAAAACCGAATGACACAATAAAGTTTTTTTTCTTATCGCCGTTTTTATGGAGGCATTTGTGATATTGCTGGAATAGGATGTGCTTAAACCTATGACTTCTATCCAACGCACCACCCAAAACACTCCACCTTAGATGGAAAAACGTTTTCTTCTATCATCAAATCTCTCAAACAAACTGGGTCTTCCGCCAAAATGTCGCCACTGTAAGCGTAGGCTCTACCCCTACATCCACCACAAGATTCCCTGTATTCGCAGTCTCCACACTTTCCCGTAAGCAAACTTCTGTTTCTAAGCGTTTTCAGTAACTCTGAACTATACCACATTTCAGTGATGCTCTTCTCCCTGATGTTTCCAACTTCGATTTGCAGAAATGGACAGGGGTACACATCGCCGTTAGGTCGCAAGCTGAGATAATTGATTCCTGCGTGGCAGCCTACTGGCTCATTTATCCAAAACTGTTTCAGAAGAAGATCTGGTGGACTGGTGCCATTTGTTTCGTGCATTGTTGCCGAAATCTGTGGATAAAGGGGATTTCCTCCTGAAAACACAAAAATCATATCCTTTTCTTCCTGCATTCTTTGAAGATACCGCATTAGGCTCTTCCGTTGTTCCTGAAGCATCATCTCCTCCATCATGCCTTTTCCTCTTCCATTAGGCACCAAATCGTAGATGGCAACTTGGTCAACACCCAAGTCGGATATCAGGTCTATCATTTGGGGAATCTTAGCAAAATTACTTCTCAGCGCCATCGTCGTAACTACCACCTTCAAGTCCACATCAAGGCAAGATCTGATGCCCCTCAATGCTCTATCAAAGGTTCCGGGCACGTTTCTGAGCTTGTCATGAATCTTGGGGTCTGTTGAATCAATTGGTATGCCTGCAGCCATGATTCCTGCCTCCTTAAGCTCCCAAGCCACCTTATGGTCAATCAGCACCCCATTTGTCAGCATTGCAGGAATAATTCCCACATCAATGCAGTGTTCGGCGAGGCTCAAAACAAAATCTTTCCGCAGCAAAGGTTCACCACCACTAAAAATCAGAGCTTCAGTTCCAAGCATCGCCAACTCATCTATTGCCTGTAGACCTTCCTTTAGCGTGAGTTCATTAGGAAATGGTTCCCGTGCATCAGCATGACAATGCAGACACAGGAGGTTGCATGCTTTGGTGACGGCAAAGGATACAATTTGTGGCGTCAGGGGTTCTCCTTTCAATCCCTTGCCTGTGATCTTCTGTCTGAGCAGCAATTGGAGAAGTTTGATACCGACGCCCACTCTTTGTCACTGTCCTTTGTGGAATATTGTTAGTTTCGGGATTTTGCGTAAATCACCCAAGTTTGTATGAATTTCCGTAGAACCCATGCTGTAGCGAAAACTACGACTGCGATGATAATGGCGATTAATGTGTTGTTTCCAATGTCAACCTGTGCTGACAGAACCTCTTCTGGAGCTAGGTCACTGATTTTGACTTCGTCTATTATGACTTCTGAGTCGTGTCCAATGTAGACTTCAGTTCCGTTCATGATTGAACCCATGGGATTCTGCACACCCTCTATTGTCTTGACAGTCTGTTCTTCACCGTTCACGTACAGGTGCATGCCTGTAGATGTGCGGGTGAATGCAACGTTAATCCATTGATCCAAAGAAACAACTGGTTCCGTCGTCAATATTTCGTTGAATCCGCTGGAATCCGTAAATACGCAGCCACTGAGGACCCCTTTTTCGTTTTGTTCAGGGCTTGGCTTCACTGCAAGTCCGAAGACTCTGGTTACATCTTCTATTTCAGGTCCTGTTCTTGTGACCTTTACCACAATATTGTTGTAGCTTGCGTTTGTGAAGGCTTTGACGTTTATCCATGCCTCGATTTTCAATTCTTTTTGGACGTCCAAGTTGGGAGAAATGGGTATGTATGTGGGTTCAGGAGTGGGCGGAAAACCTACCAGAAACCGTATGGGCACGTACACAAAGCTGCCTTGGTTAAAATCTAAAGCCTTATCAAATTTTCCTTCAACAAGAGTGGGAGCAGGTTCGCCGCCTACTGTTCCATGATTATAGCCTGCGACATCGGGCGTAGTCACCATATAACCGTTTGGCGTGATTTCGTCAAGATGCCAATAACCTACAGTTTGAGCATCGGCGCATTTTACCTTTGGGACGTTTACGAATCCTAAGCTTAAGGTGACCGCCAGAAGCATTACTAACGCTGGTCCAGTTACTTTTGTTGGCTTTTTTTCTTTCATTCTATTATCCTTCCTTGATTGTGTTTGCAGATGCTATGCCTGTAAATTGTCGCAGTTATGGTTGCAGGAAGTAAGATTATCAGCAGTGGTGCCGATGATGGAAACTCGGGGATTTCTGATGTTAAATTTGTGCTGACTGTGAAATAGATTGTACTATTATCTAAGCGAGAAACTTTGTTGTTGATAGTGTATTCAGCAAAAACTGTTACATTATGCGAACCGTAAGACAGTGTTGGCAAATTCACTTCTCCAGTGATTAGTGCTTGGAACGAATTTTCGCGTGGATGAATAATTAACGGAATTGTGTTATTGTTCATTCCATCTAAACTATAAGTCATCGAAACCCCGACGTTACGAAAAACCAAGGCAGTAACATTGACATTTAAAGTAAGCAAAGGGGTATTATACGTACTGTTAGTTGGTGCTTTGATGTAAATTCCAGAAGCCAATGGGTAATAATTTGTTTGAGAACTTGCCTCAACAACTTTCTGGTCGCCGAACACAACCAAGCCAGTTACCAGAAACACTGAAATCAGCAACTGTAACCTTTTTGCAGAATCAAGCATATCCGCATTTTCTCCGTTATAGTCTGGCTGAAAAGTTACTCTTAGCTCTCCCTGCGGAACAGAGGCGTTCTTGAAGCGGAACGTCGTTCAGCTTGGGCTGTTTATTCTGACGTGTGGGCTCTGATTCTTCTGAGCATCCTCAAACCCTCAATGAGGAACAGGATTAAGGCTGCGATAGTAATCGCTGTCAACATGAGAAAAAAAATTTTGAATTGCTCGGTTTCGACGGAGAAATGGATGGCCAGAACAACCAATTCCGTAATAAGTATCGCCAGAAAAACAATGGAATAGACCAGAGGGTTCGGAACAAGTGTTCTGCCAATCCAGACGTAGCCGCGGACAGGAACCTTTTCTGTTACAATATAATTGCCCGATTCATTTTTTGTTAGCAACCCCATGTTTTCAAGTTTCTGAAGATGCCTGTATGCCACGCTGGGACTACTAAGACTCACGCCCCTCATGACGTCCCTTGGACCAGCAAGCCCCTTCTTCTTAACCACATATAGGTACACTTTCAGGGTAACGCCTTCCAGTCCCCTGGTCTCCGAGCCTGACAAAACAACTGCCCTCTCTATATTTCCTCATGGTTTTGATGAAAATAACATTTTTGCTGTAATTTACATTGCTTATTTTTTTTGTTGAAGGCATCCTACTGCGTAGAAAAATTAAAACAAAGATTCATATAAACCGTTGTCAATCCATGCACACAGACTTTTATCTCGATTTTCTCCAGATCAAAACTAATCTGATTATGTAGACGATTGCTGCTCCGAAAAAGCTCCATATGCAGAGGATGTATGCGTCTAATCCCGCTAAAATTCCAGTAGTCAAAAGGGGATTATAATCTGATGGATAAAACGGCTGGATGTCGGTATAACCCCGCGAATCAAGTAGGATGTGAATGTAAATTCCAGACAATGCAGCCACGAAAATCCTCTTGAAGGACACCTTCTGTTCCAACTTAAAAAAAGACAGCAAACAAGAAAAATTGCCTCTGACACGATACATCACCAGAGCAAGAGGCACAGCCACCAATGTTCCGCCAAGCAAGGAATGAAAGAATCCATGCAGTGGATAGTTCAGATTCAAAGCTAGAACCAGAAATGGCTCCACATCAACGATTACGCTCGCAACAAGAAACGTCGGCAAATCGATGAAACTGAGAAACAGAAGCCCCACAAACAGTCCTGGACCCAGATGATACGGCGTGAAAGGCATACTACTCTATTACAGGCTACACCAGACTTAGCTTTTGCCGTCTTTCTGCTATTTTTTACGGTTTCTGCTTTTCAGTAAGCTCTTGTTGATGCCATCTATCATGGCTTCTACGCTTGCCATGACTATGTCCTCGTTGACTGCCCGTGAAGAAACCACGTTTCCGTCCTTGTCCTCAACTTTGATGATGACCTCTCCGATGGCGTCCGAGCCGCCCGTCGTAGCCTCGATACGATATTCTTTCAAGCGAACATTCACTAGGGGCGATGTCAGTTTCTGGACTGCTCTGATTGCGGCGTCAACAGGGCCAAACCCTGTTTCGGAAGCGACGTACTCTTTTCCGTCCAACACAAGCCTGACTGAGGCAGTGGGAATAACGCCTATTCCAGTAACAACTGAGAAGCCAGCTAAGTCAACAATCCGCTTTTCTTTAACTACCTTGCCCATGACTGATCTGGCGATGGCTAACATGTCAGCGTCAGTGATTTTCTTGCCCTTGTCGCCCAACTCCTTGACTGTTTTAACGACCTCTGCAAGCTGCTCTTTAGTGGGATGCAGTCCCGACTCCTCCAGCTCCACTCGTATTCCGCTTGTGCCTGCCAGTTTTCCAGCAACTAGCTTCCGTTTTCTTCCAACAAACTCGGGTTTAATGGGTTCAAAGGTTGAGGGTGCTACTGTAACTCCTCGTGTATGGATTCCTGACTCGTGAGAGAAGGCGTTCTCGCCTACGATGGCTTTGTTTGCCTGTATCA
>Ga0272443_10002952_pt1 | contig 20806 bp, 16 predicted proteins | sample SSMAcet12_FD_193581 | JGI IMG/M metagenome (GOLD analysis project Ga0272443, IMG submission 193581) | Marine sediment archaeal communities from Little Sippewissett salt marsh, Falmouth, MA, United States - SSM-Acet-12 | ecosystem: Environmental > Aquatic > Marine > Wetlands > Sediment ... | reverse complement strand
AGAAGGGTAAAATTAATGAGAACAATTATTGTAAGTCTTAAAAAATTATTTTCGATAAAAAGTCTCCGGCTAAGTATCTTTTTTCTGTTTTTGATTTACTCGCGATTTACCGTTTTAGCTTCCGGCGCAGCAACAGGGAATGATTCCCTCCTGAATATTCCGAGAATCGATTCCGTAATAAACATAGACGGGTATCTCGACGAAGAAGCGTGGAATCAGGCGGTTAAAATAGACGCGAATATAGAAGTCGATCCGGGGCATAATATTCCTGCTCCTGTAAAAACCGAAGTTTATCTCGCTTACGATAACTCGAATATTTATGTCGCCTTTAAGGCCTTCGACCCTGAACCTTCACATATTAGAGCTCACGTTTGCGAAAGAGATAATATCTGGGAAGACGACTGGGTTCTGATTTTATTCGATACATTCAATGATGAAAGAAGGTGCTACGATTTTGCCTGCAATCCGCTGGGGATTCAAGCCGATATAATCGAGAGCACCTCGGGCGGCGGAGGTTCATGGGACGCTATCTGGGAGTCCGAAGGGCGCATCACAGAAGAAGGCTACATTGTTGAAATGGCAATCCCATTCAGTTCTTTGAAATTTCCCCGCAAAGAAGGAAAACAGGTATGGGGGTTCGATGCGGTAAGAAGTTATCCCAGAAAAGTGAGGCATCATATAGGTTTATTCCCCAGAGACAGAAACAATAACTGTTATTTCTGTCAGCTGAGAAAATTGACGGGCTTCGATGATGTTGTACCGGGCAGAGATATCGAGCTAATTCCCACATTGACTTCCCTGATTATGCAGAACAGAGAAAACGGCACTTCCGGACCATTCAATACAGAATATTCATTTGAACCCGGACTTACTTCAAGCTGGGGTATTACAAACAACCTCAAGCTAAGCGTGACTTTTAATCCCGATTTTTCAACCATAGAATCGGATATAATACAGGTTGATGTTAATAATCCTTTTGAATTATGGTATCCCGAAAAAAGGCCTTTCTTCCTGGAAGGAGAAGAATATTTTGAAAGTAGTATCGACGCGGTTCACACAAGGACTCTGGCTGATCCGAACTACGGGATTAAGCTGACAGGAAAAGAAGGCGCGAATACGATAGGATTCTTTACGGCTCAGGATGCGGTTACCAATCTGGTTATTCCGTCTCTCGAAGAATCGGATGCCGATACTCTGGAAATGAGATCTTATGGGACCGTCCTCAGATATCTACGCGACTACGGGCAGTCGTCGAACATAGGTATGTTATTGACAGATAGAGAAGGAGAAGATTATTACAACCGACTGCTGGGGTTAGACGGAATTCTTCGTCTGGGGAAAAGAGACCATGTGAGATGGCAGATTCTGGGGACAACGACACAGTATCCCGACAGCATATCTTTAAAACATGGACAGACAATCGGCGGATTCGGAGGTGAAGGTATTTGCGTGAATTATTCGCATAATACCGAAAAGTACAACTTATTCGGCACTTATCAACAGATGAGTCCGGATTTTCGCTCCGACCTCGGTTTTGTTAATCAGGTCGGTTACAGATACGCGGATGTTGGAGGAGAGTATATCTGGAGAGCCGGACCCGGTCACTGGTTTAACTTGATAAACATTTACCTTGGCGCCGATTTTGGAAAGGATTATGAAGGCAATACGGCTCGCAAAGAACTAAAAGCGAATGTTAACTACAATGGTCCCTTTCAGTCATATTGTGGTGTTTACGGACAATTGTCGAAGGATCGCTACGAGGGAGAGGAATTTAATACCAGTTATTTGAATTATTGGATAGGCGGACAACCGGCTAAGTGGATTACCTGCAATCTCTGGAGCGTTTTCGGCGACAGAATCGATTACGATAATGCAAGGCAGGGAAATGGTTTGCAGTTAGGCGTGAGCGCGACTTTTAAAATATTATCATGTTTTTCGGTTAACCTAGATCATTATTATGAACGTTTGGAGGTAGCCGGCGGCAGGCTGTATACGGCAAACAGGGAGTACCTTAAATTGATTTATCATATCAACAAAAGACTCTATATCCGAACTATTTTTCAATACGCTGTTTATGAAAAGAATCCGGACCTTTACACCGATGAAGTACTGCGTGAAGAAAGGGATTTATTAAGCCAGATTCTGCTTTCTTATAAGATAAATCCTCACACAGCTTTTTACATAGGATATGCCGACGACTATTACGGTGATGTTTTTATAAGCACCACACAAACCGACAGATGTGTTTTCGCGAAAATCGGATATGCCTGTAATTTTTAATCGATAAGGAATACGGAGTTCATTTCTTTTAAAATTTCCCCGGGAAATGACATTTAACGAAAACACCCTTTTTTTGCTCTTCAAACAGAGGGTCTTCTTTTTTACAAATCTCCTGAGCGATAGGGCATCTGGGATGAAAACAGCAGCCTTCAGGCTTATGGAGAGAAGAAGGGACTTCTCCTCTTAGCGGTTGTTTTTTTGCTTTTTTTCTTGGATTTCCTTCGGGTACCGACGATAGCAGGATTTTTGTATAGGGATTGAGAGGATTATTGTAAATTTGTTCAGCCGGTCCGATTTCCATAATAAACCCAAGATACATTACGGCTATTCGACGCGCTATGTGTTTAACGACAGACAAATCGTGAGAGATAAAAATATAAGTAACGCGGAATTCGTCCTGTAAATCCTGCATCAAATTTATAACCTGAGCCTGGACAGAAACATCGAGAGCTGAAACCGGCTCATCGGCGATAATAAGTTCGGGATTTGTTGATAAAGCCCGCGCGATACCTATTCTCTGTCTCTGTCCTCCCGAAAACTCGTGAGGGTATCTGTAAATGTGTTCTTCACTCATTCCCACTTTCTCTAAAAGTTCTTTTACGGTATCCTTGTTTTCTTTTCTTTTTCCACTGTGAACGGTTAAAGGTTCTTCTATAATATCCCCAACTGTAAATCTCGGATTGAGCGAGGAATAAGGGTCCTGAAATATCATCTGAATTTTGGAACGATAGGGCATCATTTCTTTTCTGTTTAATTTAGCTAAATCGATTTTTACTTTCTGTTTCTGGTTGTTTCGCAGGTTGACTTTATCGTAGTAATATATGTTGCCTGAAGTAGGTTCGAGAATCCTTACGAGGGTCTTTCCTATCGTCGACTTTCCGCAGCCGGTTTCTCCCACCAGTCCGAAGACTTCTCCTTTGTTTATTGAAAAACTTACACCGTCGACCGCTTTAATGTATCCCGTAACTTTTCTGAAAACCCCTCCCACAACCGGAAAATATGTTTTTAAATTTTGAACCTCGATTAAAGTTTTTTTATCTTCATTCTTTACCCGAAGGAGTTTTTTCTTTTCTTCCAATTGGTTTAATCTCGTTTTTTTTAAATCGTTCATTCCTGCTTGCCTTTGTGGGAATAAAGATGGCATCGGACAAAATGCCCTTTCTCGATTTTCAGTAATTCCGGCACCGCTTCCTCGCATATCGGCATTCGATATTCACATCTGGGGTGAAAAGGACAGCCCGGGGGAAAGCTCAAAATCCCCGGTACATTTCCTTTAATGACGTTAAGCCTTTTTTTCTTTCTGGTTAAAGAAGGAATAGAAGCCATCAGGCCTTTTGTGTATGGATGAAGCGGGTTTTCGAACAAATTGATTGTGCTTGCCACTTCCTGTATTTTACCGCAGTACATAACCATAACTCTGTCACAGGTTTCCGCTATCACTGCTAAATCATGCGTAATCAGAATAATCGCGGAGTCTTTTCTTTTATTTTTTATTTCCGTCATCAGCTCCAGAATTTGAGCCTGTACGGTTACGTCGAGCGCTGTTGTGGGTTCGTCCGCTATCAAAAGGCTGGGATCACAGGATAGCGCAATGGCTATCATCACTCTCTGCCTCATTCCTCCGGAAAACTGGTGCGGGTAATCGTCCACTCGTAGTTCGGGAGAAGAAATTCCCACTTTCCGAAGCATTTCTATCGAGGCAGCTTTGGCTTCTTTTTTGTCCATATTTCTGTGAACCATTAAAGGTTCCATTATTTGGAATCCGATGGTAAAGAGAGGATTTAAAGATGTCATGGGCTCCTGGAAAATCATCGAAATTTCGTTTCCCCTGATCTTTCGCATATCTTCCCATGATAGGTTTAAAAGGTCTCTATTCCTGAAAAAGATTTTTCCGTTAGAGATTTTTCCAGGGGGGTCGGGGATGAGGCGCAAAATAGAAAGGGCTGTAACCGATTTGCCCGAACCGGATTCTCCCACTATGCCGAAAAATTCACCTTCAAAAACCTTAAGATCGATACCGTCGACAGCTTGAGCTTTTTTCCCTTCGATCATAAAATGAGTTTTCAGGTTTTCGACTTTCAATAATTCTTTCTGCTCTTTTTTCGCCATGCTTTAATTACCTCATCCTGGAGTAAACTTTAGGGTCCAGAGCTTCTCTGACCGCTTCCCCTATGAAAGCGATCAGCATTAAAGTTATAAACATGGCAGCCATGGGAGAAAAAGTTAACCACCAGGAGCTTAAGTTGGAAATACCCTGAGATAAGAGTTGTCCCCAGCTGGGAGTCGGTTCCGGTAAACCGAACCCTAAAAAGTCGAGAGACGCCAGAATCGATATGCCGGAAATAATGGTAAAAGGCAGAAAGGAAATTGCCGGAGTCAGCGAATTGGGCAGGATATGGGAGAGTATTATTCTTCTGTCGCTTACTCCAACAGCCATGGCAGCCTGAACATAATCGTTCGATTTTTCGCGGAAGAATTCGGCTCTTATATATCTTGCCATCGATATCCATCCAAACAAAGAGAGAATTACAATAAGAATCGTAAAATTCGGTATCATTATAGAAGAGAGAACCATTACCGTGAAAAGAAAAGGAATAGAAGCCCATATTTCGATAAACCGAAGCCCTAAAAAATCCACCTTCCCGCCGTAATACCCGAGCACGGCACCGAAGAGTATGCCGATCGTGTAACTGGCTAAAGTTAAAAGCAGTGAGAAAGTCATATAGATACGAAACCCATAAACCAGCCTGGCGAAGACGTCTCTTCCCCTGTCGTCCGTTCCCAGAAAGTTTCTCCCGTCCGGTTCCGTCGGCGGGTTTCTATTTCCCAGCTCATCGAGCAAATTCTCATTCGGTCCGTAGGGATAGGGAGCGAGTATAGCCCAATCTCCCTTTTTTTGTTCCGCGAAGATTTTTCGCAGGGAGCGATGATTGTCGAAATCTCTTCTTATCATGTCGTAGAGTTCATATTCAGATTTCAGAGAAATCAGTTTCTCGTCGCTCGAGTTTAAAGTATCTTCTCCCAGAGAAGCTTTGTAGTTAAAATATTTATCACGTGTATCGATCGCTTTCGCGAAAATATATTGTTTAAAGGAGACATCGCTGTAGAGGGTTATGAACTTTTTTCCGTCGAAGTTAATCAGCAGAGCGTTGTCATTTATTATAAATTCCGCGAAAAAAGACAATAAATAAGTTATCCCGATAATTAATAACGAATAGTATCCTCTTTTAAAACTCTTGAACTTTTTTATTCTTTTTATAAACAGAGGAGAAAAGAAAGATTTTCTCATTTTAAATTCAATCCAGCCTTATCCGGGGATCTATAACACAGTACAAAAAGTCCGAGAAAATGTTTCCAAGCATGTAGAGAATAGAAGAAAATACGAGTATTCCCAGCATAACCGGATAATCCCTGTCTAAAATCGAGTTATAACCTAAAAGTCCGAAGCCGTGTATGTTAAAGACTTTTTCTATTAAAAGGGAACCTGAGATAACGATATAAAAAACACTCCCCAATCCCGTGGCTATGGGAATCAGAGAATTTCGGAGTGTGTGTTTAAAAATAACTGTTTTTTCGGATAATCCTTTGGCGAAAGCGGTCCGAACGTAATCTTTGCCGAGGTTTTCAATCAGTGAATTTTTCATTAAAATAGTGAGGGACGCGAAAGAGCCGAGAGTATAGCAAAATACCGGTAAAATCATGTGATAGATGTTATCCCAGAATTTACCCCAGAGCGATAGGGTTTCGTAAGTCATGGAGAGGATTCCACCCAGAGGGAAAACATTAAAAAAAGAGCCTCCGCCCAAAAGGACAAGAAGAACAATTCCCGCGACCCATCCCGGAATGGAGTAACCTATAAAAACCAGAGCGGAACTTACAAAATCGAAAGTCGAACCGTGTTTAATGGCTTTGAAAACCCCCAGAGGAATACAAACAAGATAAGCCAGCAGGAATCCTGCCACCCCGAACCGAAGAGAAATGGGAAATCTAGCCTTTATTACCTCCCATACAGGTTTTGAGTATGTGTATGATTCTCCCAGGTCGAATTGCACAACATTTCCGAGCCAGATGAAATATGAAACATAAAAAGGCTTATCGAACCCATAAATTTTTTTTAGTTTCTCGACCATTTCTTCGGATATCGCTGTGCCCTGAGATCCCATAGCCCCGCCGCCACCTTCCATCTGCATCTGTTTATAACGGAGTATTGCCATTTCCACCGGTCCTCCGGGAGCGAACCTGGTGATTGTGAAAACGATAAACGTCACGCCTAAAAACGTCGGTATTATCATTAAAAGACGGCGGATGAAATAGTTAACCATCACGCAATATTATGATTTTTCTATGAAACGTCAACCCGTTATTAGCCACAAAGGCACTAAGGCACGAAGTTTATTTTTTGTTTTTTTAACTGCTTACTGCTCTCTACTCACTACTAACGATACTTCTCCCAGACTCTTACCTCGTAAGGTTTCGTGGGAAGGGGAAAGCCTTTTTCTTTCGCGTTTTTTAATGCCTTATCCGCCTCCGCGTCGTACCACCAGAAAGTAGAGATGACTTCTACAAGCTTAAAGGTTATTCCCCCGGAGTATGAAACGCCGCTAATAACGAATTCTGGCATGCCGAACTTATTCCAGTATAGAATTTTTATGTTGTCCGTATACCAGTTTAAAGCCATAAGGTAGTTGCTGACGAGAATTGAATCGAGTTCCCGGATCAGTTCTTTTCTTTTGTTAAAATCAAATTCCAGGTTATAAGCTTCGCAAATTTCATCGATTCTCTGGTTCTTAAAACCAAATATGTTATTTGTGTTCAGTTTGTCTGCGTATTTTGAGTGCACGGAACTCTCAGGATTGGGGAAAAGCATAGTCGTATAGTTTATCCAGATTATTTTAAATTTTCTCTCTTCTATATCTTTGATGTGTGTTGCCCAGGTTACTTTCTTTAAATTGATTTTTATCCCCGCTTTTTTTAGTTCTTCCTGAAGTAAAGTTTCGATTCGTGTATCGTCGCTTCGATAAAAATTTAAGTTGAGCTCTAAAGTTTTACCGTTTTTAACTATATAACCTTCTTCGTTTAAGTTTTTCTGTGAATATCCCGCTTCCTCGAGAAGCCTGATAGCTTCTTGTGGGTTATATCTTATTTTCGGATTGTTTTTGTTTTCATATATAGAATTTGAATAATATGAGTCCATGTGCTTATATTCATCGTAAAAAAGTTTCCTTATTATTTTTTCCCTGTTAAAAAGCAAATTTACTGCTTTTCTGACTCTAATGTCGCTGAAAGGCTCTTCTCTAATATTGAAAGCGAATCCACCGTGTCCTTCAGGTCTTTCACAGTAAGTTTTCTGTCTTATTATATAATTATTTTTAACAGCGTCTGATTTTTCAGGAGAAAACTCCTCGACCCATTTATTTATAGTGTGAGGGACTATGTCGGGAGCAATATCGATATTCCCTTTTTTAAAATTCTCGAATAACACTGTTTCATCCGTGTAAATATTAATTCTTACTTCGTCGAAATTGAACAAATTTTCGTTTGGAGAAATATCGGCAGCCCACCAGTTTGTATCGCGTTTAAGAGCTATAACTTGATTTGGGATCGCTTTTTCAAAAAAATAAGGTCCGCTTCCTATCATCGTTTCGTTGTTATATTTTCTGAGATACCCGGCAGGCTCAATCATACCTATAATATGTTCAGGTAGAATATATGTTTCGGTGCTGAAATATAAAAACAAACTCCACTGCAGGAAATTTGCTTTAATCATAATTATATCAGGGGTTAAAGCAGCGGGGCGTTCATACTTACTGCTGTAGAAATCATTTTGATACGGATCTCTGATACCTTCTTCGATTAATAAATCATAGGTGGCTACCACATCGAATGCTGTAACGGGTTTACCGTCTTGCCACTTTGATTTTTCGTTTATATGGAAAAAGTATGTCATTTTATCGTCTGAAACCGACCATTTATCGGCGAGACCGGGGATATATTCATAAGTTACAGGGTCTATCTTAAGGAGAGTTTCATATGTTATTCTTGTAATCATTTGATTTATTAGTTCGCTGGAATTTTCTCCGTAGGTTCTTAAAGTGGGAGGATAAGAGGAGTATCCAAAAACGACGGTTCCGCCTTTTTTTGCCTTGTCGCTCCCTAAGATATTGGGGTTTTTGTTCGTTTCCCATTCAATCGCATTTATAATGCTATCGACTTCTGTTTTCGTTAAATCTTTCGGACCGTATTTTCCCATCAAATCTTTTTCCGTTAAATGAATTTTTGAAGTTTCAGTAGAAGATTTTTGATTGCAGCTGAAAATTAAGAATAAGATAAAGACCGGAACGAGAAAAACAAAACGCCCGCGTATCGGAATTAAATTTTTCATTACGCAATATTATGTTTTTTTCGGTGAAACGTCAACCCGCAACAGACAATTTGAACCACAAAGAGCTCAAAGAACACAGAAAAAAGATTTTTGTTTCAAAACCAACCCCACCCTGAATATTCACATGTAGAACATGTAGAAATTGTAGTTTATTGTTGCTCCCCCACGTTCTAATCTTTTAACAATATAATTATCATAGATTATCACAAGATTTTTTGACGCAAAGGCACAAGGATTTTTTGTTGTTGTTTTAACGGCTTAACGCTTTTACGCACCAACTAAATTAAGTAACAACAAATAACACTAATCACACGAGTGTTTTAAAAATGTACCACAAAGTCCGCAATTACAACTTTATCAAAAAAAATGTCATTACGAGTTTGGCTTCTTGCCTGACTGCCGCGAAGTAATCTCAAGTGTTACGGAGAGATTATAATACTCCTCTAAAAACACAGCCCTAAAAAATCATTTGACCATTTTTAATTTAACTATTTGACTGAGATTCTAAGAATCTTTGCCCTAACGATACTTCTCCCAATATCTGACTTCGGCGGGTTTCGCGGGTAGAGGGAGGTCTTTTTCTATCGCTTCTTTTAATCTCTTGTCAACTTTTTCATCATACCACCAGTACCTTATGCAAGAAAGTTGCCAGTAGGAAGAGCCTTCGAAACGCCCCAGAACAAATTCGGGCATTCCAAACTTATTCCAGTACAGGATTCTTACGTTGTCGGAAACCCAGAACATAGCCATCATGTACTCTGATGCCAATATTGAGTCTAACTCCTGCAAAAGGTTTATTCTGTTTTTTATTTCGAATTCCTTACTGTATTCTTCGCATATCTGGTCAGCTCTTTTGTTTTTTAATCCCCAAATATTATTGGTGTTTTTCTTATCCGCGTATTTAGAATGGTATGAGGATTCGGGCTCAGGAAACAATGTACGAGTAAAAGCAATACTCAGAATTCTAAAGTCATGATTATGCAGACTTCTCAAATGAGTAGCCCATGTCACTTTTTTGATACTAAGTTTAATTCCTATTCTTTTTAGATCTTCCTGATATATAGTTTCTATTCTTGTATCACCATCATAGTCGTTAAGCTCCAGTTCCAAAACTTCTCCGTTTTTTTCTATATATCCTTCTTCGTTTAAGTTTTTTTGTGAATAACCCGCTTCTTCGAGCAATCTAATCGCTTCGTCGGGATTATATCTGATCTTCACATTGTTTTTGTTTTCATAAGGAGAATTAGGATAATACGAATCCATATAATCATATTCGTTAAAGAACAACTTTTCCATCATTTCCTTTCTGTTTAGCATATGGTAAAACGCTTTTCGCACTCTTTTATCATCAAAGGGAGGTTTTCTCATGTTAAAATGATAACCGGATATGCTGACAGGCGAATCGTCGTACACTTTTTGTTTTATAATGTGATTGTTTTTTATTGCGTTTATATTTTCTGGGGTAAAATCCTTTACCCACTTTTTAGCGACTCTTACATAAATTACATCGATATCACCTTTTTTAAACTTTTCGTCCATTATTGTTTCTTCAGTATAGAATACAAATTTGAGGAAATCAAAATTAAATAGGCTTCTACTATCTTCGATATTTTTTCTCCACCAGGAATCGTTTCTTTTTAAGGTGACAAACTGATTTACTTCGGCTTTTTCAAATACGTATGGTCCCGAACCCATCATCGCTTTATCGTTATAATCAGACATATACTGCTCGACAGAATTTACTCTTAGGGCTTTTTCTGGGAGTACAAACAAATTTATGCTGAAGTCCAAAAATCTCCGCCATTCGAGAGTTTTGGGCTTTATCATGAGAACATTCTTTGATAACGCTACCGGTCGCTCATACTTAGCCCATAAATCATTTTGGAAGGGATCCCGAATGCTTTCGTCTATTAAAAGGTCCCAGGTGGCGACTACATCAAAAGTTGTTACCGGTGAACCATCGCTCCATTGCGCTTCGCTGTTTATGTGATAAAAATAAATTGTCTTATCTTTGCTTATAAACCACTTATCGGCAAGTAAAGGTTTATATTCCAGGGTGAGAGGGTCCAGGTCCAGTAGCGTTTCATATAGTAAACCTTGTAAAATAGAATTAAAAACATAGCTGGAATTTTCTCCTATCGGTCTTAAAGTGGCGGGATACCCCGTCTCTCCTATTATTAATGTTCCTCCTTTTTGCGCCTCTTTACTACCAAGAATCGAAGGATTTTTGTTCGTTTCCCATTCAATCGATTCTGTAATACTATCGACCTGTTCTTTGGTTAAATCCTTCGGTCCGTATTTTTCCATTAATTCTTCTTCGTTCGCAATTTCTATTTGCTTTTCCTGTGCCGTTTCTTTCTGTTCGCAGCATGAAATAGTAAAGAGAAACGAAATTAATAAGAAACATAAAAGGGATTTCTTCATTTTTACCTCCCTGTGTTTAATTGCAGAGAAGCGGAGAATGTTGGCTGACAGCTCTCCGCTTTCGGCTTACCGCTAAACTAAAAAAAAGTTTACATAAAGATAAAAAGTTTATTTTTTTCTCTGTGTTCTCTGTGTCTCTGTGTGAGAAATCAAAAAGGATCAATCGTAAACGAAAGTCAGCCAGTTATGGCGGTCTTCTTTGTCTCCTTTTATAATGCCGAAAAATTCATCCTGGAGTTTTTTGGTTATCGGACCTCTTTTACCGTCTCCGACTTCTATGTTATCGACTTTCGTAACAGGTGTTATTTCTGCCGCGGTTCCCGTGAAGAACACTTCATCCGCGATATATAAGGCTTCTCTCGGAATAAGGTGCTTTTCGATCCGCAGATTAAGATCCCTGGCGAGAGCGAAAACACTGTGACGTGTTATACCCGGCAGTATAGCAGTGCTTGACGGAGGTGTATATATAACGTTATTCCTGACAACAAAGATATTTTCCCCGGACCCTTCGCAAACATATCCGAATGAATCGAGCGCGATACCTTCGTCGAACCCGTTCATTAAGGACTCCATTTTTATTAACTGGGAGTTCAGATAATTGCCCCCAGCTTTGGCCATAAAAGGCATTGTGTTCGGAGCAAATCGGTTCCACGAAGAAACCTGAACGGAGATACCGTTTTCCAGAACTCCTTCACCGAGATACGCCCCCCATTCCCAGACGGCTATCGCGCAGTTGACGGGGTTCTTTAAAGGATTAACCCCCATTGCTCCGTAACCTCTGAAAGCAAATGGTCTTATGTAACATTCTTTAAGCTCGTTTATTCTGATAGTCTCGATAATGGCTTTTCCGAATTCCTCTTTAGTGTAAGGAATTTCCATCCGATACACTTTCGCGGAATCATAGAATCTTTTAATGTGATCGGCATTTCGAAAAATGGCAGGACCTTTCTTCGTGTTGTAACATCTGGTTCCCTCGAAGATGCTCGAACCATAATGAATAACGTGAGACAGAATGTGAATTTTCGCGTCCTTCCAATCGACGAATTTGCCATCGACCCATATTTTCCCTTTATCGAAACTCATAAGACCCTCCTCGGACTTATATTTTTAATGGTTTTAGTTTATCCGAGTAATTCTAACAAAAAAAACTTAAAAATCAACCCACCTTACATTAATTTAAATGAAAGGTTCTACTCGGAGAAGAGAAAAAAGAAAATTAAAAGAAAACTCAAAAATAAATAGGTTTAATAGTAATCGGTTCTGTTTTTGAGGTAAATTTTTATGCTTTCATACTTCTCAGGTTGACAAATAAGAAAAGCTAAATTAAGATGATTTGAAATAGTATATAAAAAAGAAATAACTTTAAAGATTTAATAAAAGGAGAAAAATTACAATGGAAGCTTTATTAATTATAGATGTGCAGGAAGGATTAACAAAAGGTAAAAAACTTTATAATGAAAAGGTTTTCATAGATACAGTAAATTCTGCCATTGATAAATTCCGTAAGAAAGGAGATATGATAATCTTCTTCCAGCATAACAATAAGCAGCTGGTTAAGGGTAAGGAAGAATGGAAAATCGATAACAGAATCGATAAAAAAGAGGATGATATTGTTTTGCAGAAGAGTCATTCAGATGCGTTTGAGAAAACCGATTTGCAGAATATTCTACAAGAAAACAAAATAGAAGAAATTACAATTTCTGGATTAGTCTCGCACGGATGTGTTAAACATACGTGTAAGGACGGAATACAACGTGGATTTAAAACCAATTTGCTGGCAAATGGTCACACAAATTGGAACAAAGACGCGCAAGACAAAATTTCCTCTACAGAAGTAGAACTAAAAAAGTTGGGAGTAAAAGTAATAAAGGAGTAAAAATACATGCCAAGTCTTATGCCGGGAATGCCCGGAACAAAAGAAGCTTTCGCCATATCCGTCATAAAAGACGATTTAACATTGAGAGTCCCGCCGAAAGCTATCACCCATTATGGATTTTTCGAACACGATTATGCCATTTTAACCACCGGGCACGTTGGTGAAAGCGGTTTCGGTATGATAAAAAAGGAAACCGCTTTAAGATCGGTGTTTAAAAAATTCGTAAAAGAAATAACTTCCTTTGGAGAAGTGATGTGGTTTAATGATAGGGCTTTTGTTATGCTTAAGATCGATAACGGCGTAACTCGTTTAAATGAAGATGTTTTAAAAGCGTTTTATTTGCAAATCGGAGATAGACTCATGGTTGGGAAAAGCACGACCGTTACTATGAGTTTTGTGCCGGTGGAAATATGGGAAAGGAACTTCAAGAAACATGGTTTTTATGAAGCCATCGAAAACATGAAAAAACTCGAAGAGTATTAGAAATGCCACTTGATATAAATTAATTTGGAAGGAGCCCCAAACTAGTTTAAGATGAAAACTAATGATAAATGATAATACTCCATACAAAATAAAAATACAATATTCGAAGTGGGCAGAGACATACGAAAAAGACAAAATCGAATTATTCAAAAAAGACGGATTAGATTATGATGAATTTATGAATAAATTTCTTGAATGCTGTGAGTTAAAACCGAACATGTATATACTGGACGTTGGTATCGGAACTGGGCTAACCTCTATATTTTTAGCAAAAAAACTAAGGAATAAATGTAAAATAACAGGAATAGAGCCATCAGAAGAAATGGTTAATTTTGCGAAGATTAACCTGAAAAAAGAAAACCTTGGAAATACCATTAGTCTTAAAATGGGAAAAGGAGAGGAAATCCCTTTTAAAAACGGCTCCTTTGACCTTACTGTTTCAACATTCGCATTAAGACATATGGAGATAGAAAAAGCTTTAAAGGAAATTAGAAGAATACTTAGAAATAAAGGCAGGATTGTTGTTGCCGATATATGCGCTCCTGAAAAATGGAGAACAAGTTTTGGGAAAGTTGTTAGCTTTATGGTAAAACATATAATAAGCGGAAAAAGGCAGCACAGAGGGGAGAGCAAATCCCATGTGCTAACTGTCAAAGAATGGAAAGAGCTATTTGGTAAATTTGAGTTTAGAATTAACAGAATATTAGAGTTTCCAAGTAAAGAAGCCCCGGAATGGAAACCCAAAAGAGTAATATTTTCGGCGACAAAACATTAGAAAAAGCAATGACAAAATACGAATTCGACGGAGAAAAGTATTCAAAGGCTTCAAAACATCAAAAAGAATGGGGGTGTAAACTAATAGAGGAGATAGCCTTCAAAGAAAACGATATTGTTCTCGATTTAGGCTGCGGAGACGGGCTTCTAACAAGAATAATTAAAGATATAGTAAAAGACGGATATGTCCTTGGAATCGACTCCTCTACGGGCATGATTTCAAAAGCGAAAGAATACCAAACAAAAAATTTGGAATTTAAACAATTGGATATAAACGATATAGATTTTGAAGATAAGTTTACTATTATTATATCGAATGCCACCCTGCACTGGGTAAAAGACCATAATAAGTTACTGCGAAACTGTTATAAAGCCCTAAAAAAGAAAGGAATGCTCAGGTTCAACTTCGCCGGAGGAGGGAACTGTCCGAACTTTATAGCTGTAGTTAAAAGGCAAATACAAAAAGAAGAATACAGACGCTACTTCAAGAATTTCGAATGGCCCTGGTACATGCCGGATAAAAAGGCTTATGAAAAAACAATCGATTCCGGACTGTTTTCCGAATTCAAAATTTGGGAAGAAAAGGCAGATAGATATTTCAAGGACGAGGGAGAAATGATAAGATGGATTGAGCAGCCTTCACTTGTACCGTTTTTGAGGAGCATTACTGATAAGAAATTAAAGAAAAATTTTACAGAAGAAGTCGAAAGAGAAATGATTAAAAGAACAAAACTCGAAGACGGTAGATGCTTTGAATCTTTTAGAAGGATAAATATATACGCAAGGAAATGAGCGTTTTTTTTATCAAGTAAATCCCTGATTAATAAGGTATTTGGTATAGAATATTTAGCAGTTAGTAGTTAAAAGTAAAACGCACATAAAAACTTTGTGTCTTAGTGGCTTTGTGGCTGAAAAGGACAAAAAAACCTGTAATCTGCGTTTATCTGCGATATATTTAGATTTTTAGATTTTAAATTCACAATTTTCAACTTACAATTTACAATCAAGGTCTCAGCCGTATGCTGATAATTAATTACTCCATTAGGGGGCTTGACTAAACATATAATATTTTTACTTTTCAACTATTGAGGGAGGTATGAAGTTAAAAGAAATAATTAGTAAACCAAATTTTTATTTTCTGTTATACTTTTTGGGTTTGTTTCTTTATTACCTTTTAGTTTTTGATTCATCCCTGTATTATCATCATCACCAGCCTATTTTTCTTTTCTACAGACCTTACCTTATAGGTTTCCTGTTGTATCCCGGGGGACCGGCAGAGTTGATCGCTCAATTTTTTTACAGTTTTTCTATTTTAATTTGCTTGGTTCCTTAATAATTTCTGCTCTTTCTGTTTCAATTTTTATTCTTGTTTATAAATTGATTAAAAAAATCGGAAATTTTAAATTTTCTTTAATTCTTTCTTTTGTGCCTGTTTGTTTTTTACTTGTTTTACAAAACAATTATAATTTTCCCCTGGTGATAACCATTAAATATTTATCCGCTTTCATCTTTTTTCTTATATATATAAAAATTCCTGAACGATACAAAGCATTTTACATTCTTCTGTCATTTTTAAACTATTACATTCTGGGTGGATGGTTCTATTTGTTTTATGTTTTAATCTGTGTGTTGTACGAATTGCTTTTTTTTAAAAATGCCGCGAAATATATTTCTGTAGCGCTAAATATTGCAGTATTTTTTATATTACCGTACATTGCGGCCAGGTACTTATTTGTTATTACTCTTAAAGAAGCATATATTTACACAGTGCCATCGGTTTTCTACACCTGGCCTTTCAACTTTAAGCTAAGTCTATATTTTTATTTATTTTTCTTTTCTTTCCCGGTACTGCAAGTAGCCATTTTTATTTATTTAAAATATATAAAAAGCAAAGTTTTAAAACATAATAAACTGAAAAGGGTTTATAATTTATCAGTACAATCGATTTTTATTTTTATTGCCGCGGTTTTAATTCTAACATTTTCTTTTGAGAAGCGAGAAAAAAAGAAGTTTTACATCGATTATCTCGCGGAGCAGCGCAGGTGGAATGAGCTTTTAAATATTTCCCGGGGAATGAAAGGGTATACTGCTCAGATAATTTTTAATGTAAATAGAGCATTATATCATACGGGGCAATTACTTGATAATATGTTTTATTATCCTCAAATCTTGGGCGCGGATGGTTTATTTCTTGACAATTTCCCCAGGCCGATAGCAATAGTTACTACTGATCTATATTTTGATTTAGGGCATATCAGGGCGGCACAGGTAATGGCTTATGAGGGTTATACAAAATTCGGATATAATCCAAGAATGTTAAAAAAGATTATTATGACTAATATTATTAATGGTGAATTTGATATTGCGAAAAAAATTTTAGATATTCTTAACAGGAGTATTTTACATAAGAAATGGGTTAAACTCTACAGGGAATATCTTTTTAAGGATTTTTTAATAGAATCCGACAGTTTAATCCAGTTGAAACGTAAACTAATGCCGAAATCCGATTTTTTTATTGCCATAGGCGAAAGGTCGGATATAGATTTAATTAAACTTTTAGAGGAAAACGAAAACAATAAAATGGCTTTTGAATATTTAATGGCATATTATTTGCTTGATTATAACTTAGATGATTTACAGAAACATATAGACCATTTTAAAGAGTTAGGTTATAAAAAATATCCGCGTCATATAGAGGAAGCAATATTGTTAATCGAGTTTGTAGATTCATCGAAGAAGATTAAGCTTGATTATAGTATTAATCAGCAGACAATTGAACAGTTTGAACAGTTCAATGGTATCCTTTCTAACTTTGAAAATAAAATAGAGGCGGCAAAGATTCTTAGAAGAGATTTCTTTAATACATATTGGTATTATGTCCTTTTTCTTTATCCGGCAACAAAAAAATGATTAAAAAAAGGGATAGATCGATGAGTTTTTTTTACAGAATCTTAACGAACATCTTTTTGGGAGTTATTTTAACTGTCTTATGTTTACAGAATTGTTCAAAAGCAGTGCCCGAAGACTACACGGAAATTGCCAGGGTACCCAATATCGATCCGGACTATACGAATATCGTTATACCTCCGAACATAGCACCTTTGAATTTTAAGGTTAATGAGGAAGGAACGGAATTTTACATTGACATTTATTCGGATCCCAGAGATGGCAAACATATTGAGATCAAGTCAAGAGACAATATTGTTACAATTCCCATAGAAAAATGGAAAACCATTTTATCGAAAAATCAAGGGGGAAAGATATATATAGATATATATCTAAAAGACGTGGAAAGCAGTTGGATCAAATTTAGAACGATAGAGAATAAAATTGCGAAAGAGAGGATCGACAGCCATGTCGCTTATAGGTTGATAAACCTGGGGTACGTTTTGTGGAGGGAGATGGGGATTTATCAACGAAGTCTGGAAAATTTTAATGAATCCGCCATTTTCAAAAATAGAGTTACCAGCGAGAATTGTATGAATTGTCATTCTTTCGCAAGTAACAATCCGGGTACGATGATGTTTCACATGAGAGGTGATTACGGCGGGACTATGATTGTTAAAAACGGTAGGGTAAATAAGATTAATACCTCAACAAATTATACTATGTCTGCGGGGGTTTATCCTGCCTGGCATCCGGACGGAAACCATATTGCCTTTTCGGTTAATCAAGTAGTTCAACAGTTCCACGCTCAAAAAGGCAGGAGTATTTTTGTTTGGGACAAAGCTTCTGATTTGATTGTTTATAATGCACAGACAAATACAATAACAACATCTCCGAAAGTTTCAACAAAGAGACTGGAAAATTTACCTGAGTGGAGCCCCGACGGCAAATATTTATATTTCTGCAGTGCGCCTGAATGGGGAGACAAAGAATATGACGAGTTAAAATATGATCTTATGCGTATTTCCTGCGATGTTGAAACTAATGAATGGGGCGATATAGAAGAGGTTATCACTTCCGGCGAAACAGGGAAAAGCGTTTCTTTTCCGAAAATCTCTCCGGATGGGGAATATTTGTTGTTTTGTATGAGTGATTACGGATATTTTTCAATACATTTCCCTTCCAGCGATCTTTATCTTTTAGACCTTAAAGATAATAAATACCGGAAACTTAATATAAATAGTAAACATAGCGAAAGCTTTCACAGCTGGTCGAGCAATAGCAGATGGTTTGTTTTTGCCAGCAAGAGAAAAGATAAGCTGTGTTCCAGATTATATTTTAGCTATATCGACACACTCGGAAACGTGTATAAACCTTTTCTAATGCCGCAAAAAGATCCTGCTTTTCATAATACTTATATAATGAACTATAACGTACCGGAACTTATTGATGGCCCGGTATCGGTCAAACGCTGGAATCTTATTCGGTCTGCCCATGAAGAACCAATAAGGGTTAAGTTTGACTCGACAGTTGATATCGATGCGCTGTCGGGTGCTACGAGGGTAAAGCAGAAATAAAATCTTCGTGTCTTAGTTCCTTCGTGTCAATTTTATTGTTAGGGAGTTAGGAAAGGAAAGAAAAAAACTCTGTGTCTTCGTTTGAGATTATTCAGGGATAACTAGTTCAGCGGTAGTAGAGTCTATCCAGCCGCCTTCCCCTGAACGAAAGTGAATTAGCCACCAGCCACTGTCTTCTCTGACAAGAGAACCTTCTTCCGCTTTATCCACTCTCATAAGCTCCTTGAATTCTTCGTTGGGACCGCTGTACGCTATTGTGGTTGCTGTGGTAACGACCCATTTGGATTTAACTCTGCCGTACCATATTGAAAAGCCAATGAGAGAGAAAACAAAAAACAAAACGGCTAAAATCAGTAATGGATTGACTGGGAAATTAATAAATTTTACGGTTTGGATGAGACGGATTGAAACAATAGCGACCAAAAATGAAAAAGATATGATCAATAGGTAGGAAAAAATTCTCAAAGAGATTCTGTCGATAATTTTAGAAAAGAGAGAAATAAATGGATTAGGATTCGATTCTGCTTTTTTAAATAGAGAAAGATTTTGCCGGATATTTTCATTAGAAGGGTCGAGAAACCATCCCCTTCTGTAGTAGAGCAGACTCTTGCCGAAATCGCCCAGTCTATAGTAGCAATTGCCTATATTTAAGTATAATTCAGGATTTCTAATACCCCTGTCGAGAAGAGTATTGTATTCTTCGAGCGCTTTTTCGTATTGCGCGTTTTTATAATATTCTTCTGCGGTTTGAACTTGAGTTTGAGAAAAAATTAATAAAAGACTAATGCAGAGCATTGATAACCTCTTTGAGATTCTTTAAATCTTTTGACATTTCTCCCTGAGAAGGTTTTAAAGATGTAAAACGGACAGACTCGCTTTTTACCAGAATTTCTTCAATTAATTCGAGAGATTTTTCAGGGACTTTTTTATTTTGTAATTGGGAAAGAAGTTCTTTCTTTTTCATCCCGAAAACGTTCAAATGAAATTTTAATTTAATGAATTTAAGAAGGACAAGAGTCAAATCTTCATAAAATTGAATAACGTTATTGCTTTGTATTTCTTTCTCTAATTTTCTAAATCCGCGTTTTAATTGTTTTGGTATTGCTTTTAAACTGGCGTAGCGCCTATCTCCCAGGGTTTTTCTTATATCTATTACATAATAAATTGCCAATATCATAAATATAATCGCCGGGATAAAGTATAGAGGGAAAAATTTGGGAATTAAAGAAACTTTTTTGTAGCTGACAGGTAAAATGTAGGCTATGTCTTTATTCGATTTAGATGTTTCCTGTTCTGATGAACCTATTTCATCCGTGGGTCTGGCGTGAATCTGCCATGGGCCTATTTTCCTGCTGACAAATTGTTTCTTTTGAAGGTCGAAGAAAGCCCAATCTATCTCCGGAACTTCGATTATTCCGGAAACTTTAGGTGTTATTAGATAGGTAAAGGTTCGGTCTCCTTGCATCGAACCTCCTGATATTTTAGTATTTGCCGAGGATTCAGGAGGGTAAGAGGTAAGTTTTCTGGATTCGGGGAACTTCGGAGCGGAAAGCAAATTCAGGTTTCCTTTACCCGAGATAATAATTTTTAGAGAGAAAGGAGAGTCGACACTTATATTTAATGTGTCGATTTGCGTTGAAATTTCCAGTTCTCCCACCGCATCGATGAACCCGGGGGGGCTGTTTGAAGGGAAGGATTTTACCGATATTGTTTTAGGTTCGCTCGAAATTGTCTTTCTTTCACCGAAAAACGAAAACATATCTCCTCTTATTATAACCTGTACGGAAAAAGGATTTATTTTAACATCGGTTTTTCCCAGAGGAAATAAAAGATCCTGTTTTATAAGAGCTCTCTGATATCTGATTCCGTTTTTTGTGGTCGAGGTAAAGTTTAATCTGGTTGGGGATTGAATATTTTCGACCCAAACATTTTCATAAGTAGGAGGTCCTGATAGTTGTACGTCAGTTAGAGATGTCTTGACGTAAAGGTAATGTGTAACCACGATAGGTTCTCCCGGATAGACCGAGCTTTTCGATACTGTTGTTTCCAGAAAAATAGCTCTGAAATCTCTTGACTCGTTTCTAAAATCGTGGATTCTATTCGGTGATCTGGAAGAGGGTAGAT
>Ga0272443_10002951_pt1 | contig 20806 bp, 17 predicted proteins | sample SSMAcet12_FD_193581 | JGI IMG/M metagenome (GOLD analysis project Ga0272443, IMG submission 193581) | Marine sediment archaeal communities from Little Sippewissett salt marsh, Falmouth, MA, United States - SSM-Acet-12 | ecosystem: Environmental > Aquatic > Marine > Wetlands > Sediment ... | reverse complement strand
TTGCCCTTCTTGAGGCCCAGTTTCATATACGTCAGGGCGTCGGCCCGGACAAATTCACCCTCGGCGCAATCCAGCCGGTTCAGTGCATAGTTTTCGCGGCCGCGATCCAGAGACTTGCGGCTGATATCCACATTGACAACGCTCGACGCGCCGGAGACACGGGCATACACGCCGAAGGAGCAGGTGTACGCGAAACAATTCAGCACCCTTCGCCCCCCGGTCAATCCGGCAACGGTTTTTCGGTTGCGGCGCATATCCAGAAACAGGCCGCTGTTCAGACCATCGTTGAGATCGACGCCGAAATGAAGGCCGTTCTCCCGGACCACCGTCCGGGACGGCGCCTGATCGATCCAGACGCTCGCGTTGATCTGCTCCGACGTGAGCGCCTGCGGGTCCAGCCTCTCCTTGACAATAAGGTAACGGGCGCCAAGACGGCTCGCAACAAACTCCGCCAGGGCCTCCTTGCGGGCGACCCACCGCTTATCAAACAGGTGGATCACACAGCGGTCATCATACTGCTCGATCACCAACCCGGGCAACCCGTCGCCAAGCCCGTTAACGAGCCGCAGGGCATTTGTTATCTTCCTCAGGGGCTTGCGCCTGCTGATGGCCGCCTCAATGAGATCGATCGTTTTTTTATCCATCGTTGAAAAGCCTGAGGTCGCACAAAAACCGCGCCGTGCTGACCGGGACGGTCGCTAAAAACAGTGGAGAGTATCTTTCCTTTTTGGGCTTTCTTTTCTCTAAATACCTCGACATCATACGTAGTATGGTCTTTCTTTTTTTCTCAGTCGAACAGTATATGCGGGTTCATCTCGGCGGGCGTTTTCCACGGGATTCCGTATTTCTGTTTCAGGATTTCCTTTTTGGTATCCCAGATTGTATGGCAGAAACCCATCCGACCCCGCAGGGGGTGGTCTTTCAGGATCTCGTCAACCTCTGCGTCGATATTAGCGAAAACGCCCTTGTATCGTGGATCCTTTTCGATCGGATCGTGGGCAATCCATGATCCCTGCTTTGCGGAATCGCCCGACGCCTTGGACGATTGGCTATCCGGCGGAGCGGCGCATCCGAAAGAAGGGCTGAGCAGCAGCAAGACAAAAACAAATAATAATATGTGGCTTTTGATCATTTCAACCTCGGCCTGTTTCCGCGTTAAGGAGTTCTGCCCCTGATTAGCCTATCTCCTGAATCTGTTCCGCACCGCCAGGATGAAAAGGGCCGTCTGGATGGGTATGAGTATCTGCGCTATCAATCGGAGGCATTCTCCCCACATATTCCGGGGGACGAAAAAGACATCTTTCTGGAATGTCGCGTATTTCAGCGTGTTCATCAGGAGTGCTCCGATGCTCTTCGGATCGAGGGTTCCGAGCCTTATCGACCCGATCCCGTGAAAATCGCCGGGGTTCGATCCGGAGAGGGCCGCCGCATCGAGGCCGGCCCAGGCGAGGCCGAAAGAGAGGAGAAGGATCAAGACCGCCAGGGAAACCCCCGCCCTCACGTAGCGCTCGCCGTAGCCGCTCGAAAGCCAGTAGAGGAAAGAAAAGCTGAAGGGGAAATACCTCCTGACTGCGTTTTCCTTCCGGAGCATCTCCTTCTCGCCGTAGTGCCAGTTGGAGACCTCGGGCCAGTTCTGGAGGGTTCGGTACTTGTTTTTCATTCTCCGGTACAGGATTTCCACCTTGCGAATTTCATCGCCGTATTTTTCCTTGTAGAAAAAGGTTCGCTCCATCCGGTTCTTAAAATCAGTATAGAGTGTTTTCGGCTTTTCCCCGTCACGGGACGGACCCCTTTTCATCCCGTCGAAGAGGGCAATTTCATCATACAGGGTATTCCGCCAGCCTCTCGACCCCGATCTGTGCCACCGGGGATTGACGAAGTCTATCTTTTGTACTCGCGTATCGGTAAAGGAGGCCATTGAGAGGTCGACACCCTCGAAAATGAGTTGGCCCTCGATATCGAGACCTCTGAAACAAGCCTCTCCCTCAAAGGTCTTTGTCTTCACTATGTCACGGAAAAAGAGCTGTCCCTTTCCCAAGATTCGGATATAATCAAAGTGTGTCTCTTCGCTGAACTGGGCACCCGCAAAGTTCGCCTCCCTGCTGAACTGGGCTTTCACAAAGACCGCATGCTCGTTGAATAGGGCATCCACAAAGGCAGCATCCCCGTTGAACTGGGCACTCGCAAAGGTCACATCCTCTGTGAACTGGGTATTCCAAAAGGCCGCATTTCCGCTGAGCCGGGCAACCCGAAAGTCCGCATCCCCATTGAACTGGGCATCCACAAAGGTCGCATCCCCATTGAACTGGGCATCCGCAAAGGCCGCATCCCCATTGAACTGGGCACTCGCAAAGTCCGCATCCCCGCTGAACTGGGCACTATAAAAATTCACATCCCCGCTGAACCGGACACCATTAAAGTTTGTATTCCCACAGAATCGGACATTATAAAAGGATGCTCTCCCGCGGAACTCCCCCCCCCAAAAGTCAGTATGTTCGTTGAACTGGGCGCTATCAAAGAGCGCACCCCAGTTGAATAGGACATCCACAAAGTCTGCATACCCGTTAAACTGGGCACCCTCAAAGGCCGCATACTCGCTGAACTGGGTGTGCCTAAAGTTTGTCTTACCGCTGAACTGGGCACGACAAAAGTTCGCATGCCCGCTGAACTTGGACCTCACAAGAGTCACATTCCCGCTGAACCGGGCTTTTGAAAAATTTATCTCAGGGAGGGGATTGTCCTCATCAAACTGACTGAAATTTATATTGCCCTCGAATATGGTCCCCGAGAAGTGGCATGATTTGTCCTGCTCGTGCGCTTCTCGTATTCTTGCAAAGATAAGTTTATTAAATTCCTCAAGCGATACGCCCTTCTTCCCCTGTGGCGCGTGAAAGACGCAATAGTCCTTCCCCTCCGCATCCGTATAGACGGTTTCGAGGTCTTGGCACCAGTTGCGGCCGCTATCAGGTCCACTTTCATAACAGCACGGCATGGGTTCCCCCTTGTCGGGACATGAGCTGCTGATTGTGCAATAAGAAATTCCCTCACGGAACGTAAGGAAACCATACTACTTAAAAATCTATTGTCAAGGAATTTTGTATAGTTGAGGCTTTGTATCGATAGCCGGTTACAGATCTTCCCGCTTCTTCTATGGGTGGATCATCAGCACCATCATGATGAATAGCGCAATCGTCGCGAGGGCGGATAGGCGTGGAAAGGGTTTGATACAGAACCGGCTGACGCTGTAAGCGCAGAGAATTGAGAGTCCCGACACGAGACTGAACTTCAGCAGACCCGGAACAGCCGGGAAGGTGAATAAGATCAGTTGAAACAGCAGGACGAAGATGTAGTGCGAAAGGTACATGTTGTATGAATTTGACGCCATGTTTCCGGCAAAAGCCGTGGGGCGGTTCCAGTACCTGACCCCGATTGACGCAAAAAACCCCAGGGTTGTGATGGTCAGGAAATGGAGAACAAAAAAGAATATCGCCCCGTACATCTCTTGCAGGTGGTCCGGGCCGCTGTGCATCTGGTTGTAAAGAAACAGATACGCGATCAGCACACCGGTAAATGAGATCACCCATGTCTTGAGGTGACCGGGAAACTTGCCCCGCTCGATCCATCTGTTTCTGTATATCATCAGACCCAATCCAAAGTAGATGACGAAGAGAAACAGCCGTGACGGCCGGAACTGAATGATATTGCCGAGGGTGAACAGGGGCTCGGGGTTGGATGATTTCGGGCCGAACGCGAGGATAGCCCCAACCGTCAGGAAGGAGCAGATGGCGGTGAGAAACCCGACTCCAAACAGTAGTTTCAGGGTCGATGAGACAGAGGGGCTTTCCGAAACGACCGGTTGGTCGGTCCTGTCAAACCACTCTTTCTTGAACGAGTACGGTACGGCGAATACAAAAAAGAATAAAAGCAGCAGGGAGAGAAACCACATATAGCGCTGGTAGAAGTGGTTGTTCATCATCAGATCGTTCATGGAAACGATCAGCCCGACGTTGAACTCGGCGGCATTTCTGAGCAGAACAACCCACAGGTCCCAGTAGCTCATGGTCAGCGACAGGCCGTTTCTCGTGAAGTGATAGATCAGGGGCAGAACCGGGCATATCGTGAGAATGCACAGCACCCAGGGGATGCCCAGTCTCCTCAGCTTTCCCCTCAGGAAGGGCAGTGTGCCCTTCTTCCGGATGGTGGGGATGGCGAAATATCCCGCGATATAGAAGAGGAGGGGCATGGCGAACGCGTCGGAAAAGGCCGATACCCAGCCGGCTATGATGCTGGTATCCGTATCCGCGACGGGCCACCATATGAGATTCCGGTAGGCGTTGCTCGAATGCTCCAGTATCACAAAGAGGACGAACAGCCAGCGCAGATTGTCAAAAAATATGACTCGATTTTCAGTCTTAATGTCAGCAGTGCCCATGCATGTGACTCTGTTTGAATGGTTACGTGTCTTAGATACGGAATATCCCCCCGGAACGTAAGAGAAACCATACAGCTTAAAAATATTCTGTCAAGAAATTTATATGGTTGAAATGATCTGTCATAGCTCTTCACGCCGCGTGAAGGATGGTCTGTAGAGGGGAGGCGGCCGGGTGTAACGGTTGGGGTGCCAGCTACCGTCAGGTTTTCTTGAAGAAGATCATCTCGTTCTTTTGCGTCTGTTCGATCAGCCCTTCCTTCTCCAGTTGCATCAGGTGGGCGTACGTCTCGTTGACCGCCAGGCCGTTGTCGAAGGCGGAGAGATCGTCCCCGAAGATCCTCCCGGATATGTCCCGGGCCGTCCGGGGATTCAGGGTGACGTGTTCCAGGGTTATCGCCGTCCGCTCGACATGGTGCCGCTTGATCTGGGCCACCCTGCCCTTGAGGTCGGGGAAGGGTTCTCCGTGGGCGGGGTATACCATCCTCACCGGCAGGTCCTCTATCCGTTCCAGTGACCGGATGAAATTCTCCAGGGGGAGAAATGATGGGCATGACAAGTTGGGGCTCAGATTGGGGGTTATGTGGGGCAGGATGTTGTCCCCCGCGAGAAGAATCTGTTCCTCCGGCAGGTAGAAACAGACATGTCCCCGGGTGTGGCCGGGGGTGGAGAGAACGCGGAAGCTCCTCCCGCCGACCGCTATCGTTTCGTTGTCGGTCAGAAAGAGGTCCGTGGTGAAGGGGGCCGTGGCGAAGGTGAAGCCGTTCAGGACCGCGCACACGGCATCGATGGTCCGCGTATCCACCCCGTGTTGCCGCCAGAATTCGCGGATCAGGTCGGTCTGCCGGTGCCCCTGGAAGGTGAGGGCGGCGGCCTCGTATTCGATCTCCGAGATACGGATCTCGGCCCCCGAGATCTCCTTGATCCGGCCGGCGAGACCGCAGTGGTCGACGTGGAAGTGCGTGACGAATATCCGTTCTACATCGGCCACGGACCGCCCGATGCGGGCAAGGGCGTCCTCATATATCAAGAGGGAGGGGGGCACATCGGGGCCCGTGTCGAAGAGGGTGACCCGCCCCGACTCCACCGCCGCGAAGGTGTGGACGGAATCCAGACCGAACGACAGGGGAATAGTGATCCGATAGAGCCCGGGGGCAATCTCTTGCATCGATTCTTCCAATAGACACCGTCCCGTGAGAGGGCAGGGTAGGAGCTACACCTTCAATATCTGCATGGAACAGGCCCCGGCATCGAGACCGGTGACCGGCCCGCCCATGGTGTGCGCCATGCCGATCTTTGCGTTGGGGACCTGCCGCTCGCCGGCCTCTCCCCGCAACTGCCAGAAGTTCTCGGCAACCTGGGCCACGCCGGTCGCTCCGAGGGGGTGTCCCTTGGAGAGAAGTCCGCCGCTGGGGTTGACGGCGACCTGCCCGCCGATTTCGCTCTTTCCTTCTTCGATGAACCGTCCGCCCTCTCCGCGTTTGCAAAAGCCGAGGTTTTCGTAGTGCCACAGCTCCGTGATGGCAAAGGGATCGTGCAGTTCGCAGATGTCGATATCCTCGGGGCCGACCCCCGCCTCCTTGTACGCCGCGTTCGCCACGCGGGTGCTCAGTTCCGACATGGTCCGGTCGGGCCGGTCCGTATAGGCGCCGGAGAGGACGACCGAGGCGATGATCTCCACCGGTTTGCCGCAGTACTTCTTCGCGGCCTTTTCGTTGGCCAGGATAACGGCGGCGCTCCCGTCCGAGGTGGGACAGCACTCGTAGACGTGCATCGGGTCGCAGATGATCTTCGATTCCAGGACCTGCTCGACCGTCAGGGGCATCTTGAACTGCGACCGGGGATTCAGGCAGCCGTTCCTGTGGTTCTTGACGGAGACCATCGCTATCTGTTCTTTCGTGGTCCCGTACTTCTCCATGTGAGTCCGGGCGATCATCGCGAAACCGGCCGGTATCACCATCCCCGTCGCCCCGTTGTAATCCGCGGGGTCCGGTGGGATAAACCCCTGGATGGAGGTCATCTTCTCGGCGCCTATCACCATGGCCATATCGCACACCCCCGAGGCGATCGCCATCCTCGCCAGATAGACGGCCGTCCCGCCGCTGGCGCAGGCATTCTCGCAGTTGATGATCGTGCCGCCCGACAGACCCAGCTGGGCAAAGACCCGCTGGCCGAAGGTGCCGCCCCTCCCCATGTGGGAGGCGGTGATGAATCCGATCTCCCTAGGATCGATACCGGACGATTTGATGGCATCCCACGCCGTATCCCGTGTTGATTCAACGAGATTCCGGTCGGGATAGTATCCGAACGACGACATGGCGGCGCCGATGACATACACTTTTTCCATGATTCTGTTCCTCCTCTATGAGCGCTGTTTTGCCGGGCGGAACAGCGGACCTGTCCTGCGCGTACCGTTTTCTTCCGTTCGCACCGTGCCGATACAGGCCTCCATCCGCATACCGCTGTGCAGATCGTCGAGGCTGCATCCTTCCAGTTGAAAGACGGCGCGGGGACCGTTGTTATCGAGATCGATGCTGCCCAGATAGTAGGGCGACGTGTATCCCGGCAGGCCTCTCTTCACCTGCGTATAGGCGTATAGGGTGCCGGTCCCCTTGATCCTGACCGTTTTCAGGTCTTCATCGCTGACGCATTTCAGACACACCTTCGAGGTCGGGAAAAAGATCCCTCCGCACAGACCGCACTGGGAGGCGATAAGCTCCGGGATGCCGTCCGGCTCGGCCTCTGCCCAGAGATCTTCCCGCAGCGGGACCTCTTGTATCTGATCATGTTCTTCATCCTGTTTTTCCATCTATCTTCTTCCTTTCACTGTTGATTTTCGTGTTCACCCCTGGGTGAGGAACGTTTTCAAGCTGACTCATTACCGTCGAAATGGCAGGCCACGAGGTGGCCGCCGGCTATCTCCTTCAGAGGAGGATTCTCCCGCGCGCAGACGTCCTGTGCCTTGAAACAGCGCGGATGAAACTTGCAGCCTTCCGGGGGATTGAAGGGTGTGGGAGGCTCTCCGGGGAGGATGATCGCCTCCCGCTGCTTTGCCGGGTGATCGGGGAGGGCGGCCGAGAGGAGGGCCTTCGTATACGGATGAACGGGACGTTCATGGAGATCCTCACTTCGCGCGACCTCGACCAGTGTTCCGAGGTACATCACCCCGACCCAGGTGCTCATATGCTGGACAACGGCGAGGTCGTGGGCGATCAGCAGGTAGCTGACGCCGAGACGGTCCTGGATATCACGCAGCAGGTTCATGATCTGGGCGCGAATGGAGACATCGAGGCCGGATACCGGTTCATCGAGGACGATCAGATCGGGGTTGGGGGCCAGCGCCCGGGCGATCGCGATCCGCTGCCGCTGACCGCCGCTGAATTCGTGGGGGTAGAGATTCGCCGCTTCGGCCCGCAGCCCCACGAGGCCGAGGAGCTCGGAGACCCGACTCCTGACTTCCTTTCTGGGCGGGGGGTTATCACCGACCACGATGGGCTCGGCGATGATGTTTCCCACGCGCATCCGCGGGCTGAGCGAGCTGTTGGGATCCTGAAACACGGCCTGGACCGAACCCCGGTGCGCCTTGAGATCGGCCCCCTTCAACCGGGATATGTCCTTCCCGCCATACCGGATGGTCCCGCTGGTTATCTTCTCCATCAGGAGTATCAGTTTGGCAGTGGTGGTCTTGCCGCACCCCGATTCTCCCACCAGGCCAAAGGTCTCTCCCCTCTTGATCGTGAAGTCTATGCCATCGACGGCCTTGATCGCGCCGATCTGTTGCATCATGACGACTCCCCTGGTAACAGGGAAGTGCTTTTTGATCCCCCGGACCTCAAGAAGCGTTTCGCCCATCGCCTATGCCTGTTCCTTTCCGAGCCAGCAGTTGACTGAGTGCCCTTCGTCTATAGTCATCTGAGGCGGATATTCCCGCCGGCAGATATCCATTGCCTTGGTGCACCGCGGGGCGAAAGAGCAGCCGGTCCCCAGCGTTCGAAGGTCGGGGGGTTGGCCCTCTATGGTGAAGAGGCGGTCCCTCTTCTCCCCCATCTTGGGGAGAGAGTCCATCAGCGCAACCGTGTAGGGATGAGTAGGATTGTTGAAGAGCTCCAATGTCCCGGCGCTCTCCACGATCCTTCCCGCGTACATCACCGCCACGCGATCACAGGCCCGGGCCACGATGCCGAAGTCGTGTGTGACGATGATCATTGAGAGGTTCGATTCCTGCTGTATCTCTTTGAGAAGCTTGAGAAACTGTGCCTGGATCGTCACGTCGAGGGAGGTCGTGGGTTCGTCGGCGATCAGGACCTTGGGCTGGCAGGAGAGGACCATTCCCCCGACGATTCTCTGCCGCATCCCGCCGCTCATCTGGTGTGGATACTCTTTCATCCGTACCTCCGGCGAAGGGATTCTCACCATCTGCAGCATCTCCATCGCCTTTCCCCAGGCAGCGTTCTTGTCTCGCTTCTGGTGTATCCGTATCGGCTCCGCCACCTGTTCTCCAATCGTAAAGAGGGGATTGAGGGAGGTGAGGGGGTCCTGGAGGATCATCGATATCTCGGGCCCGCGAATCTGATCCATCTCTCTTTCCGACTTGAGGCGGAGATTTTCTCCGTTGAATATGATCTCTCCACCCACGATGCGCCCCGCCGGCTCCGGTACCAGATCGATAATGGAAAAGCAGGTGATGCTCTTGCCGCACCCGGACTCGCCGACAAGCCCGAGCGTCTCTCCTTCCCTGAGGGAAAAACTGACGCCGTCGACGGCCTTCAGCACACCGCGGCGGGTGAAGAAATGAGTCTTCAGGTCCTTTACTTCCAGGATAGTCTTCGCGTCCATTTTCGTCTCCGTTATCTCTTCACATCATATCTGCCGAAATTTGGGATCCAGCCGGATCCTGAGCCAGTCCCCCAGGAAGTTACAGCTCAGGACCACGAGCATGATCGTCAGCCCCGGCCAGAAGGAGATCCACCAGGCGTCGAAGATATAGTTTCTCCCCTCGGCGCACATCGATCCCCATGCCGGTGTCGGAGGGGGAACGCCGAGACCGAGGAAGCTGAGAGATGCCTCGGCGATGATAACGATCCCGAGCTGGAGGGTGGACATAATGATAATAGTGTTCACGATGTTGGGGAGGATATGCCGCAGCATGATCCGCAGCGGACTGCAGCCGGCGATGACCGCCAGGCGGACGAAATCTCCCTCCTTGACACGCAACACTTCTCCGCGCAACACCCGGGCGTAGCCAGCCCATCCAAGGACGATCAGGATAAGGATGATATTTTCCTTGCTCGGGCCCAGGATTGCGGCGAGGACGATGGCGACCATCAGATATGGGATGGAAAGGGCTATTTCACACAGTCTCATCACCACGGCGTCGACCTTTCCTCCCAGATACCCCGAGAGAAGGGCCATGATCGTTCCCGTCGTCCCGGCGATGATGACGACAGCAAACCCCACCTCCAGCGACACGTTGGCCCCGGCGATCAACTGGCTCAGGATATCTCTCCCCAGAGGGTCGGTCCCTAAAAGATAGCTCACATTGCCACCCTCTATCCAGAAGGGGGGGAGCAGAATGGCGTTCAGGTCGGTCCATGTGGGGTCGTGGGGGGTGAAAAACTTCCCGAAGACCCCCAGAAACACGAAGACAATGAGCAGCATTATCGAAAACAGGGGAAGTTCCTTCAGGCCCGACAGACAGCCGCGGAGATATTCCCTGTTAAAAAACCAGTGTATTCGTTTTGTTTCAGTGCTGTGTTCCAGATTCTTCATCCCATGATCCTTCTCATTTCGAATACGTTAATACCGTATACGCGGGTCGATGTAGGCGTACAGGACATCCACCAGAAGATTGACAAAGACAAAGAAGAAAGAGCCAATCAGTACGGTGGTCTGTACGACCGGGTAGTCCCGCGCGAATATGGCTTCAACCACCAGCGTCCCCACGCCGGGCCAGTTGAAGACGGTCTCGGTAATGACGGTGCCGTTGAGCATAAAGACAAAGTTTAACGATCCCATCGTCAGGATGGGGAGGGACGCATTCTTGAAGGCGTGTTTGAGGATGACGCTGATACGGGACACCCCCTTGATCTTTGCCATCTTAATATAGTCCCGGTCCAGCACATCCAGCATGGATGACCGGGTGAGGCGGGTGATGGCCGCGGTGAAAAACCACCCCAAGGTAATGGCGGGCATGATCAGGTGTTGCCATGTCCCCATCCCGGAGGTGGGGAGCCAGCCCAGTTTGACGGCGAAGATCCACATCAGCATGAGCCCCACCCAGAAGACCGGCAGGGATTGCCCCAGCAGGGCGAATATCTTGCCGAATTTATCAAACCATCGCCCCACGTTGACGGCGGATAATATGCCGAACGAGAGACCGAATGTCAGTGTAAACCCCATCGCCGCAGCCGCCAGGAGCAGGGTGTTGGGAAACCGTTCGAACCAGACCTCCAGGCAGGGCTGATTCCACTTGAAGGACCGCCCGAAATCACCCTTCAGAAGCCCCGACAAGAAGAGGCCGTACTGGACATGAAAGGGTTCGGTAAGCCCCATACTTACTCTCATCTCCTGAATATCCGCCTGGCTGGCGTCGGGGGGTGCCATCAGGACAGCCGGATCACCGCTGAGATGCGTCAGGCTGAAGATGATGAAGGTAACCACCAGAAGGGAGAGGGTCGATTGCAGTATCCGTTTCAAGATATATCGTTTCATGATAAACACTATTCCTGCTCTTGCGAGCGGCTGTCGGAACCCCCCGGGGGAGGGTGCTGTGGCGCCTTTCCTCGGGTTCTTACGGTCTTCCGTGCTCCATGTTTCTCACCGGTCAGGCACGGGGCGTGTGACAAGGATGCCGTCTTTCATTCATCCTCGAGTGTCAGGTATTCAAACCCCACCACGGGCTGCAGGCCCGGGAAGGAGCCATGATTTTTGATCTTTGCCCGTGCCCCGAAGGGGGTATGAACCGACCAGAGCGGAAGCCTGGATGCCTCCTTCTGCAAGACCTCTTCCAACTCACGGGTGGCCTTTGCGATGGCCTCATCTTCGGTCGCCTTCATGAGCACGCTGAGTTTGTTTTTGACCTCCGGGGTCGCGAGGTTATGAGACCACGAACCGACAAAGCCGCTTTCAGCCGTAATTCCGGGATGAATCGTACCGGACCAGTACGGTGTGGGACTGTAACCGAGACCGCGGAGATTCCCCGCGATCATCTGGCTGGACCATGTCCCGGATTCCAGCGGTTTAATAGCGGCCTGGATTCCGATGGCCTTCAACTGCTGTGCTATGGCTACATAGACGAGTTGGTAGGTCGACGGGACCATCATCACCGTGTCGAAGCCGTCTGGATATCCCGCCTCGACGAGCAGTTGTTTGGCCTTCTTGGGATCGTAGGGATCGGGTGTGCTGCGGGCTTCATCAAACCCGATCTGATACGGGGCGAAAAAGCTTCCCCATGCCTCATGGGTATCGCGCAGAAGCATCTTTCCCATCCCTTCCCGATTGATGGAGTAACTGATCGCCTTGCGGACTCGTGGATCCTTGAGGGGACTGTCCTCGGGGTAGGCCAGATCGAAGAAGGCCAGAGCATGCAGGAGGCAGTGTTTGTTCCAGAACAGCTTCAGGTCGGGATTTTTTTTCACGGTGGCGATCTGGCTGGGTATGATGGTAATCAGGTCCGCCTCACCCCGTATGAGCATGCTCAGTCTCGTAGAGGGTTCGGCGACATTTTTGAGGGTAAATTTCTTTATGTTTGGTGTCTTGCGGTAATGATTTTCAACGGCCTCAACCTCAAGGAGCCGATCCCTGTTGAAGTTGAGTACCCTGAACGGGCCTGCTCCGATCGGTTTTGCGGCAAACCCCTCGTCACCGACTTTTTCGATATACTCCTTCGGCACGATGGCCGTCTGGTATACAAGGCTGATGAGTGCCGCATTGGCCGTTTCGGGGATAAGGTGCATCCGAACGTGATAGTCGTCAATAATTTCGATAGAGGTGACCTGACGACGAAGCTGACCGGCAATTCCAAACTGCAGGTCTTCGCGTACCGCACGTTCGAAACTGAACTTGACATCCTTTGCGGAGAAGGCATCACCGTTATGGAAGGTTACCCCCTTGCGCAGTTTGAAGTCGGCAACCGTCCAGTCGTCGGAGATCTTCCATGACTCCGCCAGGGCAGGGCGGTACGCCCCCGTATGATCTTTGGAAACGAGACTGTCGAAGAGCAGCATCACCGGTGTCGCGCTGGCTCCCCCCTGAGCGGTATGCGGATCGAAGGCGACCTTCATATACCACGAACCATGCTGCGGACAGAATACAACCTCTCCCTTGGGCCCCTTTGCAAGAGCGGAAGATGCAACGAATAATATCATGAGCACTATCAGAAAACGTGCCGCGTACCATGACACCCTTTTCGCATGTGTTGCTACCATTTGTCACCCCTCCTTGTAATGTGTCAAGTTTTGTTAAATATGAGTTCGTACTATGAAATTACTCTCCCTTTCTCTGTGCTCAGCATTTCCGGCATGAGCCGGGTTAGCGAACGATCATATCTTCCGGTTGCGACCTGCCCAGAACTGCTCTTTGATAGCCTTCTTGTCGATCTTCCCGATGGCGTTCTTCGGGAGTTCGGGTACGATGTCGATCGACTTGGGTTTCTTATAGCTTGCCAGGTGCTGGGCACAGAACTGTATTAGCTCTTCCTCGGTCGCCTGTGTCCCTTCCTTCAGTGAAACCCAGGCCTTCACCGCTTCTCCCCATTCCTCATCCGGAATCCCGAACACCGCCGCCTCCTGGACCGCCGGGTGGTTGTTGAGGACTTCCTCAACGGCCCGCGGGAAGATATTGAATCCCCCGCTGATGATCATATCGCCCTTCCGGTCCACCAGGAATACGTATCCCAGCTCGTCGATGTATCCCATGTCACGGGTATAGATCCACCCGTTTTTGAGGGACTCCTGGGTCTCCTTTTCCTTCTTCCAGTACCCGAGCATCTGGTGATCGCTTCGCACGATTATCTCGCCGATCTCACCGGTGGGGACCTCGTTCCCATCCTCGCCGACCACCTTCAGCTCCACATCCAGATAGGGCCTCCCCACGGACTGGAGCCGCTTAACCTTTGCCGGATCACCTTCGGTGACATGGTCCTCTCTCTCCAGCCGGCATATGGTCGAGGGTGCTTCCATCTGTCCGTATCCCTGGGACAGGATCGGCCCGAAGACCTTGAATGCCTCCTTGATCTTGTCCTCCGCCATGGGGGCAGCCCCGTAGCTGATGGAACGGAGACTGGAGAGATCGTATTTCTTCAGGCCCGGGTGTTTCAGGAGCCGCACGATCATGGTGGGAACCAGCATCAGGCCGGTCACCTTCTCGTCCTGGATCGTTCGGAAAAAGGTTTCCGTGTCGAAGTTCTCCATGATGACGTTCTTCGCCCCGCGGACCCAGTGGGGGAGGATGAGTGAACCGCTGGCATGGCTCAGCGGTCCCACGTGCAGGAAGACGTCGTCCTGGTAAATCTGGCGGGCCTGCGACATATTCAGCAACATGTGCTTGGCGGCCTTGTAGGTCAGCATGACCCCCTTGGGCGCTCCGGTTGTTCCGGAGGTGTAGGAGATCCGGGTAAGGTCGTTTTCGTCAATTTCAACCCGGAATTCGTCGGCCGGGTTTTCCTTCAGGATTTCGTCGTACGAAGAATCGACTCCGGCCTCGCCCCCGACCCACACGATCCTTTTCAGGTGTTTCAATGTCCCTCTGATCGACTCAATGCCTTCCCGAAAATTGTCCCCGGCTATCAGCGTGCCGGCTTCGGAATCGTTCAATATATACTCGTGCTCCTTCATCGAGGCCCGGGCATTCAGACCAACCTGGATGATGCCGCTCTTTGCCAGAGCGAAGCTGGCCTCTATGAACTGATTGCAGTTTTTGAGCAGGATGGCCGCCCGTTCACCCTTCCGGGCCCCCAGACCGTACAGGCCGTTCGCGAGCCGGTTGATCCGTTCGTTCGTCTGCGCAAAGGTGTAGGCGGTATCCCTGAATTTGATGGCTATGTTATCGGGGTATTCCCGTGCTCCTCGTCTGATTAGATGGTCTGTGGTCGGCATTGATTCTTCTCCCTTCTCATCGCAAATTTCCTGAAAGATAGACGCCCTGCTCAATACAAGACGATTCGTACACCGTTTCGCAGTTTCCTTTTTATATGATCCCCTTTTCTTTGAGCCCTTCCATTTCATCCGGCGCATATCCCAGCCATTTCAGGATTTCTCCCGTATGTTCACCCAGCGCAGGCGACGGCCTTCGAATCGCCGCGGGGGTTTCGGATAGCTTCACCGGAAAGCCCACCTGCCGGGCCGGTTTGTCCGATCCGAGCTGGACCTCCTCTATCATCCGCCGGAATCTGATATGCGGGTCCTCGGAGACCTCCTGCAGATCACGGACAGGGGCCACCGGAACGTCGGCCTCCGTCAATATTGTTACCCACTCGTCGCGGGGCCGCTGGGAAAATACCGTCCGGAGCCTCTCTGCAAGCTCTTTGCCCCGCTTCTGACGATCCATCAGCGGCATCCCGACGTATTCATCGAGGCCTATGGCCGAGCACAGCCGGTCCCAGAACGAGTTTTCATGGATGATCGACGTCGTGAAATGCCGGCCATCAGCGGCCCGAAAGATCCCGTAACCCGGGACTACCGAACGTTTCTCCGTGGCGCCCCTGTCAAAGAAAACCCCAAGACGCGTTCCCATCCATGAAACCAGCCCGTCGAAGATCGACACGTCGATATACTGCCCCCGACCCGTCTTCTCGCGCGCCACGAGGGCAGCCAGGATCCCGATCGCCGCAAACATCCCCGATGAGAGGTCCCCGATGGCCGCCCCCGGAACGACGGGGTCATCCTGGGAGTCTCTCATGCAATCCAGCATCCCCGCCATGGCCAGGTAATTCAGATCGTGCCCCGGGAGGTTGCGATACGGGCCGTCCTGCCCGTACCCCGAGATGGAGCAGTATATCAGCCGGGGGTTGATCTCTCTGAGCGTTTCGTAATCGATTCCGAGACGCTTTACGACACCCGGCCGGAATCCCTCGGTAAATATGTCTGCTCGTTTAACAAGCCGATAGAGGACATCCTTCGCCTCCGGTTCCTTCAAGTCGAGGGTCATCCCTTTTTTGTTTCGATTGATAGATTGGAAAAAACCATTCAGGTAACGGGCCGGGTCTCCCCCGTCCGGCCGCTCTATTTTGATCACCTCGGCCCCCAAGTCCCCTAACAGCATCGAGCAGTAGGGCCCGGGATATTGATGTGCCGAATCCAGCAGTACGATCCCTTCTAACGATAACATCCACTCATCCCCGTAACCGCGCTTCGTAACAGTTTCCTCATGTTTTCGGTAGTTTGCGTGCGCGTCTCTTTCTCTCTTCCGTCCCGTTTCCGTTGCCTCACGAACCCCGTATTCTGTATCAAAATGAATTCGCGTTCAGTGAATGAATTTCAAGTCAGATACAATGAGTTGGAGTCTAAGTCAAGAAAAAAGGCTAAGCATTTTCGTTTCGCCGGAACTGGGGATGTCGATCGCAATTTTTCAAAGTATTCGCGAATGCATGCGATCGAGCTGGGGGGGCGCACCCTCATTCAGCGTGCCGCGACACCGCCGTCAACCGTGATCACCGTGCCGGTGATATGGCGGGCACAGTCCGAAGCGAGAAAGGCGACCAGGTTTGCCACATCGCGGGGTTCCCCCGGTGGAGGATCCGTGGGCATCAGTTCCTCCCAGCGTTCCGGGTCGTTGAACCGGGACTGGGCGCCCGCCTTCAATGCTCTCTCTAGGCGTTCGGTCCTGATCAGTCCGGGGTTGACCGCGACTACTCGGATGCCGTCTCTCGCGCTGCGGGCCCCCAATGCCCGGGAGAGGGCCATGAGGGATGCGTTCCCCATGCCACCCGTGATATATTCAATCCGGGGCCGCTCTCCCGCCGCACCGATGATATTGATGATGACACCCCTCCCGTGCGATTGCATCTGGGGATAGACCGCCCTGCACAGGTTGATATAACCGAATACTTTCAGATCCCAGGCCTCACGCCAGCGATCTTCTTCGATCTGCCAGAGATCCCCTCGCGGGATCGCCCCGGCGTTATTGACAAGTATATCGATATCCAGGCAGACCGCCGCGAGGTCTCGGGTCTCGTCGCCCCGGCTCAGATCGACAGGGTGAATCGTGATCGGGACCTCGAATTTCGATTCGATTTCTTCCTGCGCTCGGCGCAGGGCCACCTCGTCCCGCGCAGCCAGGTGGAGGGAACAGCCTTCAAAGGCCAAGACCTCGGCGCATGCCCGCCCAATGCCCTTGGAACCGCCGGTGATGAGAGCTTTCTTACCTGTTAGATGCAAATTCACTGTTCTTGTCGCCTCCTCCCTGATCCCGGTATTACCCGATCCTGGTGCTCTGGCCCCCGTCCACCGGCAGAATCGCGCCGGTGATGAACTTGGCCTCGTCAGATGCGAGGAAGAGGGTGGCATAGGCCGTATCCCACCCGGTCCCCATTCCTCCTTTCAGAGGAATCCTCCCCTCGCGCTCCTTGATCAGATCTTCCCTGGTGATGTCGCGGTATTTCAAATTCCCTTCGATGGCCATGGGGGTGTCCATGAAGCCGGGCATAATGACATTGGCCCGGATACCTTTGCCCGCGTACATGAAGGCGATGGACTGAGTCATGGAATTCACGGCCGATTTGGACGTCTTGTATGCCAGCATCGGTGCGGCGCAGACCGATGCAATCGAGGAGATGTTGACGATGGAACCGCTTTCCCGTTGTTCCATATAGGGGAGGGTGTACTTACAGGTCAGATAGACACTCTTTGCATTGATCCGGTAGATGCGCTCCCAGTCCTCCTCTTTCAGGTTGACCGGTCCTAGACCTTCTCCGCCGGTTCCGACATTATTGACCAAGATGTCTATCTGGTCGTATTTTTCCATGCACGCATCGGCTATACGCCGGCAATCATCCGAACTGCTAACGTCGGCCGCAAACGCAAAGGCCTCGCCCCCATCCTGGGTGATTTCCTTCTGTGTTTCCCTGGCGGAGTCGAGATTGAGATCCACGAGCACGACCTTGGCGCCGGCACGGGCGAAAAGGATAGCAATTGCCTTGCCGTTTCCGATGGTCTGCCCCGGTGTCTGTCCGGCACCTGTCACGATCGCCACTTTTCCTTCCAGTCGTTTATCCATTTTTTCCTCCTACGAGTTGTTTCCAGCGTATCATCATTCTGCGTGGTAATGAATTTCTATTCAGTGAATGAACAGCAATTCAGGTACAACGAGTTGTGCTTCAAGTCAAGAAAAAACGTTGCGCACGGTTTCTGTCCCAAATGCTTCACGATTCTCCTGATGCAGGGGTAAAGGGGGAGGGGGCAGGCCGTGGAGAGGTGCCCCTCCATCAATGAGAAGTGGTTGGTGCCGGATAACGGGTGATCCTTGCTATTCGGGATCGTAATTGCTTGTGATATGGATAATACGGTACGGCCGAATATGTCTTTTAGGAGGGGAGTTTTAAATGGGCGGTTGCCCTTCCTCCTGTTTGATCTGGTTTGATTTTTCTGCCCCATCCGCTTGAGAGGAGTTTAAGGCTTCGATGCCTTTAGAGAGTAACGAAAAGGAGAGCTCCAGATTATTTGTAAAATACTCCCTGTTCGGAAGTCCCGGTTTGCGTTCCCCGAGTTGAATGTTTCCCAGAAAGACCGCTCTGAATATATCGATTACCCGGACAGGGTCTAATTGGGGAAACAGGTTCATATCTATTGCCTTGGCGATAATCCTTCTCGAAATTCTCAGGTTTTCCCGTCCGCCCTCATTGATACGATCAAAATTTTCTTTAGACAGGTTCAGGAAGAGGTTGTTCAACTGGAAGCTCTGGTAGATCTTTAGAGAATCCGGATTCTCGTTGTAGATTTCGAAATCCATCTTAAAAAATCCCATCACCAGATCGCCGCTACTCTTGAATTTTCCTTCCTCTAAATCCTTTTCAAACCTGATCAGTCTTTCACGTACCCATTCGTTTCCTGCCAAAAGGATGGAGGTATACAAATCATCCTTGTTCTTGAAGTAGAGGTAGATAGTCCCCTTGGAAATTTCTGCCAGATTGGCGATTTCCTCCATCGTGGTCTTCTGGAATCCCTTTTCGAAGAAAACGGACTTTGCAGCATCTTTGATGAGTTCGATGCGGTTTTCTTTTTCTCTTATCTTTCGGTCTTGTATTCCCATGGCAATCCTATATGCTGTGTAAATGAATTGATGTTCAGAAAATGAACGAAAATGTAACGTATAGCGATTCGAGATCAGAGTCAAGATAAAATTTGTGCTCTTTCTTTTCGCAGGGATGTTCCGCAAGAAAAAAGGGACAACGATAACGCTCATCCCGCTCGATTTGCGGGAGCGTATCCCTACCGTAGGCATTGCTATTTTGACATGGGAAAGAACGCGTGGAGCTTGGGTTTTCTGTGATTTATTGAAGGGGTATCAGGGATAACCGGATTTCAAAGTTTTTCTTGACTCCCACGGCGACTCTCTATATATATGACTCATCGTTCACTATATGAATCTATGTTCATTTAAATGGTCAAATGAGAGCAAGGGGGGGGCTCCTCAAACTCGAACCCATGTCCTTGGAGTGTTATCCGCCGGTATCCTGATGGAGACGGTCGCTAATAGAGAATTAAATCAAAAGGGAGGCAAGGGAAATATGAAGGGAATAAGAATATTTCGTCTGACACTGGTATGTGTGATGGTAGTTGTGTTTTTTGCATCGTTCACTTCGGCGGCAGAGTTTGTCTACGACAAGGGGCCGAAGTTCCACGTTACATACCCGGATGAGTGGCTGGAGAGCCCCGATAACCCAGGCAATGTACTTTTCGTGACAAAAAAAGGCGGGAGCATCCCAGTTATGAATATTGAAATGAGGGATATTCCCGATGGTGTCAGCCTTGAAAATGCCAATATAAAGTCCATTAAAGAGTATCTTGAGAAAAGCAGGGAGACCGAGGTGGAGGTCGTCGCGAGCGAGCAGATAACCCTGAAGGATGGAACGCCGGCCTATGAGGCACTGCTAAAGTGGACCTATCAAGGATTTCTTCCTCTGGTGACGCGAGTCGTATCGGCCTATAAGGACGGGAAATGGGTATATGTCACGCTGAGTACAAGAGATGATTCCAATCAGGATGTTCCCCGGAGTCTGACATTTAAATAGGAGCGCTAATAACAGTTTGGTCTTCTAGAAAGAACCGTTAAAAACACGAAAGGCCCTCTTTCCCTTGTGGACGAGAGGGCCTTTGTCATTCTTAGCGATACCAGCCAGTTGAAGCGCTGGTTACAGTTCTTCCCAACACAGGAGGGCGGCCAGGTAGATCCCCACGCGGATCTGTGTCTCCGGGATGCCTTTGAGGTGTGCCAGCATCTCGCGGTAGGCCATGAGTTGGGGGCGGTACAGGTCCCGTTCGTGGGTAATGAATTCCTCCACCGGTTGGCCGTCTTCCGGCCGTGAGGTCTTGAAGTCGCAGATCCACCAAGTGTCACCGTCGAGCGTTGCGAGATCGATGACGCCAGAGCGCACGCGCCCCTCGGCAGGAGTATCCTCCATCTCCCATTCGTTTCGTATTTCCGATGAGTTATGAATCAGCCGCACGATAAAGGGATCGGCGAGTGTCTTTTCGGCCTCTTCGAGGATGCCGGCGGCTTCCTTTCCGGCGCGGTCCTGCCCGATTCCTTCGGCCTCCAGGGCGCGCGCCACCGCAGCCTCCGCGGGGAGGGTTTTCCCGCGTATGGCGATGCTCAGGATCGCGTGTATGACCGCCCCCCGTGCCCGGTTGAAGGCGGCTTCGTCGCCGGAAAGCTTTCCTTCCGCTCTCAGGATGTCCTCCGCGAATGAAGAGGGAGATTTTGCCATGGTATATGCCGGCCGCTCCGGTTGGAGATCGTACGATTCGGGGAGGGCGGTCTCAGTGGCCTTTTCCTCCGTCGGCGAGGCAGGAGATGGAGGGTTGATCTCTACGGGGATGTTCCTTCCGGTAGAGATGGTGTCGACAACCGCATCGGTGAGCCCTTCGTATTCCATGACCCACTTGAGGATATTTTCCCGCCCGGCCGCGAGGGTGTCGTCATCTGTTGCCTTCGCGATACCGCTCATATAGAGGGCCTCTCTCGCCCGCGTGGCCGCGACGTAGAAGAGGCGTTTTGCCTCGCCCCATCGACGGTTTTTCTGAAACGTCTTCAACAGGTTAAAGACCGGGGGGGTATTCGTGCTTCTCCGGTCCTTCCCCATGGCGACGAGATATTCTCCCTCCGTTCCCGGGACCCGTTCCATCAGATAGGGGGGCGAGGTCGTCGGTATGTCCGAGAGGG
>Ga0272443_10002950_pt1 | contig 20812 bp, 12 predicted proteins | sample SSMAcet12_FD_193581 | JGI IMG/M metagenome (GOLD analysis project Ga0272443, IMG submission 193581) | Marine sediment archaeal communities from Little Sippewissett salt marsh, Falmouth, MA, United States - SSM-Acet-12 | ecosystem: Environmental > Aquatic > Marine > Wetlands > Sediment ... | reverse complement strand
TTTCGGCTGCCTCCGGTTATTACGAGTACACCACCGATACCTCGATACGGTCCGATGGCAATTACACCGCCCGGGCGTATGTGTACGATCTCAGCGGCAAGATGACAGAATCCATTTCCGTCTCTTTCCACATAGACAACAACGCCCCGGAGATGACTGTAAATGACCTGCAGAACGGCAATTACGTGGGGGGGAGCGTGGAGTTCAACATAACCGTCTCGGATGTTTTCCTGAAGGATGTCAGATATTCCATAGACGGCGGTGCATGGAGGTCGATGTCCACACCATGGGACACGACCCTGCTTCTTGACGGAAGGCACACCATCCATCTTCAGGCAAGGGACAGATCCGGGCATACGACCTCCCAGGAGATATGGGTGACCGTTGACAACCATGACCCCTCCTGTTCCGTGAACAGCCCCGCAGCGGAGGAATACGTGGAAGGGGTCTACACGTTCCGAATATCGGCGACGGACCAGGTTGGCATTGATAAGGTCGAGATCAACATATTCGGCAAGAATTACGTATCCACATATTCGTCGTCCACCGGATACTACGAGTTCACCATGGACACATCCCTCGTTTCCGACGGGACCTACTACTGCACTGCTTCGGTATTGGACCTCAGTGGAAAATCGAACATCTCCTCTTCGGTGGAGTTCCAGGTTGACAACAACGCACCGGTATTGAGACTTGTGAATCCCCTTCCCGGGGACTACATCGAGGGTAGGTATAACCTGTCGGTCAACGTTACCGACCTTTTCATCAACAGGACGGAGTACAATGTTGACGGGACCGGCTGGGTGGACCTGTCCGTCCCCCTCAATACGAGCCTTTTCGGTGACGGGGACCATATGATCCAGATCAGGGCGGTCGATGATGCAGGGCACATCACAACGGCAAATGTAGATGTCGTGATCGATAACAACAATCCCTACGGCTCGATCTCCTATCCGGCTTCAGGGGCCTATATCACCGAGGAAACCCCCGTATTCAAGGTAGTGGCATCGGACCTTGTGGGGCTAGATTCCGTTACCATCGAATTGGATTTCCCCGGTTTTGAGGGTACGCTCCCGATGAGCTATAACACGGGCACCGGTTACTGGGAGTTCAGGACGGATATTTCACTAGTTCCGGATGGAACCTACAATGTTACCATTCTGGTACTGGACCTTTCGGGGAAGAGGACCATCCTGGGGCCGAGGCAGTTCAACATAGACAATCATGTACCCGAGATAATCGTAAACGGTCTTGCAAGCGGAGATATACTATCCGGTTCCTCCCGGTTGATCATCTTCTCAAGGGATACCTTCCTCAAGGAGGTCAGGTACAAGGTGGATGAGAACGAACCGATCCCACTGACATATTCAATGGAAGGAGGTTGGGCGAACGCCACTTTCTTGTTCGATACGACCGCTTTCCCGGATGGAATGCACAAACTGATGATCATGGCAGTGGATGAGGCGGGTCAGGAGAGCAGGTTGGAGTTTTCCATCTTCGTGGACAACATCGCCCCAACCTGTACGATAACATCACCCGTTCAGGAGGAGTTCGTCGAAGGGGTCATTACGATCAAGGTCACTGCATACGACATAGTCGGGATAGATCATGTCATGATAAAGGTCTATGACCTCGAGGCCCGTGTACCCTTCAATGCCCAGACCGGGTATTACGAGTATTCATCGAACACCATAACATGGGGTACCGGGGAGGATGGAAGAAGGAACGTCACCGCGATAGCCTATGACAGAACGGGTAAGAGCTATACCTACGGGCCGGTGGATTTCAACGTGGACAACAGGCCGCCATCCGTTATCATCAATGCACCACTTGAAGGACAGGTCGTATCGGGCACGGATTTCGATATAGATGTGATTAACGGTGATGTGTTCTCGAAGGCGACCGAGTACAATATCGACGGAGCATCGTGGCAGGCGGTATCGATCCCGTGGGACACGACAAGGGTTATGGACGGGGAACACCGCATCACGATCAAGGCAACTGACCAGGCGGGCCACGTTACATACGAGACCCTGAACGTCATCGTTGACAACCACGCCCCGCAGGTCGAGATAGCATCCCCTTCCCCGAACGAATACATGGAGGGCACTTACACCTTCAAGGTCATCGCATCGGACGAGGTTGGGATAAAATCGTCGACCATAATAGCAGCCGGAAGGAGCAGCCCCATATCATACAACATCCAGACAGGATATTATGAGTTCACCATGGATACCCGCGGTCTGTCCGATGGCACCCACGTGGTGAACGCAACCGTAGTGGATGCGGCCGGTAGGAGGGTGACAACCCCGAACGTACAGTTCAACGTCGACAACCACTTCCCGACGCTGACCGTGGACGCACCCGTAAAGGGTGAGATGGTTAGCGACAGCTACGTGATCGTCGCATATACCAATGATGTCTTCCCCGGACCCGTGAAATATGCGATAGACGGCACCACATGGTACGATAAGACCACGCCCTGGGACACCACAGGGGTCAGGGACGGCAATCACATCGTGACCATCAAGACCACCGACAAGGCGGGGCATGAGACCACCTTCGATATCCAGGTCGTTGTCGACAACAGCCCCCCCGTGATCTCACAGGCATCCATAGCTTCGGGTCAGATATTATCGGGTATACAGACCCTCAGGTTCTATGCGGTGGATGCCATAGGTATAAGGGAGGTGAGGCTCCAGATAGACAACGGCTCCTCCTTCGAGATCTTCAAGAGCGAGAGCGGTATGTATTACGAGCATCTCATTGATACGAGGACCTACCTCGACGGAAGCCATACAATGACACTGTGGGCAATGGACCTGTCCGGGAACGAGGTGAGTACGGAATACAGGATAAACCTGGACAACACTGGCCCGGATATCGACCTGGATTACTACTGGATCGAGGGTGATATGCAGACGAACGAGGGGGAGGTCAAGGAGGGTAGATCCGTTGTGTTCAGGGCAAAGGTGACCGATCCGTCCGGGGTCAGCTCCGTTATGATAAATATCGACTCCTCCGGATGGAGGGAGATGACCCCTGATTCGAGTTCTGCCGGCAAGGACACCTATGTCCTGTACTGGCCTACGGCAGGTGCAGGCAGCGGAGCGCACATCTTCCAGATCAGAACCTCGGACAGGTTGGGCAACGAGAGGACCAGCTCTGGTATGATCAACATTAAGGAGGTGGAGGAGAAGGAGACCTTCGCCGAGAGGTTATTCGAGGGTTTCCAGGAAGCCCTGCCAATACTCTGGTTCCTCCTCTTCATCGTATTGATCATAGCCCTGTTCATACTCGGCTATCTTGGTGTGCTCACGCGGTGGGCAAAGGGGGAGGGGCCTAGAAAAAAGGAGCCCTCGGAAGAGGATAAGGATAAAAAGGGGCCCGGTGAGACCTCGGGAAAGGCAGCTGGCTCAATAGGACAAAAAACCGGTACCGAAAAGGAGGGCGGGCGCTTCCCCTCTCTGAAGAAGAAATCCTCCGGCGAAAAACCCAAGTTCGAGAGGCACCCGCCCCTTTCGGACAGTGAAGTAGACTGGAATATCAACGAAAGCGAGGGAAAGTGAGGGGCCACCTCGGATCACAACTATTCGGACGAGGAGTTGTGGAAGATGTTGTTTGATGGAGGCCGAACATGATCCTTTCCCGGTTTGATGGGCACCTGGGGAAATTGGTCATATTCCTACTGGCAGCCTCCGTACTCCTTGGCACCCGACCGGGGACTGTGTATGGTGATGAAGCCTATGTGGGTGGGGGCTTCCCGGAGATCGCAGCATCGTCCGACTACAGGTCCATCTGGAGGACCGATTCGGGCAACTCGCCCTCAAATGCCACGGTGACGCTGGCGATAACCGGAGGAGGGAGCAAAGGGATCACCCTGGCACCTCAGGATGTCGTGTTTGTGATGGACCATTCCGGTTCTCTTGAAACCTACGACCCTCAAGTCCTGCGGATAATCGGGGCCCAGAGATACGTTCAGAACATGGTGGAACCCTATGACAGGGCCGCGGTCATCAAGTTCGATACCACGGCAACCATCTTCCGACACCTGTCCCCCACCAGGACCCAGGTCATAGCGGACCTGGAGGCCCTCTCCAAGATACAACCCCAGGGGCAGACCAACTTTCAGGAGGCGGTCATGCTGCTTAACAACGAGCTTCGGACCTACGGCAAGGAGGGGAACCAGAGGATAGGTGTTCTGTTCACGGACGGGTCCCCGGACCCCCCCGAGAAGAACGTGACCATCGAAATAATGAACGAGACCCGGGACAGCGGCATAAGGCTGTTCACCATAGGTCTCGGTCCGGTAGTGGATTCATCGCTACTTCAATGGATGGCGGACTATACCGGCGGTGAGTATTTCCAGGCGGAGAACGCTGAGGAGCTTGTAAACATATATCTGAAGATATCCGACCAGTTCTACGATTTTACGGCGGGAGCCAACTGCACACTTCGGGGGGAGCTGAACCGGGACCTCGATTACATGAACGGCACCTCGAATGTCTCGCTCGGGTTCAATGCGGTGGATGACGATGGCTGGACCCTTGTCTGGGATATTGGCGACCTCATGATAGATGAGTTATGGTCCGTGAGGTTCAACGTGGCTTCCGACCACGGGGACGGTATCCTGAGCGTGTTCACGGGGGAAAGCGCTCTGATCTACACGGACTGGAGGGGGGTTAACAGGACCCTGGAGCTGCCGGATCTGTTCATAGAGATAATCAGGGCCCTTCCGCCTCCTCTCCCTCCTCCTCCGCCTCCCCCTCTGGCCGCAACTCCCCCTCCTTTGCCACCGCCTCCGTCAGTACCGGTGGTGGCCCCCTCGGTCAATGTTGCACCCGTTATCACTGCGACACCAAACGTAACGCCCATCACCGTTGGACAGACTGCAACGGTGCCCGTGGAATACCTTCTTGCGGGGCTTGCCACGCTTGGTATCGCCAAGAGGACGACCATAAAGAAGAAGATCATCGAGAAGCAGAGGGTTTCTGTAGGAGCATGAGAGGTGGAATGAGATGATGGCAAGAGCAAAAATAACGGCGATCCTGGCCCTGGTCCTTCTGATCGCGGGAGCCTGTCTTGCGGTCTTTCCCATAGGAGCGAACGGGGAATGGCCCTCCCAGATATTCGAGAACGAGGTACGCATCACTAGGGAACCCGACCATGTCAATGACAGGGACCCCTACAACTATGAACCGGTGAAGATAACGGTCCACTCCATAAGCGGCCATTCTATCAATGCAGCGGACATCAGGGTGACCGAGTCCTACGACGGACAGAAGAGCAGCGGGGGTTACGCCTTCTCGCGCATCAATCAGACCCATCTGACGGTGGAACTGCCGGGGCGTCAGGGGGGCACCACCGTACAGTACTTCATCAATGTCTACGACGAGAAGAACAACGCGATCACATCCCCCACCTACTCCTACCGCGTGATCAAGAACGGCTCCTTTCAGGGGGAGGATTTCGATGAGAACATAGACCTGGAATGGGGCCCGAAGAAACCTAAGAACGGGGAGAACGTCACGGTCCGGATAACCTCCAGGGACCGCCGTGTTTCCATTTACAGGGCGGATATGCTCTTCTCGATAGACGTGCCCGGGTTCGGACCGCAGCCTCCGGGGGCCACCAGTTTCATCAAGGAGAACGAGACCACCCTGAACGTGACCATACCATACTTCCCTGCCGGGACCTCCGTGAGCTTCCAGGTGGATGCCTACGATACCTATTTCGAGAAGGTTACCTCAAAGTACTACAATTACGAGTATCCTCCCCTCCCGGAGACGGGAGAGATACTGATCGGAAGGCTCTTTGTCATATTGAAGGACCAGGTGGATAACGTGGGTGCGGACGGGGCCAGGGTCACCTTCTCGAACGACACCTACACCTACCGGACGGAATCCATAAGCGGTTTCGCTTCGACCAATATCAGCGTTTACGGAGGTATCTATGACGTGGTGGTTGAGTACAGGGGCAGGACCTATCAGTTCGAGATGGCCGTACCCGACAGGGAGGGGTCCTTCACCTACAAGTTCGAGGTGAACCTTAAGACCTACAAGGCCTGGGAGGAGGAGGAGGACCGCCCGTCATGGATGGACGGTCTTGGCGTTCTGCTCCTCATAGCTTTCACCGTACTGGCGTATGTGGGTGCCAGGAAGGTGAAGGAGAAGAGAGAATACCTCAACGAACAGAAGAAGAGGGCTAGAAAGGGCAAGGAGGAGGTTGAAAGGAACCTCTTCGACAGGGTAATGGTCGATACCGGCAAAAAGGAGATCGTGCTCAGGACGGGTGCCTTCCTCCTGCTCTCGCTTCTGGGTCTTTTCTTCGCACCGTTCTATCCGGTATGGCTGATACTGATCCTTGCGGCATTCGTCACGGGGGTCTCCCTCAGGTATCCGTACATAGCACTCCTCATTCTGGCGGTGCTGGTATCCGCATCCACCTCGTACCAATCCACCGAGTTCGGTTGGGTGTTTCTGGTCTTCTCGCTCATCGTCATGATTGGGGGGTTCTTTGATTGGAGGTATGCCTACCTGACCTTTCTTACGGTATTCTGCGCCGGTCTGGGGGTGGGTTTCGCCGTACCCCTTGCGGCCGCGGTGGTGATCTCACTTTTCATGGGCACCGTGGTCCTTGTGACCGCCGGTCTGTTCCTTCTAATAACAGCACCTTCGGGCAATTTCAGGTGGCTCTCCCTTATCCCATCGGAGAGCCATTCGAGGAACTTCGTGACCTTCAGCAGGGAGGCCCCTTCATCGTGGGGCCCGGTGGACCTTGTGAACTCCCTGGGGGATCTCACATATGTCGATACGGATATCCTCTCGAAGGTTCTTCTCGAGACCACATCCACCCTCATCCCCCTTGTGGCACTTCTTGGCTGGGCCGCCGCAATGCTGGCCGCGTATATCATACTCGTGAAGGTGGAAGGGGGTGTCATCGGGAAGGCCCCGACACCCAGGGATTGGGCTGTCAGGGCCATTCCGGGGGTCGTTCTTCTGATATTCGGTCTGGGAACTTTCCTCTGGGCGGGATTGGATTTTACCCCCTGGGTCGTGATCGCACTAGTTGGGGTGTTCCCCGCATCCCTTTTGCCCTACGGGATAAGGGCCCTTGGCGAGGAGGCGCTTCCCACCCATTACGGGGTGGAGGAGAAGGTTAGCCGGGACATAGGAAAGAGGATATCGGAGATGGTGGGCTTCAGAAAAGCCTCGTTCAAGGAAATTGGTGGCTTAGAGGATGTGAAAAGGGAGGTGAGAAACGCTCTGATGGTGCCGCTCCTCGAGCCCGAGATGGCAAACAAGTACGGGGTCAAACCGAGCAAGGGTATACTGCTGTTCGGCCCCCCAGGATGCGGAAAGACCCTGATGCTCAGGGCGGTGGCATCCGACCTCAACGTGGACATGATAGGGATAAAATGCTCCGATGTGATGTCCAAGTGGTATGGTGAGTCAGAGGGACTCATAGCCGCCCTCTACGAGGAGGCGAGGGCAAGGGCCCCCTGCATACTATTCCTGGACGAGGTGGATGCTATAGCCAAGAGGAGGGATTTCTACTCCACCGACGATGTTACTCCCAGGGTCCTTTCCATAATGCTGTCGGAGATGGACGGCATGGACGAGGCGGAGGGCATCATCGTGGTTGCAACGACGAACATGCCCGACCTGGTGGACCCGGCCCTGATGAGGCCGGGGAGGTTCGACAAGGTTATCTACGTTCCGCCACCGGACCTTGTCTCCAGGGAGGAGATATTGAGGATACACCTCAAAAACAAGTTCACCGCTGAGGAGATAGATGTTTCCGGTGTCGCAAGGGTCACGAAGGGGTTCTCCGGAGCTGACCTGGCCAACCTGGTTCTGGAAGCATCGGCCATGAAGATGGAGATCGCCCTCATATCCAAAAAACCGCAGCCTATTACGACAGAGGACCTCCTTGACGTGGCATCCGATATCAAACCGTCGGTAACAAGGGAGATGATCTCCTCGTATGACAAGTTGAGAAAAGCTTTCGCCAGAAAGAGAGGACGCAAGACCGCGGCACAGGCAGTTGACGGGACCGAGACATCCGAAAAGGATGATGAGGACATACCCGAAGCGGTGAAGGCGGAGGAACCACCCCTTAAGAGCGCGGATGGAATGCGGGGGGCGAAGGCGGCAAATAAGAGGATGCCTCCCCCTCCGGCCCCACCTCTGAAGATGGAGGAGGGAGAGGCCGTGGAGTTCGAAGAGGAACCGGAATGGGAGGATAAATAGTGTCATTGGGGGAATGGTCCCTTGTGATCGTAGCCGTATCGGCTCTTCTTTTGATATTCCTGGGTTTCAAGTACCCCAGGGGTAAACGGGATTGGCCTCATGACAGGGAGAGGACCTTCAGATATGTCATCTCGGGCATTATATTCATCGTAATAATGGGGCTCATATTCTGGATCACAAGGTACTGGGACTATCCGGTTTCGGGAAAGGCGGTCGTCTACGTTGCAGCTTTTGCCCTCCCGGTCCTTTTCATCCTGGGCCTGATCTGGCCCAGGGGCAGGAGGGCCGGGTGACCCTACCGATCACAATCCGGTACCAGGCCGGATCAAGGGGCGGAACCTTGAGAGGGCCCTACGGACGCCCGAGCCTCCCCACTCACCCCTGTTTCAGGAGGATCCGTGTCCCTTTGAACGGGGTTCTCTTCAGGTGATGCCCCGTTTTCTTATGATGAAATATGCGATGACACCAGCGATCAGGAACAGGACCAGAATCGCGATCATCAATGCGAACGGGAACCCCTTTTCCTTATGCCCTGCCGGGTATGATGAGGGGGAGTTGGGGTCGGTCGAATCTCCCCCACCGGGCCTCCCGTCTTTGCCAAGGTACTCCTCCAGGTTCGTATGGCCATCCTGGTCCGGATCCTGGTCCGAATCCGGTACGAACGGGTCAAGTCCGTTCTCGTATTCCCATATGTCCGGGATGCCATCCCCGTCCGTGTCCGTGGCGTCGGTAACCACATGGACCAGGAGTTTTTGGGATCTCTCGTTACCGGCCTTATCGACCGCTGTCACATCTATATCGAGCGCCCCTTTCGAATGTATGAAGGAGCCAAGGGAGAACCAGAAGGGTCCCGGGGCCTTTTCCTCGTCGATGACCAAAACTCCGTTGAGGCGGATCAGCAGTCTCCCCATGCCAATGTCATCATCCACGGATCCGGATACGTTCAACTCTTTCCCTCTAAGTATTACCCCGGGAGGTTCGGAAACCTCCAGCATCGGAGCCTGGCCATCAACCTGGAGGTCTATCTCGTGGCTCACCTCGTTCCCTACGAGGTCCATTACCCGGACCTCCACCTTTTTCTTCCCATCCTCGAACCAGCTCCCCGGGATCTCCCATCCGATGTCGGCTGAGTACACCCTTGTCTGAGTGGGTGAGAATATGACCGCGTGGTCCCCGGGGGCTTCCCCTATCGCCTCGATGGATGAGAGGCCGTTGTCGTCCTTAGCATATCCTGATATGTGAAGGGGCATGCCTGCCGCGTGGATATCAAGGTACGGGTCAAGCTCCAGCACGGGATATGTTCCATCCAGGCTCAGTTCCACCTCCACCCTCTCCACGTTACCTGCCCCATCCTCGACCTCCGCCGAGAAGGTGTGGGCCCCTTCTGCCATTCCGGTTGTGGGGACCCCCCTCTCCACGGTGTCGGAGGTGCCGGAAAGCGAACCGGACCATATGGTGCCCCCGTCCACCCCGATCCGTACCAGGCTCAGGCCCCTGTTATCGGTCGCAAAGAGCCTTACCGGCAATTCTTCCCCCATCCTGTAGAGGCCCCCCTCCATGGGTGATAGCAGGTCCACTTCGGGAGGGACCCCTTCCAGTATATCGAGTGCTATCGTCTCTATGGCGGTATTGTAGGAGACATCCCTGCAGATCACCTCCAGGGTGTTCTCCCCCTCCTCCAGATAGGAGGTGTCGATTGAGAAAGAGAACCCTCCCTCCCTGTCGATGGGAAGGTTCGTTGAGGCCCCGCCATTGGTCCTGTATGAAAGCCCCCCTATCCCGTGATTGTCATATGCCATTCCCTCAAAGGGTGCGATCTGGCCGGTCCTGAATGCCGTACCCTGCGTTGCCTCCAGCTGTATCGTGGGCGGGGTCACATCCACCAGCTCGATATCTATCGAGTGCTCGGCCTCATGCTCACCGTCGCTCCCCCTTACCGATATGCGGTAATCCCCAAGTTCCAGGCCTTCCGTGTCCCATTCATGGATCCACGCTCTGTCCTGGTACTCCTCAACAGGGGTCCACCCCCCGCCCCCTATGGATATTTCGAGTGTGCCCATCCCTAGAGGGCTCCAGGCCTCCCCCGTTATCTCCACGACACCGCCCTGAGGCACCTCATCCCCCATACCCGGTTCGGCTATCCTTGCGTAGACATTCCCTGCAACGGTCACGTTGATCAGGACGTATTTCGTGGTCCCCTGGGAATAGCCGTTGGAGAGGACCGTGTTCAGGTTCGCTGCCAGGGGGAGGTGAGCGGTGCCGTTCTCCGCCCTGCTGTGGATGCCCCACGCATCAAAGGGAAGGCCCATGTCGTAACGTCTCATGTTGGCATCACTTGCGACAAAGAGGTCGATGTTTCCCCCGGGAGAGAAGGATTCGAAGTGGTCACCCGTATGGGAGTTCGTCCCCCTTACAACGCTGTGTAGGACCCAAAAGTCGATATGGACGTTGACGTCGCTTTCGGGTAACGGCATCTCTTCGTTCACGTTCAAAGTATCTGCCGCCCTGGGCAGGTCGAAAGTCACATTGTAGGCGCCATCCGGCTCTGAATCGGTCGCGATCGGGGTCGGGCCTTCAAGGGGCCCGGACGGGTCCTCTCCGAGGTCCCCGCCGTCGGCCCTTCCCCAGTAGTTCCGGGAATCCCCGAGGGTAAACGAGACCATTCCGTCAACATCCGCTGTCCCGCTTATGGATGTCGTCAGGAGGTCCTGCTGGTAGAAGTTCTCCGTAAGGATATCCACCTCGGCTGCATCCACGGGCAGCCCCTCCGAGTCGAGAACGAGGGCATCCACCGTGCAGACCTCCTCCGAGTACCTCTCCGTGACGGGCCAGGTGTAACCGTCACCCCTCAGGTTCCAGACCGAGGAGATGGTCTTCCCCCATCCTCTCTCGTACATCAGCGGGTTGTCGATGGACCCGTCCCAGTGTATCCATTCGGTGTCGTAGAACTCGTTCCAGACGTGGTCCTCTGCGGTGTTGGAGGTGTGCAGTACAGGGATCAATCCGCATCTTGCGGCGGCACCCCTGAGGTCCTGGTGTTCTCCACACCTGCCAAATCCCTTCTCGTAGATCCTGACAGGCTGGATGGGCCTCTCGTTATCGGAGGTGAACTCCATTGATGCCGACACCCAACCGTTGACGGCCTTTATTGCGTCCAGAACGGTCTCCGCCGAGGAGAGACTGTCTTTGAGAAGGGGTTGCCCGCTTTTATTGTAATTGTATAAGAACTCCCTCCAGTAGCGGCCTTCCGGCGGGGGCACCCCGTAGTTCCTGTCGAAGGGGGGATCGGTTACGTAGTTGTATTCCGGGTCCACGTATGTGGGGAGCTCATCGGAAAGATCGGGGTGGACCACGAACCAGTAGTATATCTGGGGGTCCAGCTCGTATACTCCGCCCCTGCTGCTGTTGTACATTAGAGTGGTGCAGTCCTCTTTTTCGACGATCTCCACGTAATCGAGGTAAGGGGCGGTCTCGTAGATCAGCCTGGCGTTGTCGGTTACAAGCTCATTGAAGAAGTAGCGGTCCGTCAGGGTCTCGACGGAGCAGTGGGCGATGACGAAGGCGATCTCGTCCACGTACCTCTCATCGGGCGAGTTCAACATGAGTAGCGCCAGGTCGGATGCCACCTCCGGGTCCAGAAGGGAGAACTTCAGTGAGAGGTTCCGTCCCAGCCATTCGGGGACCAGTTTCAGAGCCTCCATGCAGGGAGGGGGGACGGGCCTTTCCGGCTCCGGTGTTATATCGTACGTATTTGGGTCTATATGGATGCGGAGGTCCTCCCCGGGCATCAATCTGACTACAGCCTCGAAACTCTCGATCTCCTGTATGTGGCTTACGTACTCCTCTTCCTCTAGTCCCATGCCAAGGTACGGTATGGTTGACAGCAGGAGAAGCGCTGTTAGAAGATGGGCCCTCATGATACCACCGGAACCTGCTTGGTCGTGATTGCAAGGTACGATATATAATCCCTCTGATGGGGCCCAGAAGGTCGAAAGGGGTACCCAGTGAAAGATGGGGCCGGCAAAGATGCCGAGCTTCTTTTCCAACCACCTGCGGGGGAGGTCATCGTGTTTAGAGCAACGAGAATTTTGCCCCCCTAACGTATCCGATGGGTAAATGGTTCTCCCATGGCGGATGATTTTCATTTGGAGTTATTGGGGGAGATTCAGTTGACATTTACAATTTACACTCATCCTGCCCCTCTGTTCTTTCATTTCTTTCATCCACTTCCCACGTTGGACGATCCCACTTCTGCGACCTGGTTCGAAATCGCTTGAAGAGACCAGGGTAATAATCGATCAATGGATCAATTCGTAATATGCACCTCTATATTCTCCAATTTTTCGAAGGTATCTCTTTTCTACTAGATCATTCAGATCGCTTACCGCAGTGGGTATGGAAACACTACATAATTTTGAATATATGTCCGATTTGATCTTATTATTTTCCTTAAGGTATTCTATAGCTTTTCTCTGTCTTTCATTCAGATCAATATCTTCCTCGATTCCTTCATTGATCGTATTATTTTTCAGAGAGATTCTGAAGAAGTTTTGGGTTATCAAAAAATCAGGGTCGGATAGTCCCATTTTTCTCATTTTTTCCCTCATTCTCGGGATACCAGTACCCAATCCCTCAACATACCCGAGGTCTCTGAGAAAGTGATAGAGGACCTGGTTGCGTTGAATGGATATCGTTCCAAATAACTCTCTTTCGAGATCATTTGGCAAGGATCCGGGATTTGTGATCTCGATCCGATCATCGAATATGGATGCCTGTATCGAATCCTTACTGAAATAGTCACGATGAACAACAGCATTTACAATTGCTTCACGGATCACCTCCGGAGGATATTCATAATTCTCGCTTCTTTTTGATGAACCATCTATAATTATCTCTTTCTTGATATTTCTAAGAATAAATGAGATGGATTTTTCGATGGTGTTGATCACATCATCTTGGATCAATTGATAATCAGTGATACTAACCGGTTCATTACCACTGAATCTGACCAATTTCAATTCGGATTGAGGAAAATGATAATTTGGCGCCTTACCAAATAACAGGACTGCAGCGTTCTTGATATTGAACTCCGGAATCGTTCCTGCCAGTTTGGAACTCAACAGAAATTCTTCAAGGCCCTTCTCCTTCAAGAAATTATTCTGACCTCTCGATTCTAAATAAACCTGGACCTTTTTTTCATCGATATCATGAAGTTTCACTTCTTGTGAATAATTCTCATCGAAGGATAGGATCTGTTTCCTTCTCAGAAATTCCAACTGTGATTGGCCTTCTAACCTTCTTGTTGTACTACCCATCCTTACATAGATCGCTCCTTTGTATGTGTAGTAGACATTCTCAACTGGTCTTTGGACTATGGCAATGAAGACCATTTTCTCATCGATCCATTTTTCTTCTATCCTGAGAATTGGAGAGGGATAGATCACATCAGTGATGGATGATATCTTCTGTTGGATAATATCAGAATCCGAGTCCAATCCAGAGATCATTCCATTATCTTTTACACCAATGAATAACACACCCCCCCGTGTATTGGAAAATGAACAGATAACTTTGCTAATGGATTGTAGATTGCTGATGTTCTCCTTGAACTCAACCTCTTCGTTCTCACCTTTTTGGATCACAGTCCGTATCTCATCCTCATCCATACTTTACTTAAAGTAATTTAAAGTATTTTAATGTATCACTTAAAGTAAAAACTTCAAAAAGCAATATCACTTTATTGAGGAAAAAAACCGTGTATTTGGATAAATAATAAACTTAAGTGACGGACATCCTCTTACCACGTTAACCACTCTTCCTCCTGCGACTTGGTTCGAAGGTGCTTGAAGAGACCAGGGAAATTATTCTATCTACTTCCGGTTCCTCGGTTCTCAAATCTCCTTATGATCTTTCTCAGGAATCTTCCGAAGAAAGACCTTCAGGAGGTACAAATAAATGAGTTGGCCAAATCATCTTACAAAGCTGTCGAACGAATCCTACAAGCACTTCGTTGCCAAAGCGATCCTATTGTGGATCCTTCGAGACATGAAGCACGATGTTTCATCAGAATGGAAAGTTCCTAACGGATATGTTGATCTCTGCGACAATACAACAAGGACCCTGTACGAGATCGAGTTCCATGTCAGGAGGAAGTTTCGGAACCGGAAGATCGAGCAGCATGGGATTCGGTCATTCCGAATAGGTATGTCAACCTAATGACCGAAAAGGATATTATGTCAGTCAGCATACTGACCGATATGCACAGAATTATTGAGGAATGGTTTGACCTCTGGATACCTGACTACATCGAAAGAGACATTGATCATTCCCTGTACCTCTCAAAATCAAGAAAGATCGTTAGCCTGACTGGATGCCGCAGAGTTGGAAAGACCTATATCATTTTTCAGTTGATCGACCATCTCTTCCGGAATGGTGTGGAAAAGGAACGCCTCATATACGTCAATTTCGAAGATGAACGTATAATCAGAAAAACAGACACATTGACCTCTCTGATACCTACATTGATCGAAAAATATGGTGACAGGGATTATTACCTCTTTCTCGACGAACTTCATGTAATGCCGGATTGGGATATATGGCTCAGAAGGGTATTCGACAGATACAGAAACTTCGAGTTCTTCATCACGGGGTCATCTTCACGATTGTCGATTAAGGAATTACCGACTGCTCTAAGAGGGAGGACGGTTAACCTGGAGATATTTCCTCTTGATTTCAATGAATACCTGTCATTCAATGAGATCAATGAAAGATCGTTGCATTCGGAGAAGGGTAAAGCTATCCTGATGGGACAATTGAATGATTACCTTGTCCGCGGAGGTTTTCCGGAGGTGGTGAATGAAGATGATCAAAGACGCAGAAAGCTCATAGTTCAGGATTACTTTCGAACTATAATCACCCTTGACATGGCAGAAAGACACAACCTCCGAAACATTGGAAACATCCAGGATTACATGAAAATACTTCTGGGAACGACCATATATTCCACAAATAAATTGGAAAAAGTCTTCAGGTCCATGGGCAGGAAGATAGGCAAAGAGACGCTCATGGATTATTCCAGGTATGTCGAGGAAACATACTTCGGATTCTTCATCCCCATTTTCTCATTTAAAATAAAGGATAGATTACAGTATCCCCGTAAGTTCTACGTAATAGACACATCATTTCTTTCTTACATTCTGATAAGACACAATGACGATCTCGGACGTTATTATGAAAATGTTGTTGCTCTGCATTTGATAAAAAAGTTCGGGATGGATAACATATCGTATTGGAAGGACAGGAAAGGCCATGAGGTTGATTTCATTATCAAGGAAGGCGCCAGGGTCCATAAACTGATACAGGTGTGTTGTGATATAAAAGATCCAAAAACAAAGGAGAGGGAGCTTAGAGCATTGATGATCGCATCCGATGAACTATCATGTAATGATCTTTTGATGATAATAAAGGATAAGGAATACGATGATAGTGTTGAGGGGAAAAATGTGAGTTCGATCTCTCTTTTACGTTTCCTGATGGAAGAAACGTAATAATCAGTATTTCCCTTTGTTTCGTCGCTGATAATTCACGGACCTAGGATTCTACTTGAGAAGCACCATTCACCTTACCTATTCATTGGATCCTTCGGAGACTCTTATTATCAACTCACACTCTTCTTCGCTCTATTCGAAGGCGCTTGAAGAGACCAGGGAAATTATTAACTCGATTATTTCTTCTTGTATCCAAATAATTTGTCATATTCCTTGTGATCAACGATATTCAGAACGAATGCGATGATCTCGATCACGGATTCACCATCGGTCAAGGTGTATAGCATCCTCCAGTAATTGGACAGCTCAACACGAAAAAGATTGGTGATACCATACTTTTCGATATATTCACCGGGAATCAACTTTTTTGAAATAGGGTCACCATAATGAGGATTTACCTTGATAATTTCAACCTTCTTCTTGATGGAATTCAGGATGGACCTCTCGATCTTTGATTCCGGTGCCTGTTCGTTAAGGTAATGAAAAACCTCCTCGGCATCATCTGAGAGAATCACTCGTACCTTCTTCATAGTTCAAGCCCCTTGGAGATGGCTTTCCTCAGATTGGGATTCGGATTAAAAATCCATGTGATGCCATCTGTGGTGAAGAGGATCTTGTTGCTCTCTTCAAGATATCTGAGAATGATTTTCAATTTATTGTGATTTACCTTCCTCGGGAGCCTTTTCTTCAATTCCGCAACGGTTATTACGCTCTCATCCATGTTGCGGATAACCTGTTCCACCATGATAACTGTGTTGAGTGTTGGTGAGTGTTCATAGACCGGAGCCGCTTCTGAAGAAACCATATCATCACCGTTTGTTACCAGTATGTATCAATATACTACTCTTCAGTTATAATTCTTTCTGGTCCTTGATACTTCAAGTTGTAAGTGAAATACAATGTGCCATTACACGCGAAAGAGACCTTACTTGGCATATATCTCCTTCCGGTTCCTTTTATCCACCTTTCTCCTTCCGATCTTTCTCAGGAATCCCCCGAAGAAAGATCTTCAGGAGGAACAAATAAATGAGCTGGCCGAACCATCTTACAAAGCTGTCGAACGAATCCTACAAGCATTTCGTTGCCAAAGCGATCCTGTTCTGGATTCTCCGAAACATGAAACATGATGTCTCATCAGAATGGAAGGTCCCGAACGGTTATGTGGATCTCTGCGACAAGACCACAAGGACCTTGTATGAAATTGAATTCCATGTTTCCAAGAAGTACAGGAACCGGAAGATCGAGCAGTATCGAATGCCAGGATATGAGATCATCATCATTGATTGTTCCAAACTTCCTTCGGATATTGATGGAATTCGTTCTTACTTGGAACATTTCGTAGTACCTGATTGACAATTTCCAATATACCATTGATAAAGTTCATATTTCAACGGACACAAATTCTGACGAAAATATGTATGTTTTCTTACCTATTCCAAGCAATTTCCCGAGATACCCGAAGTCCAAATTTATGAAGATTTCTATTTTATTTAAAAATATTGGATCATTTTCAACTAGATTGTTTAATCCTGATATGGAATATAAAAGTGATTTTCTCCAAAGAATAAATTAGCAAAGCCATTTCAAATATCCTTCAAGCACCTCCGCATATAACACTTCCGAATATTGTTTGCCAACCATATTTCAATGTTGCGTTAATCTCAGATATGGCTCCACCTGTTTCAACAGTTCCTTCATAAAGAATAGAAATATTAATATAATTATTACTTGAAAAAATCCAGAAGTCAACATCCCCATTTCTTTCATATATGTCCCCATCACCATCAGTATCATTCTGTAAACTTAATGGGTATAATGGAGAAAATGTAACAAACCCTTCAGATTCTAATGTTATCGGCTCTTTCCCACTTATATTCAATGATCTACCATGAATGGTTTTTTCAATATAAAAGGTCCCATTACCCTGAACGATAGTTAAGTTTTTTATTATATCATCAATTATTTCGCCATTAAAAGTAACAGGGATTGGGACTAAAATAAAAAAGTCATCATCAGTGGTTGGATTAACATGTGTTTCATAAGAAAAACGATATTTTGAAGTATTATTATTCGAATTAGTGTTATTCGATTGTTTTGATATGCAACCACAAAATGAGCATAATAAAAAAAAGACGATTAATATAAATACAATTTTTTGTTTCATCGTATCACTTCCTATAACCATCGTCCTAAATCCATTGCATTCCAACAACTACCACAATATCCTATAGAGGTATATTCATCATTATTCAACGCACAATTACGATTAATACAATGTGCTTCACTGTTTAAATGCGAAGCTTTATTATTAGCTAAACTATCTGAAATTACATTATGACCTAATTCATGTAAGAAGAAGTGTGCTTGATAAGAAGGGGATATACATTTTCTATTAATAGTCATTTTGTCTCCTCCCCACTCCCCCGCAGCCCACCAGGTTGATGAATCTTTTCCAAAATATTTGCCTTTAAAATTATAACACATAATGCAATAATGGAATATATGTTGCCTATTCGATAGTTGGCAATTTGGAAGAATAAGGAAATTAGTAATGTAATAGTCATTCCACTCTGTTTCCGTCATTTCTTGATCAAACCTAACACTTCCTCCCCCACCCATGCATCCGTCATCTATGTGCAATTTCCTATCGGCCGTTCGCTTCGCTCCCTTGTCTCGCATCGACTCCACCTTCCGCTTCGCTACAGGTGCCTTCGATGTTGGCGACTCCACTCTAATGAGTGCCTTCACCAACCCTTCGGGCGGACGCCTGTAAGAAGCCCTCCCCGTTCCGCCCCTGCGGTGGCTCGCGCCCAGGCCCCGCTCACCTTCCTCGGGGCGGGTCATCTGGGACATGATTTCTCCTCTCATGGTATCAACCATTTGTTTGAAATTATATAAGGAAACTGGAACATTTTCTTTACTCTTTTCCTACTCTGGACCACATACATTTCACGGATTAAATATCTTATCATCCGTTTTCGCGAGCAACCTCAAACGAATGTAAGATCTTTGGATTACCATCCACATTTCAGCTTCAATATTTCCCTTTGTTTCGCCGCTGATTATTCACTTGCTTCACTTCATTTCTTTTTCAACAAGAACCGTTAGCCTACCCTACTAACTTTCAGCTCCAGGATTCTGATCATCGATTCACACTCGACCCATCCCAACATTTCCTTCACTCCGTTCATCCACTTCCCACGTTAACCACTCCACCCTTCGGCGACTTGGTTCGAATAAGCTTGAAGAGACCAGGGAAATCATTCTCTCTCCTTCCGGTTCCTCCTTTCTCAATGTTCCTTCCGATCTTTCTCGTAACCTTCCGAAGAAAGATCTTCAGGAGGAACAAATCAATGAGCTGGCCAAACCATCTGACAAAGTTGTCGAACGAAGGCTACAAGCATTTTGTAGCAAAAGCGATCCTGTTCTGGATTCTCCGGGATATGAAACACGATGTCTCATCCGAATGGAAGGTACCAAATGGTTATGTTGATCTCTGTGACAAGACAACACGGACTTTGTATGAGATCGAGTTCCATGTTTCGAAGAATTATCGGAACCGGAAGGTTGAGCAATACAGAATACCTGGGTATGAGATCATAATCGTTGATTGCTCCAAACTATCTGCGGATGTGGATGAGATTCGATCTTACCTGGAACAGTTCATCATTCCTGATTGAAACACCACAAATAGCGGGTCTTATTTGACTTGTTTTTCAGCATCTTGTTAATTCTCCCCACTTCGCGACCATAGAATTTTAAATTGCGAATCGAGTGACGTTTAAAATTCATTCAATTTCTGTTATGAAAGTCCCCTCAACATTATTCCATCCTTCGACAAGATGTCCTTCTATCTTTATTGCACTTCTGATATATGTTCCTGGTCCATTTTCATGTGAATAAATAAATTCCATATTTACTCTTAATAAACTATTATCTTCTAATTTAAGGTGATAATCTACCTTTCCGTATTCGTCATCATAATATCCATCATTATCTTTATCTTGGGCTAAAGATAAAAATAATTGAGTATATTCACCATCTATTAAGAACTCATTTAAATCAGATCCAGAAAATCCGATTGTATTTGATCCGTTTCCATTAATCATCAAAGCAGGACCAAAAGATGTATTTTGAATATTAAAAGTAGCATTTCCGTCAATAATTCTTAGATTTTCGTTCAAATTTGAAATTATTATCTCTCTATTTACATCCGAATAAACTGGAATGGGGACCAGTACATTGTAAGAGGAATTAGATTCAATAAAAATATTGTAATCATAATTACACATTTCTCGTGTATCGTTATTTGAATTATTTCCAATACAACCAGAGAAATAGATAATAATACTTATCATAAAAAATAAAAGAATTTTTTTCATATTATTCCTCCTATGATAAACTCTTTGCTAAATTCAATTCACTCCAACATCGTGAACAATAGTCTGAACCTTTAGAACTACTTTCCATAATACATGATTTAATATTATGATGCCCTTTATCATCTAAATATATGCCACCATTATGAGTTGCATCATGTTTGTTACCTAACAAGTTATGTCCTAATTCATGCTGAAAAGACTTTGCATAATCTGAGCTTCCTTCGCCCCAAATAGCAAAATCTGAAGTATATCCCAAATAAGTAGTACCTCCTTTATTTTTTTGCACAGATCCAGAGTCTATATCATATTTATAATGTGCAATTAAGCAATAATGGAAGATCCCATTCCTGTTTGTAGAATCAAAGAAATTATGCTTATAATCAAAGAAATCATTATAGTCGTCATAAGTTCCTCTGTGGGTATAACTAGTTGAATATCGATAGTAGGTATCATCTAAGTTTCCTCCCCCACCCATGCATCCGTCATCTATGTGCAATTTCCTATTGGCCGCTCGCTTCGCTCCCTTGTCTCGCATCGACTCCACCTTCCGCTTCGCTCCAGGTGCCTTCGATGTTGGCGACTCCACTCTATCGAGTGCCTTCACCAACCCTTCGGGCGGACGCCTGTAAGA